>Ga0193954_1001801_pt1 | contig 10614 bp, 10 predicted proteins | sample BB_5_MG_FD_140340 | JGI IMG/M metagenome (GOLD analysis project Ga0193954, IMG submission 140340) | Microbial mat bacterial communities from the Broadkill River, Lewes, Delaware, United States - BB_5_MG | ecosystem: Environmental > Aquatic > Freshwater > River > Microbial mats | place: USA...
AAAAAAGATTAGTTTAGCTTCACCAAGACACAACTTTTGGTTGAGAATTACGTCTAATAGATATAAAAAGAAAATATACCATGAGAAAATTAGTTTTTACATTTTTAGCAGTAGTAGGGTTGTCATTAGTTAGTATGGCCCAAGAATCGACAAATACAGCTCTTTCTGTTGATAAGACAGAATTGATGGAAAGTAAGGAGTCGGGGGAGTATGTGTTCACATTTCCAGCTACGGTAACTTCTGAACAAATTGAAAAAAATGCTAACAATTATAAAGATCAATTTAGTGTTACTCATGATGCTACAACAAATCAAGTAACAATGGTTTTAGTCGAAAATACACCAATGAATCGCAATATTATGACACGTATGTTGATGTCTTGTGGAGTTCATTTTGTGAAAGTTGACGGCGTTGATTTAAATATGAATGAATTCAGAGTTACTTATTTATAGAACCAATCGAATTATTATTAAGAAGCCTAAATCACTTGATTTGGGCTTTTTTTATGATCTAAATCATCGCATTTCATTATGTTCTTGCGATATTTGTAAAAAAAAAGAAAAGATTATGAAATCTATTACACTAATTATTGCCGCGGCAGGATTGTTGTTTGCGTGCGGAACTACACCAGAAGATGTTCAGGAAACAATTGAAGAAACAGTTGAAATTGAACTAGGAGAAAACTACGGGCCATTTGAAGTTAATCCAAAAGAAGCAGTAACTGTTGCTGAAATGTTAAAATCATTTGATGGTAAAACGGAAGAAACAGAATATACTTTTGAAGGTGAATTGAATGAGGTTTGTTCAAAAGCTGGTTGTTGGGTTAATATCGACAAAGGCGATGGAGAAACTTTTATGGTGAGGTTTAAAGATCACTTTACTATTCCTCCAAAGACAGATGTTGGAACTGTAGCGTATTTCCATGGAGTTGCTTACTGGGATACTGTTTCTGTAGAATTGTTGCAGCACTTTGCAGAAGATGCTGGAAAAAGTGAAGAAGAAATTGCGAAAATCACTGAGCCTAAATACGAGTTAGGTTTTGAGGCAGACGGAATTGTTTTGAGAAAATAAAGATCAGATTATCAATAAGAAAAAAGGCGGGATGAGAATCCCGCCTTTTTTTGTAATGTGACAAGGCTAATTGTCTTTGATTGTGCAGTCCACTTTGTAAGTAGAGACATTGCCATCGCTATCTGTATTCGTTGAAGTGTAAGAAACACAATCGTAGCTTGATTCTACATATTTTTTCTTAACATCGTTAAATTCAGTTGTACTTGTTGATACAGTAGTTGTACCTCCGTATGTGTCTGTTTCTGTACATTCGCAGATGTAGTTCTTTTTACAAGAAGCAAAAGCGATCAATGCCATCGAGGCGATAAGTATTTTTTTCATATCAAATAGTTTAGTCAATTGAACAATCAGCGTCGTTTTTCACTGTTACCTGGCTACCCGTCCAAGATTCATACGTATACGAAGATGAAGTTGAATAACACTCTACTTTGTCTTCAACAAAGCTCTTTTTTACATCGGTAAAAACAATTTTACTTGTAGATGTCTCTGATGTTGAAGTACCATCTTCTGTTTCTGTTGTGGTATACGTACAACTACATGTATAGTCTTTTTTACATGACACCAAACTTAATGCAACAATCCCTAAAGGGAAAATGATTTTTTTCATAGTGGTTTTATTAGTTAAAGGACAAAAATACGAATTATATAAAAAAAGGTGAGACTTTCATCTCACCTTTTCCCGTATTTGATCTTAAACATTAGAAACAATATTCATTCGCTTCAATTATTTCTAAAGCGATTTTTTGTCTTGCTTCTTTTGGATTAAACGCTTCCATTTTAGTGAATCGTTTTAATCCCATTAACATCATTTTCAATTCATCACCTTCGGCAAATGAGTTCAATGCGTCTTTACCTGCTTTGTTTATTCTGTCTGCAGTATCGTAGAAGTACGTTTTAACAATTGCAATTTGAGCTTGGCAATTTTCTTCGCCTTTTAACTCAATCATTTGTTGTACTCTCAATAATGCGGACTCAGCGAGGTATGTCCAAATTGACATGTCTGCAATGTTCATTAATACTTCTTGCTCTTTCGAAAGTGATTGCATTAATTTTTGAACTGCAGAACCAGCAACCATCAAGATTGTTTTTTTGAATCCTGTTAGAGCAGCTATTTCGTTGGCAAAAGTCCCTTCAGGCTTGTCTCCGAAATCTGGTATACTCATCAATTCATTCGCAACTTTCATTGCTGGTCCCATCAAATCCAATTCTCCTTTCATTGCTCTTCGAAGCACCATGTCTACAACCAACAGTCGGTTGATTTCATTGGTTCCTTCAAAAATTCGATTAATCCTTGCATCACGATATGCGCGTTCTACAGTCGATTCTGCAGAGTACCCCATACCTCCAAATATTTGAACGGCTTCGTCTACTGTATAGTCTAGAGCTTCAGATCCAGCAACTTTCAATATGGCACACTCTGGTGCAAATTGTTCAATCCCCTTCAATGTTGCAGTTCCTTTATCCATTCCTTCGGCAACAAGACCGGCAACAGCATCGTCAATATTTTGCCCCGCTCTGTATGTTGCAGATTCAACCACAAAAGTTCGAATTGCAGATTCTGCTAGTTTATAACGGATTGCTCCATATTTTGAAATAGATCTTCCAAATTGTTCTCTTTCTGCTGCGTAACGCACTCCATCTGTAATTGCTTGCTTGGCACCACCCATTACTCCAGCAGCAAGTTTTATTCTACCGATGTTTAAGATGTTTAAAGCGATTTTGAATCCATTTTCACGTGTTGAAAGTAAATTCTCTACTGGAACTTCAACGTTGTTGAAGAAAACTTGACGCGTTGAAGATCCTTTAATCCCCATTTTTTTCTCTTCTGGATTCAACGAAATTCCTGGTGTGTCCGCTTCTACTAAGAATGCTGTTAATTTTTCGTCGTCATCAATTTTAGCGAATACAGTAAAGAAGTTTGCAAAACCTGCATTGGTAATCCACATTTTTTGCCCATTAAGCACATAGTGTGTCCCAGCTTCATTTAGTTTTGCTTTTGTCTTACCAGAATTGGCATCCGATCCTGCACTAGGTTCTGTTAAACAATATGCGGCCTTCCATTCTCCAGATGCTAATTTTGGAATATACTTCGCCTTTTGTGCTTCATTTCCATAATAAAGTAATGGTAATGTCCCAATTCCTGTGTGCGCACCATATGCAACAGAGAATGAATATCCATTCGCTAAGCGTTCGGTTGCAAGAAGTGATGTTTTGAAATCAACGCCAAGTCCTCCAAGACTTTCAGGAACACTCATTCCTAACAATCCAAGTTCACCGGCTTTCTCCATGATTGAAGGCATCAATCCTTCTTCCATCTTATCTATTCGCTCTATATGCGGTAAAACTTCAGCCGAAATAAAATCGTCGCACATTTGTGCAATCATGCGTTGTTCTTCTGTCCAGTTTTCAGGAATAAAAATATCTGAAAATGCAGTGTCTTTGATGATGAATTCACCACCTTTGATTGGTTTTTTAGTGTTGTCTGACATACTTATTGTTTATAATGGTATTCTATAAAACGAATATAAATAAAATGATTAATATATTATGCATGCATACTATATTATTTTTGTTCAAATTGAATAAAAATGTAATTTAAATGATTCAATACTGGTAGAATGAACAAATTGACCTTATTATTTTTTACATCCTTACTTTTTTTTGGTTGTGCTCAACAAGAGAAACCTTCAGTAAAGAAGATTTGTGGACTGAGCTTTGTCTCGGTGAATAAGGGGATTTCGGTGAGTGATATTGATCCAATGAAAGCTGTAGGGGCAGATTGGGTTTCTGTGATTCCGTTTTCTTTTATTTCCGCTAAGGATGACCCAAACTTGGTATTCAATTCAGAATGGCAATGGAAGGGAGAGCGACTTGATGGGGCACAAGAATACATTCAGTCCATGCATAAGCAAGGTTTGTCTGTAATGTTGAAGCCACAAATTTGGGTTGGTCGTGGTGTTTTTACAGGGTTTATAGAAATGAATTCAACGGAAGATTGGGAGTTATTCGAGAGGAACTATAAAGATTATATTTTGGCTTTTGCTCAAATGGCGGAAGAAGAAAACGTGGAAATGATGTGTATCGGAACTGAATTAAATCGTTTTGCTGTGCAAAGAAGTGACTTTTGGAAAGGTCTGATTTCGGATATTAAACACGTTTACTCAGGAAAATTAACGTATGCAGAGAATTGGGATTGCTTCGATCGCATTTCGTTTTGGGGGCAATTGGATTACATCGGAATTGATGCTTACTTTCCATTAGCGAAAGGCAATAGTCCAACTTTAACACAGTTAATTGAAGGTTGGAAGATTCATGAGTCTAGAATGGATTCTGTTTCTGAGGTCTTGGGGAAACAACTTCTTTTTACAGAATATGGTTATCGAAGTACCGTAAATTGTGCGGAAAAACCATGGGATTATTCTGAATCGGCTGAAATTAATCACGAAAGCCAAGTCAACGCGTTAAAGTCATTGTACGAAGTGATGTGGCACAAGCCTACTTTTGCCGGTGGGTTTCTGTGGAAATGGTTTCCTGATCACGCGAATGCAGGTGGAGAGGAAAATGGCATGTTTACCGTTCAGAATAAGAAAGCCGAGAGGTTGGTAAAAGAAGTGTATTCGAAGTAGAATTACATCGCTATTTCAATCTTCAACTTTTTCCCTTTTACTTTTTCGTGCTTTACCTTTTTGAGCACTTGATGGGCTTTCGTGCGTTTTACCGCAGCGTACGAAGTTCGATCTAATACCGTTACAACTCCTAGTTCCCCACGCTCAAGTCCGCCTTTTTTAGATAGAAACCCAACGACATCAATCTTGTTGATTTTATCTTTCTTTCCTCCGCTCAAATAAAGTGTTTCCCATTCTGGTTTTACTGCACCCTCTGCGCTTGGCATGATGTTGATTTCAGAGGTTGGTCGCTTTACATATTCCGGAAGTTGCGATTTCTCACCTACAAATAAATACGAATTTCCTGAAGCGGACATTCGTGCAGTACGACCTTTACGGTGAACAAACGCTTCTTCACTGTTCGGGTATTGGTAGTGAATGACATGGTTTATTTCAGGGATGTCTAATCCGCGAGACCCTAAATCTGTACAAACCAAAATCGTAACACTTCCGTGGCGAAATTTTATCAATGCACGTTCACGCTCGTCTTGATCTAAGCCCCCGTGATAGTATGCACTTGTAATTCCCTTTTCCTTAAGTTGCTCAGAAACATCTTGCGCTACTTCACGATAATTGCAGAATACGATTGCACGTTCGTGTTTGAAAGAATTTAATAAATCTTCTAATCCTTCAATTAAATCGCCTTGATATTTAACCAAATGCTCTTCAATGTCTACTTCGTCGTCTTTCTTTGTGTTGTCAATAACGAAAGGATTGTGCATTTGAACATAATCTGGAACTTCATCCATTTTCGTAGCAGAGACCAACATTTTATATTCTACCGCCAATAATTGACGTGTGATATAACTCATGTCATCGTTAAACCCAAACTCCAAACATTTGTCAAATTCATCAATAACTAAAAAACTACATCGTTGTAGGTGTAAATTATTTCTGTCAATATGATCAGCCAATCTTCCTGGTGTTCCGATAACAACCGCCGGGGCAACACTCAAACTACTTTTCTCTTCAGACATGGAGTGTCCACCGTAACAAACGGTAGATTTATAATCGGGTTTTAATGAACGAAAGACATCATTGATTTGAATACAAAGTTCACGTGAAGGTGCAAGGATAATGGCTTGAACTTCTTTTTTCTCTGGATCTAATTTACTCAGAACTGATAATAAAAACGCCAACGTTTTTCCTGATCCTGTTTTTGAAAACAGTTGAACTTCATTGTGTTTTTGGAATGCATCCACCGATTGGTGCTGAATGTCCATTAAGGATTTGAATCCTGCGTTTTTTATATATGACTTTGGAGAAAATGGTTCCATGTGTTCTTGAGATTTTCCCTTAAACAATTGTCAAGGGGTTGTTGAGCACAAAGATAATGGAATTAAGTAAGGTAGGTTTTGATAAATGTGATATTGATAGAAACTAAAAGGAGTTACACGATTGTGCAACTCCTTTAATGTTATTTTGGATGATTGGTTACATCATTTCGATGACTCCAGCTGCTCCTTGTCCTGTTCCGATACACATCGTTACAACACCGTATTTTTGATCGCGACGTTTTAATTCATTCATCATTTGAACCGTCAATTTACCGCCAGTACATCCTAATGGGTGACCGAGTGCAATTGCTCCTCCGTTTACATTTACAATTTCCGGATTAATTCCTGTCTCACGAATAACAGCCAAAGATTGAGATGCGAATGCTTCATTCAACTCATACAATGAGATGTCATTTTGAGAAAGTCCTGCAGCTTTAATTGCTTTCGGAATGGCATCAACTGGACCTATTCCCATGATTCTTGGTTCTACCCCAACTACACTATAAGATGCAAGTCGAGCAATTGGTTCAAGGTTTAGTTCTTTGACCATTTTCTCTGACATGACTAAACAAAATGCTGCGCCATCTGAAGTTTGGGATGAATTTCCGGCAGTCACGGATCCTCCTTGTGCAAAAACAGGTCTTAATCTACCTAGTCCTTCTAATGTACTTGCTCTTGGACCTTCGTCTGTATCGACAATATAATTACGTTCTTGTCTTTTCTCGTATTCGTCTAAGTAAACTTGATTTACGTTAATCGGAACGATGTCATCTTTGAATCTTCCTGCTTTGATTGCAGCGATTGCTTTTTCGTGAGAGTGCAAAGCGAATGCGTCTTGATCTTCACGAGAAACACCAAATTGTTTTGCCACAGCTTCCGCCGTAAGTCCCATGCCCCAATACCAAGATGGGTTTTCTTTACCGACTTTAGGGTTTGGTACAATTCTCCATCCTCCCATAGCCATTGTTGACATGGATTCAACACCTCCGGCGATGATACATTCAGCCATTCCGCTTTCAATTTTTGCGGTTGCAATTGCTATTGTTTCCAATCCTGAAGAACAGTATCTATTTACCGTCATTCCTGGAACTTTGTCTGTGTCTAATCCCATTAATGAAATCATACGACCAACGTTAAGTCCTTGTTCTGCCTCTGGTGTTGCGTTACCTACGATGACATCGTCGATACGTGTTTTGTCTAGTTCTGGCACTTCCGACATGATGTGTTTAATAACATCTGCGGCTAAATCATCTGGACGTGTAAATCTAAATCCACCTTTTCCTGCTTTACCAACAGCAGTTCTGTATCCCTTTACTATATATGCTCTTCCCATGATTAGTTTCTTAAGATTTTTCCTTTTTTAACGATGCTTTCCAATCGTTCTAATGTTTTTCTTTCAGCGCAGAGTTCTAAAAATGCTTTTCGTTCCATGTCTAAAAGATATTGCTCTGATACTACTGTGTTTTCTGATAAGTCGCCTCCGCATAATACGAATCCTAATTTTTCAGAAATCACACGGTCATGCTCTGACATGTAGTTTCCAGACAGCATTGTGTCTGCTCCTACGTATACTATTCCAAGTCCTTCGTTTCCAAGAACAGTAATGTTTTTTTCGCGTTTTGGAGCAATGTACCCTTCTGCAATCATATTTTCACACGCCTCTTTCGCTCTTGTTAATTGATGCTGGCGACTCACAACTACTTCATCTATTCCTTCTCTTAAATAACCTAAATCGAAGGCTTCATATGCAGAAGTGGAAACTTTAGCTTGACCGATGGTTAAGAATTTATCTCGCATGCGGTTAATTTTAATATCACCATCTGCTAGTTCATCAGAAAGGCGTTTCGCAAATTCTTTGGAACCTCCACCACCGGGGATTAGACCAACTCCAAACTCAACGAGTCCCATGTAAAGTTCTGCGTGTGCTACAACTTTATCGGCGTGCATAGAAAGTTCACAACCTCCTCCTAATGCCATGTTATGTGGCGCAACGACTACAGGAATGTTTGAATAACGAACACGCATCATTGTGTCTTGAAATGCTTTAACAGAGAAGTTTAATTCGTCAAAATCTTGTTCAACAGCCATCATGAAAATCATTCCAACGTTCGCTCCTGCAGAGAAGTTTTGTCCTGTGTTGGAAACAACAAGTCCTTTATATTCTTGTTCTGCTAAGTCAAGTGCTTTGTTGATTCCTTCAATAACACCACCTCCAATGGTATTCATTTTAGTGTGGAATTCTAGATTTAATACACCGTCTCCCATGTCAACGATTGTGGTGTCTGAGTTACCCCAAACTTTCTTCTCTGAGCGTAAGGATTCTAACATAACCAGTCCTTCTGTTCCAGGAATAACTTTGTATGATTTTGAAGGGATGTCGTAATAGAATTTTTGACCATTCTCCATTTTGTAGAACGATTTGAATCCTGCATCCTTCATTTCTTGAATCCATGGAGCAACCTTTTTCCCTTCTTTTTCGGTAAGTTTTAGTCCTTGGTCAATTCCTAAAATATCCCATGTTTCAAAAGGTCCAAGTTCCCAGCCAAATCCGGCTTTTAATGCATCGTCAATTTTGTATAAATCATCCGTAATTTCCGGAATTCGATTTGAAACATAAGCGAAAAGTCCACCAAAAATTTTCTTGTAAAATTCTCCTGCTTTATCCATTCCCATCAACAACATTTTTGTGCGTTGGTGTAAGTCTTCAATTGGCTTGGCCATTTCTAACGTAGGGAATTTTACTCGTGCTGCAGGTTTGTATTCTAACGAGTTCAGATCTAATGCTAAAATTTGACTTTTACCGTTTTCATCTTTCTCTTTTTTGTAGAATCCTTGCTTCGTTTTTGATCCCAACCAATTATTCTCAACCATGGTTGAAATGTAGTTAGGAAGTTCAAATAAATCCTTTGCTTCGTCATTTGGACAATTTGCTTTCAATCCATTTGCTACGTGTACTAGAGTATCTAAACCAACAACATCACAGGTTCTAAATGTCGCAGATTTTGGTCGCCCCATTACTGGGCCAGTCAATTTATCTACTTCTTCAACTGTCAGCCCCATTTCTTTAACGATGTGAAATAATGACATGATTGAATAAACACCAACACGATTAGCGATAAATGCTGGTGTGTCCTTACAAAGAACAGTCTTTTTACCTAGGTAACGTTGACCGTAATCCATCAAGAACTCAACAATTTCAGGGTCTGTGGATGGTGTAGGGATGATTTCAAGTAATTGAAGGTATCTTGGAGGATTGAAAAAGTGAGATCCGCAAAAGTGCTTTTTGAAGTCTTCGCTTCTTCCTTCCAACATCATGTGAATTGGAATACCAGATGTGTTCGATGTGATAATTGTTCCAGGTGTTCTGTATTTCTCAACATTTGTAAATACCTGTTGTTTGATGTCTAAACGCTCAATCACAACTTCAATAATCCAATCGCAATCACTTACTTTGGATAAATCATCATCAAAATTTCCCGTTTCAATTCGAGAAGCAAATGATTTTCTATAAATAGGAGAAGGGTTAGAGCTTATTGAAGCAGCTAATGCGTCATTTACAATTCTATTTCGAAATGCTTTTGATTCTGTGGTTAACCCTTTTTTTTGGTCAACTTCATTTAGTTCTCGAGGAACAATGTCTAGAAGTAGAACTTCACAGCCAATGTTCGCAAAGTGACAAGCGATTCTAGAGCCCATGACTCCAGATCCAAGTACGGCAACTTTACGGATGTGTCTATTCATTTTTTGTTGTATTAAATGTTATTTAATTCGATATCGATTGTAGCGTCAAGTCGCTCTGCAACTTCAAAAAAGGTTTTCAGTTTACCTTTCGGAATGTTTGAAACCAAACGTTCATTGAACTCTATCACTACATGTTTAGCAATTCTTCGTTTGTCAATTCCTTCCTGTGTTAAAAAGATAAGTACTTTTCGTTTATCTTGAAGGTCGGATTGTCTGCGAATCAAACCTTTATCTTCCATTGTTTTTAATGTGCGAGAAAGTGAGGTTGGTTCCATTCCCATTTTTGGTCCAAGTTGTGTGCTTGGTGTTCCTTCCTTGTCAATGTTCAATAAGATGAATCCAATTGAAATAGTAATGCCGTATTCATTTGCCTTTTGATTGTACATCCTTGATATTTTGTGCCAAAGATGACGGATGGCAAAATCCATGTAATATTCTTTCTCTTTCGTTTTAGACATAAATGATTTCAGTTTTGAATAGTAAATATATCAAAAAGTTCTATGCTTGCATAGAAAAATCTAAAATTATTTATTCTGAAATTGTTGTATGTCTTTGGTTTAATTAAGGCCTACCAAAGGTCCTGGGAAATGTGAACTGTTCCTTTAAATTTTGATACGAGTTTTTGTTCTTCATTCAAAATGTCCACTTGGTAAATTCCGATCGTTTTGCCACGATGAACTTCACTTGCCGTAATTGTCAGTGTTTCGTTGTTTTTAACTGGACGTAAATGTGAAATGGATGTCTCGACACTAACGCATTTATGACCGTATGAGTTTGCTGCAAACGCTAATGCCGAATCCGAAAGGGAATAGGTGATTCCGCCATGAAGGATGTCAAATCCATTTAACATCTCCGGCTTT
>Ga0193954_1001802_pt1 | contig 10603 bp, 10 predicted proteins | sample BB_5_MG_FD_140340 | JGI IMG/M metagenome (GOLD analysis project Ga0193954, IMG submission 140340) | Microbial mat bacterial communities from the Broadkill River, Lewes, Delaware, United States - BB_5_MG | ecosystem: Environmental > Aquatic > Freshwater > River > Microbial mats | place: USA...
CAAATCTCTTTGTGATTGTCTGCTTGTTTTGTGGATGGGATTATAATGGGTTTTTTCTTTATTGTCAAGGGTTTATCTTTAATTGTGGCTTAAATTTTGGAATTTGTGGTTTTACTGTTTTTTTATAAAGTAATTTCTGTATAAAATACAGCATTATTAGATATAATGTTGCTATATAAATAAGAGGAGTTTTAATGAACTTAGAAGAGATTGATAAAAAATATATTTTGCATACATATAATAGAAACTATGTAAACTTTGTTAAAGGAACTAACGCCACTCTATATGATGATGAAAATAAAAACTATATAGATTTTACATCAGGAATTGGTGTTGTTTCATGTGGTCATGGAAATCAAAGAATTTCTAATACTATTTCCAAACAAGCTAGTAACATTATGCATATATCAAATTTATACACTATTGAACCACAAGCAAAACTTGGAGAAAAAATCGCACAATTAAGTGGACTTGATGTTGCAATGTTTTTTGCAAATAGTGGTGCAGAAGCAAATGAAGGTGCAATTAAAATTGCACGAAAATATGGGGAAACAAAGTTTAATAATAAGAGATATAAAGTTATTACCTTAGAACACTCTTTTCATGGAAGAACAATTACTACAGTAAAAGCAACAGGTCAAAAAGCGATGCATACTGATAACTTTTCTCCATATCCTGATGGATTTACATATAATGCACAAATAGATGATATTTACAAATCTATTGATAATGATACAGTTGCTGTTATGTTAGAACTTGTACAAGGGGAAGGTGGAGTACAACCATTTCCAAAAGAAGAGATTCAGAAGTTAGCATCTTATTTGAAAGAAAATGATATTTTACTTATAGTTGATGAAGTACAAACAGGAGCATACAGAACTGGTGAATTTTTAGCATCAAATCTATATGAAATAGAACCAGATATTATAACAATGGCAAAAGGTGTAGGGGGTGGAGTACCTATTGGTGTAGTGATGACTACGCATAAAGATATTTTTGAACCGGGTGATCACGGAAGTACATTTGGTGGTAATTATTTAAGTACTGCTGCATCTCTTGAAGTATGTAATATATTGGATGAGATTAAAAATGATGGGTCATTGGACGAGACCATTATCTATTTTGAGAAAAAACTTAAAAATTTTTTTGATGATAACACTTCTATTTTTGATAGTGTAGTTGGATTAGGACTTATGAGAGGACTGAGAACAAAAAATGCTCAGCTCTTAACAGATATTATAACGCATGCTTTTAATGAAGGGGTGATATTACTTAAAGCTGGTAAAAATACCTTACGATTCTTACCACCTCTAACTATTTCTAAAAATGAAATAGATGAAGGATTTAAAAGATTGGAATCAGCAGTTGCTAAAATCTAAACTTTTATCATTCATACTTATTTCATCTGTAAGTATTTTAGGTGCTAATGAAGATTATTTATCAAAAAACAAAGAAGATATACTAAAATATTCATACCAAAAAGCACTAGAGGATAGTAGTAAATTAAAAAATGATTGGATTAATCCAATCATTTACAAGTATATTTACAATAACACTGAAAAATTTGATACTCAAAAATCATTTATCAGTATTTCTCAACCAATATTTAAAAGTGGAGGTATCTATTCTGCTATAAAATATGCAAAAAGTATTCAGAATCAAACTAATTTAGGCATTGATGTTCAAAGAAAAGAATTAATAAAACAAACAGTTAATCTTTTATTTCAAATTAAAAAGATTGATATTAGTATTTTAAAGCAAAAACTATTAATACAAAATTCAAAACTTGATGTGATAAGAAAAAAAGAACAAGTCTTAAATGGTATACTAGACACCTCATTTTTAGATAATGCTATTCTTGATTCTAATTCGAAGCAAAATATACTTATAGATTTAGAATATCAAAGAGCTAATTTTATCAATAATCTTTCATTATTATCTGATAAAGAATATAAAGATTTAAAACTACCAATATTAAAAATAACAAAAGATAGTCGATTTTTAGAGAATAATATCTATATTCAAAAAGCCAAAGATGAAATAAAAAGTTCATACTGGTTAAAAAATGTAGTTTTAGCTAATTATTTACCAACAATAAATTTTACAGCTGATTATATAAAATATCATGATACTGATAATAATCCTGTCCTTAATGAAGATGGCAATACAAATTATGGTTTAAATATAACAATTCCACTAGATATAAAATATTCAAATACTACACAAAGTGCAAAAATCACTTACTTACAAAATAGAATCACACTTAAAGATAAAATTAATGAAGAAAAAGTGTTATATAAGAATGTAAATCAAAAATTAAAAAGTTTGGATAAAAAAATAATAATTGCAAAAAATGATATTAATTTATATGCTTCATTAGTGACTCAAATTAAAGAACAATTAGATGTTGGAATGAAAACCAAATCAGATTTAGAAACAATACAAAACTCAAAAGAAATGAAAAAATATGATATAGAGAGTTTAAAAGTAGATAAACAAATTGAATTACTAGAAATTTATTCCCGAATGGAGATATAATTAACTGATGATTGAAAAAGCTATTCCGTTTAATCAGTATTTTAAAGCATGGCTTTATGGTGAAAATGGTTACTATTCAACTTACAAAAATATTGGAAAATCGGGGGATTTTTATACTGCTGTAAGTACCAGTAAATTTTTTGGTGGTGCGATAGGAAAAAGGGTTGTGGATATAATAGAAGAAGGTTTCTTGGAAGAAAGCACAAATATAGTTGAAATAGGTGCTCACCATGGTTACCTTTTAGCTGATATGATACAATTTATATATACTCTTAAACCACAACTCATCAAAACATTAAACTTTATCATCATTGAAAAACATTCATTAATCCAAGAAGAGCAAAAAGCTTATTTTAAAAAATGTTTTGGTTCAAATATTAAATTAACTCATTATAAAGATTTAACAGAGCTAAAAATAGAGAGTGCATTTATAATTGCAAATGAGATTTTTGATTCTTTTCCCTGTGATTTAGTTTATACAACTCAAAATAATCAATTACAAAAAGCTGTTGTAAAAAACAATACAATTTCATTTATAGACAATGATGAGCAGTTTTTACAAAATCATTGTAAAAAATATCAAATCAACAAAGGGGAAATAGCAAGGGGATATGAAAAGTTTGCAAGTGATCTATCCCAAAGTGTAAAAAGATTTGAATTTATTACCTTTGACTACGGAGAAATATATCCTAGAAATGATTTTTCTTGTCGAATATATGAAAAACATAAGGTATTTCCAATTTTTGATAAAAATATAAATTTAGATAAATTATATAAAGAATCTGATATAACTTATGATGTAAACTTTCAACATATAATTGACAGTTTTGAAAATTTAGGAATAAAAAATATTCAATATCAAACACAGCTTAAAGCACTTATTTCATTTGGAATTACAGAACTACTTGAGATTTTAAAAAATAATGTAGATGAACAGGTGTACCTAAATGAAGTAAATAAAGTAAAAATTCTTCTTAATCCAACAGGAATGGGAGATAGATTTAAAATGGTAAGTTTTAGAAAGAATAAATAAAAGGAAAATAAAATGCATCTAATTATAAATGGTGAATCTAAAGAGTTTGAAGATAATCAAACATTAGACTATATAATAAAATCGCTAGAGATCGAAGATAAAGTGATGGCAGCTGCTGTAAATATGGAAATAGTTAAAAAAGATCAGTGGAATGAATTTATAATAAAAAATGAAGACAAAATAGAATTATTACAATTTGTTGGCGGCGGTTGATTTTCAAATATTTAAAGCTTCATTTTTAAGTTTCATTAAATAGTATTGCTATATAATTAAAATAAAAGGGTATTTATGAAAATCAATTTATTCAAAATCACCTCTGCTGCAATAATCGCAGTAGTATTATCTGGTTGTTCAGGTAAAAATGATTTAGAAAAACACACAGAAGCTGACTTTAGATGTAAACAAGATGGGCAACTTGCTCCAAAATGGACATGTAATCCATATTTAGAAGGTTCAGTAGTAGCACTAGGAGTTGCACCAAAAAATGCAGGAAACGATTATGGAATGCAAAGAGCAGAAGCTATCGCTGAAGGAAGAGATGCACTATCTAGTCAAATTAGTGTAAAAGTGAGTGGATTATTTAAATCGTATAAAGCAACAACAGGTTCAGGGAAAGAATCAACTTATGATAAAGCAACTTCAAAAGTATCAAAACAACTTGCAAGCCAAACTCTAAGTGGTAGTAGAGGTATTAAATCATGGAAAAGTAATGCTGGGACATTGTATATTTTAGTTGGTCTCAATAACGAACCAGTAAAAAAAGAGATGGAAAAAGCTGTTAAAACATCATTTAAAAATGATAGAGCAATGTATCAAAAATTTTTAGCTGCTAAAGCGAATGGTGAACTTGATATGGAACTAGAAAAAGCCTTAGAGAAATAAAAAAGTAGCTAATAAAAAATGAATAAGCTATTAGTACTTCTGACATTGATATTTACTATAAATATTAATGCAGATGAATTTTCAGATTTCAAAAAGAAACAGACACAGCAGTATCAAAAATTTAAACAAACTATAGAAGAAGAATTTGTAGCTTACCAAACAGCCCACAAAAAAGCTGTAGAAGAATTTTCAACAGAATTAAAAATAAAATGGCCAATGAAAAATGGGAAAATTGATATCTCTACAAAAAATAGATTTGTACAATATAATAAAGAACTAAGCAGTAAAAAAGTCATTGACTATAAAGATCAAAATATTTCTTTAGAAGTTATTGCTAAAAATCACCAAGAAGCAAAAAAGAAAATAGAAAAAATGTTCAATGTTCTTTTAAATGAAGATGTAAAAACAGCTTCTAAAAAAGATATTTTAGAAAACAAAATTGCACAAAAACTCAATATAAAAAGAAAACCAATTAAATCAAATCAAAAACTTATTGCCAATATTATCAGCACTCAAGAAAAAAGAGAGATGAAAAATAAACTAAAAAAACAAAATTTAATCATCGTCAAACATAATGGAAATTTTTTTTATAAAGCTAATATAAAAATGCCTGCAAATTCAACAATACGAAAAGCAAAAGTTTTCAAAGATGATGTAGTTGAAAATGCAACAAAACAGCAAATTCCTACTGAATTAGTCTATGCTATAATACACAGTGAAAGTTCTTTTAATCCTATGGCTCGATCTTATATTCCAGCTTTTGGTCTAATGCAAATTGTCCCTAAAAGTGCAGGGATAGACAGCTACAAATATCTCTATAAACAAAAAAAACTTTTGTCGTCTAGCTATCTGTATAATCCGTCAAATAATATCACAATAGGTTCAGCCTATTTACATATTTTGTACTACAAGTATCTAAAAAAGATAAAAGACCCGAAAAGTAGATTATACTGCGTAATTGCTGCATATAATACTGGAGCTGGAAATGTTGCTAGAACCTTTATTGGAAGTAAAAATATTAATAAAGCTGCGTTGAGTATAAATAAACTTACATCTATTCAAGTATATCAAAAACTTATGAAAGACTTACCTTATATTGAAACAAGAAAATATCTCAAGAAAGTGAATGATAGAATTTTTATCTATAATAAATTACTTCAAAAAACTTTATAGAATTAGCGTTTTTTTTGTTATTAAAAAACAAACACTAATCCATTTTCAACTCTAATTTTTCCACTTAATTCATATTCAAATAATTTTTCTGGAAATTTTTGCATCACTTCATCATAAGTTGGTGTTGATTTACAATACTCCAAAAATTCATCGCAATGTTTTATTTGTTTTTTAAATCCTACAAAATTTTCAATAAAATTATTGATATCATAAATAGCAGTTGCAAGTCCCTCTTCTAAAAGTTTATTTGTTCCAACACTCTCCCCTATTCTATGTGCTAACACAAAAATAGGTTTATCCATTTTTAAAGCATATTCAACACTTCTCATCGTACCACTATTTTCATCAGCTTGTGCTACTATTAAAACCTCTCCTAGTGCTACAACTAATTCATTACGTATTGGAAAATTATATCTTCTTGAAGTGGTTTTTATGGGAAATTGACTCAGAACTAAACCATTAGTTTCAATATCTTCAATGAGTTTTTTGTTTACAGCTGGATACCTTATGTCTAATCCCGTTCCTGCAACTGCTATAGTATTTTGAGTACCTGCAGCATTATGAGCAATAGCATCAACACCCATCGCTGCACCACTTACAACACATATATCATGAGAAGAGAGTGCTTTTACTAACTCATGTGTGTACTGTTTTGTATAACTATTTGGTTTTCTTGTTCCAACGATAGAGATCATTCTTTTTTGAAGTAGTGAGGTATTTCCAATATAAAAAATCTCTTTAGGATATTTTTTCATTAACTCTAATTGATTTATATGAAAATCTATCCTTTTAATCATAATTGACTTACGTATACCAGTTCTAAATCATTTAAAAGATGTTTTGAATCTTTTAAAGTTTGAAATGTAATTCCATACGGATGACCAATCGCTATAGCCATTCCTCTCTTTTTCGCAAATTTAATCGCTTTTTTGAGTTGTTTTTGAATATATTTTTTATCTTTTTTATTATCTAAAAAAATATTTCTACTAAACATTTTTACGCCATATTTTTTTGAAGATAATTTAGCTACAGATTTAGCTGTAGTTCTACTATCTATAAAAGTATAATCATATTTTTTTAAAACTTGAAATAATTTATCCATCGCCACTTTATTGGATGTAAATTTACTTCCTGTGTGATTATTAATAAAAAGAGCTTTAGGATAAAGTCTTTTTAAATCTAAAATCCTCTTTTCTATTCTACTTATATCATGATTTATATATAAAGTATTTTCCTCTTCATACTTACTACTACTTGCTTGTAATGGTAAATGTATCATATACTGATCTAATTTTTTTGTAATTATCGCTGAATTTTTATGTCCAGAAGTAGGTGGCAAAAAAGCCATATTTACAGTATATCCTATATTTGCAATACTATTTATTTGCCTTTTTGTTGTAACATCATCTATTATAATTGCTAGTTTTGGTTTATTTGATATTTTTTTAATTATTGTATTTTTTTCTTGTTTTATAATAGGAGAAGTTACAATTATCGATTCTTCAATTTTAACTTCTTCTTTATCTATCTCTTCTAAATTTGGTTCTTCGAAATGAAATATTTGTTTTTCTTTTTTTGGTTCTTCTATATAAATATTTGTATCTGTATTGTCAGCATATTCTACTTCTAAAGCACGTGTTTTTTCTTCAAAAGTTATTTGTTTGTCTTCCGCATTCTCATCAAACTCTTTTGTATCTTCTATGACTATAGTTTTAATATCTTTTGCAACTTCATCAATTTGAGTTCCGTAAAAACTTCCAACAATAAGTCCTAATAATATACTAATTAGTACAATTGTAATTATCAAAAAAGATTTTTTATATGATTTTGATTTTTGATGTTTTATTTTTCTGGGGATTTTTTTATGAGTATTTTTTTTCATAATAAATTATACTTTATTATTGTATTGAGATACTCTTTGAATTTTCAAAAAGTATCTCATATTAATTAGTTTTTGTCTTGATCTACGATTTTATTCGCTGCAATCCAAGGCATCATGTTTCTAAGTTCAACACCTGTTTTTTCAATTAGAGTTTCTCTTTGGTTATTTCTCTCTGCGTTCATTCTAGGATATCCAGCTTGACCTTCTAAGATAAAGTCTTTAGCAAATCTACCATCTTGAATCTCTTTTAATAATTCTCTCATAGCTTGTTTAGACTCATCATTAATGATTCTTTTACCTGCAATGTAGTCACCATATTCAGCTGTGTTAGAGATAGAATATCTCATATCTGCAATACCACCTTCGAACATTAAGTCAACAATTAGTTTTAACTCATGTAAACACTCAAAGTATGCCATTTGTGGATCATAACCAGCTTCTGTTAATGTTTCAAAACCAGCTTGAACTAATGCTGTTGCACCACCACATAATACTGCTTGCTCTCCGAATAAATCTGTTTCAGTTTCATCTTTAAATGTTGTTTGAATAATAGCTGTTCTTCCACCACCAATTGCTGATGCATAAGAAAGTGCTAACTCTTTTGTAGTACCACTTGGATTTTGACCAACAGCGATTAAATCTGGAATACCACCACCTCTAACAAACTCTGATCTTACTGTGTGACCTGGAGCTTTTGGAGCAATCATAGTTACATTGATATCAGCTCTTGGAGCGATTCTTCCGTAGTGAATGTTAAAACCATGACCAAATGCAATAGTAGCACCTTCTTTTAAGTTAGGCTCAATTTCATTTGCATAGATATCTGCTTGATTTTCATCTGGTAATAAAATCATAACAACATCTGCAGTAGCTGATGCATCTGCAACTGTTAATGTTTCAAAACCTTTAGCTTCAGCTTTTGCCCAAGAAGAACCATTTTTTCTTAAACCAACACAAACTTCAACTCCAGAATCTCTTAAGTTTTCTGCGTGAGCGTGACCTTGTGAACCAAAACCGATAATTGCTACTTTTTTTGACTTGATTAAGTCGATATTACAATCTTTGTCATAATAAACATCTAATGCCATTGTATTTCCTTTTAAATAAATATAATTTTGTGCGATTATATCGAAAATTTATTTCTATATACTTAAGATATATAATAAGTTGTGCTTTTTTTGTAATAATCTGCTATTATAATGACAATAAAACACTAGGAAAAACGTGAAACAAGAATATTTAAAAAAAATCTATGATGAACAAAACATAACAATTGTAAAATTTGAAAATGGTTTATATACACTCAATAGTAAATATAAAATAGGTACAGTCTCTATATCTAATAAAACTGCCATCTTAAATTTACAGAATAATTCAAGTCACAAAATCTTTATTGATTTTGAGAAACTTAATGGTGCATATAGAGATGACACTGTACTAGTTCAAGTACTTTTTAATCCAAAAGGGAAAACAAAAGCAAAAGTTATACAAATACTTAATAGAAATGCAAATGCTATTTTATGTATAGTAAATGACAAAAACTTATTTACAATCAAAGAAAATATTCTTATTGATTGTGATGTTGTGAATAATAAAGATGGCGATGTAGTTATTTTTGAAGAGGGGAAAATAACATCAAAATTTGGGAATATTATCGATGCTAAAGTTGATGAAAAAATATCTTTATTTTTATATAATGAGTACTATAGACTACTAAACCAACCAAAAGTATCTTATACCCCACTTGAAAAAGAAAATAGAAAAGACCTAACACATTTAGAGTTTTCTACAATAGACCCAGCAAGTGCTAAAGATCATGATGATGCAATCTATTATGATGAAGAAACAAATGAAATCTATGTTGCTATTGCTGATGTAAGTGCCTATGTAAAAGAAGGAAGTGATTTAGACCAAGATGCTTTACGTCACTCTTTTTCAATATACTTTCCACATAAAGTACTTCCAATGCTTCCATTTGAACTTAGTACCGATCTTTGTTCTTTAGTACCAAATAAACCACGGCCTGCTTATGTATTTAAAATGAAACTTGATATGAAAACTATGAAAGTTACTTCAAGTGAACTTTTTGAAGCGATGATTGAATCAAAACACAAACACAGTTATGAATATATCGATGAAGTATTAGAAGAAAATGACCCTACAAATATTCATAATAAACTTTTTGCAGTTACTCAAAAACTCAAAAAAAATAGACTTAAAAATGGTTTTGACTTTAGAAACGATGAGATACGACTTATTTTAGATGATGAAGAGAAACTAAAAGATTTTAAACTAGAATCTTCTTCACCTTCGCATAGTTTAGTTGAAGAGTGTATGTTACTTGCAAATCAAGAAGCGGCAAAAACACTCAAAAGCATTGGTATATTTAGAGTGCATGATGAACCAAGTGATTCAAAAATAAAAAAACTTATTGACGAAGTAAACTTCTTAGGGATTGATGCAAAGTTAAAAGACGATGTACATTCAACCATAGTAAGTATTCAAAAACTAGCTTCAAAAGTAGATTTAGAGCAAGAAGTAGATGAGTTAATTATTCAATCACAACAACAAGCTTCCTATTCTAGTATTAAAAAACCACATTTTGGATTGGGTTTTAATGACTATTCACATTTTACATCACCTATACGAAGATATTCTGATTTAGTTTTGCATAGGATTCTTAAAAGTGGTACTATTCCAAAAAATATAGAAGAGATATGTGAAGATATAAGTGTACGGGAAAGAGAGATAGCACAACTTGTTTGGGATTATGAAGATAGAAAATATGCACGGTATTTAAGTAACCATATTGGAAATGTATTTATGGCTACTATAATTGATACTGATACTATTATTGTAAAACTGGATGAAGAGGTTAATGGAGCAAGAGTTTATATTGAGAACTATTCAGGGGAAAAATTATTTTCTAAAATAAAAGTAAAAATAACTCATAGCGATATAGTCTCTAAGAAAATCACTGGTAATATTGTATAAAGAAAACAAGGAGAGAACTATGGAAGTAGGACAAAAACTAGAATTTATATATAAAGTACAAGAGAAAGACTTAGCAAAATACGTTGCAGTGGACGAACAAG
>Ga0193954_1001803_pt1 | contig 10603 bp, 7 predicted proteins | sample BB_5_MG_FD_140340 | JGI IMG/M metagenome (GOLD analysis project Ga0193954, IMG submission 140340) | Microbial mat bacterial communities from the Broadkill River, Lewes, Delaware, United States - BB_5_MG | ecosystem: Environmental > Aquatic > Freshwater > River > Microbial mats | place: USA...
CGGACGGCACGACTTTCGACAAGCCGGTGGAGATAAAGCTACGCGCGTCCGGGGAGACTCGCGAACTCGATATTGCCAACCTCGACGGCGCCGATCCTGTGGTGCTCGAGACCTCCAGTCATGACCTCAGCAGCGGCATCGTGACCGCCCAATTACAGCACTTTTCATCCTACGGGGGCGTGGTACGCCACGACCCCTGCGCGGGCTCGGTCTGCGGAGACACCTGCCTGATTTGCAACCCGGCGAACCCCACCTGCATCGAGCCGCTGGGCCAAAAAGTATGCTCGGCGGCCGGTCGTTGCCTTCCTCAGGCCGCGGTCTCCTGCCAAGGAAGCCCGGATGCGGGCACGGTGATCGATGCAGGTAACCTGCCGCGGCCCGACGGGGGCGCGATGCCCCGGCCCGACGCGGGCACCCCACCCGCGGATGGCGGGGTCACGCCTGTGGTCATCCCCGAGTCCGAGCCCAATAATTCGATCGGTACCGCGAATGTGGTGCAGTCCGCGCTGGGCGGCACCGGTACGGTGCAGGGCTCTATCATGCCCGTGGGGGACGAGGACTACTTCATGTTCTTCGTGCCCGGCGGCGCGAGCGCTACGGTGACAGGAGTGACCTATACCCAACTCGGGGATACATCGGTCTGTGCCGGCATCGATACTGTGCTCACACTCTTCGATGAGCGTGGCGGGCAGATCGCTGACAACGACGATCGCTCTGGTCAGAACTCTTGTTCGGAGGTCAGCGTGACCCTGACGGGTGGGCGATACTTCTTCCGCGTCAAGCACTTCACGAACCAGACGATCGCCAACTACTTCCTGGATATCACGGTGACCGCAGGGACCGGCGGTGTGGACGGTGGCACGCCCCCCCCGCCCGATGCGGGTACGAACCCCCGCCTGGACGGCGGCACGCCCCCCCCGCCCGATGCGGGGACTACGCCCACGGATGGCGGCACTACGGTGGGTGTGCTTCAGGAGGTCGAGCCCAACAATGACTTCCGGCAGGCCCAATCTGTGAATAATGGTTTGGGTACTATCCCGACCGTCTCCGGGGCCGTGAACCCCGCTGGTGACCTCGATATCTTCATGGTTCAACCCATCGGCGGTGCGACCCTTAGGGCCTATACCTATAGCCAACTGGGCAGTCCCAGCGTCTGCAATCAGATCGACACCTATTTGACGGTCTACGATGGCAGCTTCAATCAGGTGGCCGCCAACGATGATGCCAATGGCACCTCCTGTTCGGAGGTATCGGTGACGCTGAGCCCAGGCAATGCCTACTTTGTGGAGGTGCGCCACTTCAATACCAGCACGGGCGTGATCCCTCAGTACTACCTGGATATCTTGGTGCAGTAGGCGCCGGCCGCCGTCGGGCTGCGGTGCGGGTTCGCGCCGCAGCTCAGGGGCACGGTGGGTTCGCGCCATTGGGCGTACCCAGATCTGTGGCGAACTCCAGGGTGCCAAGGCACCACGCAGACGCATCGTCATTGCGGACTGCATCGCCCATATTCGGATCTAGACTCAGGCTGGCGCCGGGCGCGAGTGCAAAGCTGTGGTCCCAGGCGACGCGGTCGATCACCTCTCCGTCGCAGACCAGCTGTAGTTCATCGGCGGTATTCGCCAAGATGAGCCCATCATAGATGAAAGTGGGCACGAAGCCGGGGTCCGGGCTACGCGCGAAGGTGACCTGAGCGCCACCTGAGGCGAAGTGTTCGGGGCCGATGAGTATAGCGTCGCGGTCATCGTCCTCAAGCATGCAGCCCGATAGGTCATAGGTTGCATCGCCCATGACCGTGAGCTCAAACCACTCTCCGTCGCGATCGCTGCGGGCTGCGGGGTTGCTCATGATCTCAGTGAAGACCAGGTCGCCCGGCAGCGGCCTGGCTGGGGCGGAATCGAAACATCCCGAGATAGTGCAGCCAAAGTGCAAATCGCGGGTCTCGCGGCCCGTCGCGCCGGAGAACGCACCAATACTCATCACCTCATAGCGTGCCCCGGTCACAAAGACCGCGATGGAGCCGTCAGCGACCTCCGGGGTGAGTTCGCCGGCGATCGAGCAGGACGTGGCCCCGGCCTGAGTTTGCACCAGCCGTTGCACGCTGAGGTCGGCCAGCGCTTGGTAGGTGCCGCAGCCGGGGTGCCCAAAGCTATTCTGTGCGCTGACCGAGATGATGGCGACCTCGGGCTGCAAGTGGGCCAGTAGCTCCGGAGTCGTGGCGTTATCCGCGCCGTGGTGACCCACCCGAAGCACCTCAAGGTCGACGCCCCGGTTGGCTAGAGCCGCACCCAGCACAGGCTCTACGATCGCGTTCTCGCTGCCGAGGCGGCGGCCGATCAGATCTCCCGTCACGAGAAAATCAAAACCTTGCGGGCCATGCACCCACACCGAGATGGAGTGCTCATTCGGTGTGTTCACATAGGGGACCCGCTGGGCTGTATCGATGACGTAACCGTCCCCGGCGACCAAGGTCGCCGCATAGCCACCGCCCAAGTCGAACGACCGTCCTAGGTGCTGTCCACCGCGCACGACCACATGCTCAACGCCGCGAGCCACGTCCGCCTGCACACAGGCCAGGTATTGCTCCACAGTGCGGGTGGAGCTCGGCCAATGGCCCAGGTCGATGATCGCCCGGTCGCCACGCGGCCCGCCGGGCGCGCAGCTGTCGTCCTGCCAAAGCACGGAGTCGCTGCCGAGCACGTGCACGAAGCCCCCGATGTGGTCCGCGTCGTAATGAGTGGCGACCACGTAGTCGAGGAGGCCTACTCCGGCACCGTCCAGCAGCGCGTTGACGATGCGTCCTCCGTCCGCCCGCAGCTTGCCGGCGTCGATGAGCATCGACAGGCGCTCGCCGTCCTGGCCTTCGGGCCCGAGAATGAGCGTGGCGTCCCCATTTCCAACGTCGCTGGCGTAGATGGCAAGGTCACCTTGGGCAGCCACGTCGATGCGCGCGCCCACGCCCTCTGTCGTGCGCTGCAATGGCCCCTCATTCGGTCCGCACCCCCCAAGCAGATAAGCGCCAAGCCAAACGAGTGAATTCCATTGAAGGGCACGGATCACGGCGCTGATTAGAGGTCGGCGGGTGTGGCGTGGGCGTGAGAGGTGGGCGCCGAAAGCGCAACGATCTGTGACGCCCAGCGGTATCCCTAGGTCAAACGCCCTATCGTGCCCCAGGGCTCACGAACTTGGCGGTTCCAAGGCGGCCGAGCTCGCAATGTAGCCTGCAGGCTTGAGTGGGACGCGCCGGTGGGCTGGGGACCCACGTCCCGCGCTGTGGCCGGTCCACGCCCTGCGACATCAGCGGTCCGATTCAAGTGCTCGGGAGGCACAGGTCCTGGACGCAACGTGCTGCGGGGTTTTCACAGGGAGCGTACGGGGAAGCTGACGGGGGCGGGCCGCCCCGTGAAGGGCGGAAATGTCCAGCTGCGAACGGCGGACAGCATGCATTCCGCCAAGACGGTGTCCTCAAAGTTCGGTGGGCTTACGGCGACATCGCGCGTTCGACCGTCGGGGTCTACGATCAGACCCACCCGCATCTCACCGATAACCCGGGACTGCGAAGAGGCTTTGTGGCGCTCTCGGCAAACCTTCACGGCCTCGCTGTTCTCCCTAAGAACAGCGAAGATATCGTCATTGCTGAGTTGCCCAGCGCGTCGTGAGTTGGGGCCGTGGGACTGGCTGGCGCAGGCCACCAGCCCAATCAGCCCAAGTGCTAAGAGATTGAGTTTGGGTAACGAAGTCATGATTGCTGAGCGGATTATCACGGCTGGCAAAAAGCGTAGCCGGTATCGTCATAGGTGCAACCATTAGCGCATTCCATTCCCACTACGTAGACTCCGTTTTGGCAGGCCTCAAGGGTGGAGCCTCGGCAGCGCCCGGTATTGTTGATGCAGGTGTCCCGGCAGGGCCGTGAAGCGATGGGGCTACAAACCTTGCCCTCCGCGGCGCAGTCGCGTTCGTAGATCATTCCGGCCTCGCAGATCGATGCGAGGTCACCGTCACACGTGACGCTGCCGCTTTGGCAGGCCACCTCCACGCAGACATTGCCCCGGCACTCTTTGCCCTGGGCCGCACAATCGTCAGTGACCTCGTAGGTGCCCTCGGAGCAGGTCTCGACCCGGTTCTGGCTGCACTGCACCTCCCCCGTGATGCAGGTGCGCGGACCTTCACAGCGGCCCTCGAAGTTATCGGCGCAGGTCTGACCGGTGATGCTGCAGTTCTCTCTGAGGGCCCAGCCATCACCCGTGCAGCGCTCCAGCATATTATTGGTGCAGCGCTCCTCCCCGTTGGTGCAGGGCTCGGCCCTAAAACAAAGGCCATTGCTGGCGCACACGCCTCCCAGAGCATCACAGTCCGCATAGGTCGCGTAGACTCCCGCGCAGATCTGAGAAACGCCCAAGGAGGTGCAGCGGAACTCATCATCCGTGCCGCGCATGCAGGGGCTGGGTTCGCAGGCTTGTTGCCCCGTGGTGACGCAGGTCTGGCCGCGTTCGTTGCAGTTGGTGTCGGCACCCCATTCCAGCCCGTTGCCCGCACAACGTTGCAAGATACCTTGCTCACAGCGTAGTTCAGAGGGGTCGCAGACTCGCGAGGGGCCGGCATCGACTGGGGGCATCGTAGTCGCATTGGTGCAACTAAGATTGCCGCGTACCTCGCGGCAGACCAGCCCATCCGCAGCGCAGTCGTTCAGCGGCATCCAGCCCTCACCACAAATCTCGAGGACATCGCCCATGCACCGCGTCTCAGCAGGTTCGCACTCGGGCTCGACGATCACGCAGGCGGAGACGGAGAGCAGGGCGGCCGAGAGCAGCAGGAGCTTCATAGCCACCGTTGTTGCAGGGATTTGCGCCTTCGGCAAATGGTGTGATGGCGGCCAAATGTGCGCGCTTGGAATAGCAGCGACGACGGACGAAGGGGGGCGCCAAGAGTCGGCCAGGTCGGCCGGTGAAGTCGGAGCGCCGCTGATCGACCGTCCTAGAGGCGGGCGCGGCGCCGACCTGGCTCCAATGATGGGGCGCTCCGCGCGGATTCATGCGCTGCGCGGCCAGCAGACCCCTCGGTGGTCGATGCTCGTCGGCTAATCCAGGGCAGGGGCATTGTTGCAACCTGGGTTGACGTGCTTCCCTGCCCGGCCCTAGGGCCCACGGCGTGCTCGCGAGCAGGCTCGTCCGGGCCGACGTGATGCTGGCGGAGGCGCCGGACCCCACTCCTGTTTGGGCTCGGCCTCGCTTTCCGTGCGAGGAGGACAGCCTATCAAAAAGCCCAAGCTCGGATTGAGGGCCAGCCACCTGTGGGGCAATATCCGCGGGCATGGGGGATCAGCCGAAGCTCGGTGACATCACCGAGGTCCTTGCGCGGCACGGGGGCCGTGGGCCTGAGATGGTGGATGAACTGCTGCCGCTCGTCTTTGCCGATCTGCACCGCCTCGCACGCAACCTGATGCGGCGTGAGCGCGTGGATCATACTCTTCAGCCGGGTGCGCTGGTGAGTGAGCTCTATTTGAAGCTGCGTGAGTCTCAACTGCCCGGGCTGCCCAACCGAGGGGCGTTCTTCGGCATGGCCCACCGGGCGATGCGGCAGTTGCTGATCGACCACGCGCGTGGCAAGGACAGCGGCAAACGCAGCCCTGGCGCAGCACTGCTCGCAGAGGCGCAGGTCTCAGCGGCGAGCGACCAGGAGGGCCTCGCCCAGCTCGACGAGATCTTCGCGCAGCTTCGGCGCATGTCGGCCCGCCAGGCCCGGGTGGCTGAACTCAGAGTGCTCGCGGGCTATACCCACGAAGAGATCGCACAAGAGCTGAATACAAGTACCCGCACCATCGAACGTGAGTGGCGGGTGATCCGTGCCTGGCTCGGTGCGCAGCTGGGTCACCGGGGCCAGCCTTGACCTCAAAGGAGGTCTTCGGGGAGGCCGCATCTCGGTCCTCGACCCTCAGCCCGGAAGCATGGACAAGGGTGCAAGCTCTCTTTCTTGAGTTGGTGGATCTGTCGCCCGAGGATCGCGCCGCACGGCTCGAAGGTCTTGGCCACGACGCCGCGCACATCGGTGAGCAGGTCGCCCGCATGCTGGCCTGCGACGATGACCTTGAGCAGGAAGAGGCGCCGCCCGTGGTGCCGGAGTTCATCGGCCCGTATCGGTTGGTGCGTCGCATTGGTGCCGGCGGCATGGCCGTCGTCTTCCTCGCCGAGCGCACCATCGAGGATGTCACGACGAAGGTCGCTTTGAAGCTACTGCCCTATGGCGCAGACACCCTGGTGGAGCGCTTTCGTGCTGAGCGACGCATCCTCTCCTCACTCGAGCATCCGCACATCGCTCGGTTTCTCGACGCGGGCGCCACCGAGGATGGTCGCCCCTACCTCGTCATGGAGTACGTGCAGGGCGTACCCATCGATGAGTACGTACGGCGCCACGACCTGAGCATGGATGCGCGGGTGGAGCTGCTGATGCAGGTCTGCGAGGCGGCCCATCACGCTCACCAGCGGCTCATCGTGCATCGCGATATCAAGCCGTGTAACGTACTGGTGGACGTCAAGGGGGATTGCAAACTCTTGGACTTCGGGGTGGCGAAGGTGCTGCGCAGCACCGACGCCGATGCCCTGACCAGTCCGACTTCACCCGCAGGTCTAACCCCCGCCTACGCCAGCCCGGAGCAGATCACGGGCGGCGAAGTGACCACCGCGAGCGATGTCTTTGCCTTGGGGGCTGTGCTGTTCGAAGTGCTGAGCGAGGTGAGGTTCGCAGACGCGGTGACAGAGCGCGGTCCGCCTCGCCCCAGTCGCGCCGCTGCCAAGGCCTCTAGGCGTCGACGTCTACGTGGGGACCTTGATACGATCGTGGTCAAGGCTACTCAGCCTGAGCCCCACGACCGGTATCCTACAGCGCTGTCTCTGTTCGAAGATTTGGACCGACACCGGCGCCGCATGCCCATCCGTGCGATGGCGCCCAGCCCGGTCTATCTCGCAGAACGTCTGGTGCGGCGTCACCCTTGGTCCAGCGGGCTGATCCTCACGCTCGGCGTGGCCACCCTCACCCTGCTCATTAGCCTCGTCATGCAGACCCGGTCCTTGGAGCAGAAACGCTGGGAGAGTGAGTTCACTCGGGCGACCCTGAGCGCAGCGCTCGTGGAGCTTGCCCACAATGTATCGCCTGTCGTCACGACGGAGCTGGAGCGGGTCCTGGACGAGCGGGCCCTTGAGGTGCGGGCACGGCTGCAAGACTCCCCCAAAGCGCAGGGCGCCTTGCTCCGAAGTTTTGGTGATCTGCACCGATATATGGATAAGACCCACAAGGCGATCAAACTATATCAGTCCGCCTTCACCGTGCAGCGTGCTGCGCTGGGGCTCGAACATCCCGAGACCGCGCGGACGGCGATGTTGCTGGCGGCTTGCCACCTATTTCTTGGGCGATTTGAGCGTGCGGCTGCGATGGGTGAACTATCCCTGCGTAGCCATGAGGCCTCTTTGGGCACCGATGACGCGGCCACGGCGCGCGCCTATAACCTTGTCTGCGGCGTACACGCCAATAAGAGGGACTATGCGCGTGCCCGCCCCTATTGCCTGAAAGCCTACCAGATTCGCTCGCGGGTGCTGCCTGCGGACCACCCCAATATTGCCCAGAGCCTATACAACCTAGGCTCGCTAGATGTGCGCAGCGGAAATGCTGACGCGGGCCTGGCCCTGCTGGAGCGATCTCTGCAGGCCCGCTTTCGGGACCCCGGCGCGACCTCCCCCCGGGTCGCGGAACTTGAGATTGTACGCGCCCTGGCTCAGCTGGGACGTCTGAGCGAGGCCGTGGCTCGCCTGGATCGCGCCTTTCGGACCCTGGACGATGAGCCCAAACCCATCGTTCGTCAGATGGCCTACAATACCCGGGCGCGTGTGAGGCTGAGGGCACACCAGGCGCAGCAGGCTCTCAGGGACCTTGAGATGGCTGCACGGAGCAGGCCCGACGACGGAAACTATCCTTGGCTAAGGTTGGAGATTGAGGAGCTGGCTGCTGCGAGTTACACGCAGTTGGGTGACCTGAGTCATGCGGCCGAAGCGCGGGCCCGAGCCCAAGCGCTGGCGCAGCAGCTAGAGATACCGCTCAATGAGCCCACGGCGCGCCTCGGTACCAGCCCAAGGTAGGTGAGCGGTGCGGCGACGGCTACAGCAGGCTGTGGCCGGGACTTTGGTATCTATGAGTCGAGCGGCTGGGTTTCGGAATTCAGGCCTGCGCGGTGGCTCGATGAGGCTTATAGGCAGTGCTCGTTGAGTTGGAACTTGTTGCGGCCGTACTCGACCTGCACGCCCATGCCTTGATCGAGGCCCACCGACCATCCCAGGAACCGCCCTGCGTAGTCGCCGGTCCGGTAGCTGTGGCCGGAGTCATTGACCCACCACCATGAAAAGGCGAGGCCCACCACGAAGCTCGCGCCGGTGGTCAGGCCATGGCCCTCGGATTCAAAGAGCCGATTGTCCGGCGAGGTCCAAAAGCCCACGTGGGTGGTGAGCATCGCGGGGGACGAGACGTTGACGTTCAACGATGCGCCCACGCTCCATCCGTGCATGCGGTACTCCGTGGAACTGCAACATGACTTGTCGAGCCAGAAGAAGCCGGCCTCAGTACAGTTGCCGCCGAAGAGCACCGCGCCGTCTGCCTTGAAGGCCGCTACGCTGATGGCTTTGATGTCCTGAGGCTTGGCTCCGCGGGCGTTGTTGCCGGAGCTATTGGCCTGGATTTGCTTGATCTTGGCGGCGAGCTTGTCCATCTCGAGGTAGCGCATCACCTTGTCGGTCATGCCGCCCTCTTTCTTCACCAGCCTCGCCAGGGTTCGGTCGTTCACGCCCTTGTTCTGCAGCCTCAGCAAGTGGTCTTTCGCTGCTTGGTTCACCTCGCGCATGTTGCGCTCGATGTTCTTGGCGGCGGCCTTCAGGTCCGCGATGGGGGCGGCCTTTTCGCAGGCTTTGTTGCTCTTCACTGAGGCCACGGTACGCTTGGTGCCTTTGGGGCAACTCCAGCAGGATCCTCCGTCGATGGGATCGTAGAAGGTGCCCCGTCGGCACTTCACGGAGGATCTCTTCTTTGCCCGCGTGCGCTTGGCGGGCACGGAGGCTGCGCAGGCGTTCGATGCGGTGACGGGCGCCGCGGTGCGGCGGGTGCCGGATGGGCAGCTATAGCAGTTGCCATTGGGATCCCAGAACTGCCCCCGGCCGCAGTCGGTCTTCAGCAAGCCTCGGCCGCGACCGTGATTCTTTGCCCGCTTACGGACCTCGCCGGCGGGCTTTTGGCAGGCCCCGCCGCCGTTGACGGGCAAGACGGTGCGCTTGGTGCCGGAGGGGCACTGCCAGCAGGTGCCGCCTTGGATCGGATCAAAGAAGGTGCCCCGGGGACACTTCGTCGAGCTGACCTTCTTGGCCCGGCTGAAGGTGCTCTGCGCTTCGGCCGTCATGGGGGTCGACAGCAGCAGTCCAGCGGCGCAAGCGCCGACGAGGTAGACTGCGGTTCTCCATTCGAGCGAAAGCTTGTGAGTATTGATGAGCACGCAGCTTCATACCATGCGCTCGGTGCGCTCCGAAGTGCGGCCGCCGCCCCGTCGGTTGCGGGCCTTGCTCGTCTGTATCTGGGGGCTGCCGCTACTACATTGTACGACCGCGCCGCCTGTGGCGACCACGACGCCCGCGATGACCGCGCCGCCTGCGGCGACCGCGCCGCCCGGCCTCGTACTTGAGGCCTTCACCGCGGGCTTCGAGACTGAGTCTGCGACGCTCACCGAGCACTCCGATGGCCTCCACGTGCGCGCTCCGGGGTTCGTCGCGACGGCACGGGTGCGCTGCGGGGCGGCCCTTGGGGGCGCGTGGTCCGTAGGTTTCGTGCAGGCGGTGCGCGCCCTCGATTTGCGTCTGGGCTACTCAAACGGGGCTTGCGCGCGCTGGACACTGCCCTTCGTGCCCGTGTCCGATAGTGACGGCCACTTCCCCTGGTACAGCGCTGAGGCCCGACGCATGTCCTGTGCAGGCAGCGCGATACTTCGCCTCGATGATGCGCTCGAGACTCGCGTGAGTTGGACCGCGCCGGTGAACGATGGAAACCGCGACGTTGGCTCGAAGCTCACCGCCTATCGGCGCGAACAATCCTTCCGCGTTTGGTTGATTGCCATTCACCAGCCGAGCGGGCGGCGCGTGGTGCTGCGCGCCTTTGATTGGCAGGTGCGCTTGCACGTGGAGGTGTCCGCCGACGCCCCGCTCGGCGCGCGGGCGAGGCTGATTCAGCAAACGACGGCCCACCCGATCCCGCTCGACGCGGCGACGGCAACTATGCCCGCCAGGGTCCTCGTCGCACCGCGCGCTAACGACCTGCAGGAGCTTTGGTGGACTGATGAGCGCGGGGCGCGCACCTTGCTGCGCCCGCATGCATGGGCGCCGCGTTGAGCGGGGGCTTTCGCCCTAAGCGGACCCACGGTGCGCACCCGGAATAGGCAGCGAGCGGGCCCCCGTCGCCTTCAGGGCGCTGGGCAGCTGTCGACCCAGCCGATCTGACCACCGAGGAAGGTTGGCGTGGCGACCGTTGGCTGCCCAACTCCCGAGAACGCATGGGCTAGATCGACGCCGTTGACATAATAATCGAG
>Ga0193954_1001804_pt1 | contig 10600 bp, 8 predicted proteins | sample BB_5_MG_FD_140340 | JGI IMG/M metagenome (GOLD analysis project Ga0193954, IMG submission 140340) | Microbial mat bacterial communities from the Broadkill River, Lewes, Delaware, United States - BB_5_MG | ecosystem: Environmental > Aquatic > Freshwater > River > Microbial mats | place: USA...
CTGTGAACGCCTCTCCGGCCTCGTCGACGCGCTTTGGCAGGCCTTTTTGGACGTGCGCACCTCAAAGCGCTGGGCCAATAAGACCGTGCCCAGCATCAAAGAGTGGGTCAGCGCAGAGGCTGAGTAGCGCGCTGAGTTCCTTAGACCGTAGGCTCGCCCCGGTCCGGTCCGGTCTGGGGTGCATCCTTGGTGAAAGTACGCGCCTGCCCCAGCAGCCAGTCCTTGAAGGCCTGAATCCGGGCTCCCAACACCGCACCCTTGGGTACAGCCAGATAGTAAGAAAAGCCGCTGATGTATCCCTTGGCGAAGGGCCGCACCAGGCGTCCCGCCGCGACATCATCATTGACCAAGGTGCTGCGACCGAGGGCCACACCCTGCCCGGCCAGCGCCGCATCGAGCGCCATATTGGCGTGACTGAAGTGCAGGCCCTCTCGCGGATCTAGGCCCCGCACCCCCATCGCCTCAAACCACTTGGGCCAGTCCGGCCGGGCCGCGTCATGCTTCATCATGTCGTCGTGCAGCAGCACATGATCCTGCAAGTCATCCGGCGTCTCGAGTGGCTGGCGCTGAAGCAGCGCGGGGCTGCAGACCGGGAAGACCTCATCCGTCATGAGAAGGGTCGTCTCTAGGCCCGGGTAGCGTCCGGTGCCATAACGAATGCACAGGTCAACACCCTCCCGCACCGGATCAATGAGGCGATCGTTGGCCGAAAAGCGCACGTCGATCTCCGGGTGATGCTCACGAAAGTCCTCCAGGCGAGGCACCAACCAGCGCACGGCCATGGACGGTGAGACCGAGACGCTCACCACCCCGCTGGTGCCCGCATGCGACAAGGCTTCCATGCCGGTGGTGATGCGCGCGAATGCCTCCGTCGCCGCCTCCGCGAGCACCCGTCCTTCCTCAGAGAGCGCGACGCGCCGGGGCAGTCGCACGAAGAGCGAGCAGCCCACCTCTTCTTCCAGCGCGCGCACTTGGTGACTGATCGCAGCCTGGGTCACGAACAATTCTTCAGCGGCTCGCGTGAAACTGAGATGCCGAGCGGCGGCCTCGAAGGCACGCAGGGCGGACAGGGAGGGCAACTGGGGGGCCGTCATGCTGATAAGCTTTTCTCATGTATGGCGCAAAAAGGCGACTGTGCAATATGTCGCAGGAGCACATTATTCGGCTATCTGGCCAGAAATCGTCCAAATAGCGACTGCACTGTCCGTGTATTTATCATGAACCAGGCTGTGGCCTCAGTCCCAGCAGGGCCTTGACGGCCTGGACCTGCGCGGGGCCGACCGGCTGGCCCGAGCTGGCGCACAGCCTGGCCACATACCCCACCGTGGGCAGCCGAAGATCTGGGGCACGGATTCGGGCCACCGTATCGAGCGCCTCATGGGTGCGTGCCGCCTTGGCGTAGGCCTTCGCAAGGCTGCTTGCCGCGACGCCCCCCCATAGCGCGTCCTGCTCAACCATCAAGAGCATGCGCGCGGCATCCTCAAAGCGTCCCGACTCCGCGTAGGTTGCAACGAGGCTTGCTTCGGCCTTGTGGCGAGTGCCAACGTCGGGCATGGCCCGCAGGAGCCGCTCCGCCTCCTCGTAGCGCTGGGTCGCGGACAGGACCTCGAGGACCTCCGCCATCGCAGCGCTCTTCATCATCGGATCGTCGATCGCCTCAATCGTCTGCCTCGCCGCCTTCAGCAGGCGCTGGGCGGCCTTGGCTCGCCCTAGGCCGTGACTGTGCTGGTAGAGCTGGGCGTAGCCCCGAGCCTTCATCCACTTGGAGTCGATGGCCTCAACGGTGCGCATGGCCTGGCGGCGCCGGCGACTCTTGAGGTGCACCAAGGCCAGGGTCGCTTGGGCCGCGCCCCGCCAATGAGGGCTCTTCATGTCTGCCAAGGCGCCTTGCACCAAGGCGCCGCCGTCCTTGTTCCCGTAGGCGCCGACGATCTCTGCCAAGGCCTCATCCCTTTCGGGCAACGTGCCGAAGGCCGCGACCAGGCGGCCAGCGGTCGTGCGCTTGCCGGCCGCCAGGTAGCCGCGCACCACCTCCAATAGCGCTGGACCCTTGAATCGATCGACGCTGATGGCGCGCGCCAGGGCCTCGGCTTCTTTGGTCTGTCCAGCGACGACCAAGGCTCGGACTAGGGACACCTTCGCCTCCGCGGCCAGCTCCACGGAGCCGATCTCCTCCACAACCGCCTGCGCCTCGGCCACGCTGCCCACCTGCCCCCAGAGCTGGGCCAACCGAGTGCGCAAGCCAGCCTGCTCCGATGGCAGGTCGACGGCGCGCGTAGCCACGGTGGCCGCCATCAGCCGGGCCTGCACAGAGGGCGCATCCGCGTCCGCCTCCGCTTGTGCAATGCCGATCAGGACGCGCGCCCGATCCGCTGCGCGCGGCACTTCTGGCAGCATGCGCTCGATGACATCGACGAGATTGGCCGGCGCAGGAAGGGGCTGATCGCCCAGACCGTCACCATCACGGCAGGCGCCCAGCCCGCACAGCAGGCTCAAGACAACCGGTCCGAAGCGGGCGCTGCTGCTCATGGCTGTACTGTACAGTCGGCGGCGGAACGGGGAACAACAGGAGGGTAACCCGCAGGGCCTTTTACGGCTCAACAATGGGCCCCGGTCAGGTATGGAGGGGCCTGGGTCATGAACGTGTCGAAAAAACTCATGGAGGAGGCGGCTCGAAGGCGCGCCTTCGCCATCATCTCCCACCCCGACTCCGGTAAGACCACGCTCACCGAGAAGCTGCTGCTCTACGCCAAGGCGATCCATCTGGCGGGCTCAGTCAAATCTCGCAAGGCAGCCCGCCACGCGGTCTCGGACTGGATGCAGATGGAGCAGGAGCGCGGCATCTCTGTGACCTCCTCGGTGCTGCAATTTGAGCACCGAGGCAGCATGCTCAACCTGCTCGATACTCCCGGACACGCCGACTTCTCCGAGGACACCTACCGCACCCTCGCGGCCGTAGACTCTGCGGTGATGCTCATGGACCACGCCAAGGGCGTCGAGGACCGAACCCGAAAGCTCTTCGAGGTCTGCCGGCTGCGCAAAATCCCGGTCGTGACCTTCATGAACAAGCTCGACCGCGCCGGCCTGGACCCCCTGGAGCTGGTGGATGATGTCTCCTCAGCGCTCAACCTCAAGGTAGCCCCGCTCAATTGGCCGCTCGGCATGGGCCGAGACTTCAAGGGCGTGGTGGACATCAAGACCCGGGAGATCTCCCTTTTCGACGCCGAGGCGCACGGCACCACCGCCGTCGAGGCCAAGAAGATCCCCTGGAGCGAGGCTGAAAGCCTCATCGGGCCCGCGCGGACGGCCAAGATCGAGGAAGACCTGGAGCTCATCTCCGAAGCCGGGGAGACCTACGATCATGAGGCCTTCCTCGCCGGTGAGCTGTCTCCCCTGTTCTGGGGCTCGGCGATGAATAACTTCGGAGTGGAAGCTCTGTTGCACTTTTTGGCCGACCAAGCCGCGCCGCCCTCGCCTCGGCAGCTTGAGGACGAAGACAGCATCGACCCGCATGACCCGCGCTTCACGGGGTTCGTCTTTAAGATTCAGGCGAACATGAACCCCAAGCACCGGGACCGCATCGCGTTCATGCGCATCGTCTCGGGAGAGTTCTCTAGGGACATGGAGGTGGTGATCGGCCGCAGCGGTCAGAACCTGCGCATGGCCCGACCTCAGACCTTCATGGCCAAGGAGCGCAACGTCGTCGACGCGGCCTTCCCCGGGGACATCGTGGGTGTCTTCGATACCGGCAAGCTGCGTGTGGGTGACACCGTGAGCTCCAAGGGGCAGCTCAAGTTCGCGGGCATCCCGCGCTTCGCGCCAGAGCACTTTGGGCAACTCCGCCTGCGCGATCCACTCAAGAGAAAAGCCTTGGATACCGGTCTGGAGCAGCTGGCCCATGAAGGCGTGATCCAGGTCTTCTATCGCACCGCGTCCGACCGACAGAATCCCTACCTGGGCGCGGTCGGTATGCTGCAGTTCGAGGTGCTCAAGGAGCGCCTGAAGAATGAGTACGGGGTCACCGCGGTCTTCGAGGGCCTAAACTTTCGCTTCGCGCGCTGGATCCAAGGCAGCCCCGAGGCACTCGCCTGGCTGCGTTCCAGCTCCAGCTTCACAGTGGTGGAGGACCGAAACGGCTGCCCGGTGCTGCTCACGGATTCAAACTGGGGCATCAATTATGCCCTTCAGAACGCGCCAGAAGGCCTGGAGCTGCACGATATCGAGCCGCTGTAGCAAGAGCGCTGTCGGGGCGGGCTCAGGCTCGAAAGCGGCGCAATACCAAGGCGGTCAGCAGGCCCACCAACGAAAAGCCGGCCAGCACAAAGAACAGGTGCTGATGCCCGGCAACCCCCGGGCTGCGGTCCAAGATCCACCCCGACATCGCTCCTGCGAAGATGTCCGGCGTGAAACCCACGAATGAGATCAAACCTACCGCAGTGCCGGTGACGGCGGCTGGGATGCTCACCTCATTCATCAACGCGAAGTAGACGCCGCGTAAACCAAAGATGGCCGTGCAGGTCACCACGACGTTCAGCCAAAGCATCAAAGGCGCGTCGGGCTCGGGCGGCGTCAGCGCGAACAGCAGGTAGCCGGCAAATAGCAGCGCAAAGCAGCCTGCGGTCGCTCGGGTAGCGTCCACCCGGTCGGCGAGCAGCCCCGCACCGAAGGCCGCAAAGACGCGGACCCAGGCGGTCACCGTGGCCAAGCGAGACGCCTGCACTTCATCCATTCCGTAGGCGTCGAACGCAAAGAGCGAGTAATTATCGATGCTCTTGTAGGCCGTGTAGGCGCAGATCACGATCAGGGCCTGCAACCAGATCGTCGGCAGGGTGAAGGTGTGCGCGAGCTGCTTGAACTCGAAGCGATGCTCGCTGCCGGAGGAGTCTGCGTCGGTATCGGGCACCAAGACCCACACCACTGCGGCGGCCGCGAAGGTCGCGGCCGTATAGACGTAGATCACCGAACGCAGCGCCTCGAGGCGTTGGGCGTCCGTCACCTGAGTGGGATCATCACCAAAGGCGAGCGCGAAGGGAATTTGGGCTGTCATAGCCAATGCGGCCGCCACGCCGCCGCGGCCAGCGTCGAGCGTACCGAAGGCCTTGCCCTGATCGCCATCACCGCCAGACTCTCGCGTGGCCCGAATCATGGCGGCCCAGAACAGCAAGATGGTGGTGACCCCGAAGAAGCCGTACATGAAAGACAGCTTGCCAACGCTGGGGATCGTGGCCATGCCCAGCCCCATCGCCCCAGTGAGCAGCAGCGATGCCGTCAGTAGCCGCCTGGCCGAGAATCGGTCCGCGATGGGGCCGCCCGGCACATAGCAGATCATGGCCAGGACACCGTAGGAGGAAAACAGCAGCCCCAGCTCCGTATTCGTGAGGTCAAAGACCTCCAGAAACGTCGGCCGAAAATACCGGGTGATGTGAAAAGGCAGCCCGAATACGGCCTCCCCGGCGATCACCAATGCAACAACACTGGCAATTCGGCTGATCTTGCTCGACTTCGACGAAGACACGCGGCGCGACTATAGCACCCACCTTGCAAGGGCGCGCACGAGCCGCTACCGCTAGTGCCCCGGACAAGACATGCCGACCCTCCTTGAGCACTTCCACGCCACCCGCAAGCAGACCGAGCGCCTCACCTCGCGGCTGGTCGCCGAGGACTACGTGGTGCAGAGCATGCCGGATGCCAGCCCGGTGAAGTGGCACCTGGCCCACACCACCTGGTTCTTCGAGACCTTCGTGCTGGGCCCCAACGTGCCGGATTACCGCTCTCCGGACCCGGCCTACGCCTACCTCTTCAACTCCTACTATGAAGCGGTAGGCCCCCAATGGCCGCGCCCCCAGCGGGGCATGTTGTCCCGACCCACCGTGCAGCAGGTCAAGCAGTGGCGACGGACGGTCGAAGAGGGCGTGAGCGCGGCGATGGCGCGAGGAGATCTCGACGAGGCGGCGCAAGCTCTCTTGCTTTTGGGGATCCACCACGAGCAACAGCACCAAGAGCTACTGGTGGTAGACCTCAAGCACGCCCTGGCCATGAACCCGCTGGACATCGCCATCGTCGACCCGCCCGAAGGCCGCGCTTCAGCGCCGGACATCGGCTGGCAGTCCTATGACGGCGGCTTGATCGAGGTCGGGCATGAGGGCGAGGGCTTCGCTTTCGACAATGAGGGGCCGCGCCACAGCACGTTCTTGGCGCCCTTTCGCCTCGCCCACAGCACGGTCACCTGCGGTCAGTATCTGGAGTTCATGAACGACGGTGGCTACGCACGCCCCGAGCTGTGGCTGTCAGATGCATGGTGGCTGCTCAAAGAGCGGGCCTGGCAGGCACCGCTGTACTGGGCTCAACAAGACGGCACCTGGACCCATTACACGCTGGCCGGCCGCCGGGAAGTCGACCTAAACGCACCACTCTGCCACGTCAGCTTCTTCGAAGCGGACGCCTTCGCACGCTGGTGCGGAATGCGCCTGCCCACGGAGCACGAGTGGGAGCACGCGGCCAAAACCTGTGCCGAGGCAGAGCGCGGCGCCTTCCTAGAGTCGAACGCGCTGCACCCGCTGGGACCAAGACAGCCGACGAGCGGGCGCGTTGGCGGGCTACTCGGGGATGTCTGGGAGTGGACGGGCAGCGCCTACCGCCCCTTCCCCGGCTTCAAACCCGCCGAGGGCGCGGTGGGTGAGTACAATGGCAAATTCATGAACGGGCAATACGTCTTGCGCGGCGGCTCCTGCGCCACGCCCGAGGCCCACATCCGCACGACCTACCGAAACTTCTTCCCGCCCGACAAACGATGGAACTTCATGGGCGTGCGCCTCGCCCAAGACGGCAACTAATTATGACGAAACAGAGCTACCAACACCTCACCGCGGACATGCTGACCAAGGCCGATGCGGCCAGCGACTTCGCGGAGGCCGTGCTTATTGGACTATCTGAGCATCCCAAGCGCCTGCCCTCGCAGTACTTCTACGACGACGCAGGCAGCCGCTACTTTCAGCGCATTACGGAGCTGGAGGACTACTATCCGACGCGTGTGGAGCGGCAGATCATCGAGACCCACGCATCCGACATCGTGAAGCCCTTCAAGGGCCGACCGGTCAACGTCATCGATCTGGGCGCCGGTGATGGTCACAAGACGGCTGCCGTGCTCGATGCCCTGCTCAGCAGCGGCCAGGACGTGCGCTACATCCCCATCGACATCTCTGAGGGTGCGATGAAATCGGTGGTCTCGATCGTCGGAGAGCGCTTCCCCCAGCTAGAGATTGCAGGCCTGGTTTCAGAGTACCTGAGCGGGCTGCGCTGGATCGCTCAGCAGGATGACCGCTGCAACCTGGTGCTATTCTTGGGCTCGAACATCGGCAACTTCGACAAAGCCCGCGCCCGCGCCTTCCTGCGACGGCTGTGGAACGCGCTGAACCACGATGATACTGCGCTGATCGGGTTCGACCTGAAGAAGGATATCGAGGTCCTGCTGCACGCCTATAATGACCGTGAGGGCGTCACCGCCGCCTTCAACCTCAACCTGCTCAAGCGCATCAACACCGAGCTGGGAGGGAACTTCGATCCGGACAAGTTCCGTCACTTTGCGACCTACAATGTCTTCACCGGTGCGATGGAGAGCTACCTTGTGAGCCACGAGACCCAGACCGTGCGCATCGAAGCGCTGCAACGTGACTTTCGCTTTGACGCGTGGGAGCCCATTCACACTGAGTACTCGTACAAGTACCTGGAGCGTGACATCGACGCGCTCTCTCAATCCGCTCATTTCAAGACAGTCGCCAAGCATTACGACCCACAACACTGGTTCTGTGACGCGCTGTTCCGCGCCGACAAGCAGTAGACGGAGCCTGTGATATAGTGCTTCGGCCCATGAGAGGCCCTTTCATCCACCCTGCGGCTATCCTGGCCGGCCTCGCAGTGCTGAGCGCCGGATGCGGCGCGGCCACGACGGACGACCTCGCAGATAACCCTGCCCCGCGGCTTAAGAGCACCCCCCAAAGCCTCGCCTTTGGCCGAGTGCCCGTGGGGGCCCTCGCACGACAGGCCATTCGCCTCGAGAACCTCGGCAATGCGCCCACCGCCTCGCTCGCCGCAGGAGCACAGAGCAACCCGGATTGCCGTGCGCTGCTCGAAAACCAGGCCTTCTGCCTACAACTACCGACCGAGCCCCTGGCGCCGGGCGAATCCACGGAGGCCTGGGTCATCTATCATCCTCAGGAGCAGAGCGTGCCTCAGGAGACAACATGGTCGGTGGGCTGCGGGGATCAATGCCAGACCATCGTCTCGGCCCGCGGCAGCGCAGTGCCCCAGGCCGTGGCCGCGACCGAGATGCTCGACTTTGGTCGCAGTCACCCGGGCTGCACCCATACTCAGACGGTGTCCTTGAACAGCGAGGTCGATATCGACCTTGAGATCGGCAGCATCGAAATCGAGGCCGACGCACCTGGAATCTACCGCGTGCAGACCGACACTCTGCCCAGCATGTTGGCGGCGAGGGCCCAGCTGAACCTGCCGCTCACCTTCGTCTCGAGGGTGGGTGACCTACCTGGCTACCTAAACGTTCAGTTCATCGCCCCCGGCCAGGGACTGACCGAAGATGCTGTGTTGTCCGCGCGCGTGGCCCTAATTGGGCGCGGAGACACGAGTGATCCACCCTGCGACTGAAGTTCAACGAAAATCACTCAGTTCGAGTTCGGGAAGCAAGTTATCCTTCATCTCCACCGCTCGCAACTCGGCCTGGTCGATGCGCCCGGCCTCTATCTGCGCCGCGAGCTGCTGAAACCGATCTACGTGAGTGCGAACTCGAGCCTCGGCATAACTCACGGTCGTCTGCATGGTGATCATGAAGGGCCAATCGCTGGCGCTTGCCAGCAAGAGTTCCCGAGCGAGCTGACGCAAGGCACGTTGCGTCACAACATCCGCATCCGGTTGAGCCTTCATGATGGCCTCGAAGCGTCGAGTCATCTGATGAAGATGCGGCCAGATCCAATCATTCTTGTCATTCAGCCAGACCTCTGAATAACCACGATGCCCCCAGGAGCTGGCGGAGGGCGTGCTGACCTGAAAGGGGCCGCTCTGCGTGATTACCTGCGAGGGCGAGACGATCGCCAGGTCTGGACCGGCGGCCCCGGTGCGTACCACCCGATCGAGGAACTCGGGTCCCTCAAACCACCAATGCCCGAATAGCTCTGCATCGAAGGGCGCACAGATTGTCACGGTGCGCTCTAGGCGCTGCGACGCCGCCTGAGCCTGAGCAGCACGGCTATGCACAAAGTGTTCAGCATGTCCCTGAACGGTGCGCAAGGCGGCCTGCCGATCGTAGGGCTGCTTGTCCGCCAGGTCCACCTGCTGACCGGTCACCCGGTGGCATTTGAGGCCCAGGTGCCTGCGCTGGCCGCCCGGCAACATCAGCCCCTGGAGCGTCTCGGTCTCAACGTCGAAGCCGATGTCCCGGTGGAACTCACGATAATTGGGGTCCCCTGGGTAGCCCTGTTCTGCGCTCCAAACGCACTGCGAGGTCTCGGGGTCTCGAGCGAAGGCCAGCACCCCGCTGGGGCATACTATGGGCGCGTGGGTGCCGAAGAGCGGCGGCGGGTCTGCGAAGGCCAGCGCATGACTATCAACGAAGAAGTAACATAGCCCTGCATCCGCGAGCTCTTGGTCGAGGCCCGGTACATAACCACACTCCGGCAACCAGATTCCTGGAGGGTTGCGCCCGAAGGTCTGTCGGTGCTTTCGCACCGCGACGCGTATGTGCGGGGCGGCCTGATGGGCCTCGAGTGCATACAAGGGCAAAAAGGCGTGGGTCGCCACACATGTCGCCAGCTCTAGGACGCCCGCCTGCTCCAGACTATCAAGAGCGCCGAGTACGTCTCGGCCCAATCCCTGCTCGAAGAGGGCAACTAGGGCGTGCAGGTGCTGGGTTTGAAATTGCACCGCGGACCGCGTCGGGTCATCTGCGGCCAAGGTCCGGGCATGGGCCTCGATGATGTCGACCAGCCGGCACAAGCGCAGCCGATAGCGCCGCATCAACAGCTCGTCTTCGAGCATCGAGATCAGCGTGGGACTCAACGAGACGCCCAAACGAATCGGCAATTTGTCCTGCGCCCAACCGCGGGCGACCCTGATCAGGGGTAGATAGACTTCGGTGATTGCTTCGAAGAACCAATCTTCTTCGAGCGGGTCCTCGTGCTCCGGATGACGGACGAAGGGCAGGTGTGCGTGGAGAAAGAGCAGCAGCTGATTGCGGGCCGCTGTGCTCACGAAGACCGAGGGGCCCGCGCCGACTTGATGCTGGGTGCCACCCATGCCACTGGCTGGGCGTCGGGCTGCAGGCCCTCGACCGGGGACCCGGACGACGCTGCGAGGCCGCCGGAACCTGAGCCTTGAGCCTCATCGTGGGCGACCCCGGTATCCTCCGCGGCCCGACGGCTCCTGAGCTTTGCAAGCACGCCTGCCCACTGGGGGCTCCGGGGGGCCGGCCGCTCATCTGGCACGGCGCTCGCATCCAGATCGACGACCAAGCGGGGCGGCGGCACCCGGACCTGGTCCCTGGCGGCCAGGACCGCACTTTGAGCCTGGGTGTGCACAAATTGCGGCAGGC
>Ga0193954_1001805_pt1 | contig 10598 bp, 7 predicted proteins | sample BB_5_MG_FD_140340 | JGI IMG/M metagenome (GOLD analysis project Ga0193954, IMG submission 140340) | Microbial mat bacterial communities from the Broadkill River, Lewes, Delaware, United States - BB_5_MG | ecosystem: Environmental > Aquatic > Freshwater > River > Microbial mats | place: USA...
CCAAGCAGACCGCGTAGCGGCTGGGGTGCTTCATGCGGTCCTCGACCATGAGCTGCGCGACCTTTTCGATGTCGAAGTCATGCTCGGGGATGAGGCAGCGGTTCGCGGCGCCGGCCATGGTGGGGATGAGCGCGCTGTAGCCGGCGTAGCGACCAAAGACCTCGATGACCAAGAAACGCTCGTGGGACCCGGCCGAGGTGCGCAGCTGGTGGGTCAGCTCGATGGTGCGGGTCACGCAGGTGGAAAAGCCGATGCAGTAGTCGGTGCCGGGCACGTCGTTATCCATCGTCTTCGGGATGGCGACGACCTTCATGCCCTCCTTGTGCAGGCGGTGGCCGTAGCTGAGCGTGTCATCACCGCCGATGGGGATGAGGGTGTCGACGCCCAGCCACTCGAGGTTCTTGAGCACGTGCGGGGTGATGTCGTTGATCTCGTCGGTATAGGCGTCCGCGAGGTGGGGCGGCACCTGGCTCTTCGGCAGGTGGCTAGGCCTCGTGCGAGAGCTGTGCAGGAAGGTGCCGCCGGTGCGCCCGGCGCGGTTCACGATCTCTTCGGTTAGCTCGATGACGTTATCGGTGTTGTCGGCGTCCTTATCGGGCACCAGGTCCGCGATCCCGGCCCAACCTCGGCGCAGGCCCAGGACTCTGTAGCCTTCTCGAAGCGCCCGCACCGTAATGGCGCGAATCGCGGGGTTGAGGCCAGGCACGTCGCCTCCGCCGGTGAGGATGCCGATCGTCTTGGTTGGGCTGCTCATGACCCCAGCCGCCGTTGCAACCGCCGGACCGCGACCGCTGAGGGCAAAACGCGCCGGCTCGTCACCGTTGGCGGACATTCTCGCTCCGAGATAGGTCACCATTCGGTAGCGATGGCGGCCGCGCATCACCACAAAGGGCCAACCCGCATGTCCGCGCGCACACGTGCGGCCTCAGCCCACCTGTCCGGCGGACCTCTCACAAATCCCGTGCTTTGCGAGCAATGAACCTGTTATAGGCGGCCCGCGCGTCCCTGCGCCCTGATTCGGGACCCGCTCGCACCCATGGCACTGACGCTACGCGCCAATCTGAGATCGCTCCTGTGGGTGCTGCTGCTCGCCGTGTCCGGCGGGGGCCTGCTGGCGCCTGCACCCGCCTATGCCCAGGCCACGGAGGGGCTCATCGAGGACCTGGCCTTCGAGGGCCTCAAGCGGGTGGAGCCGGCCGCCGTGCGGGTGGTTTTGAGCAGCCGAGTTGGCAAGCCCTATGCGGCGGCCGCGGTCGCGGATGACATCAAAGCCATCTACGGGATGGGCTACTTCGACGATGTCGCGATCTACCGCGAGAGCCTGCCCTCCGGCGGCGTGCGGCTGGTCTACGAGGTCAGCGAAAAGCCTGCGGTGCGCAAAGTACGCATCCTTGGCTACGACGAGATCAGCGAGGACGACCTCAAGGAGGTCGTGGACATCCGCCCCTTCACGATCCTCAACGAGGCGAAGGTCAAACGGAACCTGCAGAAGATTAAGGACCTCTATAGCGAGAAGGGCTTTTACCTCGCGGAGGTCTCATCCCGGGTCGAGCCCGTGGGTGATCGTGAGGTCGAGGTCATCTTCGACGTCATCGAGAACGCTAAGGTCGAGGTTCGCAAGGTGCGTTTCGTCGGCAACCGCAACCTCTCCGACGCGCTGTTGAAGGAGGGCCTGATCACCCAGGAGGGCAGCCTCATCTCCTTCATGACCGGGGCGGGCACCTATCGCAAGGACGCCTTTCAGGTCGATATCCTGCGCATCACCAGCCACTACTTCGACCACGGCTACATCAACGTGAAGGTCGATACCCCGGACGCAGAGATCTCCGCGGACCGTAAGTACATCTACATCACCATCCGCATTGAGGAGGGTGAGCAGTACTCGGTGGGCAAGCTGGGCTTTTCAGGTGACCTGCTGGATTCGGAAGAGGAGCTGGCGGACCTCATCAAGATCGGGGAGGGCGAGGTCTTCAACCGCAGCATCCTTGGTCAGGACCTGTTGGGCCTCAAGACCCGCTACGAGGACGATGGCTACGCATACGCGAACATCACCCCGATCACGGCCATCCACCAAGAAGAGCGCACCATCGACATCACCTTCGATGTGCAAAAGGGTGAAAAGGTCTACTACGAGCGCATCAACGTCTCGGGCAATACCAAGACCCGAGACAAGGTGGTGCGCCGCGAACTGCGCATCTACGAAGGTGAGCTGACCACGGCCTCCAAGCGGGAGCTGAGCCGCCGGCGGGTCATGGCGCTGGGCTACTTCGAAAAGGTCGACATCAAGACCCGACGCGGCTCGCAGGACAACCTGCAGATCGTAGACGTCGAGATCAAAGAAAAGGCCACCGGCACCTTCCAGGTGGGCGCGGGCTTTTCGAGCGCTGAGAACTTCATCGCCACGGCCCAGGTGGCCCAGGATAACTTCTTAGGCCGAGGCCAGTCTGTGTCCTTGTCCGCGCAGCTGTCCTCGCTGCGGCAGCTCTTTCAGCTGCGATTCACCGAGCCCTACTTTTTGGACACGGAGTGGACGTTCAGCCTCAACGCGTTCAATACCGAGACCCAGTTTCGGTCCTTCCTGCGCTCCGCCACGGGCGGCGATGTGACCTTGGGCCACCCGATCACGGACTACATCCGGGTCTTCTTGACCTACAACTTGGAGTTCGTGCGCAGCCGCGGCTCGGATGGTGTCTTGAGCCAGCCGCTGTTCGCCGCGCTCAATAACCGCGGGCGCATCTCGTCGCTGCGGGCCTCAATCACCTACGACACCCGCGACAATCGCCTGTTCCCGACCCAGGGCATGTTCCACTCCTTCTCGGGGGAGGTCTCGGCCCGCTGGCTCGGTGCATCGGAGTCGCGAACCTTCCAGAAGATTCGGGCCTTCTCTCGCTTTTATCGGCCGCTCTTTTGGGAGGTCATCGGTAAGGCCTCGATCCGGGTGGGCTACCTCAACGCCACCTCACCGCTGGGGCTGTCACCCTCCGAGAAGTTCATCCTGGGCGGCATCAACAGCCTTCGTGGTTACCTGCCGTTCTCGATCGGCCCGGATCGGCGCGCGACGCGCAACGACCGCGGCACAGGGCTCGTCACGCCGTACTCCGATACGTTCACCTTCTCCGAAGGCGGCAATAAGGAGTTCTTGGCCAACTTCGAGCTGGAGTTCCCGATCTTCAAGGCCGTGGGCATCCGCGGCGTGCTGTTCTTGGACGCCGGCAACGTCTTCGCGGAGGAGGAGAACTTCTTCTACGTGGGCGGCACCCGCGAGGACCAGCAGCTGCTCGACCCCTCGGATACCAATAACTTCGACAAGAGCTCGCTGCCCGCGGGCCTGTTCTGGTCGGTGGGCTTTGGCTTTCGTTGGTTCTCGCCCATCGGACCGCTGCGTTTCGAGTGGGGCATCCCGCTCACAAAGCGGCCTACGGACAGCAAGGGCCCGCTGTTCGAGTTCTCCATCGGCAACTCCTTCTGATTCTTCGGTCTGAGCGCGCACCAGCTTTATCGCCCGTGGGCCGCTCGAAGTCGGGCTGAGGCTTCTATTCGGGCGCTTGGTGCCGAATAATCCCCCACGAGATGGGGCAAATAAGCAGGGCGACGGGGATTCGGCGGGTGCTTCAGGGCGGCCTGAGTGTGCTGGTCTTCGCGCACGCACCACCGGCCATGGCGGACGCCTGGCAGAACGTATTTACGGGGGCGCGCACCACCGCGATGGGCGGCGCGGGCATCGCGGGCGGCTCTGATAGCGCCATGCCGACCCTGAACCCCGCGGGTCTGGCCCGAGTGCCCGGCTCGATCGTCTCGCTGTCCGCCTCCTTGTATCAGCTGAGCTTGGTCACAGTGCCCAACTACGTGGCGGATACCGATACCATCGCAGGTCCCCAAGGGGACCTTCAGGTCTCGCAGCGCGGCATCCAGTCCCGGGAGTTTGGCGCCTTCCCGTCCGGGCTCGCCTACTTCCTACACCTGGGCACCACGGACCGACCGATGGTGCTGGCCGCGGCGCTGTCCGTGCCTCGCCAGGTCAACCGACGGGTGGTGCAGAACCTCGAGTTCTTGGGCGAGAACGTGGCGATTCGCTCCAACCTCACCACGGTGGTGCAAGAGACGGCCTACCGACTCAGCGCCTCGTGGGCCATGGGCCTTGGGGACCTCAAGGTGGGGGCCTCTGTAGTGGGCGCCTATACCCGCCTGCTGCGTACCCACGACCAAAGTGACCTCACGGTGCTCGGCACGGCGCGCTTCATCCGCGAGCAGACCAAGTCCGCGCGAGCGATCACCAGCTTTGATCTCGGCGCGGTGGCGGGCGCACAGTATGACCTGATGAAGGGCCTAAGGCTGGGCCTGAGCGTGCGCTCTCCGTCGCTACACCTCACGGGCAGCGTCTCGGGGGCCGAGGACCTCACCTATGTGGACGAGGGCGGAAGCAGCGTCAGCGCCACGCAGATCGAAGGGGATGGGGTGCGTGGCTTTCCGCTGAGGATAGGGTTGGGGGCGGAGGCTTATGGGGATACTTGGGCGGTGGCTCTGGACGTTCGCCTGCATGTTCCCCGCAGCTCTGAGTATCAAATGAAAGGCAGCTTGCTCACCTCCAGCCTCGGCGGGGACGCGGGGGCGGCCCCGGACCGCATGCGGGACTTGCAGGCGATCGAGGCGACCCACCTCACGGTTGATTTGTCATTGGGCTTTGAGTGGTGGATGGATGAGGACAATAGCCTCCGTTTGGGCGCCTTCACGCAGATGACGGCCCAACAGAGCGCCGAAGATCTGCTGGCCAGTCGCGCCCAGTCGCGGCCCTTTGCTGAGGACTATTTCAGGTTCCCCATCAATCGCTTTGGCGGCAGCCTAGGGTGGGGCAGCCGAGTTGGACCCGCGGATACCACAGCCGGGCTCAACGCGGCCTTTGGCGCTGGCAATACGCTCAGGCGCGCGCCCGAGCGGCGCTTCGAGCCGCGCGCGCCTGGCCAGGTGACCTCAGCGACATCGTTCGAAATCCAGGCCTTCGTCAGCGCGGCCGTGGATCTGAGTGAGGCCGCAGCGGCCGTGGCGGGAGGGACCCCATGAGAGCCTTCAACCTCATCACCTGCTTGGGGGCGCTGAGCACCGCAGGTTGCCTGTCATCGAGCGACAGCCTGCTGTGCACCGCAGACGAGGACTGTGCCCCCGACAGCCGCTGCGAGGTGGTCTCCGGGCTCTGCGTGCCCGCGCTACAGCCCCCGACCTTCACCGAGGGCGGCATCTCCGGCGCCTTCGATTGCACCCTGCCGACCCCGATGATGGCGGCCCCGCGTGCGCCGGGCCTCGCCTCGGTGGTGCTGCGCCCACCGGACGCCGATGAGGCCTGCACAGGCGGTCCGAAAGGTGAGTTGCAAGGTCTGGAGGTGGGCTGCGTGGTGCAGCGAGAGACCCAACCTCGACTGCGCAGAGGCGGCGAGGGCCCCGCGTTTTGGGTCCTGCGGTTTGACCAAAGCAATGGGGATCCCAGCGGCCCGCTATCCAGGCTGGCTATCTATGTCCGCGTGGAGGCCGCGCAGGTCGGCGAGCAGTCCGTGCCGACCCAGGTCACCGCGCAATACCTGGAGCGCTGTACCCGCGATGATGAGTCGCAGCTGCGGCTTCGTTTTGTCTCCAGCCAGGGCACGATGCAGTTCACCGAAGTCTCCGAACAGCGCATCAAGGGCAGCTTCAACATGGACCTCGTGGGCCTCAGCGAGGGGCAGGGCTTTGGTCAGGTCTGTCGACTGCCGCGCCCCTGCGAAGGTGGAGATTGCGCGCTCATCGAGCAGAGCACCGCCCGGTGTGAATCGGGAGCCTGCTTCCCGGACCCGCGCGAGGCTCAGCCCACCACCGGATTTTGCAGTGGGCGTTGCGAGACCCATCGAGACTGTGGCTACGACCGAGATTCGAACCCGGATGCCTTTTGCCTGGTGGAGCCTGGCCGTCCCCAGGGGCAGTGTTTACAGCTGTGCGATCCGAGCGGCAGCAATACCTGTCGCACCGGCGCCACCTGCCGGCCGGGCAGCGACTTCGACGAATTCCCAGGCAGTCTGGGGCCACCTCGGTGCCTCGATGAGTGCTTCAGCACGGCCAGCGCGCCGGCGCCCGCGGGCTGTGCAGGCGCCGGCACCGACGCGGGGGTGCGGCCCGATAGCGGCGGCCTAGATGCAGGTCCCCGCGATACCGGCCCAAGTCCGGACAGCGGCGCCGTGGACTCCGGGCCCGCCGACGCAGGCGTCACAGATACCGGCCCGGGGCCTGATGCGGGCATCACATCCCCCCTGGGCCAAGCCTGCAGCTCCGGCGTGCCGTGCCCCACCGGGTGGTTCTGCGCGCAGGCCAGGGCGGGGCCGCTGGGTACGCAGGGCTATTGTTCGCGCCCCTGCGGTCAGCCCGCGCAATGCACGGCGGACTACGCTGGCCCCGGCCAGGTGACCTGCAGCCCAGCGGTGCGAAACCTCGAGACTTCGATGGTGGTCAATCCGGCTTGCATGATTCTCTGCGGCGCGGATTTTGGCCAAAACGGCCAATGCCCGGGCACCATGAGCTGTGGTGATATCATCGACAACATGAGCCGCATGCCGCCCGGGGATGGCGCTGCTGACTTCTGCCTGGAGTAGATCTTCAGCCTATGCGATGTCTGCAACATGCAGGTCATCGAGGTCGCCGGGAGCCACCGGCAAATGGGTGCGGAGTTCGGTGAGGCGTGCCGCGATGATGTGCGAGGGCTCTTTGAAGCCCGCGTGCTGAACGCTATCGAGCAGGCCAAGACCTACGGTGGCCACAGCGTCACGGAGGCGCATCTCATCGAGATCGCCAAGGCCTCCCTGCCGATCGTGCAGGACTACCACCCCGCGGGCTTTGAGGAGCTGCAGGGCATCGCGGAGGGCAGCGGATTGGGCCTGGAGCGCGTGTGGGTGATGAACGCCCTCACTGATCTGCGTGACATCGCGGCCTATACAGACGTCGCGCTGTGGGCGCCGCCGGTCGATGGCGAGGGCTGCTCATCCTTTATCGTCAAGGGTGATAGCAGTGCGGATGGCACGGGCTTTGTGGGTCAGACCTGGGACCTGAGCACCAGCAATATGCCCTTTGTGCGCATCGTGAAGCGACGCCCCGCCCAAGGGCCGGCCACGGTCTGCCTGACCACGGTGGGGTGCTTGAGCCTGATCGGCATGAACGAGCATAACGTCAGCATAGGCACGACGAACATTCGCACCTTGGATGCGCGAAAGAGGGTCTGTTACCTCGACGTCATTCACTGCGCCTTGCACCAAGAGGACCTTGAGTCCGCGGTGCGGGTGATGGCTGAGGCCCCCAGGGCCGGCGCCCATTATTTTTACGTCATGGACGGGCAGGGGCGGGCCGCCGGCTTGGAGTGCAGCGCGCAGCAGCACGCGCGCATTGACGTCAAGACCGGTCACTACGTGCACTGCAACCACATGCTGGAGGAGGCGGTCCGGGGTTTGGAAGCCCAAGGCACCCCCGTGCAGTCCAGCATGCACCGCCAGGGGCGCCTGTCGACCCTGCTCAGCGGTGCCCAGGGGCAGATGGACGCAGCGCGCCTGCAGGGCTTCTTGGCCGACCACGACGGGCAGGACCGCGGCATTTGCCGGCACGACTTCAACGGGATCTCCAGCAATGGCAGCGTCATCATGAACCCGGAGGCGCGACGCCTGTGGACGGTACACGGCCCGGCCTGCGAGGGGTCCTGGGCCGAGCATCAGGTCTAAGGTAAGAACGGGGCATGGATCCTAAGGCGATCACCACGACCCGCTCGCTGCTCGACGCGCTGGATGCACGTGGGGACGAGCTCAAGGCGCGCACCGCCTTCGATGCCAAAGTCTGGCAGGCCCTGGGCACCGACGCTGCTATCTTGGTGACGGACCTGTCCGGCTTCACCAAGCAGACTAAGAAGCATGGCATCTTGCACTTTCTGCACGTCTTTCGGCGCTGTGAGCAGGCCTGCTTGCCTATCATCGAGGCCCACGGCGGCCAGCTCATGAAGCAGGAGGCGGATGACCTCATCACCATCTTTGATGGCCCGCTGTCTGCCTTGCGCGCCGCGATCGAGATGCAGGAGGCCACGGTGGCGCTGAATAAGACTCTGGCGCAGGAGGACGACCATGTGCGCATGAGCATGGGTATCGAGTGTGGACCGCTGCTGCGCCTGCAGGACGATGCCTTCGGGGATGCCGTCAACGTGGCCTTCAAGCTGGGCGAGGACATCGCGGACCCGGGAGAAGTCCTGATTGGCAAGACCGCTTTCACCGCAGCCACCGAGGCTGGGTTTGAATTTTCGAAGTACAGCGTGCAGGGACCGCGGGTCGTGACCGCCGGCAACGTTGGGCTAGAGCACTGGTCGCTTCGCCTGTAGGCGCGGCCTCGCAGTCATAAAGGAGCACCCGTGGACAAGTTCAAGGTCAATACAGACGATACGCTGCTGTTGGTGATCGACGTGCAGGAGCGCCTGGCGCCGGCCATGGCCCCCGAGCGATTTGGGCGCATGCTCGACAACCTCGAGCGGCTGGGCGCGGCGGCGAAGGCGCTGCAGCTGCCGACCGTGTTGACGGAGCAGTACCCAAAGGGCCTGGGCCCCACCGTCTCATCGGTGCGGACCGCCTTCGAGGGTGTGCCCACGTTATCCAAGACCTCCTTCAGCGCCATGGGCGATCCCGAGATTGCCAAGGCGGTGCAGTTCGCCGGTAAGAGCACAGTCCTTGTCGCGGGCATGGAGACCCATGTCTGCGTCTGGCAGACCGTCCGGGATTTGTTGCCCACCCACCGCGTGCACCTTTTGACCGACGCAGTGGCCTCCCGCGCCGACGCCAACTACGAAGTCGGCCTTAACCTAGCTCGTGAGGCGGGTGCGGTGCTCAGCTCGGTGGAGGTGGTGCTGTTCGATATGCTGGAGGCGGCGGGCGGCGAGACCTTTAAGGCCATCTCAAAGATCGTGCGCTGAGCCCCGGGGTTGTCGACTCCGCCCAACGACAATACTGGTCACCTAACAGCGAACAAGTTCGCCTTGTGACCCTACGCGGCCTTGCAGGCCGCTGCGCCGGCCCTTCGGCCGTTGCGGGACGCTTTCATGCAGGGCGGTCTGCGTGCGGGGAGCCCTGGGGTTGTCGACTCCGCCCAACGACGAGTTGACGCGGGCCTTTGGCCGGGGGAACGTCGCGACGCCGTGCTGGGGGCTGGGATCAGGACTGTTTGCACGAGCGCCATCGCGCTCACTGTGGGGCTGCTGCCTGTGGCGGCCTCCGCGCAGGAGGCAGCCGACGGCGATGGGCCAAAGGCGCAGACCATTAAGGTGGTGGAGCGCGGCTTCTTCCTGGAGGCCGAGTTCGGGTTCACCGCCTTCGTCGCGACGCTCGCTGATGACGGCGACGAGCGAAAGTACGGTTCAGCCAGCCAGATTGGCGTATTTGCGGGCTATGACGTCTTGCCGATCCTCAGCCTGGGGCTGGGGCTGCGCGCCATGGGCGTCGGCGTTTCCGGCTATCTGCCCGTGCCGGCGGGCGGCAACTTTGACCTCGACGAGCTCGGGCCGGACCCGACGCGGGTGCAGGGCGACCTGTACTACCTCGCGCCCACAGCTACGGCGCGCTTTGCGCTGCTCACGACGGAGCGCGACTTTCTGTGGCTGCGCGCCGATCTCGGCTTCGCCTTGGCCTTCCCCGGCGACATCGGCGGGGTGGAGTACGCCGGTCCTGGGCTCACAGGGGCCTTTTTGGTGGGCTATGAGCGCTTCACCAAGCTCCGCCACTTCTCTATGGGCATCAGCGCTGGAGCCTCGATGGTCATGAAACCATCTGTTGGCATCGGCATCACCCTGCTACCTCACCTCAAGTATACGTTCTGACCGACTTTCGGGGGGTCGACGGCCCCCCGGCGCGCGGATATCGTCCGCCGCGATGTCCGATTCACAGGTGCGCGAGGCGGCTTCGGCCGAGGATCCGACGGTGTCGGGGGTGGTCCGAAACATCTGGGATGACGACGGGATGTTGGATCCAGCTCGGCTCGCCGAGGTGGAAGCCCAGCTTGCTGAGGCTGAGTCCTGGCGCACGCTCGTCGAAGTCTATGCCGTCGCCGCCGAGCGGGCCGCAGAGCCCAGCGTGGGCCAGCAGATGATGCTGTCTGCGGGCCTGCTCTGTATGGACAAGCTCAAGGATAGCCGGCGCGGAGCACGCTTTTTACGGCGGGTCCTGGCGTCCGACCCCAGCCAGCCGGATGCCCTGCAAGGCCTCGTCTCGGCTCAGATCGCGGAGGGGGCCTATGAGGAGGCCGCAGATCTGTACGAGCGCTTAATTGAGCTGCTGCCGCCCGAAGACAAGGTAGCCGCCCTCGTCGACCTCGCAGACATCGTGCATGAGCACTTGGGTCAGACGGATCGTGCGCTCTACGCGCTTCGCTTTGCGTACGAGCAGGACCCTAGTCGTTGGCATGTCTTGGAGCGCGCCCGCGCGCTCTTTGTGGCCGAGGGTCGCTTCGCGGACGCGCAGCAGGTGCTGGACGATGAGGCCCGCACGCTGGTCGGTGATGCCTTAGATGGCACGTTCGAGGCGCTTACCGCGCGTGTGCAAGAACTCTTGCAGGCCGGTCAGGAC
>Ga0193954_1001806_pt1 | contig 10596 bp, 8 predicted proteins | sample BB_5_MG_FD_140340 | JGI IMG/M metagenome (GOLD analysis project Ga0193954, IMG submission 140340) | Microbial mat bacterial communities from the Broadkill River, Lewes, Delaware, United States - BB_5_MG | ecosystem: Environmental > Aquatic > Freshwater > River > Microbial mats | place: USA...
AAAGAAGTGTGCCGGGTTCTCCAGTTTGGCGGCTGAAACATCGATCCAGGCCAGATAGGTAGCTTCCACAGGGTTGAGCCGTAGCCCGGGGATCTGATTGATCTCTTTCATCAGATAGTCGCGGTTGCCTTTGAGGTAATCCAGCTGCTGTTGGTGCCATTCCCCGCCATCTTTATAAGCCGCCATCGTCGCAGTATAACCGAGCAGGTTGACGTCCGGCACGATCCCTTTGCGAACCTGCTGAAACTGTTTACGTAACTGAGCGTCGGGAATGATGGCAAAGGAACAGCCCAGTCCGGCGATATTAAAGGTTTTGCTGGGGGCCATCAGGGTTATGGTTTTACTGGCGATCTCGCTGTTCAGTGATCCCAGCGGGATATGCTTCAGTCCCGGTTCCATGATCAGGTCGCAGTGGATCTCATCGGAACATACGGTCAGACCGTGTTTCAGGCAGATCTGCGCCAGCCGTTCGAGTTCCTCCTGACGATATACGGTGCCGCCGGGGTTATGCGGGTTGCAGAATAGCAGCAGGCGGGTGCTATCGCTGATCGACCGCTCCAGGGTGTCGAAATCGATCAGCCAGCGCTGCTGTTGCTCCACCATAGGAATGGTGATCAGACGCCGGTCAGACAACCGGGGAGCCGACATGAAGGGGGGGTAGACCGGTTTGGCGGTGGCGACTACATCCTGACTGACTCCAACGCTGCGACAAGCCAGGTTCAGGCCGCAGACCAGTCCTGGCAGCCAGACCAGCCACTCCTCCTGAATGCTCCAGTTATAAAGAGTTTGCAGTCGTTCAATAATCATCTGGCTGAGTTCAGCCGGGGTATTGGTATAACCGAAGATGCCATGGTCGACCCGTGCCTGCAACGCCTCAATTACTGCCGGTGGTGCCATAAAATCAGTATCGGCGACCCACATCGGAAGAATGTCGGTATCGCGGTATTTCTCCCACTTCTGGCTGGAGGTTGTCTGGCGATCGACCGGCTGATCGAAAGCTTGTGTTGTGCTGGATTTCTGGTTGCGTGCACCGCGGTTACTCATCGGTTGAATCCCTTTCATTCAGAGGCTGGCAGACATCTATTTGTATGTCATTCAGTTGCAAATAGCCATCAGGAAGTTATATTAGTCGGTATCAGATAATATAGTGGATGTGGCTCTGATTTCCCGGCAAATTTTTTCATTTGCACGCCTTCGTCACGTCACCTGTCGATCTCTTTTCAGGCTAATCATTACAGCTAATGCGGCACTATAATCGTGTCAGCCAATCAGTTTCTGGAGTCCGGTCATGACCGATAACAACCGTGTAATTATTTTTGATACCACTCTGCGTGATGGTGAACAGAGCCCCGGCGCATCAATGACCCGTGAAGAGAAGCTGCGCATTGCCAAACAGCTGGAAAAGATGCGGGTTGATGTGATTGAGGCAGGCTTTGCGATCGCCTCACCGGGAGATTTTGCCTCGGTTAAAGCGATTGCCGATACCATTAAGGACAGCACCGTGTGCTCACTGTCCCGGGCGTTGGATGCGGATATTGACCGCGCCGGCGAAGCGCTGGTGAATGCCAATTCGGGACGTATTCATACCTTTATTGCCACCTCGCCTATCCACATGAAGTATAAGTTGCAGATGGACCCTGACAAAGTGGTTGAGCAGGCGGTCTATGCTGTTAAGCGGGCGCGGAATCTGATCGGCGATGTGGAGTTCTCGCTGGAGGATGCCAGCCGTTCAGAGCTGGACTTTATGTGTCGTATCATTGAGAAGGTTATTGATGCCGGTGCCCGCACCATCAATATTCCCGATACGGTGGGTTATGCCGTGCCGGAAGAGTTTGGTCATACAATCCAGCAGCTGCTACAACGGATTCCCAATGCCGATAAAGCGGTCTTCTCGGTACATTGTCATAACGACCTCGGCCTGGCGGTAGCGAACTCGCTGGCGGCTGTCAGCGCGGGAGCCCGGCAGGTGGAGTGTACCATTAACGGCCTGGGAGAGCGGGCCGGTAATGCTTCGCTCGAGGAGGTGGTGATGGCGCTGCGTACCCGTCAGGATGTGCTGGGGCTGCATACCGGCATCGATACCACACAGATTGTGCCTGCGTCACGACTGGTTTCCAGTGTTACCGGTTTTCCGGTGCAGCCCAACAAGGCGATTGTCGGGGCCAATGCCTTCGCGCACGAGTCCGGTATCCATCAGGACGGTGTACTGAAACATCGGGAAACTTACGAAATTATGACCGCCCAGGATGTTGGCTGGAATGCTAATAAAATGGTGATGGGGAAACACTCTGGCCGGAGTGCATTCCGGGCCCGTCTGGAAGAGCTGGGAACGACCTTTGAATCGGATGCGGAACTGAATACCGCGTTTGCCCGGTTTAAAGATCTGGCAGATAAAAAGCATGAGATTTTTGATGAGGACCTGCAGGCGCTGGTGAGCGATACCCGGGCGTCGCACTACGAGAAGTTTAAACTGAGCAGCCTGTCGGTGACCTCCCAGACCGGAGAAGTGCCGGTTGCTAAGGTGACGGTGGCGGTGGATGATATTGAAAAAACCGCTGAGTCTGCTGGCAGCGGGCCGGTGGATGCTGCGTTGAAAGCGATTGAATCGCTTGTTCAGTCAAACGCATCACTGGAGCTGTACTCGGTTAATGCGATTACCAGCGGCACCGACTCTCAGGGCGAAGTGACCGTTCGGCTGGAAAAAGGTGGGCGTATTGTGAATGGCCTGGGGGCTGACACCGATATTATTATCGCGTCGGCGAAAGCCTATATCCATGCGCTGAATATGCTGGAATCGACCGAAGAGAAAGCCCACCCTCAGGTTTAACCCGCCGAGACCTCGGTTCGTTTCAGGGTATAAAATTGAGCCTATAAGGAAAAAGTATGGAGCAGTCGCAGCGCGATCAGTATCTGGAAACGATGGGCATTGTCAGCTGGCTGCCCCGTCGCCAGCTCCCCGGTGCCCGGCCGACACCCGACTGGGTGTGGGAGTACTGCTGGTTGGAAAATGAGACTGCCGGAGTATCGGGTGATGCTCAGGGCTCCGCTGCGAAACCTATTCTGAAGCCGGCGGATCGCGCTATCGCTGCTAAACAGGCCCGTGCTGAGCTGAGTGCCAGCTTCGGTTCACAGCAGAAAACGGCAGCGGTCAGTGCCTCCGTAAGCGCACCGGCTTCAGTGTCTCCTCAGCCCCAGTCTGAGGCTATTCCTCCGCATCAGCCTGCTGTATCGCCAGCACCTCGGTCGACAGCGCCGGAATCTGTGCCGGCTGCATCGATAGCTGACGATATAATCCCGCCTAAGCCGGTGGATATTGATCTGCCGGACCCCTCTGCGCAGACTGACCAGAAACCGTTTAAACTGGCTTTTATGATTTATCAGGATTGTCTGGTGATCGACTCCCTGCCGCCGGTATCGGTGTCCGCCCGGGGGCAACAGAACAGCGGTCATGCGGATGCCCACCATCAGATATTGTTGGATAAAATTCTGCGCTCGATCGGCCTGAGCGGGGGAAGTACGGCCGAGTTTTACACCTTGCCCTGGCCGATGTTTGCCAGTAAATCACTGGATCAGGGGGCTCAGCAGGCCCGTCTTACCGTACAGCATAAACTGAAGAAAAGTTTACAGAAATTCCCGGTAAATACCGTGCTGTTGCTCGGCGAGTCTGCCGCCCAGATGGTGCTTGAGCGGTCTGAACCGCTGGATCAGCTACGCGGAATGCTGTTCAGTCTGCGCTCCAGTGTTAAAACGCTGGCCTCTGCCAGCCTCACCGAGATGATGATGCTGCCGGGATGTAAGCGGGAGGTCTGGAATGATCTGCAACCGCTACTCGATCACCTGCAACTGCAATCGGCTGCCGATGAGCAGTAATCTCCTGCGGCCGCTTAATGCCGCCGAACTGCCACAGCTATCTGAACTTGAAGCCTGTTGTTTCACTCCCCCATGGTCTGATGCTCAGTTACTTTCGTATCTCTCGGGTGAGCGGTATCTCTGTTACGGTATCTGGCAGGCGGAGCGGCTGAACGGCTTTGCCCTGCTATCAACGGTTCTGGATGAGGCAGAGTTACTGCAGATTGGCGTTCGACCGGAGTGTCGTGGTCAGGGGCTCGCCAGTGAGTTGATGCACTATGTTCATGAACAGCTGCAGCGCTGTGGTGTGAACCGGAATATGCTTGAGGTTCGCAGCTCCAATGACGCGGCCCGCAAACTCTACCGTCGTCTGGGTTATCAGCAGGACGGTATCCGTAAAGGCTATTATCCGACCGACAATGGCAGCGAAGATGCAATTTTAATGAGCTGTAACAATCTTATTTTATTGTCAGAGCGTTAAACTCAACAGAGCTCACTATAGAGAGTTTGCCGAAGGGGTGCCGCACGGATATGAATTTAACCACAGATCTGATTACCGGCTTCTGGTTCTGGTTTGCACAAGTCGGCTATTTCCTGTTGCTGGGGCTGGCGATCTGGTCTGCCCCCTGGTCTACGCTTGTCAGCAACCGCCAGCTGCAACATCTGTTTCTTGGTACCACTGTAGGCCTGATGGTGTTGTGGCAGATGCGGGCGGGTATCTCTCCCGGTCTGGGGATCCATTTTCTGGGAGTCACGGTACTGACACTGATGTTTGGCTGGGATCTGGCGATCCTGTCAGCCAGTCTGGCACTGCTGGGTTCGACCCTGATGGGACAGGAGAACTGGAACGGTTTCGCCGTAAACGGACTCTGTACCATCGTCATCCCGGTATTGGTCAGCTATTTTATTCTGCGCCAGGTAGAAGCGCGTCTGCCGCCCAACTTCTTTATCTATCTTTTTCTTTGTGCCTTTCTGGGCGCCGGGGTGGCGACCCTCACCGGCGGGCTGAGTATGGGGTTTCTGTTGTGGATCAGTGATGTGTACAGCAGTGATAAAATCTACACAGAATATATTCAGATACTGCCACTTATCGTGTTTCCTGAGGGATTGCTTAACGGCATCATAATGACCGCTATGATGGTGTTCTATCCGGACTGGATCCGTACCTTCGATGCAAAAAAATATATCGATGATCAGTAGCTGAGTTGAATTAACTGAACTGTTGTAATTGTGTCCTGAACGTTAGTGCTCCTCCCTGACGGGACGCTTCTGCAGTTTGCGTTGCAGTGTGCGACGGTGCATTCCCAATGCCCGGGCAGTGGCGGAGATATTGCCGTCATGTTCGGTCAGCACTTTCTGAATATGCTCCCACTCCAGCCGTCCAACCGACATCGGTTTGTCGGCAATCTCCACATCCGGGTCCGGCTCAGCACCGTTCAGTTTCGCCAGAATCTGATCGGTATCGGCAGGTTTGGCGAGATAATCGGTAGCCCCCAGCTTAATTGCCTCAACGGCGGTAGAGATGCTGGCATAGCCGGTCAGAATCAGAATTCTGATATCGGGGTTGAGCGCTTTCAGCCGGGGGATCAGTGTGATGCCGGAAGCGCCACCCATTTTCAGGTCCAGGGTCGCAAGATCCGGGGTAAACTCAGTGAGTATGTCCAGTGCCTGCTCAGCCGAACCGGCAACCGCGGTATCGTAGCCGCGTCGCTTGATAGCCCGGTTCAAAACCCGTGAGAAAGTCTCGTCATCATCAACAATCAGAAACCGTAAAGCGCTCGAATTAGTGTCCATTTTTCTGGCTCTCTTGTATGACCGGTAGTTTGACTTCAGTCAGTGTGCCGCCTTCAGGGTGATTAAACAGGCGGACTTCACCGCCATAGCTGTCCAGCGCGCTGGCCGTCAGAAACAGTCCGATTCCCAGCCCCTTACCCTTAGTGGTGATGAAGGGGCTGCCCAGCTTTTCCGCCTGCTCAAGCGGAATCCCCGGCCCCTGATCCAGAAGGGTAAAGAGTATCTGCTGTGAGTCAGATGATACTTCAATTTTAAGCGGTTTATCGGAAGCATCGGCAGCATTGTTGAGCAGGTTAATAAACGCCTGCTGAAGCGGGATCGAGCTATATATGGCAGGTTCACCGCTGAGATTAAAAATCACAGGCGTAAAGTTTGCTGTGGGGCGCATCAACAGCCAGCGGTCCATAATTTCATCGAAAAACTGCCGGGCAGGCAGAAGACGTGATTCTTTCTGCTCCTGTTGGACTGAGTCGGCCAGATGTTTCAACCGGTCGGAACAGTTTTCTACCTGCGCCTGCAATATTCCGATATCCTCAAGCAGTTCTGTATCGTCACTGTGGTCAAGCTTGATCTCATGGAGCAGTACCCGCATGGTTGCCAGCGGCGTGCCCATCTCATGGGCCGTACCGGCCGCCATGGTGGCCAGTGACAGTAGCTGCTGATTGCGCAGGTTGGAGGCCCGGGCGCGGTTCAGTTTTAGTTCCTGGCGCTGCAGATTATCGCGGATATTGACGACAAACCAGGTGATCAGTATTGCGGTCAGGATAAAGTTAATCCACATCCCCGCAAGGTGCAGGTTCAACAGCGCCGCCGCCTGATGCTGATGTCCGGTATCCGGCAGATTGATCGGAATAAAAAAGTGCATCAGCAGAGAGTAACTGATGATAACCAGGAGTGCTGTCAGCCAGGTGTAATGCCGGGGCAACGAGGTTGCACTGATAATCAAAGGAATCAGCAATAGTGCTGAGAATGGGTTACCTACCCCGCCCATCTGATATAACAGGCAGACATAAAAAGCGATATCGGCAACCAGCTGGAAGAAAAACTCCAGCTGCGTCAGCGGCATGGGTGAACGAAGTCGCAACAGTGACAGCAGATTGAGTAGCGCCATCGCCAGCAGCGCAAAGGCGATCAGCCAGAAATTAAGCGTGACATGCAGAGCAAAAAAAAGGTACAGCAAAAGTCCGCTCTGGCCGAAGATAGTGACCGTGCGGATATAACAGAGCTGCAGTAGCTGATGGCGGGTGTTGCTGGTGTAGTTCATAACGCTAGCTTGGCAGAAAGCGAAATTATAACCAAGAGCGCTGCATCATGGATGTGTCAGATTGTCGCACTGTTTTTGACCTGAACTTGTAAACTGCAGGGGTTCTTTGCTACTTTGCTTTTTTATTATCGCGCTGGTGGCGTGTTAAACGTCCGGATGAGCCCGGGGTATTATATCGGTGGCGTTATACAGGGGCGTTATATTTGTTCTGCTCTGATTAGGTGAATATAAAACGGGTCTGATGATGGAACGCAACAGGATTTTTACACGACTACTACCCGTTATTCTGTGGGCGGTGGTTTCAGTCAGCTATGCCGGAGATCTGCCTGCATTGAGCTGTGAGGCCGATGAAACTCCAGCGTATGTGATTACCTACGATCATTTTGTGACCCGGTTGATTGACGATCAGCCGGATAAGCAAGGTCGCCAGCTAGTCATTGCCACCGCAGATACCCGATATTATGCAGAAACGGGCGAGATGCTGGCGATGGCTGCCCGGTCGCGTGGTGAAACGACCTACTCCCCCTATCGGAAAGAACGCTGGGAAACCCCTGATGCGGTATACACCTATCTCTCTACCGGCAATATCGCCAGGGTCAGGATGCATCCGCTTATTGAAAAAAGCGCTATCCCCTATGGCTTGCTGTCCGGGAGTGCTCCTGTGAGAACTGTCGCGGGTTATCAGTGTAACTGGAGTGAAGAGGATATTGTCGGGATACAGAAAACGCAGCAGTGCGAAGCGGCTTTTTACGGTTGGAGAACCCCTCTCTATACCCGGAAAATGGCTGAAGGCCGGGATGTTCTGTTGTCTGAAGCGACCGCTATCAGTCAGCGCTGTATCAAAAAAGAGAGCCTGTATGTGCCTGAAGATAAGCCGTGGAAATTCTCCGAATAAGGTTTTTGTATCGGCAGGGCGGGTCTGAAAACTGGCATAAAAAACCGGTAAAAGAGTCGACTGGCGATCGGGACAGGGGGGCTGAAGGCGCACTGCCCGGTGGAGTATGTGCTGCATAGCCGGATCCGGAGTCACAGGTGTCAACTCAACGATAGCGAGGGCGTTGCGGGAACAGCGTTGCAGATTCACGACTTTATCCGGCTGTTTGTCAGGAATCTGGGCTGAGTTAATCGCTTTCAGTTGCTGATTTGATGCCGATCGGCGAAAATAGCGCCCAATGATATTTTCTGGCTTCTGCAGGTTGGTGTGCAGGGCAGTTTCCCAAATAACCGGATCTCTATGTCTAGTATCTCTAAGGAAGTCTCGATTCGTCGGACTTTCGCAATTATTTCCCACCCGGATGCGGGTAAAACCACGATTACCGAAAAACTGCTGTTGTTCGGAAACCTGATTCAGAAAGCTGGTACCGTTAAGGGTAAAAAGTCTGACCGTCATGCAACGTCCGACTGGATGAGTATGGAGCAGGAGCGGGGTATTTCGGTTACCTCATCGGTGATGCAGTTTCCTCATAATGGTCGTATCGTCAACCTGCTGGACACTCCGGGACACGAGGACTTCTCAGAAGATACCTATCGTACACTGACCGCAGTAGACTCCGCTTTGATGGTGGTGGATGGCGCCAAGGGTGTCGAGGCTCGCACCATTAAACTGATGGAAGTCTGTCGTCTGCGTGACACGCCGATTCTGTCTTTTGTAAACAAGATGGACCGGGATATCCGTGATCCGATTGAACTGCTGGATGAGATCGAAGAGGTGCTGAAAATTGCGGCAGCGCCGATTACCTGGCCGATCAGTATGGGTAAGGATTTTCGCGGTGTGTATAACCTCTACACCGATACTATCCATGTGTTTACGCCGGGGCAGGGTAGCGTTATTCCCGATGATATTCAGGTTCAGGGGCTGGAAAGCGATGCCGCCCGGGAATTGCTGGGTAACCTCTATGAAGACTTTGTCGATGAGATCGAGCTGGTTCGGGGGGCAAGCCATGAATATGATCAGGATGAGTATCTGGCGGGTCGGCAGACACCTGTTTATTTTGGTACCGCGCTGTCTAACTTCGGTGTCCGTGAAATGCTTGATGGTTTTGTTGAGTTTGCACCGTCACCGATTGCCCGGGAAACCATTAGCCGCCCGGTCGCGGCAGATGAAGAGGCCTTTTCCGGTTTTGTGTTTAAAATTCAGGCCAATATGGACCCTAAACACCGTGACCGGATCGCCTTTATGCGAGTCTGTTCAGGGAGTTATACCCGTGGCATGAAGATGCGTCATGTGCGGATCAAAAAGGATGTGAAGATTGCCGATGCGGTGACCTTCCTGGCCGGAGACCGTTCCAATGTCGAGGAAGCCTGGTCCGGCGATATAATCGGACTGCACAACCACGGTACTATTCAGATCGGTGATACCTTTACCGAAGGTGAGGACCTGAAGTTTACCGGTAGCCCTCACTTCGCGGCGGAGATGTTCCGCCGGGTGCGGCCTAAAGACCCGCTGAAGATGAAGCAGTTGCAGAAAGGCTTGCAGCAATTATCGGAAGAGGGTGCGGTCCAGTTGTTTCAGCCGATCAATAAGAACGATCTGATTCTGGGTGCCGTAGGGCAGCTGCAGTTTGAGGTGGTGGTATACCGTCTCAAAGATGAGTACAAAGTTGAATGCATGTACGAGCCGGTTACGATAGCGACTGCCCGCTGGGTTGAGTGCGAGGATGCCCGTAAGCTGGAAGAGTTTCGCCGTAAAGGGGGAGATAACCTGGCCCTGGATGGTGGAGGCTTGCTGACCTACCTGGCGCCGACCCGGGTGAATCTGAGCCTGACCGAAGAGCGCTGGCCGGATATGCGCTTCCGCTCAACCCGGGAGCACTGATAAAAAACGCGCCTTGGGGCGCGTTTTTTTTAGTTTCCAGAGGCGATGGTCTCGTCTGCCAAAGGGGATCAGGACTCTCTACCGAGTGGCTGCAGCCGTCTTCTTACAAGGCCATGCAGTGGTGATAAACTTGATTCTCCTGAATAAGGCTTTTAAGCTTTTTCTTATCACTGGCGCGTCACGAAGTGACGTTTAGCAAGCGGCGAAGCCGCGTCTGGCAATGAATGACTCTATGCAGCTGATCGATACCCACTGTCATCTGGATTTTCCAGCGTTGGCAGACGACATAGACACTGTGCTTAAGCGTGCCCGGGACAAGGGCGTAGCCCGGTTTGTGGTGCCGGGTGTCTCTGAGCCGCACTGGAGCCGCTTACTGGCACTCTGTGCTGCGCATTCCGGCCTTTATCCCGCGCTGGGCTTGCACCCCTGCTTTGAACATCCCGATGCTGAAAATGACCTGTGCCGACTGAAGCTGGAGTTACAAAACCGTTCTGATCTGGTGGCTGTGGGAGAGATAGGTCTGGATCTGTTTATCCCGCAGGCCGAGCTGCAACAGCAACTGGATATCCTGTTACCTCAACTAAGGCTGGCGAAACAGTTTGCTAAACCGGTATTGCTGCACGTTCGCAAGGCCCATGATCAGATGCTGAAGCAGTTACGTCAGGTGAAGCTGGAGCGGGCCGGGCTGGTACACGCCTTTTCAGGCAGCGAACAGCAGGCCCGGGAGTATCTTAAACTGGGATTCAGGCTGGGAATCGGTGGGGCGGTAACCTATGATCGCGCGACCAGATTGCGACGCCTGGTGGCTGAGTTGCCGCTTGAAAGCTTTGTCCTGGAGACCGATAGTCCGGATATGCCGCTGCTCGGCTATCAG
>Ga0193954_1001810_pt1 | contig 10581 bp, 7 predicted proteins | sample BB_5_MG_FD_140340 | JGI IMG/M metagenome (GOLD analysis project Ga0193954, IMG submission 140340) | Microbial mat bacterial communities from the Broadkill River, Lewes, Delaware, United States - BB_5_MG | ecosystem: Environmental > Aquatic > Freshwater > River > Microbial mats | place: USA...
AGCAGTTCTAAGGCTCTCAAGAAGCCGCGCACTGCGCGCCGCTTCTTGAGGGCGCGCTCCAGCTGGTCCGGCTTGCGCGGCTTGTCGAGGTAGGTGATCAGCCGCTTTTCCAGCTTGTTAGGCTCGTACTCCACGATGCCCAATGAGCCGCCCTTGAGCTGCACCGAGCGGCCGAGCAGGCGGTCGGCGAGGGCCCTCAGCTCAGCGTCGCAGGGGCCGCCGGTCATAGCGCTGAAGAAGAGGGGCCAGACCGGGGTCATGACGCCGAGGTCTCGAATGCGCGCGTTATCGCCGGGGGCTGCCGTCCATTGCCCAGATGACCACCCGAACAGCTCCGTGAAGCGGCCGGTATTCTGGGACTGCATCGCCCGCTTCACATCCGCCGGGTTCACGCCCGCGTCTGCAACCAGGATTGACCCGAGCAGGGGCGGGTTTTGGGTGAGGCCCTGCTTGGCAACCGCGGCGTCAACCTGCTCTGCGGTGCAGGCCTGCATCTCTACCAGCAGGCCGCCGAGGTAGTGGCTCCTAAAGCCGGTACCGGCGGCATGCACGGGGCGGCCATCTCTGAAGAAGACCGCGGCATCCCCATCCAGACCTTTGACGAGCACCCCGCCCGTCAAGTTAGATTGCGCAGCGTTGACGTAGAGACTGGAGAACCAGTCCCCATCTCCAAACTCTCCGGTATTTGCCACGGAGAGGTTAATCATCCAGACGCTCCCTGGCAGATATTGAGGTCTGTGCCGAGGCGGGGATCCAGGTCGATCCTGGAGACCGCGCAGCTCTCTTGGGGAGGGATGCAATCGCCATCGTTGACGCAGATCGCGAGGCAGCGACGCACGCCCGTGTCCTGACTGATGGGCCGGTCGCAGACCAAGGGCCGGTTGTTTCCGTCGAGCTTCACGCAAAGATCGTCTGCGGTGCAGGTCTCACCGAGGCGGCGCTCGCCGGTAGGCACGCAGGCCGTCACCGCGGAGGAGCCGATCGGATGGCAGGCCTCGTTATTGCCGCAGGGGATGGGATTGCGCTGGTAGATGTCGCACTGAGTGAAGCAGACCCCGGCGCCATTGAAGACCACACACTCTTGGCCGGCGGGGCAGTTATTCGGGGTGGTGCGGCACACGCCCTCAGAGCAGACCCCGCCGCGGTCCGTCGCCCAACAGGTGGTCCCCACAAAGGGGCATTGCGCAGCGGCCATGCCGCCGGCCTCGGGCGTCGCGTAGCTGGTGGGCACGCAGCGCGGCAGGCAGCGCGGGCCGAGGCCGTTGACGGCTTGGCAGATGGAGTTCTCAGGGCACAGCTCATCACCGAGCGCGGTGGTATCTTGGCTGCAGCTTTTGAACAGCTCAACGGAGCGCCGGGGCACGCAGCGGTTCGCGGCGTTGAGGCAGACATGGTCTTGGTCGCAGGGGCAGGGCAGGTCCGACAGGTCGTCGAAGTCCAGCACAGCGCCGCAACCGGTGCTCAGCCCCAAAGCCAGAGTGAGCAAGGCAAGTTTCAACTCGCGGTGAGCCATTAAAAGTCTCCTCCAAACGAGAACATGGCTCCGTTGTCGATTGGGGCGATGCCCGCCCGCGGGTTCTGCAAGAACTCTTGGGGTGTGGGCTCACGGTTAGAAGCGATCAGCAAGATAGCGGTGCCGCCCAAGGCCAGCACGCCGCCTGATATCAAGCAGATGTCGGCCACGAGTGTATTGCGCTTTCCGCTGTCGCGAAGACTGCTGAGGTCCGGGCTGCCCTGCGAGGTCTTACGAAAGTCGCCATGGATCTTCAGCGCGGATATCCCGAAGGCCGTGCCTGTGACCAAGGAGGCCGAGCCGAGGCCGATGAGGGTCCAGCCCAGGTAGATCTCGCTCGTATTGCGGGGCGGCGGGGCCGTGGCTCGCGCATTTCCCGGGTTCGAGGAGGGGCCGGTGCCCCCGCCCAGACCAAAGGCGCCGCCTTGTCCCGGCGTGGCGCTGCCGCCCGACGCGGTCGTGCCCTCGGCTTGGCTACCGGTCGTCGCCGCGGTGATGAGCCGGTCGACGTACTCCCCGAGATCGCGCTCAAATTGGGCGCGCTCCACACCGAGCACGACGCGCTCGGTGGCGATGCGGGCTCCGGTGCGTGCGTCGAAGACCGCACCCGTCAAGGTGGCATCACGACCACTTTGGGTGACGGCGACGAAGATCAGCGTATCAGCCACGAGCTGGCGAGCGAGGGTTCGCAGCGCTCCGCCCATGCCCTCGGCCCCGACCTCTTGAGTGGCCCTCGCGGTGAGGTCCCGCAGCTCGGCGCCGCGCTTGATGTCCCGCAGCCGAGTTTGGCTGGTGATGCGCTGGTTGGCGGCCACATCCAAGGGCGCGCCATGCACGGTGTAGCCCGTCTTTTCGATGCGCACGTAGTGGGTGCCGGCCACCAGCTCCTTGATGGTTAGGGGCGTGACCCCCTCGAAGCGGCCATCGACGTAGACGGAGGCGTAGGGCGGCGTGGAGTAGATCTCCACCCCGCCAGTGGCCGCGCTATCGACGCGGGCCAGCGCCCGCTCGAAGACCCGCTCGATGGTGGGTGGAAAGCCATCCAAGGTCTTGGATGGGTTGAGCGTGAGGAGTTCAACGAAGGTGCTCTCACCCTCATCCGCGGAGCCTCTCAGAGTCAGCGCTGCGCCGAGGTACGTCAAGGCGCCTTGCAGTTCCTCTAGGTCGCCCAGCAGCGGCCCGGTCTGTTGATACAGGCTGACGCTTTGCCCAAGGCGCGCGATCGCATCATCGAGCGCCAAGGCATCATAGGCACGGCGCCCGTCCGCGAGCGCGGCGCGCGCCCGCTCCAGCGTCTCTTCCTCGCGGGTTCGCGGATCGCCCGCGAAGACACGGGCGGGCTGGATCGTACGCATCAGGTCGGACTTCGCGATGCGGTCGCGTAGCGCAGCGTGCACACGGGTGGCTGCGCGCTGGCCGCTGGGGTCCTTGGCGATCGCGAAGCTGGCGGTGGCGCGAATCTCGCGGGTTTGGGCTGAGGCGGAATCGGCCGAGGCGGCCACGAGGGCCACGGTCAGCCCCGCCGAAAGGAGAGTGGGGTACGACATTTCTGTACCAGCGCAGAGACTAACATCGACCCTCGAACACGGCTACCATGCAGCCATGCAGCGGATTGTGACCGGCATCGCATGGGCTGCGGTGCTCCTTCTCTTCAGCGCGGCCGCCGAGGCCAAGCCGCTCACCCTGAGATCTGCAGACAGGATCATCGATCGCGCCTTCGCGGCCGAGCTGGCGGGAGATTATGCAGGGGCTCGGGCGGCGGTCCGCCAGCGCGTGCAAGCCGCCGAGCTGGCCGAGGAGGAGCCCGCCCGCGCGCGCCTGAAGCGCTGGCTGATTGGCCAGGCGGAGCGCAAGCAGGCCTTTGCTCGCCACGGCAAGACAGCCCAGGGCTACTGGCATGCCTTTTCGACGCTCAAGGCTGGGGCGGGCGCACGGGCCGAGATCCTGTGGCAGCGCGCGCTTCGAGACATCCCCGTACTCGAGCGGGACTTCGCGGCCCTATCCCAGGTTGATCTGCGCTTTGAGCGGGTTGTGGGGCTTCCGCGCCAGTCCGACATGCAACAACGCCTGCGCGCGAACCTCACTCAGCAGGGCATCACGTGTCTCAGCAACGCGCCCAGGGCCCGCTACGGAGTGCGCATCAATCTCGACGCTACGGACGGGGTCGAGCTCATGTACCGCTGGAAGGTCACGACAGAGGTCAGCTACCTACTCAGGGATCGACACTCCGAGCAGCGCGTAGTGGGGAGTTTTTCCCGGCGCCGCAGCGTCGTCCGCGAGACGCAGACCGCTGCCCGCGCGTTTTCAATTCGACGCGCCGTGGACGACCTCGGGCGTCAGCTCGTCTTCCAGATTCGACAAGACGTGCTTCGGGATCTCGCGCAGCCCTGACGTCCTTTTGACACCAGGTCTGTCCTGGGCCCTACTTGCCGCATGTCCGCGCGCAGCTTCGGCAAGTACGAGGTGCTTGCACGGTTGGCGACGGGAGGTGCGGCCAGCATCTTCCTGGCGCGCCAGCCTGGCGCGGCGGGTTTTCAAAAGCTGGTGGTGCTTAAGACGCTCCTACCGGAGCGCGCTAGCGACGATGATTTCGTCGCGATGTTCCTTGATGAGGCTCGCCTGGCGGCGCGCTTGAACCACCCCAACTGCGTGCAGATCTACGACCTTGGGCGAGTGCGGGGCGTCTACTACATCTCGATGGAGTACATCTTCGGCGAGACTCTGTGGAACCTGCTGACCACGGTCACCAAGGTGAAGCAGCCCCTGCCGACAAGCTCAGTTGCGCACATCATCGCGGCCTCCTGCGATGGGCTTCATCATGCGCACGAGCTGAAGGATGGCCAGAATAAGGCCTATAACCTGGTGCACCGGGACGTCTCGCCCCAGAACATCATGATCACTTTCGAGGGGCAGACCAAGGTGCTCGACTTTGGCATCGCCAAGGCCGAGACCGGTCGCGCTCCGACAATGGCCGGCATTGTAAAGGGCAAGTTCTCTTACATGTCGCCGGAGCAGATCACGGGCGGGCAGGTCGACCGCCGCAGTGACATCTACTCCCTGGGCATTGTGATGTTCGAGTGCCTGGCCTCTCGGCGCCTGTACCGGGGGGACTCCCCTGAGGACATCGCTCGGCTCATCCTTGAGCATCGCGCGCCACGGCTCAAAGATGTGGTGCCCGACATCCCTCCTGCGCTGGATGAAATCTGCGCGCGTGCGCTCTCCCGACACCCCTCACGTCGCTACCAAAGTGCCCAGGAGATGGGTGAGGCCCTGCGCAACCACCTCGACGACCTGCGCTACAACCAGTCTTCGTCCAGCCTTGCGAAGCTGCTGCGGGCTCGATTTGGCGGGGTCATCGAGGACCGGCGGCAGATCTTCGAGGGCGCCTTGGTGGCCAATCACGACGAGCAGCGCCTGCTGGAGCTGCTCGACGCGCGCAAGGTCCGGGACATCGATCTCTTCCCGGACGAGGTCAGCGTCGACGAGGCCAAGGACTTCACTGAGACCGGTGTGGTGCCGGAGGCGGCGATGGCGGCCGCGGCGGCCCAGCCCCAAGGTGAGCTATCGGATGCCGCCACCCATAACCAGGAGGTGGCCTCATCACGTCGCGGCGGGGCCGGCTGGCAGGTCGAGCTCGATACCAGCACTTCGGATGTGGAGCGGATCTCGGTGGGGCAACCTGAGTTGCTCAGCGGTCAGGTCGAAGATGGCACGGACGCCACCCGGGTCGATCAGGATGTGGAGGGAGCGACGGTGGCAGGGCTCATTGAGCCCGCCGAGCCCACCGGGGACCTGACCCAGCTGGACAGCGATAACATCGTCGAGGTGCCACTGGTCCGGCCTGCCGAGGACCTCGATCAGACCGAGAACAACCTTCAGGACGCTGTTGTTGTGGCCACCCACTCCACTTTTGGTGCGGAGGGGACCCTCCGCGACCCCACCGAGCCCTTGGAAGCCATGGTCGACGAGGTGCTGCGCGCCCCGTCATTTGGTAGCGCCGCGGCGGCGATCGAGGCTCGGTTGGCCGAGGTGGAGGCCCAAGGGGAGCTGAGGCCCGGCGATACGGTGGACGTCGAGGATCGGGACGCGCTGAGCCTGACGGGCTCCGGTGATACCGCAATCGCGCCGGTGGTTCCCGCCTCGGTCGTGCTCGAGCCGGTGGTGCAGGCCGCAGATCCGGCCGTGGCTGTAGTGGAGCCTTCGAAAGAGGGCCTGCGCTTTGGCCTGGGCGCGTTGCTCGCGGCCCTGCTGTTTGGGATCTCGGTGGGGATCGTCGCGGGCATGCTCTTGGCCCGGGTCGTCTTCGATCACAGCCCTGCGACCATCAACTCGGAGTCGGGCAAGGTCGTCGATCTGTCGGAGTAGGTCGGGCGGTCTACTCGCCCATGAACTGAACGAGGGCGGCGGTGATGTTGTCTGTGCCGCCGTGGTCATTGGCGGCGTTGATCAGGTTCTCGCAGCCTTTTTCGAGGTCCGCCGCACCCAAAGTGATGTCGCGGATTTGCTCATCCGTGATCATGCCCGATAGGCCATCGGAGCAGAGCAGGTAGTAGTCCCCGGGCTTGGGATCGAGGCGGTTCACATCGACCTGCACCGTGTCCTTCATGCCCAAGGCGCGCACAATGACGTTCTTGTGCGGGAAGTTCTCGATCTCTTCCGGCGTCAGCTTATTGGCCTTGATGTAGTCGTTGAGCAGGGAGTGATCGTCCGTGATCTGCTCAATCTCGCCGTCACGGATGCGGTAGCCCCGGGAGTCGCCGACATGGCCGAGGTACGCACCGCCTTGGGTGAAAAAGGCCGTGACGATGGTGGTGCCCATGCCTTTGAAGCGGGCCTCGCGGGCTGCGGCTTCGTAGATGCGTTGGTTCGAGAATTTGATCGCGGCGACGAGGCGGTTCTCGTCGTAGCGAAGGTTCTTCTCTTCTTTGAAGGGCCAGGTGACCTCTTCATCCCGCGTGGTCATGCGGAAGAAGCTCATGATGGTCTCGACCGCCATCTGGCTTGCGACTTCGCCCGAGGCGTGGCCGCCCATGCCATCGGCGACGATGTACAGGCTCTCCTCGGGTAGCAAGGCGAGGTTGTCCTCGTTGTGGGTTCGCTTCATGCCCACGTGGGTTAGACCGGCGTACTTCAACTTCATGGTCGCTGTCGGCCCCCTGAGCCCCGTGGGGCCTGAACCGGGTGAATGGTTTCGTTGCTCGGAGGGCAAGTCAAGGATCGCGGCCCACAGGGACGAGCAATCGGTCCCCCCAAGGGGTGCCCCGGACCACCTCGCTGACCCTAGCTCGGTCTACCACGACCGCGTCTTGCACCGTCTCACCCGCCTCAATCCGGACCCCGGGGCCGATCAGCGCTCGGCGCACAACCGCGCCCTGAGCGACCTGAGCGCCCTCCCACAGCACGGAGGCGCTGACCTCAGCGCCCGCCTCGATGTGCGCGCCGGGGCTGAGCACGACGTCCGGTCCCAGCCCGATGCGGTGCGCCTCACGGTGCAACTCCAAGTATCGCTCGAGGGTCGAAAACTCCCACCAACGGGCCTGGTCGTAGACGTGGGCCGCGACTCGGCCGGCGTCAATGAACTGGGGGTAGACGTCCCGCACCGTGTCGCTGAATCCCCGGGGGATCTGATCCAGGGCATCCGGACCCAGCACGTGGATCCCTGTGAAGAGCAGCGGCTGCGGCCCCTCGGGTTGGCGGCCCTCGCCAAAGCCAACCACCCGGTCGCCCTGGATCTTCACCTCACGGAACGCGGCGCGCGCGCGGTTCGGCATCAAGACCATGGTGACGGCCGCCTCGGTGGCCTCATGGGTGCTAAGCGCGGCCCGCGGGTCGATATCGGTCTCTAGCTTGCCGTTGATCACAACCACTGGGCGGCTGGGATCCAGCAGCCCGCTGTCCATAGCCTGCCCAAGGCAGCCCGCCGTGCCGAGGATCTCGGTCTCGTGACTGAAGGCGACCTTGAGCCCGAGGCGCTGAGGCGCGTCTCGCAAGGCATCCTGCACCGACTCGGCTTTGTGGTGGGTATTGACCACCACTTCGGAAAAGCCGCAGCGCCCAAGGTGGCGAGCAAGCCGGGCGACGAGCGGCTCTCCCAAGAAGGGCACCGCCGGCTTGGCGCGGTCATCGGTCAGGGGCCACAGTCGGGTGCCCAGGCCCGCGGCGAGGATCATGGCCTGTGGGCCGCTCATGGAGCCTCGGTACGCATGAGCAGCTGCTCTCTCATGCCGTCCATCTGAGATTCGAGGTCCAGCAGGTTCTGCTCGAGCTCGGCCACGGTCTCTTGAGCCAGGTCCGTGCGCCTTTGCACCTCCGCCAGATCACCCACGCTGGCGTTGATGGATGCCTCCGCCTTGTCTTGTCGTGTCTGGGCCAACTGCAAGCTGCGTTTCGCGGCGGCCAGCCTTCGTGTGAGCTTGGTGAAGCTGCGGTCGATGTCGCGGGCGGGGCCCTTTTCGTCCTTGGACCAGGGCAGGGCCAGAAAGGGCAGGGGTTTGAGTTCCGCGATCACGCGGTCTTCCTTGAGCCGTTTGGCGACAAAGCGCTTGCGCCAGCTTCGAAAGCCACGGTGCTTCATCTTCACGTAGAAGGGCCGGGACTTAGGGACGAGCACTTCGTAGATGGGGGTAGTGCCCAGAGGCTTGCCGTCCAGTTGCACCGCGGCTCCCGGCGGGGTGGAGCTGATTTCGATGCTTCTTCCTTCCTGCAACTCAACCTTCACCACCGTCGCGGTCTCAACCGCGCTGCGCAGGGTCAGCTTGTGCGGCAGGTGCTCATCCAGGCTCATGGTGAGGGTGGCGGTCTCGCCGAAGGGGACCACCGGGAGGCTGAGCGGCGTCAGACCACCCAGACGGTGGCCATTGAGCGAGACGGTAGCGTCGGCGGGCGTGGTCTCGATGCGATAGGCTCGACCCGGCAGCAGCGTGAAACGGGCCGTGGTGCGCAAGCTGAGTTGCGGGATGCGGACGACAACATCCGGCGGCGTACTGCGGTGGGCGCGGCGCGTGACGGCCAGCTTGAGGGGCTTCTCTACAGGCAGATTTCCAATTATCGCGGGCGTCGTCTTGCCGGTGGCCCGACCGTCAATGAAGATGGCGGCGCCTGGGGGATCGGAGCTCACCTCCACAGTGCCTACGGTGGCTGCCTTGGGTGCGGGCCTCTTATCTCCCCCAGAGACCAGGGCCAGGATGCCGATGGCCACCGCGACGACGGCGATCGCGCCGATCAGCAGGGGCACTACGGGCGGCAGCGAGAAGGGCTTGTCGGTCTTCGACTCGGAATCGTCGGCGATATGGGACAGCGCGTCCTTGAGTTTGGGGTCTTCGAATCCCAACAGCCCCTTAGCCTCTGGGGGCGCCGAGGGTGTGAACTCGGGGGGCGGCAGGCTGCTTGCCTGGGTGGCCTCCGGCTGCGCCGCCGCTGTGCGGCCGGGAACGTAGGGCATGCGACGAGTATTGCTGGGGGTGGCCGCGGTCGCCGGTGGGTCCAGGTCGTCCGAGACCTGGGCCTGAAAGTATCGCATCGCGTCGACGCTCGACGAGTGGGAGACGAGCTGGATGTCGGTGGCGTCCGCCTGGGCGGCATCTTTGAGGGTGGGGTCGGCGCCCTGGGCCCCCAAGTAGTCGGAGGGCCATCCTGCTTCGTAGACAGCGGCTGCGCCCGTCGGCTCGGAGTCTCCTTGAGACCACGCGCTTTGGCTAAAGCGCAGGTCGGACCCGGTGGCCTCGGGTGGGGCGGGCAGTGAGGCGGCCGCGGATCGGGGCTGCACAGGCGGCATAGGATTTGCCGCCAGACCGACGTTCGGGAGGTAAGCATCGAAGACGTTGCGCAAGAAGTCTTGCACGCCGACGCTGCGGGCAACCCGGGCCGAGGCGCTGCGCAGGCGTTGCGCAGCTTCTCTTGCTGAGCTGGGTCGATGCTCCGGCTTCAGGGCGCAAAGCTGCACCGCGAGCTCGATCAGCTCCGGCGGGCAGTCGTGGCGCAGGGCGCAGAGCCGGCGAATGTGGCCCTCAATGTCGAGTAATTGGTTCAGCCGGTTCTCGGCGGTCAGTACCCGACGCGCGCTGATGAGCTCGGCGAGCATCACGCCTACGGCGAACAGGTCCGTGCGCCCGTCGATCGCTCCGTGCATGGCTTGCTCTGGAGCCATGTAGGCTGGCTTGCCCTTGACCTGCGGTCCCACCGTCTCGGTCTCACGGGCCTGGTGGTGGGCGATGCCAAAGTCCCCCAACTTCACGGTCCCGGCGCGCGACACCAGGGTGTTCTGAGGGCTCACATCCCGATGCACGAGGTGCAGCGGCGCGTGCTGCAGGTCCGTCAGGTTGTGGGCATAATCCAAGGCGTCGAGCACCGCGCCGATGATCTCCACCGCGGGCTGCAGCGGCAGCCAGCGCTCCTCCTTGGCCAGGGCACGGCACAGCTGCGCGAGGTTCACGCCGTCGACCAGCTCCATCGCGAGATAGGGGCAGCCGTCGACCTCGCCAAAGTCGAAGGTCTGAACAACGTTGGGGTGGTTCAACAGGGCGCTGATGCGCGCCTCCTCCAGGAACATCCGACGGATATCTGGGTCGGTATTGTGCTGAGGGGCGATGCGCTTGAGCACGCAGGGCTTCACGAAGCCCCCAGGCCCGATCTGGCGCGCTAGGTGCACCTGCGCCATGCCCCCGGAGCCGGCGATGCTGACGAGTTCGTACCGGCCGAAGGATTGTGGTGCCCCCATACCAGGCCCACCCCTAACCCGTCCCTGAGTGGCCGACTAGGTCGGGGCTGAGCCCAAAACCCTAGGGGTAACGCTCAGCCTCCATCTGCCAGGCCCAGGGGCGCTCAACTTTTGGTGTCGGGTGACGATAGGCTGATGAGGGGACAGCTCGGGGGCGATGGCCTCACCCGATTGCGGGGCGAGCGAGTATCGAAGCGGGGGCATTAGCGCTGAAAGAATCATGGGCATCGGTGGCTCGGCGCAGGCTGCGCCGAGAAGCAGCCGCACCCGCCTCCGACGAGGCGGGCCTTGAGCTCCTGCGCCGCTGGCGCAGCGGGGACGAGTCCGCCTTCACCGAGATCTTCACGCGGTA
>Ga0193954_1001812_pt1 | contig 10580 bp, 5 predicted proteins | sample BB_5_MG_FD_140340 | JGI IMG/M metagenome (GOLD analysis project Ga0193954, IMG submission 140340) | Microbial mat bacterial communities from the Broadkill River, Lewes, Delaware, United States - BB_5_MG | ecosystem: Environmental > Aquatic > Freshwater > River > Microbial mats | place: USA...
AGCATTTGACGAGCACGGCTTGGCCTCAGGTCTCGGTGCCCAGCCGTCTCAAAGGGCGGGGGCGGGCCCGAGGGGTGAGCCCTGGGTTTAAAGCTCCCAAGCGCCCGCGGCGCGCCAAGAAGGTCAGCCACACCATGGTGGTCCCGCCGGGCGGTGAGGCCCGAGCGCAAGCCCGCTTGCCGTTGTCGACGTTGGCATGGACCGATCTGTGCCAGGACCCAGATCGGGTGCATAAGGAGCGCATTCGAGGCGCTCTCGCTTCGCTGCGGGTGCTTGGCATCAATGACGTGGGGCGCCTAGCTACGATGCCCTCTAGCCAGATCGCGAGTCGTTTTGGAGAGGCGGGGCATACGCTCATGCAGCGGGCCTTGGGCCAGGCAGATCGGCCGCTGAAGGTCTTCCGACCGCCGGATAAGCTGGTGGAGCGCTCGGAGTTGGACCAGGTCACCGAGGATCTGGAGCCGGTGCTCTTTCTTTTGCAAGGTCTGTTGTCACGCCTCACGGAGCGCTTGGATGCCAGGGCTCTTTCGGTGCACACCGTTGACCTGAGCTTCGTGGTGGAGCCCAGCCTGGGTCATGTGGTGGATATGGACGCGCCGCGGCCCAAGAGCAGCAAACGGGTAGAGAAGATCCCGCTTCGTTTTGCGCGACCCACCCGCAAGCTAAAGACCATGATGTCCTTAGCCCGGGACCGGCTGGGTGGAGCTCTGCCCGGCGCGGTGCGTGGGTTGGCGGTGACGGCGGTGGCGCCCAACGCCGATCATGGGGCTCAGCTCGATCTGTTCACGGCCCACGAGCGCCGCCTTGAGGCGGTGGGTGAGCTGGTGGGACGTCTGCAGGTCACGCTGGGAGACCGCGCGGTCTTTTCGCCGGAGCTGCGAGATACACACCGGCCCGAGGCCGCGTGGCGAGCTGGCTCCTTCGACATTGATTTGGCGCTGCGGCGCTCGGTGCAGGCCAAACCCAAGCGAGTCGAGGTGGCGGTGGGCCCCGCCGACACCCTGATGAAGCCCCATGATGGCGCGGCCTATCAGTTGCCCAGCGTGCAGGCCGATCTGCGGGTGACGGGCCAGGACACGGATGAGGAGCCCGCTGAATCAGCGGCTTTGGGGCTGTCGGTCTCGAAAGACCCGGCCAAGGCCAAACCTTGGCCAAAGCCGGTGAAGCGGGAGCCGGCGGATGAGCCGCTGGTACCGCTGCCGCCCCGACCATTGATGATACTGCCCGAACCGGAGCAGGCCACGGTGCTGAAGTCCTCAGGCGTAGATGAGGGGGTCTTGTTGTGGAGGGGGCAGCGGCACAACCTCGTTCAGCTCGGCGGCCGTGAAAAGCTCGAGGCGGAGTGGTGGACCCGGGCGCCGGTGGAGCGCAACTACGTGGTGGCCGAGGCCGTGGATGGGCGGCGCTTTTGGGTCTATTTCGCGCCCGAGGGACAAGCGTACGTTCACGGGATCTTTGACTGACTCGCCATCCGTCGTTCGCCAAAGCAACTTGTGCCTGCGATCCAGGTCGCGTAGACCTTCGTACCCGAAGGGAACCTGCAGCCTTTGGGCTGTGTTGGTGCCCTCGGAACACGCATGAGTCGCCCTCAAAGCTTGCTTCGTCGTTGGGCCATACCGCTGGCCACTCTGCCGGTCCTGTGCACGGTCGTCTTTGCGTTCTCGTTGGGGCCCTCACCCAGGAAGTCCGTGGCGGACTACCTACGCTCTCCCGCTCCTTTGTCTCAGCGTACCGCGCGCCTGCAGGCGGCCGGGGATGGCGTGATCGTGGCCTTGGCTGAACGCATTCATGAGACCACCCTCCCGCGCCGTGACGAGGCCATCGCCTATCTCGGGCGGGCCGCCGACTACCGCGCGATGCCCGCCTTGGAACGCCTGCTCAATACCGCGAAGGAGTCGCCCGAGATCCGCAAGATGGCTTTCGAGGCGGCGCTTGCGATCGATCGCAGCCGCGGGTTGGTGCTTGCTGAGGCCTTCACAGGTCGCAGCGATGTCCTTGGGCAGGCCGCGCGGCGCGCCCTTGAGCGCCAAGAACGCTCCCAGCTCGTGCCCTGAGCCGAGACGCTGTCGATATTCATTCGCAAGTAGGCCTGCGACAAAGTGTCGCTGAACCGAAACCCTGCGCCTCGGCTCTCACCGAGGTATGCGCGCCTACATCAGCCTCTTCACGCTCGTCCTCCTGTCCTGCAGCGACGGGGCCTCCATGGGGCTCGATGGTGCCGCTTCGAGCGATGACGCCGGCCCTGCTCAAGACGCCTCGGTGAACTCAACCGACGCGGGGCCCACGGGGCTCGACGGTGGCGCCACCCTCGATGCTCAAGCCTTGGACGCCGCGTTTGTGGATGCTGCGCTCATGGACGCTGAGGTCTCGGACGCCGGTGGCAGCGAGCACCCGCCGGTGATCTTGCCCTCTGGGGCTTCAGTGAGCACGGCGCGCTTTTCAAGCTCCGAGGTCTGCGCGGATTGCCACAGCGCCTCTGCCGGCAGCAGCGCGATGAAAGATGGCGCAGGGCGGGCCATCGGGCCTTCCGACCTGTGGCAGAGCAGCATGAAGGCCAACGCTACCCGGGACCCCTTCTTCCGGGCCGTGATGTCGGCTGAGATCGCGGCCACCCCGGCGGCCAAGGCGGTCATCGAGGCCAAGTGCTTCACTTGTCATGGACCGATGGCCACAGTTGAAGCCCAGGCCACTACCCAGACCTTTGCGTTGGATGACCTCTACGTGGACAGCACCCTCACGAATCTCGCCATCGACGGGGTCTCATGCACCGCCTGCCACCAGATCACCGACCAAGACCTCGGTATGCCGCAGAGCTTCAGTGGGCACTACGTGATGGGGGCCCAGAAGGAGATCTACGGGCCGCATGCGGCACCCTTTGCCAACCCGATGGTGAACCGAAGCGGCTTCACGCCAGTACAGAGCGGGCACATCATGGAGTCCTCGTTGTGCGCGACCTGCCACACCCTGCACACCGATGCCGTGGATGCACAGGGCGCGGCCACCGGCGGCCGTCTCTTAGAGCAAGGCCCCTATCTGGAATGGCGCAACTCAGCCTTCAATACCGAGCTGACGAACCCTGGGCCTGAGGCTCAAAGCTGTCAGAGCTGTCACATGCCCACCACCGATGAAGACGGGCTCCCCATTCAAACCGCCATTGCCCGCACCCCTGGTGGTGGTGACTTTCCGCGAACGTCGCCGCGCGCACCCTTTGGGCGGCATACGCTCGTGGGTGGTAATACGCTGGTGCCCGCGATCTTGAGGGATAACGCCGCCGAGCTGAAGCCCAAGGCATCGTCTGCCGCCTTCGATGCGACGATCGCCCGGGTTCGGGAGCAGCTGAGCACACGCACCGCGCGCCTCACGGTGCAAGGCATCCAGCCGCAGGCTGGCTTGCGCGAGATCACGCTCAGCGTTGAGAACCTCGCAGGTCACAAGCTGCCCACCGCCTACCCCAGCCGCCGAGTATGGCTGCACCTGAGCGTCTTGGACTCCGCGGGTCAGACCGTCTACGAGACCGGAGGCTATGATGCACGAGGCCGCCTGCTAGGGCCCGATGGAGCGGTGCTTGCCTCAGAGCAGGCCGGCGGCCCCCTGCTGGCGCACCAGGACCGCATCGAGGACCCAGCCCAGCCTCAGGTCTGGCAGTCCATCATGGGCGATGAGGCAGGACAGCCCACGTTTGTGCTCTTGAGGGGCGCGACCTACGCCAAAGACAACCGCCTGTTGCCGCGCGGTTGGCGCTCCGAGCACCCCGACGCCGCGCAGACCGCGCCAGTGGGCGCCGCGAATGATGCGTCGTTCGTGGCTGGGGCAGATCAGGTGACAGTGGTGGTGCCCGCGCCCCCTTCGGGCCACAGCTACTCGATGCAGGCTGAGTTGCTATACCAGGTCATCAGCCCACGCTGGGTGCAGGAGTTGTCCCGCTTCGATACCGCGGAGGTCGCGGCCTTTGTGCGATATTGGCAGGCAGCGGACGTACGCCCTGAGGTGCTCGCGAGCGTCGAGTCCACCGTGGACTGACATGATTTCACCTGTTTGGGTCAAGGATTGGGCTCTGGGCCTCTAGACGCCGATCTTCTGACGCCTCCCTGATTGAGTGAACGCGAACCAGATCAGGGAAAGCCTCCCGCCTCGCAATAACTTCACCCAATCACCAGGCAGTGCCGCCCTCATGCGTCTTCGAACGATGCAAATCCGGACGCTAGGTCGGCCTTGAGTCAACTTACGTTGCCGTCCGCCGACCACGGTGTCCGAAGGTCTTCGGCGACGGGGGGCCAATTTCACCGTCGGAGCAGATGGGACGCAAAATGCACGGGCTCAAATCTTGGTCAGTGTCGAAAAAACTCTTCATCGGATTCGGTGCGGGTGTCGCTGGACTGGCTGTGGTCTTGCTGGTTGCGAGCACCGTCTTCAGCGCTTCGAATTCGGGGCTGGATCGCTACCGAGCCTTGGCTCGAGCGTCCAACGCGGCCGGTCGAGTCCAGGCCAATACCCTGCTCGCCCGCATGGCGGTGAAGGACTTCCTCATCAAGGGCACGGATGAGTCGGTAGCTACGGCGCAGCAGCGGGCGCGGGCCGGGGTCGAGCTCTCGAAGGACGCGATGCAGTTGGCCACCACGGCCGAGGATACTGGCGAGCTGGAGGAGATCCACATGCAGCTGGTGCGCTATGCGACCGTATTTGATGCCGTCGTAAAGCAAGGGCGGAGCGCGGATGCGTCGTTGGCCAAGCTGGCTGGGCTGGGTGAAAAGCTCCAGGAGGACCTGAGCGCGTCGGCCTCAGCTTGGTCGAGGTCTAATCATACCGCGGCGGTTGCGGCCAGCGGAGGCGCTCTTGAGAGCCTGCTTCGCACCCGAATCGGTTTGTACCGCTACATCACCGGCTTCGCGCCAGATCTTGAGTACGCAACGTCCAGCATCAAACGTGCGGGCGCCTTTGCGGCCAAGCTACCTCAGCCTCAAAAGGCGGCGCTCGAGGAGTCACTTGGGGCCTATCAAGCCGAACTTGAGGTCTACGGAGCCCATGAAGCCGCAAAGCGTGCGCTGGTGACGGGCACACTGGATGTCATTGGTCCCAAAGTGGCTCAGCTCACGGAGGACATCAAGCTCATCAATATCGCCGAGCAGGACAAGTTGGGCCCGGCCCTCGTCGCCGCGAATCAGCGCTGGCTCGTCGTACTCCTGCTGATCGGCGCCGTTGTGGCCGCCGTCGCCATCGTGATGGGCCGTCTCACCACGCGTGCGATCATGAGGCCGGTGGCCGCGATCGCCCATGTGATCGACGCGATGGCCAAGGGTGACTTCACACGTCGGGTGCAGACCGATTCCGAAGACGAAATCGGCAAGCTCGGTGAGGATACCAATCGCATGCTTGATGACATCTCGGCCGTGCTCAACGCCATTCAGGACGGGGCGAACACCCTCGGCGCCTCATCACAGCAGTTGTCGGCGGTCAGTGAGCAGCTGCGGGGCAGCGCGTCGCAGACGTCAAAGAGCAGCACTGTGGCCGCGGCAGCCATTGAACACGCCGATGGCAACCTCGGCACCATTGCCTCCGCCTCATCCCAGATGAGCGCCAGCGTGCAGGGGGTCTCAGCCGCCGCGGAACAGATGAAGGCCAATATGCAGACCGTCGCGGCCAGCGCCGAGGACGTTTCGGCCACGATGGCGACCGCGGCCGCGGCTGTGGAGCAGATGTCGGTCTCGATTGGTGAGGTCGCCAATAACGCCGACTCATCAAGCCAACTATCCGGCGAGGCCATGTCCATGACTGAGGCTGCGGCGCTGGCTATGAACGCGCTGCGCGACCACAGCGGAGAGATCGGTAAGGTCACAGATACGATCAAGAGCATCGCGGATCAGACCAACCTGCTCGCCCTCAATGCGACCATCGAGGCCGCCAGTGCCGGAGAGACAGGGCGTGGCTTCGCGGTCGTCGCGAGCGAAGTGAAGGCGCTGGCCATTCAGAGCGGTCAGGCCGCAGACGACATTGCAGGTCGCATTGCCGAGATGCAGCAAAGTACCGGGGCGGCTGCAGAGGCCATGAGTGAAGTGGCAAGCTTCGTAGAGCGCGTCACCGGTTCGATTAATACTATCGCCGTGGCTGTGCAGCAGCAGACTGGGGCCACGACGGAAATCTCACAGAATGTGGCGCGCTCAAACGCAGGGGCTCGCGAAATTGCGCGCAACGTCGCTGAGGCCACCGCGGGCGCAGGCGAGATTGCTTACTCAATGGGCGAGCTCACGGTCGCTTCGGGGCAGGTCTCGCAGAATAGTTCGGAGGCGGCCCAAGGCGTGGCCTCCGTTTCGACGACGATGGCTCAGGTTAGAGAGCTTGCCGCCAATAACGATGAGGGTTCAAGGCAAGTGAGTTCGGCTGCCATTGAACTGGCGACCGTGGCCTCACAGCTGCAAGAGAATGTGCAGCGCTTCAGGTTCAATCAGAACTAGGGCACGCGCACCCAGTGGCCGAGGCCGCAGTTGGTGTGGTTCGAGGCCAGACCATAGCGCGCCATCTGGCTGCTATTACACGCGCAGATATTGCCGTAGCCGCCGGTGGTCCCGCCGGCCCCAAAGTCATAGGCATAGGCGAAGTTGAACTGTGAGCTGCCGCTGGCTCCGTCCTGCGGGTACCAGGAGCCTTGATTGCCGCGGTAGCAATCGTACGCTTGGTGCACGCAGGTGATGCCGGTGACGGCCTCACACACGCCCTTGGCCTGGCAGGAGAAGTCACCATTGGCGCAGTTCACGTACACAGGGGTCGCGATGCCTTCGACAGTGATCGGCAGGCCGGGGCAAGACGCCATGCAGGGGCCTCCACAGTCGACGCCGATTTCACCCTGGTTCCGAATGCCATCGCTGCAGGTGGGGCAAGCGGTGCAGTTGGTGCCGCCGCAGTCGACCTGGGTCTCGCCCTGGTTCTGGATGCCATCGCTGCAGGTGGGGCAGGCGCCGCACAGCGGGCCGCCACAATCGACCTGGGTCTCGCCCTGGTTTTGAATGCCGTCGTTGCAGGTGCCTACGCAGCTGCCGCAGGAGCCACCACAATCGGCGAGCACCTCGTCCTGGTTGAGCAGGCCGTCGGTGCAGGTCTGCACCGTGCCGACGCGGCCCCAGTGGCCGAGGCCACAGTTGGTGTGATTGGAGGCCAGCCCGTACGTCGTCATCTGGCTGGCATTGCAGGCGCAGATGTTGCCGTAGCCGCCCGAGGTGCCGCCGGCGCCAAAGTCATAGGCGTAGGCGAAGTTGAACTGGGAAGAGCCGCTCTGCCCATCCGGCGGGTACCAGGAGCCTTGACTCCCGCGGTAGCACTCATAGGCCTGGTGCACGCACTGATAGCCGGTGACCGCGTTGCATACGAGGTGGGCCTGACAGCTGTAGTCACCCGCGTCACAACCGACAACCACATCCGCGTGGCCTTCGACGACGACGCGCAGGCAAGATTGCGCACAGCCTGGACCGCAGTCGATGCCGGTCTCCGAACCGTCCTGAACGCCATTGGAGTTGCAGATGCCCACGGGTAAGCAAGAGACGTCGGGGATGATGGAGTCCTCAGCGATGAAGCTGGGCGTCAACGGCGTCGGGTAGGCGCTGGACGTGACCGGTGAAAGGTAGAAGCTCTGGTTGCTCGTGCCGCCCGAGGCCGCCCAGGCTGCGATTTGGGGGTAGAGGCTGGAGATCCGCACGGACTCGCTCGGGTAGTCGACCACCTCGGGCAGCGACAGCACCCAGGGCAGTCCGGTGTTGTCGACGAAGCAGCCGCGGCCGCCAGGGTTGGAGGCGTCGATTCCGGTATTGAACAGCGCCGTATTCATGTTGGCCGTGCCGCAATACTTGAGGCTGTGTACCTCGGCGCCGGGGGCCTGGGTCTGGAAGATGTAGACGTCGTGCGGCGCATCGGCAGGGAGGAGAGCAACCGGGGTTGCGAACTGCACATCGACCTGCATGGTCTGGCTGCTGAGAGTGGGGCTGTTGGGATCCGCGTTGACGACCAGATTCGAGGTCGAAAAGAGGCTGGCCCGCAGGTCATTGGTGAGCACCATCGTCGCGTTGGCGTCCTGGGTGCTCAGGGTCAGCGCAGACGGCATGCCGGAGCCGACGGTCAGCGTGGCGCTTTGCACATTGGTGCGGGCCACAGGGAGCGCGAAGCCCATACCGTGGGAGATGCGTCCGCCGGCCGCGAGCACATTGAGCGTCAAGCGTAGTTGCGAAACCAGGCCAGCCGAGTTGCTCGTGTAGACAACATTGTAGGCGACAACGACGTCATTGAAGTCCTCGTCGAGGCCCGTGGGGAAGAAGTCCTCGAACTGCAGCATGCCGTGGCTGCCTTGGCCGGGCACAAAGAGCTGGCCGCTGGCGTTGGCATCACAGGGATAGGAGTCGAGGTCATTGGGGATGCCATCCCCATCGGTATCAAGCTGCGCGAACGCCAGACTTGGCAGACACAATCCAGCGGCGAGGCTCGCTACAATAAACTTCTTCAAATCGAATCCCCTTTGGCACCAGCGAAATAGCTTCACGGTTTGGATTTCGATTCTTGGTGTTTGTGGAGCGCGAGCGCAAGGTCGCCGTCCGGGATTTCGCTGATCTGCTGAAAACCCGCTACTGAGGCAGGGTGCCCACGACCTTCTTGAGACTCTTATGGACCCGGTGCACCCAGGCCACGGGCTCCAGGAACATCAAGATGCACTGCCCGGCGACCACCTGCATGTTGTGGGTGCGTCCGCACTCGATGGCGGCTTCGCTAGCCGCGCCCTCACCGCCTCCACCCTTGTGCAGCCAGATGTTGCGCAGCCCAGCCTCAAAGCACTGCTGCACCACGGCTGCGCTGGCGCCAGGAGGCGTGGCCACATAGGCCGCCTCCACCGGGGGCTGCACACAGGCGACATCTGAGAAGACCTCTTCGCCGTCCAGGTCGCTGAAGGCGGGGTTCACAGGGACCACGTCCAATCCCTTGTCTCGCATCTCCTTGAGCAAGGTGCGGCTGAAGTGGTCACTTTGGCGGGAGATGCCCACCAGCGCGATGCGGTGGCACTTCAAAAAGGCGTCGATCGCCAGACCGTCCAGGCTGCGGGCGCTATTGAGGTTGTCCGGGGTGGCGCAGGGGGGCGTCTTGGCCTCGTCCATGCCTGGTTCGATAGCAAACCACGATCCAGGATGTCCTTGCGGCGCTTTTGGTCCAGGTGGCTACCGCCCCGTGACATTGCGCCTGCCCAAGGACCCTCGTCGTCACAGACTCAGCCGGGCGGCGGTGCGGGGGTCTCGGGCAGCGGCACGGCCTCGCTGGGCCACTCCCCAAAGTCGCGCGAGCGCTCCTCCTCGCGCTTTTCTTGCTCGGCCTTTTCACGCTCCAGTGCGCGCTTTTCTTCCTGAGCGGAGGTGCCGGTGCCCATCATCGCGCCCGCCCGCTCGCGAGCCTCCTGCTCAATGCGCTGCTGGCGGATCGACTGCTGGTAGGCCTGGCGAGAGTCTCGTCGGGCGGCCGGAGCCTCTCCGGGGCGTTCGCCGGTCTGCAAGGGGGCGCCCTGTCGCAAGAGGCGTTGCGTGAGCAGCGGAGCGCCGGTAGCCGGGTTGGCGCTGAAGGCATCGAGCTCATCCGAGTCGACGCGCCCGCCCGCGCCTGAGGCGCCCTGGGCGGTGCCCCGGCCAAAGACGGCACGGATAGTCAGCAGGCCCACATGAGTGAGCAGAGGCGGGATGCCGGTGGTGTCGTTGGGGTCGGTATCCACCCAGTTGAAGTTATAGGTGAGCACGCCGTCCACGCTGAATGGGCCGGAGATCAGGATGGGCATCGCAAATCCGGCGGTGGCGCCAAAGCCATAGTTATTAAAGGCCGCAACCAGCGGGTCGTTGGCGTCAAATCCTTGGAAGAGGTCTTGGCCCACGCCCTGGGTGCGGTTGGCGTTGAAACCTAGGTTGCTCACCAGTCGACGCTCGCCGAAATCGGCGACATGCTGAAAGGTTAGCGCGCCCGCCTCGGCCACGATGGCGGAGGCGCCGAGGGCGCCGACACCCACGCCACGGGATGCCACCAAGGTGACGTCGATGGGGTCGAAGCGCCGCTGCAGGGTGAGGGTGCCCACCGGCTCCCAATTGGAGCGCACCGGCTCAAAGGCGTCCGGGTCTCCGGCTGCGCCACCCAAGGGGGCCTGAAAGAGTGTGGCCTGGGCCGCGCCGACCGCTGCGTTGATGCGCAACTCCCAGGGCAGGGTGTCCCGGTAAAAGGCGCGGGGGGTGTAGATGAGGGAGTCTGTGGCTAGGCCTACTCCGGGCAACTCCACGCCCTGGGCGTCCGTGCCCACGCGGAAGCTCAGCGTCGTCTGCACATCCACACCGATGGTGCGGTCTCGTCCAAACTGATGCGCGTACTCCAGGCGTAGGTTGTTGATCAGCGTCTCGGGGGGCGGTGGTGGCCCCCGAGTGACGATGGTGGTGCCGTCTGCGAGCACCTCGAGGTCGTCCTCGATCTCGTCGGCGACGTTATAGGTCGTGTTCAGGTCCACCGTGAACAACCCACGACGCCCCAAGCGCGCTCGGGTAACTAAGGTCGGGGTGATGGCATGCAGGTTGGCTGGGATAAAG
>Ga0193954_1001814_pt1 | contig 10572 bp, 6 predicted proteins | sample BB_5_MG_FD_140340 | JGI IMG/M metagenome (GOLD analysis project Ga0193954, IMG submission 140340) | Microbial mat bacterial communities from the Broadkill River, Lewes, Delaware, United States - BB_5_MG | ecosystem: Environmental > Aquatic > Freshwater > River > Microbial mats | place: USA...
AGGGCGCGGAGCGTGGGTTGAGCGTGTCCAGCAGCCTGTGACGGTGCTCATCGAGCAGCAGCTGTAGCTCGTCGAGGGCGGCATCGGGATGCGCGGCCATTTCCGCCAAGAGCTTGCGAAATTGCTCCAGCAGATCACCTGCGAACCAGGACGGGATGCGCTCGCATTGGTAGTCGATACGCAATTCAAGTTGCTGTTCTACTATCTCCGCCTCAAGGACGACGGGGAACTCGACCTGAGGTGGTGCGGGACGACGTAGAACGACCTGCAAATCTTCAGCGCCTCGTACACGTGAGGGGACCGCGACTACATTGAGCAGGGTTGAAAAGAGCGGATGCTCGTCGAGCAGACCCTCTTGTCGCAGACCCTCAACGAGCAGGGGGTACGGTACGGCCGCCAAGCGATTGGCCTCTAGGGTAGCGCTTCGGACGGTCTTCATAGCCTGCCGCACAGACAGGCCCGGAGTCAGGCGGATGTGTGTCGGCACTGTGCGCATGAACAGCCCAACCACATGCTCCAGCGCGCTATTGGGGCGATGCGCCACCGGTAGCCCAATGCACACCGAGTCGCTCGGTACGTAGCGGCGTATCAGTGCAGCCCATCCTGCAACGAGCGCCATTGATACTGACATGCGTTGGCTACGTGCGAAGGACTTGAGCACACCCAGCTCTTGCTCATCGAGCCTGAGGGTCCGTCGGTCGGCCTCGAAGCTGGGCTCGGCTGACTTTGTGCCATCGCGGCGCAGAAAGCCGGAGGGCGGGTCGGTCTCAAGGATCTTCCGCCACCGCGCAAGCGCGTCATCGAGAGCCTGCGCGGGCGCTCTGCCTTGGGCTGCGCAGTACTCGCCGTAGGTGGTCGTCAGCGGGGCTGGGGCCGGCTCACCGTCGGCATAGTGCCGATACCAGTGCATCAGATCTCGAGCGACGAGGCCCAGTGACCAGCGATCCGTGATGAGGTGGTGGGTGATGTAGACCACCGTGTGCCGCTCGGGGCTGTGCTGAAGCAGGTAGGCCCGAATCAGCGGCGCAGCGCTGGGATCGAAGGGGCGCCGCGCAAGAGTGCGAATTCTGGCTTGCAGCGCGTCGCTGCTACTGAGGTGCCCCGCGTCTTCTAGCACAAGCGGCACGTGCACTTCCTCGCGCCGCACGATGTGCAGCGCCTGCCCTTCGCCGTTAAACTGATAACGCAGCGGCTCGTGGCGTCGCACCACGTCTCGCCAAGCGGCCTGAAGCAGGTCCGGTTGCACCGGGCCCTCAATGTGCAGCGAGGCCGCCTGATTCAGATAGCTTGAATCAGGATGCAGGCGCTGCACGAAGCACATGCCTTCATGCTCTGGGCCGGCGACCAAGGGCGCCTTGTCCAGCGCAGAGCTCACTGCTGGCCGGCCTCCTCCAATCGCTGCAGAAGTGAGGTGGCATCAAAGAAGTTCACAAGAGACAGCTCGTGACCCGTTTCTTCTCGGACCCTTGGGATGACCCGAGCCGCGCTCAGCGGGGCGCCCGCCGGGCTTCGAATGCACGCGGCAGGGCCAGCGGGCACGGGGTAGCGCCTGGCTGAAGCATTCATCCCACGTCTGTTGTAGGCCAGGGGCTGGGGGTTGTCAGCTAGCCCCAATGGGCGTGGCAGTGACCGGCTCAGAATGCTCCGTACCCACACCAGAGTTGGGGGTTGGCAGCGTGCGCCGGATCAAGACAAATGAGCGCGTGGCGATGTCATTGCCGGCGATTCGTCAGGGTTCGCAGTCCCTCGTGACCATGCTGTGGGCGCCACGGGTCACCGCCCTGCGCTCTGCCGAGGGCTGCTTGGCGGCTCCGGCCTCCGCCGTACTGCTGACCGGCGGAATCTGGGCGGTGCTTTGTCTCGTTCTGCAGCTCGAAGGCCATGCGCCCTCGGTAGTGCTCCTGCCGGTGCCGCGACCCCTCTATTACGCAGTGCAGGCTACATTGCTTCCGGGTCTGCTGGTCCTTGGGTGGCTAGTGCTGTCGTGGGTGGCGGCGCGGATCACCGTGGCACCCTGGCAGCGCATGGCTCGAGCCGTGGCTCCCGCCTACGCGGGCGGTCTTCTCTGGTTCTTGGTGGTTCCGGATGTGCTGGGTTATGGCGCTTGGGGTTTCGAGGGCCTCGCCAAGCTGGTGCGGCTCACCGGACCCCTGGTTCTCATCGGCACCTGGCTTTGGGCCGGGCTCGCGGTCTCGGCGGTTTTTAGGGTGAGCCGAGCCCGAGCTACGCTCGCCTCATTTGTTGGCTTGTTAATGCAAGCTGTGTTGCTTGCTCCGGTGCTGCGCTAGGTTGCCCACCGGAGCGCGGCCCCACAAGCGGTCCCAGCCAGCGCTTAACTCTGCGCCGATGTCGGGGCGCAGCCCTCGGGGGCCGCGGCGGACCGATTGCAAGGCGCCCGCCTCATCAAAGTGCGCGACCGCCGAAAATGGGGTCCACCGGAGGTCACGATAGAGCCCGTAGCGTTGGTCCTCCATGCGCACCTGCCGTCCCGCCACCTTCGAGTATAGGTAGCCGTCCGAGAACCAGAGCATGATCTGGCCTTCTTCGCTCGCCAAAGCGGCGTCGACCTTCGGGTCTTCATCGCTGAGCAGGTGAACCCAAGGCAGCATGCCTTCCGCCAGTGGCGACCAGGTATTGATATGCAATATGCCTTTCGCATCCTTTGCGACGACCCGTCGAAGTAAGGAGAAGCCGACGGGCGTTGGGCTGCGCATGCTCACCGGCGTGACGCCTTGGGCTTGCAAGGCGTTGCGGGCCTGGTTCTGGGCGAGTGCCGACAAGGCCCAGCCTGCGCACAGGTAGACCAGGCCAAAGGCCAGCGCGACCTGCGCGAAGCGTCGACTCTTGGCTCGGTCCGCAGACCGGCGGGCGGCCCAGACCATGGAGATGAGCAGTGGCACTGTGTAGATGGGGTCGATGATGGCCACACCATCGAGTGCGAAACGGGCCCTAGAGAACGGCGCAAAGAGCTGGGTTCCATAGGTCGTGAATACATCCAGCAGGGGGTGTGTGATGAGGGCCCAAAAGGCGAGGTGTACCCAGGTCCACCTGTGCTGGCCGCCTCCCAGCCACCGCGCCCCGGCCGCGCCCACCGGCAGGGCCACGAAGGGAAGGATCAGCAGCGAGTGGCTCGCGCCTCGGTGATAGACCAGGCTCTGCCACTCCCCGGCGAGGCGCATCAAGACATCCAAGTCCGGCATCAGGCCGCAGGCGGCGCCAAAGGCAACCGCTCGTCCGCCCAGCTTGTGTCGAAACGCGGCCTCCGCGATGGCCCCGCCGAGCACGGCCTGAGTCACAGTATCCAAGGCCTGAAGCATGACTGAGGCCTACCGCCAGAGCCAGCCAGAACGTGCCTGACCTCAAATTTCTACGAACCGCCTCAGACTTCTGAGCATTGACGCTCCACAAACTGCTGCCTAGCTTGCGTTCCAATGCCGTGCACCGCGAACCTCTTGTTTTCCCACGGCCGGCCAGCACCGGCCATCGGCTTGCTGGTTGCGCTCGCCACCGTGCCCGCGTGTAAGGATGAGGACGGCGGCTTGGATGCGTCGACGAGCGCCGGTCAGGATGCATCTACAACGGACGCAGGCAGGGCGGACGCGGGAACTTCGGCCTGCACACCGATAACATTCCGGGACATCAGCCTTGATGATGCTCAGGATGTCCAGACCATCTACAGCGCCAGGCTCGATACGGATCTGGAAGCTGCGGGCCCGGACTACTTGGTCTTCAACTTCATCAACATCAATGAGCGCTTTGGAGTGCAAGCGATCGGCACCTTCAGCTTGGCTCAGCCTCCCAATGATAACCGAGGTACCTGCGCCGAGTGCATTAGCGTCTTCGCGGACCAGGTGACGCCCAATAGTGTGCCGGCGAAAGTCTTCTTTCAGAATGCCGGCTCCATAACTTTGACTACGAACCCCCGAGATAGGGTGTTCCGAGGCCGTATTGAGGGATTGAAGCTCATCGAAGTGACCATCGATGGCGCTACCTTAGAGTCCACGCCGGTCCCGGGCGGTGCCTGCCTGGAGGTCTCGGATTTCGACGTGGAATACAAGTTTGTGCCCCCGGAGTGGTCCTGTGATGCCTCGCTCTATCAAAGCGGAGGAATGTGCAATTGTGATTGCGGTGCTCCAGATCCGGACTGTTATTGTGACCCTTTCATGAACCCGGATTGTCCGGACGTGATCCCGGATGACTGCCCCATGGGCACGATGTGCACTCCGGACGGGTGCCAGGCAAGTTGCGATATGTTTGCTTCGCCGGTAGTGCCTTGTGCCCCAGGAGAGCTGTGTACCTTTGCTAATGCCGGGCCTGTCTGTATCGACGCGAGCAATCGGAGCAATCCAGCCCAGCTCGGGGAGATCTGCGCCAATGTTGGAGGGCTGGTGCAGTATTGCGCGATTCAGAACACGGTGCCCGCTGGGGTGTGTGATGACTTCGATCAGCGCTGCCGCCCCATTTGTATCGCCAGCGGCGTGTGCGGCATGGACGAACAGTGCTTCACCATCTCGGGGGGGCCGCCGGGCACCGGCGGATACGGCTACTGCCGACCTGCGGGTGATGTGCCGCCACCCGGCTGGATCTGCGATCCGGACGACTACAGCGATGGCACCTTCTGCGACTGTGGCTGTGGCGCCATCGATCTTGACTGCAATGGCGATGAGCTCCCGGTACGCGGCTGTGACGAGGGCGAGATGTGCGTCGCGGGACGTTGTGAGTAGGTCCAAGGGTGCCGGGCGACATGTTTGCTCATTGTCGCGGGCCAGCCATGTCAGCAGAGGCCTTGCTTTCGGAGGCTTCGCTCGTGGCAATCAGCGCCCGTTGAGCCCCCAGTCATAGGGCAAAAAGCTCACTTTCATTCGGGGGTTCTTTGCCAGCGCCTCCGCCTCGGGGCCCATCCAGGGCGCGATGCGCCGTGCGACCGCCTTGGGTTCATCCGCAAAGTCACCGCCGTACCACTCGAAGATCTTCGACAGGCGGAAGGTCTTGCGCCTTTCATCCAGGGTGTTCTTGGAGCGATCGTTCAAGAAGACCTTCGCCTGGTCCTCGAGCTGCTCGTCCAGCCGCTTTGATGTGAAGGCTTCATTGCGCAGTGGTGGGCAGCTCACAGAGGCGCAGACCAGGGCGAAGTGAATGCGTGGCTCCTTGAACTGCTTGCGTACCACCTCATGCTCTATCCAGTTCAGGCTGACTTCGCTCGGGTGCAGCCCAAGGCGGATGAAGGCCCGTTTCCAGGGGCCATCGGGTGGGTAGAGGTCTTTGATGCTCTCGACGGGCCATGCCTCGAAGATGAGGTCCAGGGTCCACGCGTTATAGGCGTTGATCCAAAATGCAAGCTTGTCTGCATCGCTCCAGCCTTCGTGGTTTTCGACGGCGGAGAGGGTACCAAGATAGGCTGTCAGCGCGGCTCGCTCTTGTTTGAGCCCCGAGTAGTCCACCACTCCCTGCTTCACGAAGCGTTTCAGCAGTGCATTGAGCGCGCTGTGCTCGTGATCGAAGCTCGGCTTTGGCGCTTTGGCGACGGTCTTGGGCAGGCTTGGCGTCTGGGCGGCGGGGGCTGGGGCCGGCGCGGTCTTCGTGGGCTCCGAGGAGGCGGCCGAGTCCGGGCTTTCGAGGGCCGGCGCGCTGGAGCGACACGCGGACATGCCCGCAAGCAGGCCGATAGAGAGCAGGACAGGGTGGGGGCTTTGCACATTCATAGCCTAGCGGGCCCGCGTCTCACGATACAGTCCCCTGGTGTCCGACCCAGCGACGAACATCCTGTTGCCGTAGGACCTGGACGCCTTTGCGGACTTCAGCGACGTGTACGAGGGCCGCACGATTTGCGAACAAGAATTGTGCGCCCACGTGCATGGCTTCAACCCCTGCTGCTGCCTCCCGGTGTGGCCCTTGAACTCAAGACCGCCACACCGCGGTGCCCGCGTTCTTAGATGACCTCATGCAACGTGTATTGACTCACCTCAATCCCTGAGGCTGGGCCAAAGCAGCGCGACCGGCGTGATGATCATCAGCAGCGCGGCCGTATTGAAAGCGAAGTTGACCTACGCGCCGTGGCCGGGGCCCCTTGCGCGGCTAGGGCTGGTAGACCGCGCCGATATTCAGTCCGTCATTTCGCGGTGTGCCACGGTGCTCAATGTAGGGAAGCACGCCGCCGAAGGCGCCATCGTTCACATCGTAGACGGCGTGGCCAGACCAGATGGTCGAGGCCCTGATCACGGCCTCATTCGGATCGCCCGGCTCAAAGGTCGCCAGGTTATCGAAGCGTGTACTCACGATGAGTTCATCGCCGATGATCGTGATGCCTCGGAAGCTGCCCGTGGCGGTATCAACCTTTGAGATCCACTCCAAGGCCCCGGTTTGCAGGTTGAAGCGGGCGATGAACATGCCATCGACCATCTCGGTCACCGCGTCGCTATCACCCACTCCGAAGGTCAGGCTGTCACTGCCAATGCCGTGGGCAAATAGGGCCTGTCGGGACTCATCCACATGCAGCGCAGATAGTCCGCGCCCTGCGATGCCGCGTAGCCAGGCGATGTCTCCGGATGCGGTATAGCGCACGAGGTAGCCTGTGGCGCCCTTAGGTAGGTTGCTCACGCCAGCGCTACCCTCAAAGTCCGCGTTGGCGCTGGAGCTGCCCGTGAAGAGGGTGCTGCCGTCGGCCAGCATCGCGGAGGCGAACAGGCTCATGCCGCCCGTGGTGGCGCCCGCAAAACGATGCCAGGCGACATCGCCGGCGCTCGTATATCGAAGAAAGCCCGCCACAAAACGCTGGCTGACTTGCACCGTGGTCTGGTCCATTCGCCCCCAGTTGAGATCGTAGCTGGCGGGATTACCTACGTAGAGCAGCCCCAGCGCGGTGCTCCCATCCTGCGCAGGCTGCATTGCGCCGCGGCCGTTGTGCCGCAGCGAGTAGGCCGTTCCATCAAGCTGGGGTCGGTTGATGCGCAATGAGTCCGCGACAAGTGCGCCGGTATCCGCGCTCAAGGCAGCAGTGAAACCAAATTGATAGCGCCGGCCGATGCTGATGCGCGTCTCATTGGGCTCTCCCCGACCCGCGATGATCTCATAGTTCTCGGCCGAGCCGCGGGTGCTGCCGTTGACGCTGACCGCGATCCGCAGCGTGCCGTTCACAAGCTCGATGGATTCGACCGCGTAGCCCTTGGCCTCAGGTTGCACCGCCGCGTTCCCGATGCGCTTTCCCCAACGGAACTGGCCGTCCTTGTCGTAGCTGACCACGGCCACGCCGCGGGTATAGGTCTCCGCGTTGCCGCCGGCGCTGGTGGACGTGACCGACCAGGCCACCGAGTCATCCGCGTTGTGGAAGGTGGTCATAGCGAGCAAGTCGACGGGGATGTAGATGTTCCCGGCCGCATCGGTGATCAACTTGACCCCGCCAAAGGAGGTCTGATCGCTCGGGATTCGGGCCAGCCACTCGAAGCACCCGCCGGAGTCGAAGGAGGCGAGGTAGGCCCCATCCAGGTCTACGGTGCGCTCGGTGGCCAGGCCGGCCCCAAAGGTCACCGTCTGCGGGTTTTGAGCCGAACCCAGCATGTAGTGCTGTCGTCCGTTGGGGGTGCAGGTGATGCCGCCGGAGTCGGGTATTTCGGCGTCCGGGTGCACGCCCGCGTCTGTCTCGGTTCCGCTGTCTGCCTCGTCGCCGGCGTCTATCCCGACATCGCGGGCATCGCCGCTGTCTTGCGGGTCGGCGTCCCGAGGTCCGGCCTCGGGCTGGGGCCCGCTGTCGGGGCCTGCGTCGGGCAGGTCGATGGGATCTGCGCACGCGGAGAGGGCGATGCCGGCGGCGGCAAGTAGGCTCAGGGATCTCACGGGGAGACTATGCCCCTACACGCTGTCATCGACAATGTGCGGGGCGCTGGGGTTCAGCGGTCTGATGGTCCAGGATCCGCCCCGTGTTCGCTGACCTTGAGCAGATCGACCTCATCTACGAAGACGCCGAGGGCCAGCGCATTGCGGCGCAGACCGACCATCGTACGACCCAGGAGCTGGTCGACGATGCGGCGCGCACCGTGATCTTCACGCTCGCGCGCATCTACGCGCCCCTGCTCGATCAACCGGCCCCGGCGCAGGTGGAGTACGTCTTCCAACATCCGCCGCCTCAGCCGCTGCGCGACGTGATCAACGCGGCCGGGGCGAGCGTGACGGGCAATGATGACATCCAACCCTCGCCTGCGAAGCGGGATGACAGGATGGCTTGCGCTGCGCTCGGCGCGGCCATGCAGCACATCGGGCAGGCCGTCCTGACGAGGCACGAGCAGCCGACGACCCTCGCGGGGCTCCAGGCGCTAGAGCGTGCGCTGGAGCCGAGTCGAGATGAGGTGGTCCAGGGCCCCGCGCTGCAGCGCTATACGGCCCAGATGGAACTCGCGGCGGCAGCCTCGGTGGTCATGCAAGCCGAGTGCGAAGGCACCTGGCACCCGGACCCCAGCTTTCAGGAGCCCTTCCCCTTCGCGTTGGATATCGATGGGCGGCGCGCCAATATCTTCGGTCGGGCTGCGAGATACTATCTAGAGAACGCCGACGAGGGCCCCTCCTACTTACTGATGGCGCTGGATGATGATGCGCACTCAGACGGCCTCATCCTGCCGGTGATCCGCTATCCCGATACCGCGGGCCTCATTATTGGCCGGCCTCTGCTCCCGAAGGGTAGCGCGCCCATCGATCTACCGAGCATCTATCTCGCGGAAGACCGAGAGAACTCTGTGCAGTATCTAAGCTGTGACAGTGATGAGGACTTCGAGGCGCTTCTGGAGGCCTCGATGCATAACCTTCGCGCCGCGCCGGTCGAGGTCGACTTTGTGGATGGCGAGCCTGCCCTGTACTTAGTTGAGGGCTTCTACGCGCCCTCAAAAGCCTTGGATCGTGGGTTCCTGACCGCGATCGCTGAGCGCCTTCATGCCGATGAATTGTGGGTGGGTATGCCGGGGCGGGAGCTGCTCTTCATTACGCCGGCCGACGAGCAGTGGAGAGAGGTCTTCACCCGCTTCGTTTCAAAGACGTATCAAGAGCAGCTTGAGTCTCAAAAACTCTCGGCCATCGTTGTGATTGCTGATCCCAAGCAGGGCATCACGGGCTGGTTGCAGCCCAACCATCTGTCTTAGCTACCAGCTGATCGTCACGACTCCGTCGCCCCGGAAGGTCGTGGTGCCATCGGCGGGAGAAAAGCCCGCGTTATAGTTTGTGCCCGCGCGTCCGGCTCGGTTCACGCCCAGGTCCGAGACGTCGCCGCCAACATACCCGCCGCCGCCGCCGCCATTGTAGCTGCCTGCGCCGCCGCCGCCGCCGAAACCGCCGCGAACGGTATTGGGCAGGCCACAGCCAAAGTTCGAGATGTAGCCCCCGTCACCGCCGTTGATGAAGGACTGAGCTTTGAGGGGTTGGCCCTTTACGCAGGTGGGGTGGTCACCATGGTGGTGGCCGTTTGCATGGTAGCCTGCGCCACCTGAGGCTCCGTTCCAGCTCTGGTTGACGGCATCGGAGCCGCCGGTCCCGGTAAGCCCGGTGCTGATGATGAGCCCGCCGTCTTCCCCCGGCCCAGACTGCGCTGCGCCGCCGCCGCCGCCGCCTACGATTAGTGGCGTGGAGCTGCTGAGCGCTGGCCCGTGGCCGACGAACGATGCGCCACCGCCGGTGCCGCCGTGCCAGTTGCCCACACCACCCCAGTAGCTGCCCATCTGTCCCACCAAGACGTGCAAGGTATCACCCGGGTTTACGGCGAAGGCGCCCTCGGAGAAGCCGCCAAAGCCGCCGAGGTGGTTATTGCTGGGGCCGCCGGCGCCACCCTCGGCGCGGATGGTGAGCTCGCAGACGCCGTTGGGCACCTGAAAGGTCTGAATCGACCCGCTGTAGTTCATCGTGACGGAGCCCAGTCCAGGGTAGTTGGGGCCAGGGGTGCACCCGGTCGCGGTGAAGCCCGTGGCGCTGCTGTCCAGGGTCCGAGTCGCGGTGTGTCCGCCGTTGGCCGAGATGTGCGCCAGCGCCGAGAAGACACCATTCGTGGTCGAGACATTCTGTACGCCGTAATTGCAGGTGAGGCCGGCCCCAAGGGTGGCCCCACAGGGCGCCGGCACCGCAGTGCAGGTTGCAAAGGCCCCAGCGTCACTGCCTGAGATGTTAGAGAAGCTGAGCCCGGTCAGCGTGGAGGCCGAGCCGTTCGTGACCGCGAGCGCGGTGCACGCGCCGGGTCCGTTGCCACCTGAAATGGGGGCCACATCCAGTGCGGTGCTCGCCACGGAGACCGGTGGGGGGCTGCCGATCAAGGTGATGAAGACCCGGCCATCACCGAGGCTGGTGAGCGTGCCGTTCAGCGGTTGAGTGCCCGCATTGTAGTTGGTGCCCGCGCGTCCGGCGCGGTTCACGCCCAGGTCTGAGACGTTCCCGCCGACGTAGCCGCCGCCGCCGCCGCCATTGTAGCTGCCCGCGCCGCCGCCGCCGCCAAAGCCGCCGCGCACCGTATTGGGCAGGCCGCAGCCAAAGTTTGAGATGTAACCGCCCGCGCCGCCATTGACGAAGGACTGGGCCTTGAGAGGCTGCCCCTTTACGCAGGTGGGG
>Ga0193954_1001815_pt1 | contig 10558 bp, 8 predicted proteins | sample BB_5_MG_FD_140340 | JGI IMG/M metagenome (GOLD analysis project Ga0193954, IMG submission 140340) | Microbial mat bacterial communities from the Broadkill River, Lewes, Delaware, United States - BB_5_MG | ecosystem: Environmental > Aquatic > Freshwater > River > Microbial mats | place: USA...
GGGACCTCGCTGAGCTGGCTGTCCGATATCATTAATACCCTCGGCAAGACGGGCATGGCGGTCGGCGCCTTCTCGGCGCTCTTTTTGGATAATACTATCCCCGGGACCCACGAAGAGCGGGGCATTCAGAAGCAGTCCCCCGCAGACTGAGAGTTGCCGGCCTAGGTCTGAGGTTCGCCTTCGCGACGACCCGGCCGATGACCGCTGTGCTCATGGCGGTCAATCTCTTCAATGCGCTGTTTGGCGAAGCCCGCGTAGGTACCGGCCTCGATGTGCGCACGCGCCTCGCTCATCAGCTGATTGTAATAGTGCAGATTATGCACCGCAAGTAGCCTTGCACCCAGGGGCTCATCACACTTGAACAGGTGATTGAGGTAAGAGCGGGTGAAGCGCTCACAGGTGCGACAGGAGCACGCCGCGTCCAGCGGGGTATCCGCTGAGGCCAAGGCCCCACGTTTGACCCGGACTCGTCCCGTGGACGTGAAGGCGGTGCCCTGCCAGGCCAAGAAAGTGGGAATGACGCAGTCGAACATGTCGACGCCCGTCAGCATCGCTTCCAGCAGGTCCACCGGAGTGCCTACCCCCATCAGGTAGCGCGGACGGCCCGGCGGCAATAGCTGCGCTGTGAACTGCGTCGTCTCGACGCGCTGCTCCCGCGTATCCCCCACAGCCAAGCCGCCGATCGCAAAACCATCGAAGGGGTGTTCCGTGAGGAAGGCGGCGGACTCTTGTCGTAGGTGGCTCTGCACACCACCCTGCACAATGGCGAACAGGGCCTGCTCAGGATTGGTGCGCGCGGCCAAGCTGCGCAGGGCCCAGCGGTGGGTGCGGTCCATGGCCGCCTTCATCTCCGCCTCTTCGGCCCTGGAGTCGAGGCAGACATCGAGCACCATCATGATGTCGGAGCCGATCGCGGTCTGCATCTCGATCGAGCGCTCCGGGGTCAGCATGTGCATGCGCTGGTCGGTATAGCTTCGAAAGTGCGCACCGCGCTCGCTGATGGTGCGGTTATTGGCCATCGAGAAGATTTGATAGCCGCCCGAGTCGGTGAGCACAGGGCCCGACCAGCCCATGTATTTATGGATACCGCCGACCCGCTCAAAGAGCTCGGGGCCGGGGTGCAGCATCAGGTGGTAGGTATTTCCGAGCACCACCTGAGTGCCGGCGCGCTCCAGGTCCCAGGGGTCCATGCCGGTCACGGTCGCCCGGGTCCCCACTGTCATGAAGGCAGGCGTTTCAATCACACCATGTGGGGTAGTGATGCGCCCGCGCCGCGCGTTGGAGTCGGTGTCCGCACCGAGGACTTCAAATGGAAGCACGGGTTAGTTCACAGCCGAGGCCGCACGGAGGTCTGCGACGCGTTTGTACCAAGTGGCGATCTTGGGGCGGGCCATGATGGACTCGAAGACGGGGAACTCAGTCACGCACGTCAAGGCGCCTTGCACGGCCACATCGGCCAGCGAGAGCTGCGGTCCAACGAGGAAGTCATCCTGCAACCAGGCCTCGATCTGATCGAGGTTCTCGGTCATCCAGGCGCGGCCGTCCGTCTTGCCGTTCTTCTTGAGAATGCGCTTGGCCACCTGGTGCATGATCATCGAGCCGCCAGCGCGCACCGCCATGTTCTGTACAAAGCCGAAATTCGACGTTCTTGCCGTCACCTGCGCGGCCTTAGCGGCCTCGCCCCAGGTCCCGTAGATCACCGTGGGCAGCGCAAAGGTGAGCACATCGTCCACCCAGTCCTCGATCTCGAGGGCCTTGGCGCGCTGTGTCTCGTCGGTCGGCAGGAAGGGTGAGACGTCCGGCTTGACCTCGTCGAGCAGCTTGAGAATGTCCGTGGAGTCGTAGACCAGGCGCCCGTCCAGCTCGATGACCGGCACCTTCTTGGGCGCCTCCTCAGGCAGCTCGGGCAGCTCCTTCTTGTTCATCGGGTTAACCTCCACCCGATCAGCCTTGATGCCCTTGAGGTCCAGGCCCGCCTTGACCTTGTGGCAGAAGGGGCACAACTCGAATTGGTACAGAGTCGCCTGCATTTGCGGACCATCCTCTCGATCTCTACGGGTCGTCAACGCCGCATACATGTGCGTCCAGCAGTATTGGCGGCCCAAGGCGGGACAGTCCCTCACAGCACGACTATGAGGCCCCTCAAAAGCATGGTGGTCGCGCGTTTTCGGCCTGGTCTCCGGTTCGTCGCGGTGCGGTGCACAACGCCGCAGCGCCACTCCGTCCCGCCCAAGGGCGCTCACAACGCGACCACTGACCCTCATCCGCTCGTCGAGCCTCTGGTCTTGGTCCGGCCGCCCGACTCTGGGGCCCGCTGCCACTTTCAACGAGCCCAGAGATGAGCCCGGCCCTCTTGGCCATCGCCTCGCTACCGTTCAAGGCGGCACCGCGCAGCCTAGCTTGCACGTCGACGATCCGGGAGTGCAGGTCCGGCGCGGCTCAGTCCGCAGTCCGTAGCACAGCCTTGACCTTGGGCCATATGGCCTCGGCCTGTATCTTGTTTCCCTTCCTATTGGGGTGCCGCGGGTCCGAGTACACCCCCGACTCACCGTCAAAGAGGTCCGTTAGATCGAAACAATAGTCCAGCTCTTTGCAGGCCCGGCGCAGGCCCTCATACAGACTATTGATGGCGTCCTGGTAGTTCCCGTAGGCCCCATGAACGGCATGTGACTCCTCAAGAAGCTGCGTATCCCGAGAGTCCGTCGGCCGGTAGGCACCAACCCCGAGAGTGGGCTGCAAGAACACAAAGTACCGTGCCCCCATTGAGCTGGAGATCGCGTGCATGGCCCGCACGTTCGTCAGCCAGACTTGGGTGGGCTCAGCGTCTGCGTTCTCTTGGGACAGGCCCAGTACCACTCTGCACGCCTCCGTATGCGCCGTCGAGGGCGCGACGGTGCCATTAGGCGCCATCGACGCAACAGCCGAGGACAGCTTGTACTGCGTGGCTTTAACCAGGGCCATAGTATTCGGCAGATACCCAGACTTTGATATTATGTATCCCAGTTCTGGGCCCCTGCAAAAGGACTGCATCAGCTCCCTTTGATGGCGGGTGATGAAGGGGTGTCGGCGAAAGACTCCATCCTTGACCGCATAGTATTCGTTGATCCCGTTCAGGGAGACCACGACATCGGGTTTGAGGACCAGTCCGTCGCGGACCAGGACCAATAGTTCTTGCGAAGAGGCGAAAGCGGCCCGTCCCCCATTGACGATCTGGCAGCCAGGCACATCTTTGTGGCAGCTGCGGGCCAAGTAGCGGGGCCAGGTATCAAAACCAATGTCATCACGAGAGGTCATCGCGATGGCGTCGGTCGTCGAGCCCCCAAGGACCAACACCTTTGCGCTGCTGTCGGTGGTCTGCTCGTCGCGATAGAAGGCCAAGCCCTCCCATAGAAACATGTCCGCGGGGGTCGCACAGGCGCCAGGGGCGTAGCCGAAGAGGGAATCGATGCCGTCGTGCTCGCAGTTTGGAGTATCAGGCCGAGCCAAGAACGGCCGGGCGTTCGGCACATCCTTGTACTCGTTAACCATGTACGCACCCAGCTCGAGCGCAATGATGGCGACAGCGAATGCGGCGGTGATGCCTGCGAAGACCTTGATTCCCTGGTTCACGACTTGCTTGACAGCCTGAGAGACGTCGCGCGATTCCGCAAGACAAATTGCCAGATAGGTCTGCCTCTAGGAATCACTCTCAGTAGCCACGAGCACAGCCCCGGGGCAGGAGCTCCACGGGGCGGGGTGCGCCCGAATCAGCACTGACAGAGCAATCTCGACGGGCATCCACGGGACGGGCCATGGGCGTGCCGGCGCTCACCGGCATCTAGGCGTCGGCTACGACAGCCGAGTCGACAAGCTTGGTTGCATCCGTGATGCCCTCGTCAGCCACGTCGGCTGCCGGAGCAGCAGGCAACCCGAGGAGCGCGCTGCCCGCCGCCCTCACAGCTGCGCACGAAACTGAGCTTGCAGCCTGACGTTGACGGACGCATTGCCCAGCTTAGTGATGCGGGCATCGACGGTTCCAGCAACCGCGCCGCCCGGGCGAAGGTCGAGCTCCGTCAGAGTCAGGGTGCCGGACTGCCCAGGGGCCAGGTAGCTGCCGTGCAGCGCGGATGGCAGCTCAGGCGTGGACTCGGAGACCGAGACGTGGGGCCCGTCAAAGCCCGGAAGCAGCGTCGTGGGGCCCAAGGCCACCCCAGCGGGCAAGGTGAGGGTCCACAGCAGGTAGCCGGTGCCCATCTGAAAGCGAAGTAGGGTCTGCCCAGAACCGTCGTCAAGAGTGGCATCGCAGAAGTAGCAGCCCTCGAGGTCCACCTCGGTGCCGTCGGAATAGGTGAAGGTCGCAGCCACCGAGATGGGCCCGCCGCCCGCGTCCAGTCCGGGGCCCGCCCCACTATCAGCCACGGCGGCATCGGTCGGCCCAGCATCCCATGGTCCCGCCTCAGGTGCGCTGGCGTCCAACGCGCCGCTGTCCTGCACGCCCGCGTCAGCTGGACTGCCGTCAACGCCACCACCGTCCTGCCCTGGGTTGAGACCGGAGTCCGAGGCCAGCCCGCCCGCATCGCCGCCGGGAGCGCGTGTACCGGGAGATCTGGAGCGCTCTGCCCCGCACGCAGCGAAGCACAGGACGAGCAGACAGGCGGCAACAGGGCGCATATGGCCTAATACGCCTGGACCGCGAAATTCTGTGTGCACGCGGTCGATCTATGCCTCGATCATCTCGCGAGCGGGCCGCACCAGCCAGGGTGGCAGGGGCAGGCCCTTTTCCTTCAGGAAGTCCACGTTAAACATCTTGCTCTGATAGCGGCTGCCATAGTCACACAGCACCGTGACGATCGTATGGCCGGGGCCCATCTCTTTGCCGAGTGCAATCGCACCTGCGACGTTGATGCCACTGGAGCTTCCCAGCACCATGCCCTCGTGCTGGGCGAGGTCGTAGACCTCTTCCAGGGCCTGCGCATCACTGATGCGAAAGGCCGCATCGACAGGCGCGCCTTCCAAGTTCTTCGTGATGCGCCCCTGACCGATGCTCTCAGTAATACTGCCGCCCTCGGACTTCAGCTCCCCGTGCTTGTAATAGTTATACAGGGCCGCACCGTGCGGGTCGGCGAGGCCGATCGTGACGTCACTCTTTTGAGTCTTGAGATACATGCCGGTGCCCGCCAGCGTGCCGCCGCTGCCCACCGCACAGATGAAGGCGTCGATTCTGCCTTCTGTCTGGGCCCAAATCTCGGGTCCGGTAGTCTCAAAGTGGGCGCGGCGGTTGGCGATATTGTCGAACTGGTTGGCCCAAATAGCGCCGTTGGGCTCCGTCTCATTGAGTTTGGCTGCCAAACGCCCCGAGTACTTCACGTAGTTATTATCATTTCTGTAGGGCACCGCGGGAACCTCGATGAGCTCCGCGCCCGCCGTTCGCAGAGCATCCTTCTTTTCCTGGCTCTGGGTCTTCGGAATGACAATGACCGTTCGGAACCCAAGGGCAGAGGCCACCAATGACAGTCCGATGCCTGTATTGCCCGCCGTGCCCTCCACAATGGTGCCACCCGGCTTGAGTGCCCCCGTCTCGATGGCATCCTGAACCATGAAGAGCGCGGCGCGGTCTTTGACCGATTGCCCAGGGTTGAGAAACTCACACTTTCCCAAGATCTCACAGCCCGTGCGCTCAGAGGCGCCCCGCAGCTTGATGAGGGGGGTGTTCCCGATAAGATCGACCACTCGACAATAGGTATTCATGATGCCCTCTTGGCCTGGGCTGGGGCCCCAGGACTCGTTTCACTGGTGCGCACCCGCACCTCCGCTTTGTGCGCAACGATCGCGTTTGCAGGCACGCTTGACGTCAGCCAAACGTTACCTCCGATGATGGTGCCCTGACCGATGACAGTATCTCCGCCTAACACCGTGGCGTTGGCGTAGATGATGACGTCATCCTCGATTCTCGGGTGGCGTGGCTCGGCGGGGTCTGATTCCGCATCCACCGAAAGCGCACCCAAGGTCACGCCCTGGTAGATCTTCACTCGCTGGCCGATGCGGGCCGTCTCACCAATGACCACGCCCGTGCCGTGGTCGATGAAGAAGGGCACCCCAATCTGGGCCCCGGGGTGCAAGTCGACCCCCGTTTTTTGATGCGCATACTCGGTGATCAAGCGAGGCACGATCGGCACCTTTAGCCTGTAGAGCAGGTGCGCGAGCCGATACGCCGCGATGGCCAAAAAGCCCGGATATGCCAAGACCACCTCATCCACAGACCGAGCCGCGGGGTCCGCGGTGGCAAAGAAGGCCGCGTCATCATGCAGCGCCGCCGCGACCGCCTCAATGCCCGCAAAATACTGGGCGATGACGGCATCGGCGCGGCTGTCCTCGATGCCCACCGCCCCGCACAGCTCGTGCAAGTCGGCCTCGACGCGCTCCCCGGTAGCCATCAGGCCGGCCCGGGTATTGGGACAGGAGGCGAAGTGCGGCAGGAACAGGGCCAGGGTGGACAACAACAGGCTCTCGGCCTGGGTCTTACACAGGCCGGGATACTGATAATCGGGACGGGACGCCAAGAGGCGGTCGATGAGCTCGCGTCTCACACCGAGGTTATCAACCGGCGGCAGGCACAAAGTCATCCGGGGCAGGGCCCAAAGATCTCAATGAAATGCGGTTGGGATACCCCAGTGCGCGGCCTCTTGAGGCTCAGTCCGTGATGCCGCGGGCCTTCTTGGTCGCATCCAAGCCACCCGGCACCCAGTCCTTACCGGCCCGCGTGCGATCATTCCACGTCTCTTTGGCGTCACCTTTGCGCCGCTCCACCATGGAGATGCAATCGTCGACGGGGCAAACCAGCTTGCACAAGTTGCAGCCGACGCACTCCTCCTCATGGACCCAGGGCACGCGCGCGCCCGGCGTGCCGCCGACCGCAGTCACGGCCCGGTCCGGCACTACGGTCGGGAAGGCCACGTGGCCCTTTTGGCGCTTTTCGTCATCGTCCATGCCAGGAATGTGGATGCACTGGTGCGAGCCGTCCATGCAGGCCACGAAGCACAGCTGACAGCCGATGCACTTGTCCTCGTTGATCTCGGCCACCACGTGGTGATTGAGATCGAGGTCACCCCAGTCCTTGTACTGACCGCTCGCCTTGCCCACGAGCTCCGAGACGGAGGCCATGCCCTTTTCATCGAGGTAGTCCGACAGGCCCTCGATCATGTCTTCGACGATGCGATAGCCGTAGTGCATGACCGCGGTGCAGACCTGCACCGTGGTGGAGCCCAAGGCGATGAACTCGGCCGCATCTCGCCAGTCGGAGATGCCGCCGATACCGCTGATCGGACGGTCAAAGACCTGGCCGGTCTGCCCCAGTAGGTGCAAAGCGATGGGCTTCACCGCCGGCCCGCAGTAGCCGCCATTGCTGGAGGCGCCGCCGACCTGCGGAATTGGCACCATGGAGTCCAAATCGACGCCGATGATGCTCTTAACGGTATTGATCAAGCTGACGGCATGCGCACCCGCCCGCAAGGCAGCTTGCGCCGGCACCGTGATATCACCCACGTTCGGTGTGAGTTTGACAATGACCGGAGTGGTCGCGGCCTCCAGCACCCAGCCGGTGAGCTTTTCGAGCACCTCAGGCTCAGCACCGACCGCCGAGCCCATGCCGCGCTCACACATACCGTGTGGGCAGCCAAAGTTCAGCTCGATGGCGTCGCAGCCCACACCCTCGACCTTCTTGATGATCTCGTGCCACTCCTCGCGGGTATCAACCATCAAGGAGGCGACGAGCACGTGATCGGGGAAGCGCTTTTTCACCTCCGCCATCTCGCGCAAGTTCACTTCCAAAGGCCGGTCCGTAATGAGCTCAATGTTATTGAGCCCCATCATGCGCATGCCGCCGTAGTCCACGCCGCCAAAGCGGCTGGACACGTTCACGATGGGGTTGCCGAGGGTCTTCCAGACCGCCCCGCCCCACCCTGCCTCGAAGGCACGCATCACCTGCGCGCCGGTATTGGTGGGCGGCGCAGAGGCCAACCAGAAGGGGTTGGGGCTCTTGACCCCACAAAAGTCGATGGAAAGATCTGCCATGTTTGTCTCCGTCAGCCCTCAGCGAAAGCTGCGTGCATGGCCCGGGCCGCACGTTTGCCGTGCTCCGCCGCGTTGACCACTTCTTTGCCACCGTTGACACAGTCGCCGCCCGCGTACACTTGGGCGTGTCCCGTGCGACACGTCGCCTCGTCCACGAGCACGCGGCCTCGATCATCGAGGTCCACGCCATCGAAGGCAGCCGCGAGGTCCGTCAAGCGAGATTGACCGATGGCCATCGCCACCAGGTCCGCCTCGATGACCTCGGTCTGACCGGGCACAGGCTTCTTGTCCTTCATGACCGCGACCTCGACGCCGATCAGGCTGCCGTCCTCCGCACGAACGATCTTCGTCGGCTGGCGATTCTCGACCAGGCGCACCGTCTCGCGGCGGGCCCCATCCATCTCGTGGCCATAACCCGGCATCTTGGCCGCCTCACCGCGGTAGAGCATCGAGACGTTATCCACACCCAGCAGGGCGAGCTGGCGCGCGATGTCGATGGCGGTATTGCCACCGCCCACCACGACCACGTTCTTGATGCCATCCAAGGTTAGGTCAGGGTGACTCTTGAGCCGCTCGATATAGTAAGTTGCGCCCACTACACCGGGGCCATTTTCACCCTCAATGCCCATGAAGTTATCGGGGCCTAGCCCGATGCCAATGAAGACCGCGTCGAAGTCCTCGAGCAGAGAGACGGCGTCCACCTCATCGTCCTTGGCGTGATTGCAAACCACGCCCACGCCGGTCTTGATTTGCACATCACCCAGGCCCTGAATGAAGGCGATCTCCTTCAGAGCGTCGGTCGCTTGCAACTTATAGGGCGCGATGCCCAACGTATTCAGCCCGCCCGGCACCGTCTTCTTCTCGAAGAGGGTCACTGAGTGCCCCTCTAGCGCCAGGTGCCCAGCACACGCCAGGGAGGCCGGCCCAGCCCCAATGCAGGCGATCTTGCGACCTGTGGGCGCCTTCTTGGTGCGCGCCACGAGGTCCGGTTCTGCCTGCATCGCAACCTCGGTTGCGTACCGCTGCAGGCGCCCGATCTGAATCGCGGGGCGCTCCCACTCATTGTAGACGCAGTCCCCGGCACATAGGACCTCCACCGGACAGACCCGCGCGCAGGAGTACCCCAGCAGGTTGGCCGACAGGATAGTCCGTGCCGCCCCCTTCACGTTATCCGTACGGATCTTGTGAATGAAGGTAGGGATGTCGATGCTGGTCGGACAGGCCTTCACGCAGGGCGCATCCACACAGTAGATGCACCGGTTGGCCTCAGCGATGGCCTCAGCGCGGGTATAGGCCGGCTTCTTATCGCCCAGCTTCGCTTCGAGCCGGGTATCAGGAACAGAGTAGGCGCTCACGCGGCCTCCACCGCCGCGAAGGCGTCGGTCAACTTGGCTAGCACCTCCTTGACGTCATCCGCGGTGATGTTCAGCGGCGGCGAAATGCGGGCCGTATTGCCATACAGGCCGCCCTTACCGATGAGCAGGCCGCGCTTCTTGCTCTCCTCCAGCAGCAGGTTCATCGCCTCTGGGTTGGGCGTGCGGTCACCACCGGGCTCATCGGCCACCAACTCCACACCGACCATCAGGCCCATGCCGCGCACATCACCAATGAACTTATGCTTCTTTTGAAGGGCCCGAAGCCCCTCGCGCATCTCCTCGCCCCGCGCCTCAGCGTTCTTGGCCAGCTCATCCCGCTCGATGATCTCGATCGTCTTTTGGGAGGCGGCGCAGCTCAGCGGGTTACCGCCGAAGGTCGAAATGGTGCCCTTGGTCATCGATGCCGCGATATCTGTGGTTGTGACCACGGCGGCCAGAGGCAGGCCATTGGCGATGCCCTTGGCCATGGTCATCATGTCCGGCTCCACGCCGTACTGCTCGATGCCCCACATCTTGCCGGTGCGCCCAAAGCCGGTCTGCACCTCATCCGCGATGAAGATGCCGCCGTACTTACGCACGATCTCAGCCACGATCTCGAAGTACTCCTTCGGCGGAGCCACGAAGCCGCCCACGCCGAGAATTGGCTCTGCAAGCATGCCTGCAATCTTGCCGGTGGTGGTGGTCTTGATCAGCTCCTCCACGTCCTGCGCGCAGGCCACTCCGCAGGAGGGATACTCCAGCTTGAAGGGGCAGCGGTAACAGTAGGGCGCGGGCGCGTGTTTGACCGCGGCCACCTGGGTGGGCAGCGCACGATAGGCGCTGTGCGCGGTCAGGGACTGGGCCAGCAATGAACGCCCTGAGTAGCCATGGCGCAAGCCGATAAGCTCGGTATTGCCCGTCGACAGCTGAGCCATCATATAGGCGGTCTCATCCGCCTCAGTGCCCGAAGCAGTGAAAAAGCACTGGTCCAGGTTGCCGGGGGTGATCTGGGCCAGCTTTGCGGCCAGCTCCACGATCGGCACCGTCGGGTACAAGGTCGACACGTGGGACAGGCGCCCCAGCTGCGTGATGACCGCCTCGTTCACCTCCTCGTTGGCGTGCCCCACCGAAACGGTGAGGATGCCCCCGAAGAA
>Ga0193954_1001816_pt1 | contig 10553 bp, 8 predicted proteins | sample BB_5_MG_FD_140340 | JGI IMG/M metagenome (GOLD analysis project Ga0193954, IMG submission 140340) | Microbial mat bacterial communities from the Broadkill River, Lewes, Delaware, United States - BB_5_MG | ecosystem: Environmental > Aquatic > Freshwater > River > Microbial mats | place: USA...
ATAGGACGCATAAATTTATCTCCTTTCCCATTCTGCTCAGAACCTATATTATGACCTAATGAAGCATAATAAATTTCACCCTCTTTTGTATAAACTGAACTCTTTTGAGAAATTTCTTTTTTCATTTTATTCCAATTGTCAAATTTTTGCATTATACTTCCTCTTAATTTTAACAAGTATAGCGAATAGTACTTAAGTTAATAGAAGTTATAGTATAATATATTTTAGATACAATAATTATTATTTCCCTATGGGATTTGAAATATAGATGTTATTGTATCTATTTTTCTACTAACTCCACAAACCCCAACCCTTTCATACAATCAGCTCCCATTCCACTATCAAGTATCATATCAAGCATTTCTGTGCTGGCTTCTATTTCGTAAACACCATACCATGCTTTGATAGCTCCTCTACTATAATGAAAAAGTTTCTCTTTGGGTTTTTGAGTTATAAGGGTTATTTTTAGCTCTCCTATATATGCTTTACTGAATAGAGCTTCGTATTTTTGTAGAGTGTTATTGTAGAGTATCTCTTGGAATTTATGGCTTTTTGGTTCTAGGTAGATTTTTTTGCTTGAAGTACCATCTTTGATAGCAGTGGAGACAAACCCACCTACTGTAATCTTTTGACGCTTCTCTTGATGGCGATTTTTTAAGGAGAGTTCTGTTTGAGAGATATGGATTTCACCTAGTTTAAGACCCTCTAAGAGGACTTTTGTGGCTATGGTTTTTTCATTCTCTTTATCCATCGCTACGAATTTAATAAGAATATCATTATCTTTATAAGCTATACGAAAATTCATCGCTTTAAATACTTTGCCATTGGGGTGTTTGTAGCCAGTATGTTCTTTGTTGTTTAGTGAGTGGTAAATAAAAGATTGAAAGAGTTTGGCTAGAACTCTTCTTATGGGGAGGTTTTTTGTGGGTAAGGTAGCTTTTATAATAAGCATTTAATATCCTTTTCCCTTATTTAAAGGGAGTTTTTTATAACATCTTGGCAAACTCTCCAAAGATATAAGAACTCTCGTGTGGACCAGGGCTGGCCTCTGGGTGGTGTTGGACAGAGATGATAGGAGCGTCATTGTATCTTAGTCCCTCTATTGTGTTGTCAAAGAGGTTTGTGTGGGTTACTTGGGCTACTTCTGTAATGTTGTTTGGTACATTATAGTTGTGGTTTTGAGCGGTTATCTCTACTGTGCCTACTGCTTTGTTTTGGACTGGGTGGTTGCCACCGTGGTGACCAAATTTGAGCTTGTAGGTATCATATCCATGAGAGATAGAGAGGAGTTGATGCCCTAGGCAGATACCAAAGAGAGGAATTTTGGCTTCTATAAGTTGTTTGATTTTGGCTTGTTCCTCTTTAAGAATAAGTGGATCACCTGGACCATTAGAGAGGAATACACCTGCTATCTCTTTGGCTTTGAATCTATTGATAATAGTTGTAGCATCTGTGGAGTTGGGGACTACTTCTACTTGCATTCCTGCATGGGTGAGTTCGTTGAGGATATTTCTTTTGATACCAAAGTCTAAAGCGATGATTTTTTTGTCTGTTTGTGGTGTTTCATACTTAAAATCCATAGCATTATATCGAGCATGTTGGTGGATATAAGACTCTTGTGTGCTTACCTCTTGGATATAATTAATATCTTCGATTCTTGGAGATGCATCGAGTAGTGCTTTGAGTTCCTCTTTGGTATGTATTTCTGTAGAGGCTACCATCATCATAGCACCCTCTTTTCTTAGCATTTTGGTAAGATAGCGAGTGTCTATTTGGGTAATTCCCATAACACCCTCTCTTTTGAGAAGAGTATCAAGACTCTCCTCAGACCTAAAGTTAGAGACTCTTGGGTGGTAGTTACGCACTATAATACCTTTACAGTATGCACCTTGGCTCTCCATATCTTGCTCATTACACCCAACTATACCAATCTCTGGCATAGTAAAGGTAACAAACTGTCCTGCGTAGCTAGGGTCTGTAACAATCTCTTGGTACCCTGTTAATGATGTATTAAAAACTATTTCGCCAACACTTGTTCCTGTTGCCCCAAAGCTTTTTGCCTCTAAGACAATACCGTTTTCTAAATAGAGTGATACTTTTTGCACTATAACATTCCTCGTCTTGATAACTCTTCTTGATAAAATCTCTCATAGAGAAGCTCATACTCTTGAGTCCCTGGGATAACCTCTTTTTTCATATTTTTAATTTTTTCATAGACAATATCATCAATCTCATCATAAGCATCAGCAAACGCTTTAAATGCCTTAAAGATAACATTTTTGATTTTATTCTCATTTACAAGATACTCTATAAGATAGTTCTCATAGAGTTCATCAAGTATAGTGTGTGCTAAATCATTATATCTATCATCATAATTCATAATCACACCATACTCTGGTGCCATCTTCTTTTTGATCATAAAAAACAGTTGTCTCTCATCTGCATGTTGAAACTCTATCTCATCATAGTTCTCATCGAGAATCTCTTTGACTTTTTCATCTAATACAGCCTCTTTTTTGAAGCTTTGATCAATAATATTTTTTACTGCCTGAACAACAGCTTCACGCCCTTTTGGCATGGTAATAAAAGAAGCATTGGCAAGGTCAATACCTACTTTTATTGCAACATATCCTGTTTGTTGTGGTTTGAGTCTCATCTCTAGCTCCTATCTAATAATAGTATCTTCTCTTTGTGGACTTGTGGAGATAATACCTATTTTTGTTCCAACCATCTTTTCGAGAGCCTCTATATACTCTTTGGCAGTTTGTGGAAGTGCATCAAAGTCTCGTATACCTTCAGTTTTATCCCAACCCTTAAAGGTTGTGTAGAGTGGTTTTGCATCCTCTAAGTCATAAGGGACATAGGCTATCTCTTGACTATTTACACTATAAGAGGTACAGACTTTAATCTCTTCAAATCCATCAAGAACATCAAGTTTCATAAGAGCTATTTGGTCTACACCATTGATTCTTACCGCATGTTTCATAGCAACCGCGTCAAACCAACCACAGCGTCTAGGACGACCTGTGGTTGTGCCAAACTCATGACCATTTTTGCGAAGTTTTGCTCCTTCGTCACCAAAATCTTCACTAGGGAAAGGACCATTTCCTACACGAGTACAGTAGGCTTTTGCTATTCCTGTAACTTCACCTAAATCTTTTGGATTGAGTCCTAGACCACTACATGCTCCTGCACTTACTGTTGTGGAGCTTGTAACAAAAGGATAAGTACCATGGTCAATATCTAGCATAGTCCCTTGCGCACCCTCTAGGAGCATTTTTTTGTTCTCTTCTAGTGCTTCCCAGACAAGAAGCGTTGTATCTACTATGTAGGGAGCTAAAATACTATTGTACTCCTCTAACTCTTTGAGAAGCTCTGCTTGGTTAGGAGTCTCTACACCCATAACTTCAAATAACTTTTTGTTTTGGGCAAAATATGCCATAATTTTATCTGTAAGTTTGGTAGGATTGAGCAGTTCTCCAAGACGGTGTCCTACTCTTGCAATCTTATCTCCATAGGCAGGTCCAATTCCTTTTCCTGTGGTTCCAATGGCTTTGTCACCTTTCATCTTCTCTTTTGCTTGGTCTATAAGTGCGTGATATGGCAAAAGAATATGGGCTTTATCTGAGATAAAGAGTCTCCCCTCTAGGTTATCAAACTGGCTCATCTCTTTGATAAAATCTACAGGAGAGAGAACTACTCCATTTCCTACAATATTTTTGGCTTTTGGGTTGAGTACACCCGATGGGATAAGGTGTAGTGCATAGACATTCTCACCCACTACAATAGTATGCCCTGCATTGTGTCCACCTGCAAAACGGCATACAAAATCATGTGTTTGTGCTAAGTGGTCAACAATCTTACCTTTACCCTCATCTCCCCATTGGAGTCCTACAATCAAATCTGCTCTATTCATTATTCCCTACTTTTATCTATTTTTATTCATCTTTTGTACAATACACTCATCTGTATAGAGTGAAAAACCTGATGCTTCTATGCCTTCTATAGCGTAGATACCACCCTTTGCCAAGAGTGCATTCCCCTCAAACATTTTGAATGTTAATGAGTCATAATATCGCATCTTTGCATAGTATAATGGAGAGATAACAATATGAGAATACTCTATCTTGGATACAGCATCTTTAATATCTTGTAACTCTGTGGCTATATCTTCTGGGAATGGGCTAAGGTCATCGAGATCCTCTATAGAGTGAATACGAACGAGTTTATCTATCCATGGAAGGTCAATACTTAATATTCTCTCAATATTTGTAGAACGCAACCACTCCAATGATATGCCATACTTCTTATGCAAAAGAGAAGGAATACGAATATTTGCTAGTTGTAATATAGCAGTAATCTCTAGTTTTTCTAGGAGTGTTATGGTTGTATTGATGACCTCTTCAAACGAGCCATCTATAATCTCTGCACCCACTTGGTAATGCTCTGTTGTGGGAAAAGTCACTGTTGGTTGGATATAGAACCACTTTTTGGATTCCATACTTCTGCCCAATCTTTTGGTAGCTATCCGAACAACATCAGCAGTACTATCGGCTCTAAGTGTAACTTTATGATTGGATTCATCATTAAGACGAATAAGTGGTTTTAAGTCTTGGAAGCTCTCATGTTGGTGATATGAAAAGAGCGGTGTTACAATCTCTTCAAACCCCAAAGGCTCAAGAGTTTGGGCTGCAATATTTTCTATCTCTCTTTTTACTTTAGCACTCTTACCAAAGTATAGTCTACTTCCGCTAGGAATCTCATGTTCAAATATCATTTTTTACCTAATGTATTAGTATAGTTTTTTATGGCTTTACAAAATTACGGAGATTATATCTAAAATCTGTTTAGTCATGGGTGAAAATAGTAGTTGGCTATAATTTATTGACTAAACTACACAAATAAGAGTTTAAGGGAGTAAAGTAGGGGTATATTTGCTCTCTTTTAATCGCTAATAAATAGATTTTAGATAAAATAACTCAATTTTAAAATGAGGGTATTTTTATGGATATCAGAGAACAATTTTTAGATTTTTTTGTTAGCAAAGGGCATACGCTAGTAGCTAGTTCGCCGCTTGTGCCTGATGATGCAACACTGATGTTTACAAATGCGGGGATGGTACAGTTTAAGAATATATTTACGGGCAAAGCACCAATCCCATCTACACCCCGTGCAACCTCTTCACAAACTTGCCTTAGAGCAGGAGGAAAACATAACGACTTAGATAATGTAGGGTATACAGTAAGACACCATACTCTTTTTGAGATGCTTGGGAACTTCTCGTTTGCTGATTATTTTAAAGAAGATGCTATTGCATACTCTTGGGAGTTTATTACAGAGCCAAAGTATTTAGGACTTCCTATTGATAAGTTATGGGTCACTATCCATAATAGCGATGATGAAGCATATCAGTTATGGCAAAAACATATAGACAAAGAGAGAATAATTCGTTTTGGTGATGCTGATAATTTCTGGCAGATGGGAGATACAGGACCTTGTGGACCATGTAGTGAGATATTCTATGACCAAGGTGCAGAGCATTTTAATTCACCAGAAGATAAAATGGGTGGAGAGGGTGACCGCTTTTTAGAGATTTGGAATTTGGTTTTTATGCAGTACAATAGAGATGAATCAGGCACTCTTCATCCACTCCCAAAACCAAGTATAGATACAGGTATGGGACTAGAGAGAGTTATAGCCATCAAAGAGGGCAAACTCAACAACTACCACTCTTCACTCTTTATGCCATTTTTGGAGAAGATAGGAGAGTTGGTTGGGACTCCTTATCAATACGAGGCGAGTAATAGTGCCTCATATCGTGTGATTGCAGACCACTTGCGTTCGTGTTCTTTTCTCTTAGCTCAAGGTGTAAACTTTGACAAAGAGGGAAGAGGCTATGTCTTGCGTCGTATTATGCGTCGTGCTATTCGTCATGGATACCTTTTGGGGCTTCGTAAGCCTTTTATGTACCAACTTGTAGATACGCTTGTAGCAGTTATGGGTGGGCAGTATGAGTATCTCTCTAGCAAAGCAGAGTCTATTAAGACCTCAATGAAGCTTGAAGAGGAGCGGTTTTTTGATACTATTGATGCAGGAATCAAACTCTTTAATCAGGAGTTAGATGAGAGCAGTAAGGTATTTGATGGTGAAGTTGCCTTTAAGCTCTATGATACCTATGGTTTCCCTCTTGATTTAACTCAAGATATGCTAAGAGAAAAAAATATACTCCTAGATATAGAGGCATTTGAGAAGAAGATGCAAACACAAAAAGCTCAATCAAAAGCTGCTTGGAAAGGGACAGGAGATGCTTTGAGTGTTGGTGATTTTAAATCACTCAAAGAGTCCTTTGGAGTTAACACATTTGTAGGCTATGAGCAAAAGAGAGTTCAAAGCACTATTTTGGCTCTTTTGAATGAGGAGTTTGAAGAGGTAGAGAGTATTGATGGTAGAGGTTGGGTACTTTTGGATAGAACACCATTTTATGCAGAATCTGGTGGACAAGTAGGCGATAGTGGCTTGATTGATGCTACTATCAAAGTCTTAGATACAAAGAAGTTTTTAGATATGAATCTTTCAGAGGTTGAAGGCTTTTTGGAGGTGGGTCAAAAAGTAGAAGCCACAGTAAGCAGTAGCCGTTTTGAGATACAAAAGCATCACTCAGCTACACACCTACTACACTCTGCACTACGAGAAGTTTTGGGTGAGCATATTGCACAGGCTGGTTCACTCAATGATGATACAAGACTCCGTTTTGACTTCTCTCATCCAAAGGCTATGACTCCCCAAGAGATAAAAGCTGTAGAAGCATGGGTTAATAACAAGATTGAAAAAGCTCTTTTGTGCCAAACCAAAGTAATGTCTGTAGCAGATGCCAAAAATTCTGGTGCAATAGCACTCTTTGGTGAAAAGTATGGTGATGAGGTGCGAGTAGTAAGTATGGGAAGTGACTCTATAGAGCTTTGTGGTGGTACACATGTCTCTAATATCTCTGAGATAGGTCTTTTTATGATTACAAAAGAGTCAGGAGTCTCAGCAGGTGTACGAAGAGTAGAAGCTATTTGTGGAAAGTCAGCAATTAAAGAGCTAAATAATCTTAGAGACTCTCTTGTAGAGATTAAAACAGAACTTAAAAATCAAAATCCAATAGCAGGTATCAATAGACTCAAAGAGCAGATTAAAACCCTTAAAGGTGAACTCCAAACAGCTCTTAGTAGTAGTAAAAAAGAGTTAGTAGCTACTCAAATAGATGGCGTGAGTGTAATTATAGATGAAGTTACAAGCGGAGATATTAAAGAGCGTATTGATGATGCCAAAAATAGATACCCAAAAGTTGCTATTATGCTTTTCCAAAAGAAGGGTGAGAGAGTACTTATAGCCTGTGGAAGCAAAGAGTCCCCTATCAAAGCAGGAGAGTGGATTAAAGCAATAGCCCCTATTCTTGGTGGTGGCGGTGGTGGTCGTAACGATTTTGCTCAAGCAGGAGGGAAAGATGCTTCCAAAATTGATGAAGCAATCAAGAAGTCTAAAACATATATAGAAAAAGCCTTAGAGGGATAGGTAAGAGTCATTTACTATCTATTAACTCCTTGTTGTTTTTCTATTAATTCCTAGAGAGTATAATACAAACCAAGAGAAAGGGTAACTCCTGCCTCTTTGACCAATTGTTTAAATATTAATTTTCTTGTTCAAATTAATATAAATACTCCTTGTTTTACTTTTGGTCCCACTCCTTTTAATAAATTATCCCTTTTTGTTACTTTTTCTTGTTTTTTAAGTATCAAAAGGGATACGCCAACCTTTTTATAACTACTTATACTCAAAAAGGATTTATTATGATACATCTTGCATCAAACTCTCTCTCTCGGGCAACACTTCTTAGTAATTTTAATATAGAGTTTATCCAAAAAGCACCCTCTTATGATGAAGAACAAATCACTACAACTATTGCCAAAGATTTTGTCTCTATCGCTACCAAAGGCAAACTCGAATCAGCTATTAAAGAGTTTGGACTAGAGTTACCTCTGCTTACAGCAGATAGTGTTATTGTCTCATCTCTAGGAGAGATTCTTCGCAAACCCAAAAGTAGAGATGATGCCAAACGAATCCTAGAGATTCAAAGTGGCTCTAGGATAGCTATTGTTTCTGCTCTAAATTACAAGAGTAGAAAGCTCTTTTTTAGTGATATTTCTGCTACCTATTACCACTTTGCCCCTTTTGAAAAAGATGACCTCGAAGCCTACCTAGAGGGTAACCTTTGGCAAGGCAAAGCAGGAGGATGTATGGTTGAGGGATTTTGCAAAAAATATATCTTAGAGGTAGAGGGATACGAGAGTACTGCTATGGGATTACAAGTAGAGAAGTTATTACCATGGATTTAGAAAAAAGTATCTATGGCTCTATGATGGGAACAGCTCTTGGAGATAGTATAGGACTCCCTTTTGAGGCTCTTTCTCGTCAAAAGATAGAGAAAAAAAATCCCAAATTTCTCTCTCAGTCTCTCTTTTTTGGCAAAGGGATGTTCTCTGATGATACAGAACAGACAGTTGCAGTAGCTCAGACACTTATAGAGAGTTATGATGATTTAGAGCTATTTCAAAAAGGGATGCGAAAGCGGTTACAACTATGGCTTTTAGCTCTTCCCTCAGGACTAGGATTTGCTACAATGAAAGCAATAAGTAAATCTTTTTTTGTCCGAGATGCAGGAGTATTTTCAGCAGGGAATGCTCCTGCTATGCGGTCAGCTCTTTTGGGTCTATGCTTTGGGGATGATACTCAAAAACTACAGAGCTTTGTCCATGCCAATACGCTACTTACCCACACAGACCCCAAAGCATACTATGGAGCCTTAGCCGTAGCCAAAGCAACTTACCTCTCTTCTCTCAATCAACAAGATAAGTTTTTTATAGAGATGAAAACCCTTATAGAAGATAGAGAATTTAGAGCTATTTTACAAAGTGTAGAAGAGAATCTCTCTATCTCAACTACTGATTATGCTCTTAAATTAGGTTTTGAAAGAGGAGTAGGTGGCTATATCTATCAAACTCTCCCCATAGCTCTACACGCATGGCTACGAAACCAATATAACCTAAAAAATGCTATTAGAGATGTAATACTCTGCGGAGGAGATACCGATACTACAGGGGCTATAGTAGGCTCTATAGTAGGAGCCAATAATCAAACTACTCTACCCAAAGAGTGGAGTGAAGGCATTATAGATTATCCCATTAGTGTTAAATTTATAGAAGAAAATGCCAAAATGCTTACTCAAGTCATTCAAGAGCAAAAAACAAGCAAAGCCCCATCAACATGGTGGCTTTTGACACTTATAAGGAATATGGTCTTTTTGATGATTGTTTTGGTCGTGAGTATTACTCGGTGGTTTTAACATAGATTTAGCTTAACTTAGATTAGATATAATCTACTCTTTAGAGTCAAAGGAAATCAAGTGCAGATTAAGACAATTAAATTAGAAAATTTTAGAGGTATCAAAGAGCAGAGTATAGAGCTTGTACCTAATATAAATGTTTTTGTAGGTATTAATGGTTCTGGAAAATCTACTATTTTGGATGCTATTGCTATCTCTCTATCATGGCTTGTTGAGGGAATACAAAAAATAGAGTCTAAAGGGGAGAGTATACCCTATGGGAGTATCAAAAATGGTACAGATTATGCTTCAATACTATTAGAAGTGTCTCAAGAATCTAAAAGTTATCAATGGGAAAATATTGAATTTCAAAGAGGCTATCCTGCTGATAAGTCTTCAAATCTACTGCAATTAAATCAATTGGTTTATGAATGTCAAAAAAACTATAAAGAGAAAAAGCAACTTCCTATGATAGCTTATTATCCTATCAACAGAGTTGCAAAAGGTATTGTAGATATAAGAGGTAGTGAGAGTGTGTCTCAACTAGATGTCTATGATAATGCTTTAGGAAGAAAGGCAAATTTTCAATCTTTTTTTGAATGGTTTAGATTACAAGATGATATTATTAATGAAGAGTGGAAAAAGCTAGTAAGCAAGGTTCCCTATTATGATATGATACTCTCTAGTGTTAATGAAGCAAAAGAACTTAAAGTTGTTACAAAAACTATAGAAAATTTTATTCCTGAATATAAAAATCTAAGAGTTACAAGAGTCCCGACACCAAGAATGCTTATAGAAAAGAATGGTGAAACACTAAGCTTAAACCAACTCTCTGATGGTGAAAAAAATATGATAGCTATGGTTGGAGATATAGCAAGACGGCTCTCTATGGCAAATCCAAACTTAGATAATCCACTAGAGGGTGATGGAGTTGTTATGATAGATGAGGTTGATTTGCATTTGCATCCTAGTTGGCAAAGGTTAATTGTTACTCGTCTAGTTGAAACTTTTCCAAATACTCAATTTATAGTTACAACTCACTCACCTCAAATATTAAGTCATGTCAAAGCAGAACATATATTTTTGCTAAAACAAGAAAATGATAATATATCTGTGACTAAACCTACAGAATCTTATGGAAAAAGTAGTGATAGGCAATTAGAAGATATTTTAGGTGTTGATGCTCGTC
>Ga0193954_1001817_pt1 | contig 10553 bp, 6 predicted proteins | sample BB_5_MG_FD_140340 | JGI IMG/M metagenome (GOLD analysis project Ga0193954, IMG submission 140340) | Microbial mat bacterial communities from the Broadkill River, Lewes, Delaware, United States - BB_5_MG | ecosystem: Environmental > Aquatic > Freshwater > River > Microbial mats | place: USA...
AGCAAACTTCAAAACATTCAAAATATTGAGGTAGTTGGTTCTGGCAAGAGTGCGATTGAACGGGTAGCCAACAGGTATCGCTACAATATTTTACTACGCAGTAAAAAACGTATCGATTTGCTCAAAGCACTGAATTTTGTAGCAAATAATGATATCGATATTGATATGGATCCTGTTGATTTTTCCTAAACTTTTTAGGGTATAATAGTTAAATTTGTAAGTGCGACCATGTTGCACCTACAGCAAAAAAATATAAATGAAGAGAATATGAAAGAACGATACCCAACCAAAAAAATCTATGTCGGTGATGTAGCCGTAGGGGGTGATGCACCAATAAGCGTACAATCGATGACCTACTCTGATACCAAAGATGTCAAAGCCACCGTAGAACAGATCAATCGTTTGCATTTTGCAGGGTGTGATATTGCCCGTGTGGCAGTCCCTGATATGAAAGATGCCTTGGCTCTTAAAGCCATCAAAGAGCAAATTGCTATCCCACTTGTTGCTGATATTCACTTTAACTACAAGTTAGCATTAGAGGCAGCTAAATGGGTGGATTGTATCCGCTTTAACCCTGGTAATATTGGTGAGAAAGGGCGGGTCAAAGAGATTGTCAAGGCCTGTCAAGAGCGTAATTTACCCATTCGTATTGGGGTCAATGCAGGAAGTCTGGAAAAAGAGTTTGAGAATCGTTACGGTGCCACTGCCAAAGGGATGGTAGAGTCAGCCCTTTATAATATTAAGTTTTTAGAAGATTTGGGATTTAGCGATATTAAGGTATCGATGAAAGCCAGTGATGTAGACCGCACGGTTGAAGCTTACCGCTCACTTCGTCCACTTGTAGAGTATCCTTTTCACTTGGGAGTCACCGAAGCGGGAACCATTTTTCATGCGACAATTAAATCATCCATTGGATTGGGGGCGTTGTTACTCGATGGTATTGGTGATACGATGCGTGTTTCTATCACAGGAGAGCTTGAAGAAGAGATCAAAGTAGGCAAAGCAATTATCAAAGATAGTGGGCGTTCGCGTGAAGGGGTAAATATCATCTCTTGCCCCACTTGTGGGCGGATTGAAGCCGATTTGGTATCTGCCGTTGCAGAAGTTGAAAAACGTACTGCCCATATCAAAGAGCCTTTGGATATATCGGTGATGGGCTGTGCCGTCAATGCCATTGGTGAGGCGAAACACGCTGATGTAGCCATTGCCTATGGTAAAAACTCAGGGCTTATTATGGTCAAGGGTGAGATTGTCGCCAAATTACCTGAGGGTGAGTTGGTCGATCGATTTATATCTGAAGTAGAGAATTTTGCAAAAAATAGTGTATAATCCCTTAACAATTAACTAGGAAAGATATTGCAAGAAAACTTATACAACTTAAATATCGAAAGAGCCGTACTCTCTTCGATTCTTTTTGATCCCAATACCTACGAAGAGGTGGCTTCTAGGCTAAGCCCTCATGATTTTTATCTCCCTTTTCATCAATATATTTTTGAAGCGATGGGTGAACTCTCCACGGATGAGAAGCCTATTGATGATGAGTTTTTGCGTCAGATACTTATTAAAAACAAACACTTTGATGAAGCAGCGATGCTTGATATCCTCTCCTCCAATCCCATTACCAATACCGCTTCGTATATGGATGAGATCAAAGCCAAATCCACGAAACGCTTGCTGGCTACCCTTGCGACTGAGATACGCAAAGTGACCATTGAAGATGACCTTCCTGCTATTGATGTGATGAACTTGGTAGAAAAAAAGCTCTATGAGATCACCCAAAACAGTACCAATCAAGACTTTAGAGACTCCAAAGATATGACGCTTTCCATGCTTGATGAAATCAACCGTCTCAAAGAGTTAGGCAACTCCAAGCTTATTGGTACCGATACAGGATTTAAAAACCTCAACGATAAGACCAGCGGATTTGGTAAAGGGGATTTGGTCATCGTGGCGGCTCGTCCTGCGATGGGGAAGACCTCATTGGTACTCAATATGGCACTTAAAGCCATTGAACGTGATGAGGGTGTGGCGATGTTTTCTCTTGAGATGCCAGGGGAGCAATTGATGCTTAGACTCCTTTCTGCTCATACCTCTATCCCTTTGCAGGCTCTTCGTGTGGGGGATTTGAATGATGATGAGTGGAGTAGACTTGCTAGTGCGAGTGATTTGATGAGCAAAAAGAAACTCTTTGTGGATGATGGGGGATACGCTACCATTCACCATGTACGCAGTAAACTGCGAAAGCTCAAATCCCAACACCCCGAAATTACCATGGCTGTGATTGACTACTTGCAGTTGATGAGTGGTGAAAACTCTGAAAGTAGACAGCAAGAGATTTCTGAAATTTCAAGGGGACTTAAACAGTTAGCCCGTGAGCTTGAGATTCCTATTATTGCTCTTTCACAGCTCAATCGTGGGGTGGAGAGTCGGGATAATAAACGTCCTATGCTTAGTGACCTTCGGGAGTCGGGAGCGATTGAGCAAGATGCGGATATTATCCTCTTTGTTTATCGTGATGATGTCTACCGTGAAGCCAAAGAGAAAGAAAAAGAGATGAAAGCCAAAGCTGAGGGTAAAGAGTATAAAAATGAGTTTCAAGCCAAACCTGAAGAGGAGACAGAGCTTATTATCGGTAAACAGAGAAATGGTCCTACAGGTACCGTGGAACTGCTCTTTCAAAAAAAATACACCCGCTTTGTCGATAAGACCTATGGTTCTGCACCCGAGGAGATTGTCTTTGATGAAAATATGATCGATATGAGTGAGGGTACGATCAGTATGCCCACTATCTAGTAGGTTTGGCACTGCCAAACGTCTAATAATATTGATTAGGTTGGAGAAAGCATGGAGCTAGAGAAACCCCCTCTCTTTTTGGATTATCGAGAGTTGTTGGTTTTTGTAGTTGTGATGTTTGTACTTATTGCTTTGCGTATAAGCGTTTTACACAGTGAGTATCGTGAGTTTATTAGCAAACCTTTTTTTTTTACCCACGCCAAAGTACTGCATCAATATCCAAAAGAGGGTCAGTATGGCACGTATAAACTGCTCAAACTTCATACCCAAGAGGGCTTAACACTCTATCTCTCTACACGTAATCAAGATTTTTCAAATGCCAATCTCCGTATTCAAATCTTCCCTACTCAAAAGATTGGTTTTGCTGAGTATCTGAGTGGATTTTTTATCAAAGGCTATATCAAAGAGGTAAAATACTCCAATATTAATGTTTTAAAAGATGTACTCACAAAGAGCATTAAAGTCCAACATACCCACCCTGATATAAAAGAGTTCTACTTGGCTATTTACCTTGCCACACCTCTCTCCCGTGAATTTCGCCAAAAAGTAGCTACATTGGGGGTAAGTCACTTGATAGCCCTAAGTGGTCTGCATCTCTCTATCCTTTCATCTGTTGTCTTTTTTATCCTTTGGTTACTCTACCATCCTTTGCAAAGACACTACTTCCCTTACCGCAATGCCTTTATCGATATTGGTTTGGTAGTTTTAATTGCCCTTGGGGTGTATACCTACTTTGTGGGGATGCCACCTTCACTGGTGCGTTCTTATGCTATGCTTGTACTGGCTTGGATAGCTTTGATAGTTGGGTTTGAGCTACTTAGTTTTGAATTTTTATTGGTAGTGGTATTGCTACTTTTGGCACTCTTCCCCAAACTGATTGTCTCACTCTCTCTTTGGTTTTCCATTGCGGGGGTATTTTCTATCTATCTAATTGACCACTATACCCGCTCTATCAAAAGTAAAATGCTTAAAGTACTGCTCTTCCCTATTGGGATTTATCTTTTGATGTTGCCTCTAACCCATCTCTTTTTTGATACCACTTCACCCGTTCAATTGGGTTCACCTTTGCTCTCATTATTTTTTACATTTTTTTATCCTATTTCAATGGCTCTGCACTTGATAGGGTGGGGTGGGGCGATGGATGATGTTTTGATAAAATTGTTTGAGTTGGGGAGTGAATCCTCTTATACGATGTTGCTGGGTTGGGAGGTGTTTTTGCCCTATCTTATACTTGCTTTTGTCTCAATTTGGAGTCGTTTAAGTTTTTATGTTTTGGTGCTTATTTCAACATTGTACGCTCTTGTACTCTATATCCCACTGTAGGGTCGTTTTCTAAACAAATCCTAACCACTTTTTGGATAAAATATATATCTTTTTAAAGCATATAAAAACCTATTCCCAAGCTTTAGAGTGGGAGTGCATTAATAATAAAATTTATAAACAATTGGAGCAAATAGCATGGCTGAATATGGAGCGAGTAATATTAAAGTCCTCAAAGGGCTTGAAGCAGTACGAAAACGACCAGGGATGTATATTGGTGATACCTCAACAAAGGGACTGCATCACCTAATCTACGAAGTGGTTGATAACTCCATCGATGAGGCTATGGCAGGATTTTGTGATACGATTAAAGTCACATTGACCAAAGAAGGGTCTGCAATTGTAGAGGATAACGGTCGGGGTATTCCTGTAGCACAACACCCTACGGAAAATATGTCAGCCGCTACTGTTGTACTTACTGTACTGCATGCAGGGGGTAAGTTTGATAAAGATACTTACAAAGTCTCAGGTGGTCTGCATGGGGTGGGTGTATCGGTAGTCAATGCCCTTTCAAAGGATCTTCGACTTGAAGTCAAGCGTGAAGGAAGTGTGCATAATCAAAGCTTTGCCAAAGGTATCCCCCAAGATGCTTTAGAAGTGACAGGAACCACCAACCGAGCAGGAACCAAGATTGAGTTTTGGCCTGATGATTCTATTTTTACAGAGAGTGTGGAGTTTCAATATGAGATACTTGCCAAGCGATTTAAAGAGCTAGCATACCTTAATCCTACGATCAAGATCATTTTTTCGGATCTACGAAATGATAAAAAAGAGACTTATCACTTTGAGGGTGGTATCAAAGAGTTTGTAGAGGATATGAACAAAAAAGAGCCACTCTCTACCGTACAGTTCTTTTCTGGAAAAGCCGATGATATTGAGATGGATATTGCGTTGATGTACTGCAATGCCGATAGTGATAAAGTGGTATCCTTTGTTAATAACATCAAAACTCCCGATGGGGGTACGCATGAGGCAGGATTTAGAGCAGGGATTACAAGAAGTCTCTCTCAATATGTCTCCAAAAATGCAGGAGCCAAAGAAAAAGCAACAAAAATCACAGGAGATGATACCAAAGAGGGGTTGGTAGCTGTAATCTCAGTACGTGTTCCTGAGCCTCAGTTTGAAGGGCAGACTAAAGGAAAACTAGGGTCAAGCTATGTCCGACCACTTGTGCAGAAGTTTTTTTATGAGCAGTTTAATAAATACCTTGAAGAGACACCACTAGAAGCCAAAGCGATTATGGCTCATGTGATTTTAGCTTCTAAGGGTCGTGACGCGGCAAAAAGAGCCAAAGATTTGGTCAAGCGAAAAGATTCGATGAGTGTGGGGACACTGCCTGGAAAATTAGCAGATTGTCAAAGTAAAGACCCTAGCCTTTCTGAAATCTATCTGGTTGAGGGAGATTCTGCGGGTGGTTCTGCCAAGCAAGGACGAGATAGAGTATTCCAAGCCATTCTTCCACTCAAAGGTAAGATTCTTAATGTCGAAAAAGCTCGTCTTGAAAAAATTCTAAAATCTGATGAGATCAAAAACATGATTACTGCCATGGGGTGTGGGATAGGCGATGAGTTTAATGAAGAGAAGCTTCGATACCATAAGCTTATTATCATGACCGATGCCGATGTTGATGGTAGCCATATTCAGACCCTCTTGATGACATTTTTCTTTAGATTTTTGCGTCCTGTAATTGAAAAAGGATACCTTTATTTGGCTCAACCACCCCTCTATCTCTACCGAAAAGGTAAAAATGAGATTTACCTCAAAGATGATAAAGCTCTTAATGATCTACTCATTGAACAAGGTATCTCTGTGATTGAGAGCCATACGATGGGGGATAATGATTTGATTCACCTCTTCAAAAAAGTCTCCTATTATCAGATTACTTTGAGTGAATTGGAAAAACGCTACTCTATCCCTGAGCTTTTGCGTTATATTATTGAAAATCCTAGTGAGATTAATGAAGAGAACTTTATAAGCAAACTGGGTAGAATCGAAGAAATTATCAAAGGCTTGGGCTACAATATTCTCAATCAAACCAATACCAGTGAGCGTATCAATCTCTTTGTTCAGACCAATGAGGGCTTAGAGGAGTTTGTGCTTGATGCAGAGTTCTTTGCCAATCCTCACTTTAAAGAGGGGATTAATCTAAATGGCAGTATCAAAGAGCTTTTAACAGAGGAGTTTGTCAATCGTGATGTCCTTGAACTGCTTGAACAGATCAAAGCCCATGCCAATAAAGGGGTCTATATCCAACGCTACAAAGGTCTTGGTGAGATGAATCCTGAGCAACTTTGGGAGACAACGATGGATCCAGAAAATCGTGTACTGCTCAAAGTGACTATAGATGACTTTGAGTCTGCAAGTGAGACTTTTTCACTCTTTATGGGTGATGAAGTTGAGCCTCGTCGAAACTATATCGAAACCCATGCCAAAGATGTCAAACACTTGGATGTCTAGGTAATGTTACTCTCCACTCTACTTGAACGTGAGCGACGATTTAAGATTGCTCTGCGGGCAGGGATTCCTGCTTTAGTCTTTATCTTTGTGGTAGGTTATATTGTCTTTATCAAAGATACGGCGATTACTATTTCAATTCGTGATAGTTTGATTATGGGTGGGATTGTTTTTGCAACGATTTATTTTATCTATTTTATGCTTGAGCTTGCGACCAAAGGGACACTGCTTGATAAAGAGACCGATGGTTTTAATCAAAATGCTTTTGTTGATGTGATCAAGAGTCACAAACCCAAAAGTATTGCTCTGCTGGCACTTAATAATATTGATGCAATGAATAAAAACTATGGGACTCATAAAGTCAATGCAATCTTACATGATATTATTCACGCTTTGGATATCTATTTAACTCAACATGGGGTGAGCAATACCATTATTGGTCGTTATACAGGAACCAAGTTTTTGATTGCACTCAACCGTGATACCCAAGAGATTGAAAATATCTTAGAGAGTTTTATTGGTCAGTATCATGAGATTTCTGATATTGAAGTGGACTATCTCTTCTCTGTTGTCTCAAGCAGTCCTGATCAAGATAAAGACATCTCTTTTTTATTGGATTCTGTAACTCAAAATTTTGATCATCAAAAACAACAAAACAAAATTATCGTTACTGATTCAGCAAAAGAGCAAGAGCTTGAAGTAATGATCAAAGAGGCACTGGATAGTCGATTTCTCTCATTTAGCTTTCGTCCTTTGCTTAATCGCTCTACTGATGAGGTGGATATCTATACGGTATCGCCCAAGATGATTTTAGCTGATTCAAGGGAACTTCTTCCACGAGAGTATCTTCCTATTATTAATCGTTTGGGACTAGGGCAGGTGTATGATTTGACTCTGGTGAAACAAGTGGTCAATACTGCTTCACTTATTGATGATTCCATATCGCTTAGCTTTAATATCTCTCCCTTTTCACTACGGGATAGAGGATTTTTGAAAAATGCTTTTGAGTATATTAAAAAAGAGCAACTTGATCCATCCCGTATGATTATTGAAATTTATGAGAAAAACACCCATCACAATCTTGATAGTTATCTCAAAACACTTGATTATATCCGTAGCAAAGGGGTGCGTATCTCTATGGATAACTTTGGATCGTCTAACTCCTCATTTGATTATATTAAATATTTTCAATTTGATATGGTGCAGTTTGATCGAGATTTTGTACGACGTATTGATAATCCTAAATCCTTGGCACTTTTTACCTCTTTGCTTAAGATGTGTAAAGAGCTTAATATCACTACCATTGCCAAATGGGTGGATGAGGATAGTCAAAAAGAGAAGCTGGGTGAATTGGGCATTGATTATATGCAAGGTTTTGGTATTAAAAAACCAATCAGTAAAAAAGAGTTGATGATTCAACACAATTAAGGAAAAAAATGAAATACGGTGAAAAAGAGATTCGAGCGTTTGATATAGATGCCAAAGAGAACTATTGGCCAAACAATCACGATAAAAATTATATTATTGATATAGAGTTACCAGAGTTTATGTGTAAATGTCCCCGTTCGGGATACCCTGATTTTGCGACGATTAAACTAAGCTATACACCCAAAAAAAAGGTGATTGAGCTAAAAGCTCTTAAACTCTATATTAATTCGTTTATGAATCGTGAAGTATCGCATGAAAATTCAGCCAATGAGATTTATGACACACTTAAAAATAACCTCAAACCCAAATGGATTCGTGTGGTAGCAGATTTTAATCCTCGTGGGAATGTGCATACGGTCATTACCATCGATAGTGATGTGGAGTAGTACCCCAATCCAATAGCAAGCTTTTACCCTTTTAAGAGCTTGCACAACCAAAAGTTGCTGTATTTATGCATGATGGCTTGCATCAAATCTTCAAGTTTTAGTTCAATATCTTTGCTTTTTAAATCCGTAATAAGCTGATAGATACTTTCAAAAATTACACGCTCCCTTTTACTCATAACAATAAACTTACCTTGCTTGTGATTGTTAAGTTTGTCAATCTCATCACTAGACACCTTCCCTTTGATAGTAGCTTCACGTGCATCGCGAAAGAGTCTAAATTGATAACTTGGTTCTGTAATCACAAAGTGGTTGAAGTTTTTGATACGGCTGACAAAAAGACGCCCTTGTAGGTGCAAAAACCCTACGACATAAGCAAATTTATCGGTTTGGATAATAAGGTGTTCGGGCATTACTTTTTTGGTTTTGAGAAAGTCAATTTTAAAGTGATAGAGTTCATTGATGGAGTTGAGAATATATTTGAGCCGATCAATATCGTTTTTATCATCAATGATGCTTTTTTTGTCATACTCACGGTATTTTTGATTGTAGACTTTATCAATGTAGCTCTCAACATCAAAATCAACTTGAATAATGGGTCTGTGTTTAATGTTATTGAGTGATTCCAAATGCTCTATACGTTTAAGAAGTGTGGCAACTTGCTCTTCAAGGCTTGGTTGGCTATCTTGGGGCAAAGGAATATTGTGAATGTAAAATTTAAAATAGTCACTTGCACGGTTGAGTACACGTCTTATGGAGCTGTGATTGAGTATATCTTTGTAGATAAGTTTATCTTCAAAGATATGTTCTAAGTTGATCTCTCCTGCTTGGGCTTTGCTTTGGAGCATCTCTTTGAGTATGGCATTGTTGGGGCGTTTGAGATGGATTTTGTTTTTGCCCAGTAGATCGATGATCGAGCCATCAAAGAGAGCCTCATACTCTCTCCAGCGAGAAGGAAAAAGATTTAAAATGATAAGGGCATTGGGGGTATGCGTGATAAGCTCTTTGACCTTTTCGCCAAAATCCAGTAGTAGAGCTTTGTCACTGCTCATCGCTTCAAGTTGATCAAAAGAGATAATAAGTGGCTCATCAAAGATGGAGAGTTGCCCAAAGAGAGTAATGGCTTTTAGTGCAAACTCCTCAATATCAATATCTCCCCATGCTTCTAACCCCACACTTTGGAGTATCTCCTCGTCTAGTTCTTTACCACTGAGGTAGCTAATGACATGATCTTTTTTATTAGCATCTTTGTAAAAAGTATATTTGATCAGTGCTTTGAGTAGGTTGATGGTAATGGGGTCACTGCCGTAGCTCTCTTGATACCACCCAATCATGGTTTTGGTAATGGCATTCCAGTTACGGGTACGGTTATCGCTTCCCTCTTTGCCAAAGCGTTTGTAGATATTGAGATGGTCTTGTTTTAAAATCTCAACGGCTTTAGTGCTTTTGGAACGCTCTACAAAGATAGAAGCAAAGGATTTGCCCAAAAGATACTCAAGCTGAGAGTAGGGCAGTCCATCAATATTTTGGATAAAGGATTCAAGTATTTTGGTATAGGTGTGAAAGAGTATCCGTGAGCGATTGTTGGGTTTTGGGATAAATAAAAAACGGTTGGTATTGGAGACATGATTTAAAAATCGCATCATAAGGTGGGTTTTACCATCCCCTGCTTGACCCAATACCAGTGCTGTTTTGCTTTGGTGGTTGCTATCACTCTTGACTTCATCAATGATGCTTAGTAGATTGTGAAACTCCTCTTGATAGAGCTTTGTAAAATCAAAATGAGATTGAAAAGGGGTATCAACTTTGGAACTGCTAAAGGGGTTGTGTTTTTGGGCATTTTGCAGGCTTGTTTCAATCTCTAAGAGTTTGATGTAGAGTTGATAGGTAAAGTGGGCATCATAAGAGGCACGATGGGCAAGATTGGAGCTAAAAAAGACCCCTCTATGTTCGAGTAGCAGTGTTTTTGAGAGCAGTTCAAGAGAGTGGGGTGCAAGCTTGGGTAAGAGTTTTTTGGCTTTTTGATAACTGCATTGGGTATGAAGCTCAATGGTCTTGCCAATGGATTGGTAGCTTTGGAGCAGTACTTTTTTATCATGTCCAACACTGTGTCCAATAACAGTATGGTTCGTTAAGATCGGTTCAATTTCACTTAAAACTTTTTCAAGATTATCC
>Ga0193954_1001818_pt1 | contig 10544 bp, 10 predicted proteins | sample BB_5_MG_FD_140340 | JGI IMG/M metagenome (GOLD analysis project Ga0193954, IMG submission 140340) | Microbial mat bacterial communities from the Broadkill River, Lewes, Delaware, United States - BB_5_MG | ecosystem: Environmental > Aquatic > Freshwater > River > Microbial mats | place: USA...
ACGTGGCTGTATGTTAATTAGACGTGTAAATTAAAGGATTACATAAATTTTTATCTAGTTTTAAATCTAGAAAAAATATAAATCCAATTTAATTTGAACTGAAAAAAGCAAAAGCCGTACCAATAAAAAATTACACTTTAATTACAACAGATTACATGAAAATATATTAAAAAAAACCTTCTTGAAAAATCAAATTTTGTAAGGTGATACAGGTGCTTCAACCATAGGGAATTTAAAATATTTAAGAATATAACCTTAAACTCACAAGTAAAAATAAACATTACTTCTATTTTTCGTAAATGCGTACCTTCATATATCAGCAATAAAAGCCAAAACCACAAAGACAAAATCAAAATATAATAACTGTATTCATAGAATAAAGTTCTTCTTTCTATTTTTCATATCATTCAGTTGAAACACCTGTCTCACTAGCTGTTACCAACCAAATAAAATTCAATAAAACAATACAAAAACACACATAACATAATGAAATACAATGAAATATTTTAATTGGCACAGTGGTTGCTTTTATACATTTATCTTTAAACAGAGAGCGCAACTATGAAAAATAAAAATAACTTTATCTCACGTCGAAATTTCTTAAATAAAATTGGCAGTGGTGTTGCAGGAACCGTCATAGCTTCAACATTAGTTGGCTGTTCCACATCGTCCGATAATACAGTTAAAACTATCACTATGCCTGAATCAGATTATGTCAGTCATACAATGCTAGTTATGGCTAAAGACATTTATCCACACGACATTGTAGAAAATAAATATTATCAGAAGATTGTCGATGATCTCGCAAATCAAGAAAAAAAATTAATTGGTGAAGGGATTGTAATGCTAGACCAATTAAGCGTTGAAAAACTCGGACAACCATTTGCCAAAGTGGGTTATGAACCTGACCGAATTCGAATTTTACGCTCAATTGAAGACAGCCCATTTTTTATAAAAGTTAGAACAGCATTAATGTTTGGGCTTTATGACAACAAAGAGCTCTTCCATTTATTTGGTTATCAAGGCTCGTCTTGGGAAAAAGGAGGCTACATAAACCGAGGATTAAACGAACTTGACTGGCTTAACGACTAATTTAATAAAAATTAACCATTTATAAAAAAAATATTAAATAAATTTGGGGAAGAAATGATGACAAATGTAGCAAAATTCGATTTAGACGATAATGATGTTGTAGTTATTATTGGTTCGGGTGCTGGTGGCGGTACTGTTGCCAATGAACTCGCACAAAAGGGTGTTAAATCAGTAGTATTGGAAGCAGGCAAACGATTTACACTTGAAGATATAAAAAATAGTGAGTGGGAAATGTTTATGAAGCTATCGTGGCTTGATAAGCGTATTTCAGCTGGAGGTTGGCACCATGCTAAAAACCATACTAACTTACCTGCCTGGATTTGCAAAGGCGTTGGCGGCTCATCAATTCACTGGGCTGGCGTATCACTACGTTTTAAACCACACGAATTTAAAATGAAATCTACCAACGGAGCCATAGAAGGCGCCAATGTTGCTGACTGGCCAATTACTTATGAAGAACTTGAGCCCTATTACGACAAAGCAGAAGACAAAATGGGCGTTACAGGTACAAAAGCAACTGGAACACCAGACTTACCTGAAAGCAGCCACACAAAATTACACAGAATAGCGGCAGAGCGAACAGGAATGACCTTTTCCAATGCTCCCATGGCAATAAACTCTGTAGCCAGAGACGGTCGCCCAGCCTGCCAACAAATTGGATTTTGTATGCAAGGGTGTCGAATAGGTGCGAAGTGGTCAACAATGTATACCGAAATTCCAAAAGCTGAATCAACTGGTTTATGTGAAATTAGACCTAACTCTATGGTGTTAAAAATAGAACATGACGACAGTGGTAAAGCCATTGGTGTGCATTACGTTGATGAAAATGGTAATAAAAAACTACAAAAAGCACGAATTGTTTGTGTTGCAGGTAATTCTATAGAATCCCCTCGCCTTTTACTTAACTCAGCTTCTGAAAAGTTTCCAAATGGTTTAGCCAACTCCTCTGGACAAGTTGGTCGGAACTACATGGGACACACAACTGGTGGCGTTTACGGTGTATTCCCCAAACCTGTCAATATGCATCGCGGTACTTCAGTACCCAGCTTAATAACAAGTGAACGCGATAATAACCCTGAACGCGGTTTTGTAGCAGGCTATTCATTAGAAGTTTTAACCCTAGGCTTAGGTTTCTTATCGGCATTTTTGAAACCTGGCACTAGTGGTTGGGGTAGAGAAATATCTGAGGCATTAGAAAACTACAAGAATATGGCAGGCGTTTGGATTTGTGGTGAGGATCTGCCTGTAGAAAGTAATCGTATTACTTTACATCCAACAGAAAAAGATCAGCATGGACTACCTGTTCCCGTCATAACAAAAACAGATCATAACAATGACATTGTCATGAGAAATCATGCCTATGCCCAAACAGCCAAGCTATATAAATCAGTTGGTGCAATTAAGTTACATAATCTACCTGCATACCCAAATAGTCACAATATGGGTACAAACCGCATGAGTGAAAAACCAAGCGATGGGGTAGTAAACAAATGGGGGCAATCGCACGATGTGCCTAATCTATTTATTTCAGACGGCAGTCAGTTTGTCACTAGTGCTTCTGTTAACCCAACACTTACTATCGTCGCATTGGCAATTCGACAAGCTGAATACATTGAAAAATTGATAAAAACCGACGTTCTGTAGTTAAAAGTTTAGTGGTGCTTTTGAATTTACTTCCCATGCCTTTAATTTTAAAGGACAAAATCATCACATTTTTATTTTAGGAGAAAAATATGTTACCCACAAATTCACAGCGTATCTGGATGTACCGAAATATGCTAATTAGTCGTTACATGGAAGAACGGATAGAAGCGATTTATATGGAAGGAAAAAAGCCAGTTTTTAATATGGCTAATGGACCTATTCCTGGAGAAATGCATTTGTCTAATGGTCAAGAGCCATGTGCCGTTGGAGTATGTGCCCATCTAAATGCTGAAGATATCATAACAGCAACCCACAGGCCTCATCATATAGCGGTTGCCAAAGGGGTTAACCTTGACAAAATGATGGCTGAAATATTTGGCAAAAAAACAGGGCTAAGTGGTGGCCGTGGTGGTCATATGCACTTGTTTGATAGTGATGTTAATTTCTCTTGCTCAGGTATTATTGCTCAAGGAATGGGGCCTGCAGTAGGCGCAGCTCTGTCAAGAAAAATGCAAAATAAATCAGGTATAGCCATTTCTTATATTGGTGAGGGGGCAGCAAATCAAGGTGCTTTTCATGAATCCCTGAATTTAGCTTCCGTATGGAATTTGCCCGTAATATTTATAATAGAAGATAATGATTGGGGTATATCAGTCGCCAAATCAGCCTCTACTTCAGTGACTAAAAATAGTGACCGTGCTGCGGCATACAACATGCCAGGTATTCATATTGAGCACAATTGTCCAGACAAAATATTCAGTGCCACAAAAGAGGCAATTGATCGTGCACGAAATGGGGGAGGACCAACGCTAATTGAGATACAAACTTCACGTTTGGCTGGTCACTTCATGGGAGATGCTGAAGCATATCGTCCTGAAGGTGAAAAAGAGCAGCTAATTCAAGAAGATCCCTTGCCGACTTATCGTCAGAAATTACTTAGCGAAAACATCATTACGTACGACGAAGACTTATCTTTGGTTCAAGAAACACAGCAATTAATAGAAAAAGCAATTACTTTTGCTCGTGAGAGTGAATACCCAGAACCAGAAGAAGCCATGTTGCATGTTTTCGCTTAACCATAATTACACAAAGGAGACTTAATAATGTCTGCAACGAAAAAACTAACTATAGCGCGTGCAATGGCTGAGTCATTAGCTCAAGAAATGCGCGCAGATCCTAACGTATTTGTAATGGGAGAGGATATTGCACAACTGGGCGGCGTTTTTGGAAATACTCGTGGTTTACTGAAAGAATTTGGTGAAGAACGTGTGAGAGATACTCCAATTTCAGAAACTGCATTTATAGGTGCTGGCGTCGGTGCTGCTATGGATGGAATGCGTCCAGTTGTTGAATTAATGTTTGTTGATTTTTTTGGTGTTTGTTTTGATGCTATCTATAACTCTATGGCAAAAAACATTTACTTTTCAGGTGGCCATTCAACGGTACCAATGGTGATAATGGCATCAACTGGTGGTGGTTACAGTGATGCGGGTCAGCATTCTCAATGTCTATACGGAACGTTTGCACATTTACCAGGAATGAAAGTTGTTGCGCCAAGTAACGCTTATGATGCAAAAGGTTTAATGACTGCTGCTATTCGCGACAATAGTCCTGTTATTTATCTATTTCATAAAGGTTTACAAGGTATGGGCTGGTTAGGAACAGAACCCGCTGCTATCAGCCAAGTACCTGAAGAAAATTATGAACTGGAAATTGGCAAAGCAAAAACAGTAGTTGAAGGTCAAGATATAACAATCGTGAGCATTGGAATCGGCGTACATCATGCTTTAAAAGCAGCGCAAGAACTTGAAAAAGACAACATCAATGTGGAGGTTATTGACCTGCGTTCATTGGTTCCGTTAGATCGCGATCATATCATATCATCTGTTAAAAAGACTGGTCGATTATTGGTTGTTGATGAAGATTATCATAGCTTTGGTGTTAGTGGAGAGATCATCGCCTCGGTAACTGAACATGATCATCATATGCTAAAAACACCACCGTGTAGGATCACTTTCCCAGATATTCCAATTCCATTTAGTAGACCAATGGAAGAATGGGCATTACCGTCCACCGAAAATATAATTAATACCTGTTCAAAAATGATGGAGAGCAAATAAATGACTAAAGCAATTACAATACCAATGGACTTATGGGAAGAAGATGAAGAAGCCGTTTTAACAGCTTGGCTAGTAGATAACAACAGTGAAGTATCAACAGGTCAACTATTAGCTGAAGTCATGGTCGAAAAAATTTCATATGAAATTCACTCAACCTATGACGGAACTATATCTATTACCTGCCAAGAAGATGATGTGGTAAATAAAGGAAGCATAATAGCAGAGGTATCTTAAATGGAACAAGCTATCACCGATTCAACCTATACAGTGCCTTTGCGTGGTGTTCGAGGCGCAATCGCAAAAAAAATGCAACAAAGTTTGCAAACTAGTGCGCAACTTACGTTACATGCAGAAGCGAATATTTCACCTTTATTGCATTTAAAACGACAACTATCTGAGCAAGGAGAAAATATATCAATACAAGACTTGTTGCATTTTGTAGTGATTACGGCACTGAAAAAGCATATGGATTTAAATGCTAGGGTTGAAGATAATAAAATTATCTATCATAGAGACATCAACTTATCTTTTGCATTAAGTTTAGATGATAATATTTTAGTAACGCCTACTATTTTTTCAGCTCAAAATCTTACAGCCAATGAACTGCAAAAAGCGCGGCAAATTTCAACTAAAAAGGCTCAAAACAATGAACTTAAACCTAATGATTATATGGGGGGTACAATAACCATTACAAATTTAGGCTTAACAAGAGTTAAACATTTTACACCAATTTTAAATACTCCTCAAATTGCTATTATCGGGTTAGGCACAACCAACGAATACGTGAAACCTAACGCCAAAGGTGAATTTGAAGCGGTTAAAATAATGGGGATTTCTTTAACGATTGATCATCGGGCAATAGATGGTTCTCCTGCTGCTAATTTTTTATCTGATATCTGTGCTCATATAGAGGAGATCATCCTTGACTGATTCGATGGTGTTAATGTCGATGTCTGCAACTCAAGCGTTAGCATGGGAAGAACAAGCTTTACGTGAAGTGCTTATCGATCAAACGCCTCGTTTTTTAATTTGGGAGCCTATAGAAAAAGTGATGGTGCTTCCTGCATCTGGTAAATGGCGAACTACACCACAATTAACTGACCATATGGAAAAACTTGGTTGGAAAATTGAGCAACGAAAAACGGGGGGATCTCCCGTTCCTCAAGCACCAGGTGTAATTAATTTAAGCATGGTCTATCCATGGCCTGACAAATTAGAACTATCAACATCAAATAGCTATCAGTTACTGATAGCTATTTTAGAGTTATGGCTATCTAATTATGGGGTCAAAGCAGAAACAGGTGAGATTACTGGCGCATATTGTAATGGCGTCTATAATTTATCTATCAATGATAGAAAGTTTATTGGTACAGCACAAAGAATTAGCCGAACGAGTAGCGTAAACAATAAAAAGCAAGTGGGTGTGCTAGCCCATGCCTTTATTCTAATTAATCCAAATATTGACTCTTTAGTAGATGCTGTAAATGAATGTTATCAGCAATCAGGACATTCTGAGGTTTTTACCCGAGAGGCAATGACATCGCTAACTGAGCATAACGATGAAATTAACATGAATAATAGTAAACTAGCAGCTGACCTTTATTTGTCGATACAAAGTATGATTGATAAGTATTTGACTAAGATATAACCTACTAAAACGTACGTAGTAAGAATTAATACAATAATAAAAGAAAGGATGCATAATAATAAAAAGCAAGGATGCATAATATATTTGGGGAAAAAAATGAGAACTTCCGTCGTCGATGAACATTTATCTAATGTTTATAGAGCAATTGATGATAATGAGTTAAATTCAGAAACAGACTTAATTACAAATTCATGGAAACGTTGTATTCAAACCTTTAAGCTTGATCCATTGGGGCGACAAGGTTCACGTGTACTTACTCATTCAGAATTGCAAAACCACACTTCACCTTTACAAGAATTTATCACTACAGCCAGAGAGGGAATGGAAACGCTATATTCACAAGTAGAAGCCTTAGGTTATGTTGTTTTACTTTGTGATAAAAATGGAGTTACCGTTGATTATATTGGTAATAACCGTCTAACCAAAGACATGAGAAACGCTGGTCTATATTTAGGATCTGACTGGAACGAACGCCATGCAGGAACCTGCGCGGTTGGTACAATTATCAACGAACTTGTGCCATTAACGATACACCAACAAGATCATTTTGACATAGTTAACACATCATTAACGTGCTCCGCATCACCTATTTTAGATCATAATGGTGAGCTATTGGCTATTCTTGATGTCTCAGCACTTTACTCACCAAAAGAAAAAGCAAGCCAACATTTGTTGCTTAAATTAGTACAGATGCATGCTGGACTTATTGAAGCCGCTAATTTTTTAAATCACTATAGTAACGCATCAATTTTAAAATTTGATACCAGCGTTAGTTCACTAAATACATATTGTCCGAATTTAATTGCATTAGATAGTTATAATGTGGTGATTGGTGCAAACCAAAATGCACGTAAAATTATGGCTAGAGAACTAGGCATTAATGACATAACATCACAGTTACTGACTGGATTTGACATTACTTCGTTGTTTCAACTGGGTGCAGATCCTGCTAAGTCATCTCCTGAACATTTTGTTATCAAGTCAAAAAACACAAGTGTTCCATTTTTCTGTTGTATTCAGCCACCACGTACCAAAATCAAAAGTATGGTACTAAACCAAATTAGAGCATATAAGCTAGACAAAATGAAACCTATCGCTGCAGAGATCGATAAGCTTTCTGGCTCAGATCCTATGATGCACAGCGTAAAACTTCTTATCAGTAAATTTGCACCAACTGATATCAATATTTTAGTTCAAGGTGAAACTGGCACAGGCAAAGAAGTATTAGCTAATGCTATACACCTAAGTAGTAACCGTCGTAAAGGACCATTTGTAGCAGTTAATTGTGCCGCGCTACCTGACACATTAATTGAAAGTGAATTGTTTGGTTATAAAGCAGGAAGCTTCACTGGTGCTAGCTGTAAAGGTAAATCTGGGTTAATTCTAGCCGCAGACAAAGGCACATTATTTTTAGATGAAATAGGTGATATGCCTGCAAGTCTACAAACTAGGTTATTGAGAGTGCTAGCTGAAAAAATGGTTACTCCCATCGGCTCCGATCATCCCATTCCTGTAGACTTCCGACTTATTAGTGCCACTCATCAAGATATAACTCCAAAGATTGAATCAGAGCAATCTAATTTCAGAGCTGATTTATATCATCGCCTAAATGGTGCAACAGTTAACCTGCCCCCATTGCGAGATCGTCAAGATCTCCCTTATTTAGTCTCACGTATTGTTTCAGACAAAGCAGACATTGGCTTTTCCAAAGAAGCTATGCAAGTACTCAGTGAATATTCTTGGCCTGGCAATATTCGGGAGCTTAAAAATGTTATTAACTATGCCTGTACTTTATGCGACGATAAAATAGTCACTATTGAGCATTTACCTGAATACGTATTCGACTGCCCCCCTTTTATTTTTAATGAAAATGAGGGAAGCCACTCACAGCATGCCGAAATTATATCGGTACAAGGACAGAAAATACTACAGACCTTACGGAACAGTAATTGGAACGCAACAGAAGCAGCTAAAAAACTAGAAACAAGCAGAGCAACACTCTATCGGAAAATGAAAAAGTACAATATTGTTTCCCCCAATAATACAGATAGTTCTCTTTAGTCAGGCTAACTCCACTTTCATTCAAGTGAACGGGGCATTTAACGTTGTTAGGTAAACACAAAAAACCGATGCCATCCCAAAGCATCGGTTTTTTATGTAAACCATATAATTCACATCTACATAAATATTAATTAGAAAGCGAAATTTACACCTACATTAACTAATGTAGTTTTTTCACCAACGGGAGCTGGAGCTGCAACAATAGATGTTGCATACTGTGAGATAGTGCCCATCTCATCTGCATCTACATACGCTATAGCAGTATATAACGTTGTTGAATCCCCCAAAGTGAACTCATTACTAACGACAAATGATTTAGTGGTTGCATCATCAGCCGCCGCATTATCTTCGTTGATGTAGTAAGCGACAGTCATGGTATTTTTTTCACTCCACTTATAATCTACACCAAGCCCAAGTGCATCAACGTCAAGAATTTCATTTCCAAGTGAATCATGGTTTTCTGTATTCAAAAAATTAACTTTCAAGTCAATAGCGCCAATTTTATATGCAGCACCAATACCAAAGCTTTCCACTACATCTTCACCCGTATCTTGATCACTCATAATTTGGTATGAACCAGAAAGTGTTACAGGACCAGTTCCGTATGATGCACCAACAGCAATTACGTCGCCATTTTTACTAGAACCTTCTTGACCGCCAAACGAGTACAGTATGCCAAAATCAATACCACTAATGTTATTACGGTATTGAATAGCATTCTTAAAAAATATACCAACGTCATTATTTGTATTACGACCTGCCTCACTATCACTAGGGTTTACAGTTGAAAATAATTGGCTATAAGCCCAAGAGTAGAGGTTAGAGAATTGTTCTTTGAAAACACGAGGTTCTGTACCAAGGTGAGCAAGTAAAGCAGGACCATATTGGCGACCTGCAATCACGGTTCCCCAGTCACCAGTAAGACCAATATTTGCTTGGCGTCGGAAAAGCAAGGTGCCTGAACTATCATCAGCTTCCCCTGCAGCATCACCTGAACCATGAAGCATACCTGAATCCACATCGAAGTGTGCTTCTAGATTAAAAAAGGCACTTGTAGAGCCATCTAGTTGGCGATTTCCTTTAAAACCAAAAACACTCTGACGCAAGCCACTCGTTTCCATAGTAAGGTTTTCTTCACCTTCAATTGAAGGGTTAGACTGGTACAGTAAACCAACATCTAAAATACCGAACATCGATATTTTTGTTGTTTCTGTTTCTGCTATAACTACGTCAGCAGCTGCTGTTCCTGCAAAGCTAGATAGTAAAGCTGTAGCACCTAATGTTTTTAAAATTTTATTGTTCATATTATTTCCCCAAATGAATTTATATTTATTGTAATTTCAGGTCTATGTATCCTTATTTAGAGTTCCGTCATCTAATTGATTACCATCCAAGTTGTTGGCAAGTATTTGTTTACATATTGGTACATCGGTCTGAAATATTGCAGCATGTATCATGCAAAATGTAATTGAGCAGGTATCATGCCAAATAAATGAATCATAGATTACACAAAGCATGAATCGCATAGAAAAAACAAAAAAATCAACTTACAATACAATAAGTTAATATTTTTCATTTAATTTAAAAACTAAATTTTTGGAAGAAAAAGTTGGTGTATTTTGCATGAATTTTCTGTGTTTTTAATTTTTTTATTCTTTTGATACATATGTTTCAAAAATAGTAATTTTGTCCTTACTCATTAAAAAATGATCAACTAGAATTCAACTGTAATCTAAGGTGTCGTCAATCTGACATTGATGAAAGAGAGTAAAAATATAATCAAGTTGGCATATATTATGAAGTTAACCTTACTCTATCCGTTATAATTTTATTTTTACCTTCCCTAGCAACAGCAACAATCAAAATTTCCAAATAATAATTTAAAATCCCAGTTTAAACATGGCATCTAATGCATTGAGACAACTGTGTCGATTATTAAATTGATCAAAGAAAAACTAAAATCATAGTTTATAAATTGA
>Ga0193954_1001820_pt1 | contig 10540 bp, 8 predicted proteins | sample BB_5_MG_FD_140340 | JGI IMG/M metagenome (GOLD analysis project Ga0193954, IMG submission 140340) | Microbial mat bacterial communities from the Broadkill River, Lewes, Delaware, United States - BB_5_MG | ecosystem: Environmental > Aquatic > Freshwater > River > Microbial mats | place: USA...
CACCCTCCGCCGCGCTCAGGTCCGCGCTCAGGGTGCCCGCAGCGTCGACCTGCCCCGCCTTGTCCAAGCTGAAGGTCACCGCGCCCGCCCCCGCTGGCAACGGGTAGAAGGCCCCGAAGGCGTTGGTCTCAGACGCCGAGACGCTCTCCTCGGTGATGCCCGCACCCGAAATCTTCAGCACCCAACCTTCGTAGACGCCGTCCGCGCGGTGGTAGTGAACGCCCAAAGGCGCTGGCTGCTGCCCGCCATCGGTTTCCACCTCACCACCATCTGTGGGGTTGGGCCCTGCGTCCGCAGCCGGCGGGGTGTCGTCCCCTGAGCAACCGAAGGAGGAGGCCGCAATGGCCAGGGTGGACAGCAGAGATAGTCGCAGACGCCACATGGGCGCATTGTCTCCCGGACGCGACCCATCCGTCCAGCGCTTCGTCACTCCAGGTAGAGTTACGGTCTAAAGGCGGTCAGTCGGTGAGGACCACGACGACCTTGTCGTCGGCGTTGCTGCGGGAAAACGCGTAGCCATCACCATTGAGCGCCGCGTGGGCTCCGTGGGCGATCGCGGGGTGACGCTTTCTGAACTGCCCCAGCGCCTGCCAGTGGCTCAGCGTGGGCATGTCGATGCTGTCCCAGTTCATGTCCGAGCGGGTGCCCTGCATCGGATCTGAGCCGGTGGGGCCGAAGGCGCGGGCCGTCTCATCACCGTAGTAGATCTGCACCGCACCGGGCAGCAGCAGCAGGGCCGTGCCCACCTTGCGCTGAGTTGGCAAGTCCCCTTGCGCAAAGCGCTCAAAGAACAACGACGTATCGTGGCTGGAGATGTAGCTCATCGTATTGAGCGCGGGATCCGCCGTGATCTTGGCGGCGTAGTCCGCGTACAACGCGTCGAGCGCATCGTAATCGTTGGTGAGCTGCTTGGCGCGGGCCTGGAACTCAAAGTTGATGAGCGAGTCGAACTGACCAGAGACGTGATAGTCATTCTTGCCGTCAGATCCGAAGGCATATCCGAAGAGTTCACCGGTCGTCCAAAAAGGCAGGTCGTCGAGCTTCTTATCAGGGTTGGCAGCACGCCACTCTTGCAACGCGGCCTGCGCCTCACCCTTAAGCTGAGACCAGGCCTCCATCTCCACATGTTTAGCGGTATCGCAGCGGAAGCCATCGATGCCGTACTCGCGAACCCAGTCCGTGAGCCATTTTGACAGATAGTCTTTTACGCCCGCCTCAGGCAGCGCCGTCACCCGAGTCCCCGGCTTGTTCGCGAAGAAGGGCGGCGGATCCACGAAGCCCCGACGGTCCGTCTGAAAGTCCGGCAAAAAGCCAACGCAGCGCCGCAACTCATTGGTGCCACACGTAGGATAGGCATTGGGGCCGGCTGGCCCCACATCGGTCATGCGCAACCACTGGTTGCCCCACCAATCCAGCCAGTTCTCGCTATTACGCGCAAATAGGGCGTCGAAATAGAAGTAGTTCTCGCCCGGGCCGGGCTCCCAGGTGGCCCAGTTGGGGTCGACCACGTCCACGCCGAGCTCGGCCATATCCTGAGCGTTCGGATAGCCCGGGTGATTCATGACCACGTCGAGCACAACACGTATTCCGCGCGCATGGGCCGCGTCGATGAAGGTCTGTAGCGCCTGGCGGTCTCCATAGTTTGCATCCACCGTGGTGAAGTCCAGCGCCCAGTACCCATGGTACGCGTAGTGTTTGAACTCCCCCAGGCTGCCGCCTCCAACCCATCCATGAATCTGCTCATAAAAGGCTGTGATCCAGATGGCGTTGGCGCCGAGGTCTTCGATGTGATCAAGCTTGTCGGTGAGGCCCTTGAGGTCACCGCCATGCCAGGTGCCGATCTCCTCCGCACCGTCGGGTACACGCCCGTAGCTGCCGTCATTGCTGGTATCGCCGTTGGCGAATCGGTCCAGCATGACAAAGTACACGGAGGCGTTGTCCCAGGTGAACTCGGGCGTGCGAGCCTCGTCACCGACCGCCTCAATCAGCAAGACGCCGCCCTCGTTGGACAAAAAGCCAACCGTGCCGTCGGCGTCGACGGTCGCGGTCGCCCCCGAGTAGGCGTCCCGCAAATTCGTGCCCGCCGCGAACACGCTCGAGACGTCAACCCGGGTGTCGACGCCCGCGTTATTGTTCGAGGTGTTGTTATTCGCCGTGTTGTTATTCGTCGCGTTGTTATTGGCGGTGTTGTTGTTGCCGGTGTTGTCGTTATTCGACATCTCACCGCCCGAGCAGGCGGTGAGCGCAACCGTGAACAGGCCCATGCAGAGTGGTGTGCGCATCGTGGTCCTCCGAGCATCCCGCGAGGGACGTGACTCAACATTGAGAGCATAGCCGCAGGCCGGCCGTCGACCCTTTCTGAGCCCACCTTTCATCCCACTTGATGCCCTGCTATCCTACACCTGTGCGGGCCATGCTCCTTGTGCTCTCCCTTGGGACAGCAAGCGCGCCTGCGTGGGGCCAGACGTGCCCTGAGCCCAGCAGTGCCCAGATCGCAGAGCGAGCCCAGGTCCTCGAACAGATCATCGACAGCCACTCGGGGGCCATGAACCTGTGGTGGAGCGGCTTCATGGGGCTGCACATGACGATGGCGGCGACGATGACCACCCTGCAGAACTTCCAATCGGAGCAGGCACGCCGCGAGACTGCGGTGGGCATCGTCGGATCCACATTGGGCGCCACCACCCTCTTGTTGGTGACTCCGCCGCTGCTTCGGGCCCCCGAGGCGCTGGGCCCGATTGATACCAGCACGGACAAGGGGCGTCGGACTTACGTGCAGCAGGCTGAGCAGCTGCTGGCCCAGCAGGCCAAGAAGAGCCGCCTGGCCACCTCCTGGTTCTCGCGGATCGTCTCCTTCGCCTACACTACGGCGGCCGCGATCTTCATCTGGCGAGTGCTGGAGCGTGATCGGGGCGCGCTGCGCAATTTCGTAGGTGGACTCGTCATCGGCCAAGCCCGGTCTTTTTCGCATCCCACGGGTGCATCCGAGGCCTGGGCGGCCTACCACCACAAGTACATCGAAGGCTGCGGGGAAGGCCCCGCCCTGGAGACCGAGGCCCCCCCGACCACGAGCCGCCTGCAGCTGGGCGCCGGTGCAGGCGGCCTGGGATTCACCTTGAGGTTCTGAGTGTGTCTCCATGCGGGACCCGCGAGATACTCACCCTTTTTGGAACAACGAGTCCCAAGGCGAGCTGTGAGAGCACAGATGGTGGGCCAAGTACGTCATCTGTGGCATTGCAAGATAGCTGCTGAGCGCACGCCATGACCATGAGCGCATCCTCCGTTCAGATTTCGTGGACACCGCGCCGGGCTCCCCTGCCCGCGATGGGCGCAGCCGCTCGAGGCGACACCGCGCTGAAGATTGTGCGCCGGCTGCTCAGCCGGGACGACGCCCAGCTCGGCCTGCTTTTCGGGGTGGGCGGCAGCAATCTGATCCTCATCGTCGGTCCGCAAGATGAGTTGCCCTGGCTGGACGGCGTGCAGTACCTGGGTCGGGCCCCGGGCGCGCCTGAACTGCTGCTGCCCACGACTCTGCAACCGACGGTTCCGGAGAGCCTGCTGTCGCGGGCCATAGCCCACGCGCACATCAAACCTCCGGTCGCCTTCATGCTCGACGAGCGCAGCCTGGTCTCGCTGGCCCCCGCCCAGCGCCTTTCGCGACGAACCCTGCTTGCGTGGCGCCCCGACGCGGCCTGAGCCAGGCCCTGATGATCACGGGTGACCGGCCCGCAACGTCCTGCTAGCAGGTCAGACGTGGCCCCCACGCCAGAGGAACTTCACGCCGCCGCCGAGGCGCTCAAAGCCGGCGCCCTGGTCGCCTTCCCGACCGAGACGGTCTACGGCCTGGGCGCCCATGCGTTGCACACCAAGGCCGTGGCCCAGATATTTGAAGCCAAGGGCCGCCCGCACTTCGACCCGCTGATCGTGCACATCGCCGATGCAGGGCAGCTGGAGCAGATCGCGCTGGACCCCAGTGGCCGCGCCCAGCAGCTGGCCGAAGCCTTTTGGCCCGGGCCGCTCACCCTGGTGCTTCCCAAGCGGCCCTGCGTGCCCGACCTCGTCACCGCCGGCCACGCGTCGGTGGCGGTGCGCGTGCCCGCACACCCAGTCGCGCAATCTCTATTGCGAATGGCCGACATCCCGGTCGCGGCGCCCAGCGCAAACCGCTTCGGCGGCGTATCACCCACGCGGGCTGAGCACGTGCGCGGCCAACTGAATGTAGATATCGTGCTCGATGGCGGCCCCTGCGGCGTGGGCGTCGAGAGTACCATCATCTCCCTGCTCGACACCCAACCCACCCTGCTACGCGCAGGCGGCCTTGCTCTAGAGGCGATTCAGGACATCGTAGGTCCCGTGCACATACCGGCTGAGCGGCAGCTGGTGACTCTGTCCCCGGGGCGCCAGACTCGGCACTATGCGACCGGCGTGCCTCTCACCTTAACGAGCGCGCCCAAGCCCACGGGCCCCCGCTGCGGCCTGCTGACCCTCGGGCCGGCAGACTCACCCCAGATCTGGGCTCAGGTGGAGGTATTGTCGCAGACCTCGGACTTGACGGAGGCGGCCGCAAATCTCTTTGCCGCCATGCGTAGGCTCGACGCTGCGGGACTGGACCAGATCTTCGCGACGCCCGTGCCCGAGGTAGGCCTGGGGCGCGCCATCATGGACCGGCTTCGGCGGGCCCAGACTCGCTGAGGCCCCGCGCCTTAAGCCACTGCCGAGTATTCTCTTGGGGCGGGACGTTCTGCCGCACAAAGGTCTGATGCGCTCGGCGGACCAGCCCCAACCCTCTTCGGCGATCTCGGGCGCTGTCATAAAGAGCTCTTCCGAGCCAGTACTGCACATCAGCGACGGCCACCGGCGAGGCGAGATGCTTGGTTCGGATCGTCATCGCGCGACTGAGGGGCTCGATCGCCTGCTTGGAGCGCCCGGACTCGACGGCCATGCTACCTAGGTTCTGCAGGATGACGGCCAAATCTGGGTGCTCGCGTCCCAGCCTGGCCTCGCGCAGCGCCAGCGCTTGATTGTAGTGCAACGCCGCCTGCTTGAGGTCTCCCATCCGGTGGTAGGTCACGCCGAGGTTCAGCCAGGCCCTGGCCACCAAAGTATGTTCAGCGCCATACGCGGCGCTGAGGATTCGCAGCGCCTCACGATAGTCCGGTATCGCGAGCGCGTGCTCATTGAGGCGGGTATGCATCGTGGCCCGGCGCATCAGCGCCTCACCGCGCAACGCATGATCTCGGCCCAAGTGAGCCTCCGCCAGGGAGATGGCACGCTGCAGGCTTTCTTGCGCATCCGCCATCAGGATCTCGCCTTGTTGGGCCCGCCCCAGCCACGTCAGGGGAGCGATGAGCTCCGGGTGCTCAGGCCCGAGGCTGCGCTCCAGCCCTCGTACCGCATCCTGGAGCACGGGCAGGGCCGCGCGATAGTCGCGGATATCCACCAGCGTTTGGCCCAGCTGAAGCTGAGCCCGAGCCAACTCATAGGGCGTTGCCTCCGGGCTGCTGCGAAGCTGCTGCAAGGCCCTGCGCGCCGATCGCATCGCAGCCTTACGCTCACCCTGAGCGCTGAGCACCCGCGCCCGCAGACCCTCTAGGCCGGCTCGCGCCGCGGGCTGAGGGCCATATTGCTGCAGGGTAGCCTGCGCAATCTGAACCCACAGTAGGCCCTCCTTGTGACGCGCCAAATGCACCCCCACGACCGGAACCAGGGCGGCGCTGGCCTGCGCCGCCACCGGCTGATGACGCGCCTTTTGAGCGAGCATGAAAGCCCGAGATAGGGCTGATTCGGCTGCCAAGGGCTGAGCCAAAGCTGCCATCGCGGTGCCTTGGGCGAGCAGGAGTTCACTCTCCACGGGAGCGAAGCGTCGACGGCCCCAGGCCGCAGAGGCGGTCTGCACGGTCTTCAAGCTCAGCGCGTACCGCCCTGCCCGTGCCTGCCCCCGGGCCTTCGCTAGCGCGGCACGCAGGGTCTGGATCGCGGGGCTTTGTTTGGAGTTCGCTGCGGCCTGCTGTGCACTCAGCCGCGAAAGGTTGGCGCAATCCTGCAGGTCCGGCAGGCCCTCCGAGGCGGCCAGCGCGCCTTGCACCAGCGCAGCGTCCGGTTCGGTGAGTTCCAGGACAAAAGCGACAAACTCAAGGCGGCGCGTATCTAGGCAAGTTGTCCTGCGGTCGAGCAGCTCTCTGCTTTGCACGCGCTCGACCTTGGTGGCCTCGCAAGCGCGGACTGTCGCCTGCTTCCAGCGCGCCGCATAGTCATCGAGCTTGAGCCGCAGCTGTTGATGCACTGCGGGCGCGTAGGCCAAGCCGGTGCCTGTCCAGGCCTTCAAGATCTGGGCACGCAGGTCGTCATTCCAAACCGCGTCCAGGTCACGGCCAGCCTGCGCGCAGGGGCCATCCCGCATCGTGGCGAATGCGGCCACCGCGACAAGGAGCAGGACCAACACCGCAGCCACCGCGAGGTTGCTGCGGGTGCTCTTGACGTGCACAGCGGCCTCCAGGGCCTGCACCAGATCGTGCATGCTCTCGTGGCGTTCCTTAGGATCCCGGCGCAGGCCACGCCGCAGCGCGGTCGCTACCGCGGGGGGCACTCGGGCCTCGCTGGGAGGCTCAACATAGTGGCCCTCCACTACCGATACCGCGCGCTGCGCATAGGTCTTTCCGGCGAAAGGCGGCTTGCCGTACAGAGCTTCGTACAGCGCCACGCAAAAGGCGAACTGATCGCTGGCGGCCCCCACCGACTCGCCCTGATGCTGCTCTGGGGCCATATATGCCGGCGTACCCAGCATCTCTCCGGTCGCTGTGAGGGCGGGCTCTATCACTGGCCTGGTTGAAGCCTGCGGCGCCGGCTCAGAGTCTGAGGGGCTGCGTGCCAGCCCAAAGTCCGTGACCTTGACCCGACCGCCCCGGGTCACGAGCACATTGCTGGGCTTGAAGTCCCGGTGCACAAGGTGGGCATCGTGGGCTGCGGCAAGACCTCGGCCCGCCTGCAAGAAGGCCTGCAGAACTCTATGATTTCGAAGATGAGAGGCGGGAGTCTGCTCGGCCAGATCTTCGAGCCAAGCTTCGAGATCCATGCCGTCCACGAACTCCATGGCGAGAAAGACCTCGCTGCCCTTGGGGCCCTCGACGATTCCAGCGTCGTAGATGGGCACGACGTGCGGGTCGGACAGGCGCGCCATCGAGCGCGCCTCCCTCACCAACCGGCGGCGCGCTTCCGCGGCGGCGCCGCCCGTCTTTTGACCGTGCAGGATCTTGACCGCCACCTTTCGGTCCAAGGTGGGATCGTAGGCGGCGTAGACGACCCCCATCATGCCCGCGCCGATGCGCTCGATGATCACATAGCGGCCCAGGCGGTCCGGGAGCGCCGCCTGCGCCTTGGCCTGCGCCCAACGCGCCGGCGTCTTGTGCTCGTCTGAGTCGTGCACGGCCTAGAGCCTACTCTGCAGCCTTGCCAGCGCCCACCCTCGCGCGTATCCCGAAGACATGAGCGCAGCGCAGATGACGTTCTATGCGGTGGCCGTAGGCGCGTCGGTGCTGGGCACCGCCCTGCTCTACCCCGGTGTCCGGCAACACAGCGCGTCTGCAAAGAACAGCCTGTTGGCGGCATCGATGGCAGCCGTGCTTGCCGCGACAGCCCTAGCCTTGGTTGTTTCCGCTCTGTTCAACGCGGCCAGCGCTTGGTGGGGCTAGCTTCGCCCCAGCCGCCACCTACAGGGACCAGATCGAGCCCTCGGGGCTATCCGTCACCCGAACTCCGAGCCCATCCAGCTCGGCCCGAGCCGCGTCGGCCCGCGCCCAGTCCTTTTCGGCCCTCGCGGTCTCGCGAGCCCGCACAAGATCATCGATGTGCTGGGGATCGAGACCGAGCTGACGCGCCCGCGGACCGCGTCGCGCTTCGATGAATTTGAGCGGCGCGATTGCGAACAGCCCCAGGACGGAGCCCACCTCATGCAAAGCATCTACGAAGACCTGCAAGGTCCTCGCACGCACCGCCGGGTCGATGCCCTTGCCCGACTGCGTGAGCCGGTTGGCCTCTTTCAGCGGTTCAGCCAGAGCCTTCAGCGCACCCTCGGTATTAAGGTCATCGTTCATAGCCGAACGAAAGCTAGCCTGCATCGCCTGAACCGCCGGCATCACAACCGCGCTGGGCTCTGGTGCAGGGCTCACCGTCAGGACCCGAGCTGCCCCGAGCAGGGTATCGTAGACGTAGGCCACCTGCGCATCTGCAGCATCGAGCCCGGGCAACCGCAATGCTGCCTGCAATGAGGCGTCATCGCTGTCGGTATCGCAGACATCACACAGCAGGTCGTCTTGGGCCGATTCGGACATCGGTGAGGAACAGGTCGGGCAGCGAACCTCGGCCACCAGCCCCAGCCCCTTGCGATAGCCTGCGCTCAACAGAAAATACCTCAACGCCTCGGGGTGGTAGACCTTCAGGAGGCTGTCCAAGGCCACCGCAGGCACGAGGCGGTCGCCCAGGCCGGCGCCCTGCAGCTCCACGCCCTGCACGGCCAAACTCAGCGCCTCGGCGTGCTCACCTTGGGGCACGCAACGCACTGGCACGGCCTCGTGCTCCAGCCAGCTCAGGAGTATCGCCTCAAAGGCTTGCTGCCGCGAGGACGATAGGTCCTCGGGCGAAGTCTGGGGCGGCGTCGATACAAGACACTCTTGGTGAGATATCGCCTTGAGCTGCTCAGACTGGGGGTCGAAGACCATCAGGCCGCTCATCGTCGCGCCTTCTTCTTTGAGGCCGCGCCGTAGCGGGCATTGAGCATGTCAAAGGCGGCACGAATGCCCATCGCTTCACCACCCGCCGGCCGCCCTGGGCGGTTGCCAAGGTTATAGGCCATCAGGTCAATGTGCGCCCACGAGGTGCCCTCGGGCACAAACTCGCTCAAGAAGAGCGCCGCAGTTATCGCCCCTCCGTAGCCACTATCCGCGACGTTATTGATGTCTGCGACCTTACTATCGAGCTTGGAGCGGTAGCCCTTCCAAAGCGGCATGCGCCACACTTGATCCCCTACTTTTAGGCCGGCATTCAAAAACTCCTCGGCGAGCCCATCATCACTGCAAAAGAGCGCGGGTACATCCGTGCCGAGCGCAATTCGGGCTGCACCCGTGAGCGTCGCGAAGTCAATAAGGACCTCCGGCTTTTCGCGGCAGGCTTCATCGAGGCCATCACACAGGACGAGCCGCCCTTCCGCATCGGTATTGCCGATCTCGACCGTGATGCCCTTGCGCGTATCGATGACATCCAGCGGCCGAAAGGCCTCCCCGCTGACAGAGTTCTCCACGGCCGGCACCAAGACGCGCAGGCGCACCGGCAAGCGAGCGTGCATAATCGCGTGGGCCAGACCGAGCACTTGGGCCGCGCCGCCCATGTCCTTCTTCATCAGCAGCATGCCATTGGCAGGCTTGATGTCGAGGCCGCCCGAATCAAAGACCACACCCTTGCCCACCAAGGTCACCTTCGGGTCCTTGGCCTTGCCCCAGCGCAGGTCGATGAGGCGGGGCGCCCGTGGCGAGCCTTTGCCCACGGCGTAGATCGCAGGGTACCCGCGGCGCACCAGGTTCTTGCCTTCGATGACCGTGACCTTGGCCTTGTGGGTGCTCGCCAGGGCCTTGGCGGCATCCGCGAGCTCCGCGGGGCCCATGTCGCAGGCAGGGGTATTAATGAGGTCCCGGGCCAAAGCCGTCGCTTCGATTTGGCGAGTCACGGCGGGTCGATCCGCGCTCTTGGGCCAGACCAGCGTCGCCGGCGTATCTCGGCGCGCGCGGTAGCGCTCAAACGCGTACGTTGCCAGGCCCCAGGCCAGAGCCAGAGTATCCGCCTCTTTCGCGCTCAGCTCGCCGCGTACCTCAAATCGTTGGGCGGGCAGCTTGGCGGGCAGGTGCGCATAGACCCAGGGCGTCTCGTCGGGCTCAACGATCGCGACCGCGCCCTGCATCCCGGTGCCGCCCGGAAGCAAGCCAACCTGCCCGGCCTTGCCCTCGAAGCCATTGGCCTGCAGCCAACCTCGCTGTTCGGCTGGCAAGGCCTTGGCAAACTCGGGCCAGGCCGCTGGCCGAAGCAGATGCAGGCCAAGCGTAGCTTTGTGCGCGCGCGGGACGATGTACTTCACGAGTCCAGGCCTGTCTGGGACACAACAGGGAGTCAAGTGTCAGCCCCCTTCCGATGGGCGACCAGGCTTGGTACGGGCCCCGTATGGAACTTTTCATGCGTGAAGTGCTGTGGGGTGTCGTGGTTTGGCGCCTGGCCGCAGCCGCCGGGATCATCTTCATTGGCTTTCTCAGCCGGCGGATCCTCATGGGGATCTTCAACCGCTACCTCAAGGGCTTCGCGGAAAAGACAAAAGCCAAGTGGGACGATGACCTCGTCGAGCTGATGCCCACGCCCGTGAGCGTGGTGATTCAGCTGCTGCTGTGGGCGATGGCCGTGGAGTTCCTGGACCTGCCGACCAAGCCCATAGATCTGTCCTTGTACATCCACCAGGGCCTCGAAGTGGGGGTCGCGATCGGCGTGTCCTGGGCCCTCTTGAGGC
>Ga0193954_1001822_pt1 | contig 10533 bp, 8 predicted proteins | sample BB_5_MG_FD_140340 | JGI IMG/M metagenome (GOLD analysis project Ga0193954, IMG submission 140340) | Microbial mat bacterial communities from the Broadkill River, Lewes, Delaware, United States - BB_5_MG | ecosystem: Environmental > Aquatic > Freshwater > River > Microbial mats | place: USA...
CGATAACGATGCCTACGTGGATGAGGTCGTGCTGTGGTTAGGGCAAGCGGCGGGGCCCTGCGACGAGGCGCCGCCACCGCCCATGGACGCGGGTATGCCCATCGATACGGGCGTGCTGCCCGATGCGGGCGTGCTGCCCGATGCGGCCAACCCAGACGCGGCCGAGCTGGACCTGGGCTTGGCACCCGACGCGGCCCCCGCAGCGACAGACGCAGGCCTAGTTGCGGCGCCAGACGCGGGCAACGGGTCTGGGCTCGATAGTTCAGGCTGCACCTGCCAACGCCCCACGCGATCCGTGGGGGCAGGCTGGCTCATCGCGGGGCTGGTCTTAGTGGTGGGGCGCCGACGGCGGCGCCGGCAAAGCTAAGGGCCGCCCACCCTCTCGCCTGCAGGGCCGAGGGGCTGTGCGCACCAGCCACCGCATCACTGCGGTGAGACGCAGACGCCCTTTTCGCAGATGCGGTCGCCCTTACACTGCGTATCGTACTGGCAGCCGAGCGCCCGGGCCGCCGCCGGCTGCGCGGCGGTGGCCTGAGAGCTGGTCTTGACTGCGGGCGCTGAAACTTCGGCCGTGCAGTGTGCGGTGGTGCCAACCATGGAGCAGATGTGCACCACGCCCTTGCACTCCGCCCGCCAGGTGGGTGTCTGGCCGCTCCAGATGACGTTGCGCTCCTCGCTGACCTGAATGTCGTCTTCATCGCAGCCGATGAGACCCGACGACACACCGCGATACTGACCGGTGGTGATCATGCCGCAGCCCGCCAAGAGCAGGCAAAGAACGGGAGCAAAGATGCGCTTCATGGCAAGGCGACTTGCGCCTAGTAGGCCCATTCGATCTGATCGATGGCCACGCCGCTGCGGGTCACTGAGTAGTCCGAAGTGAACTCCACCGTGATGGCCGCGCCGGGCACGTCGACCTCGGTCTCGAAGGGGCCGAGGTTGCCGTCGTAGCGGGTGAGCACATTGCCGTCGATGTCCTTGAGGGTGACGAAGTCATACCCCTGCTCGGTATTGAAGCGGGTGAAGCGGATGCGCACCCGCTGGGTGTTCAGGCCGGCCCGGAAGGTCACGCTATCGGACTGGTCGTTCTCGTAGGGGTTGCCGGTGTCGAAGCGCACCGCCTGGGTCTGCCACTGGGTGCCGCAGGCCCCGTCGTGCTGCACAGAGACGCCCGCGGCGTGGGCGAAGCAGTCGTTCGAATAGGTCTGGCTGTCGCAGCCACACACCGGGTCGTACTGCTCGGTGCAGAACTCGGGCTTGGTCTGACAGCTACCTTGGGCATCGGCCCAGCCGCAGATCTGGCTGACTTCGTGGTGGCAGTACTCATCCACCGCGCAATAGACCTCATTGCCACGCGAGCCACAGAAGGGGCCCTGCACGGGGTCCGGGCACTCAACAGTCACGTTCCAGCCGCACTGACCCTGCTCATTGGCCTCACAAGAGACGCGGGTACCGATCGAGCCATCATCGCAGGTGAAGGGCGCGACGGGCGGCGGCGGGCCGCAGTCATCTGGGGTGCAGGTCACGGGCACGCACGCAGCGACGGGCGGGCACGGCGCGCGCACACACTCGACCTGCTGCAACTCACACACTGTGCCCGCGGCGCAGCGCACCGTAGCGCAGGGGTTCACGCAGACTGCGATGGGCGGGCACGGAGCCCGGATGCACTGGGGCTGCTGCACCTCGCAGTACTCATTGTTCCCGCAGCGCACCGCGGCGCAGAGGTCCGGCGCGGGCTGGCTGAAGATGCGAATCGCCCAGCCGTAGAGGCGACCGGTATCCCAGCTGGCGTGATCGGACACGTGCAGGGTCCAGTCGCCGCTGGCAGGCTCACCTGCAAACTCGGTCTCGAAGGTCGTATCCACTCGCAGGTCGACTTGGTTGCCGCCAAGGCGGTCATGCAAGACAACTTCCGTACCGTTGGGAGAGCGCAGGACCAAGCGCAGGTCACCCCGGTAGCTATGCTCCACCACGGCGACCACGCGCACCGCGGTCACGACCTCATCGGCAAGATCCATGGCGATGCTGCGTTCGATGCCTTCTGGGTCCGCATCCGGAATGTCGACCTTGGTCAGGTCCTGCTCGGTGACGGTCAGCGCGTCCACGTCGAGCTGCAGGCCCTCGTCGGGCGCGCCGCAGGCGGCAATGAGGCCGGTCAGGCCGAGGATCGGAAGTGAGTATCGCAGCATCGTGAGGTCCCCCAAAGCGCAGGATTTGACACGCTGCGTTGGGGTCGTCAAGGGTTTTCGCCCTACATCCCCCTACTGGCTGATGCTCCACTCCGCGGTCAGGTTGCCCGTGTAGGCCTCTTGTCCGGGCAACCAGATACCAGGCGTCGAGGGGTCCGCAGGCAGGCGGCTGGGGTCGATCTCACTCACCCACAGCTGCTGGGGCCCCGTGCCATTGAGCGGCGGGTAGGGCCGCTGGCTGGAGTAGATGATCCAATAGCGCCCCTGCTGCACGCTGGGCGCCCAACGCGGCCATGAGTTGAACTGGCCGACGGCCGGCTGGTTGGCGTTGGGAAGATCGATGACAGCCCCGGTGCCATTGGCGGCCACGAGCTGAACCCGCGCGAGGGGATTATTGAACGATCCGCCCGAAGGCGCCCTTGCAAACAGCACCCACTGCCCATCGGGAGAGACGGCCGGGTAGAAGTTATTCTGCCCCGGCACCGCGGAGGGCACGAGCTGGCTGGGGGTTCCGAAGCTGGGCGCGCCGGTCGCGGGCCCCGTGAAGGGCACCGACCAGATCTCGCCGTTGCGCACGTCATGCACTCCGGTGCCCATCAAGCTGGTGGCCACAAAGACCAGGCGGTCCCCCTGAGGCGACCAGAAGGGCTGAGTATGCAGGGTGTGATTGCCCGCTGTCGGAACCGGCATCACCACCGTGCCGAGCAGCGCATCATATAAGACCAGGGTGCCGGCCAAGGTCAGCCCCACCGCCCAGCGCCCCGAAGGATGGATGGCCGTCCACTCCGCGCCATTAGCCGCCGACAAGCCTGTGGTGACCGTGGGGGCCCCGCCGAGAGTATTGAAGACCCCGAACTCAGACTGCCCCGAAGTATAGGACATGCTGGCCCCGCTGGGCGTCAGGCTGTGACAGCCCACGCAGCCCGGCGTCTGGAACTGAAACGCCGGTGAGGGCCCAATCCAGGGGGTTCCTTGAGGGTTGAAGCTGCCCAACTCGATGCGCCACAGGCCCTCGATGAGGCCCGAGAAGTAAATGATGCGGCCACCGGCCGCGAAGGGCTCGACGGTATAGGTGATCGGCGCCGACTCATAGATGCTGCCCCCGACAACCTGGCTTGCACCGCCCACCTGGGCGACCTCAGCGCAGGCCACCTGGAAGACCAAGGAGATGCCGGGGTTTGAGGTGAGGATCAGGCCCCAGATCGAGTTATCGATCATCGCCCGGGGGTTCTCGAACATCGTGAGTCCCGTGGTGGGCACAAAGACTTCAACCTCCACCCCAGGGCCGTCGGCGCTCACACGGCAGATGTTGTGGGTATTGAAGGCGCTGAAGCTCACCTCCGGGGCCGGGAAGTCACGCGGCGCGTAACTTTGAGCCTCCGGGTAGGTGATGGCGGGCATGCGCGTGGGGTCGGTGCCGACCGTCGCCGCGGTGAAGACCGCGGGCGCATCGGCGGGCACCGCGGGGTCTAGGACCGTGCGAGACAGGACACCAAGAACCGTGATGACCGCCTCCCCGCCCCCGGGCAGCGGGTTACGCACCCTGATCTCGCGCGGCCCCGGGAAGGTCAGCAAGGTAGGAGCGATATCGAACGTCAGTTGGTCCCAGCGCACCGTAGCCAACGCCAAGCGCAGGCCGTCCAGGTACACCTGGGTCTGAGGCGTAAAGCCCAAGCCCGTAAGTGTGACGGTGATGGTGCCCTGCCCGCTGCGCAGTTCGGTGGGGGTTATAGTAGCGATGCTGGGCGCGATGTAAGCCAGGTTGACAACGGCGCGCGCCGTCTCCGCGCCCGATACGGCGCTGACTTCAAAGCTGCCCGGAGCGGGGGTGCCGGGCACCGTGGGCGCAGTATAGATTGCGGCCCGAGGATCGACCTCAGGCAGGATGGTGCCCATGGCGGTGCCACCGCCAACCGCACCGTCGACCTGCCACTGCACGGCGGCGCCGGAGGGTGCGTTGACCACAAAGCGAGCGCTCTGACCCATGGGCACGGTGGTGGCGGTCGGAATCATCGCCAGGGTGCCGGCGTCGATCGGCCCCACGTCCACTGGGCCGGCATCATTTCCAGCGTCTAGGCCGGCATCCGGTCCACCATCGGCAAGCGGCCCTGCATCGGGCCCGGGGCCGCCATCGTTCGCGGGTCCACCGTCATTGCCCGCTCCACCATCGGCAAGCGGCCCTGCATCGGGCCCGGGGCCTGCGTCGCCCATGGGGCCGCCGTCCGCCGCCGGCCCCGCATCGCCCACCGGACCACCGTCTGGCCCAGGGCCTGCGTCGCCCATCGCACCACCGTCTGGCCCGGGGCCACCATCACGCTGAGGTCCGCCGTCGAGCGCTACGCCTGCATCCGCTGCGGCGTCTGCTGGCGGTCCGCTATCTGGCGTGGAGGCATCTTCTAGAAAGCCCACGTCGGGCAGGACGCGCGCGTCCATGGCCACGGGCGAGGCGGGCTGCATGGGATCATTTCCGCACGCTGCGACAGAGGCGGCCATGAGCACAGCGCTCAAGCAGCGAGGAAATACCGGCATAGGTGCAACATACAGGACCGGGCCGCGCTGCACAGCCGAGGGATTCTACGCGTCAGCGGCCATCGCAGCCGGTACGGTACTCCAGCTCCACCTGCGCGCCCGGTCCCGGGATGTGCTGAGAAACAAAGACCACTGAGTTGCTGGCGGTCTGGTAGCGCCAGCGAGCCTGACGCTCACCGAGGCGCGGGATCTCGGTCCCGTCGACGCGCACGACGATCGCCTCGGGATCTTCGGGACGCTCGACGAGCGAAAACCGCGCCCTGAGGCCAAAAGCTGTGGACGACAGGCGCGTCAACACCTCTTGCCAGTTCGAGGTGCAGATGGACTCGATGACCCCGCCCATGCGCCGAGCCAGCTCCGAATAGCGGGGCGCCTCAGTGGCCGGACCACCGGGGCCGGTGCACCCCATCGGCTCAGGGCCGACCACCGCGGAGACCGTCACCTTGGACCTATCGCCGCCCTTCACCGCCAGCAGAGTCTCTTCGTAGACGTCCAGGTCGGTGATCAGGGACTGGTCGAACTCATCAGAGATGATGATGACCGAGAGCAGCGCGTGATCCCGGATGAGGCCAAAGTTATGCTCCTCAAGGTTCTCGGGGCTGAGGGCCAAGCGCATCGCCTCAAGTCCACGCTCGTCGCCCGAGCCAGAAGCGGGAGCCACACCTTGGGCGTTGGCGACAAAACGCGCCGACGGATAGGGCGAGGAGGCTCGGGTCACGATGCGTTCTTCGCGCGGCGCGTTCAATGGCAGCAGGCGCCCGCGCGCCGAGTCATCACCCACGCTGACGTCGGTATTGGTCACGCCGATCTGGTAGTCCAGCAGCCCCGAATTGGCGATGTCGATGAAGCTCTGAAAGTTTCGTGTCAACGAGTCTTGCTCCGCCACCATGGAGCAAGAGTTATCGAGCACAAAGAGGATGTCGGCGTCGGCCTGCTCGGATTGGGTGTGGCTATCGATGCGTATGCCGCTGGGCACGTAGCGACCGCTGAGCGCCACCGTCTCCCGAAAGGGCTCACCCGCCAGCTCTCCGATGACCTCCAGCACGTCACGGTGCTCGCCCTCTATGCGGGTCTCAAAGCGCACCTGCACCGAGACTGTGGCGCGCGGGGTTAGCTCCAAGACGTCTTCGGGCAAGGGATCTGGCAAGCTGATGATGGAGAACGCCTGGCCCTCAACGAGGCGAATCTGGCGGACCTCGACCTTGGCATCGCCCTGATTGCTGATCACCACCGGCTGCTCGAAGGGGCCGCACTCGGAGCCCAGGGTGCCAAACGCGATCTCGGCCGGCGCTACGTCCAGGGCCCCCAGCGACTCGAGGTCCGCAGTGTCCGCCACGCAGGCGGCCTGCAGGACAACGAGACCAAGAGGCGCCCAACGACAAAGCATGCACCCAGGTTGGGCGCAGGCGGGTATCTGGTCAAGGCAGGCCATGCGCGCGCTCACCTTGCTATACGCCGCCCTACACTCGCGTTATGCCCCCCTGTGGACCTCATATGCCCCGGACGACCCTCAGCATTTCTACTCTCCTGACGCTCTGTTTGTGCTCTGCCGGCGCCTTCGCGCAGGATGAGGACAGCACACCCCCGGTGCCGGAGCCCGGCGCCGGCCCCGGCGGGGCCCGTCTGGATCCGCCCGCCCCACCCGCGCCGCCTCCAGGCCCCACGCTCAGCGCCACCGCGGCCGCCACGATGCCGGACGTGCCGCCAAGGCCGCCGGACGTACCTGCCGAGGTCGAGGCGACGGGCCAAGAGGTGGACGTCGCTTGGGGCATCTATCATGACGCGTTTTTGGATACCGTCACCGGCCGCGAAGAGAAGGCGCGCCGAGAGCTTCAGCGCCTGCGAGAGCAGCACCCCAAGCATCCGGCAAGTCTACTTGCAGCTAGCCTCCTGATGCGTATGGACGAGGTGGACTTTGGTACCAAGGAGCGAGACGCCCACTTTGGCTCCCGCCGCCCCAGCGGCCTGGCCCGGGCCGAGCTGGCGACCACTCAGACCCTGGCCGGCATCGCCATGGGCGGCTGGGTCTGCGGCCTCACCGAGTGTGACGACGGCCGAGTCATCGTCAGCGTTCTGACCCTCGGCGCGGCAGCAGGTTTGAGCGGCTCGCTGATCCTGACGGATAGCGAGGGCATCACCCCGGGGCGGGCCTTGGCCGTCAACACCGGCACCGCTTGGGGCCTGTACAACGGCGCCATGATGGCCGCGATCGCGGATGGCGACGGTCCCGGGGTCTTCGGCGCCCTGCTCGCGGGTCAGATCATCGGCACCGCAGGCGGCGTCGCCATCGCCGCCTTCAGCGACCCTACGGCCGGCGATATCTCGATGGCGAGCAGCGGCGGCCTGTGGATGGGCAACCTCATGTTCATGCTCAATGGCATCACCGACTTCGAGATGTTCGATGGTAGCGGGGACCTGGCCTCCATCTTGGTCATGAGCGACATCGGCGTGCTGGGAGGCGCCCTGCTCCGGGTCTTCGACGTGCTGCAGATGAGCCGCAGCCGCGCCCTACTGATCGACTCGGGCGGGGTGATGGGCACGCTGCTGGGCATGGGCCTCGCGGTCTTGGTGCGCGGCGGCGATATCACCGCGCCCACCCTCTTCGGGCCCGGATTGGTCGGCATGCTGGGCGGGCTCACCGGCACCTTCTTCCTGACCCGGGACTGGGACACCCCAGACGTGGACATGAACCTGGCCGTGGTGCCCACCCAAGACGGCGGGCTCACCGTGGGCCTCGGCGGCCGCTTCTGATCTGGGCCTCAGCAATGGTAGACGTTTGAGCGCGTGCTCACTCTCGGCCTCACCGTCCTGCTCCTGGCGAGCCCGCCCACCGCCCACGCCGACGTGATCGTAAAGGGCAAGAAGGCTTTCACCCTGGAGCGGCGCCATGCCCCCGACAAAGAGGGCCGACCGCACATCCGAAGCACCTTCTACGATCGGGACGGCAAGCCCGCGCTCATCATGGATGCGCGCATGCGCGGCGACTACCCGGTGCAGGTGCATATTCAGCAGCTGCAATCCAAAGAGTCGGGTCGCATCGAGCTGAGCCCGGGGCGCGTGGACTTCGAAGTAACCACGCCCAACGGAGCGAAAGAGACCTCCCAGGACGACGCGCTGGGCATCATATTTGTCGGCCCCGCCCTCACGAACTGGATGGTGACCGATGGCCCCTGGAGGCGCCTGGTGGCTGGAGAGACGGTCAGCTTCAAGGTCGCAGCGTGGCGCCGTATGAGCACCTACAGCTTTGAGCTGGAGCGCCACGAAAGCAGCGATGACAAGACTCTGGTGCTCACGATGGCACCCAGCAACATCATCTACCAGGCGTTCGCCAAGCAGATGCGCTACGCCTTCGACCTGAAGACGCGGCGCATGCTGCGCTACTCGGGGCTGACGGCGCTGAAGATGCCGGACGATGATGGCGACCTCGAGGACGTCGTCGCCGAGATCGTCTTTCGTCGCTGATGGCGGGAGGCGGGCGCGGGCTCAGTCGAGCTCGTACTTATCCTTATAGTCCTGCGCCAAGGCCGGGTCCTGGTCCTCTTTGCGCAGCACACAATCACCGATCACCAGCACGTCCATGTGCGTACCCATGAAGCAATTGAAGGCGTCGGCCGGGCTGCCCACGATGGGCTCACCACGCACGTTGAAGCTGGTATTGACGCACACCGAGCAGCCCGTGAGCTCTTTGAAGTGCTTCAACATCTTGTAGTACAGCGGGTTCGTATCCTCGTGAATGGACTGGATACGGGCCGAGTAGTCGACGTGGGTAATCGCAGGCAGTGAGGACCGCTTGACGTTGAGCTTCTCGATGCCGAACAGGGCCTCCTGCTCGGGCGTCATGGGGATGCGGTGCTTTTCGAGCACGGGGGCCACGATGAGCATGTAGGGGCTCTCGCGATCGTGCTCAAAGTACTCACCCACATCTTCGGCGATGCATGAGGGCGCGAAAGGCCGGAAAGACTCCCGGAACTTCACCTTCAGGTTGAGCTGCTTCTGCATGCTCTCCGAGCGTGGGTCTCCCAGAATGGAGCGCCCACCGAGGGCACGCGGACCAAACTCCATGCGACCCTGGAACCAACCGACAGCCTTCTCGTCGGCCAGCGCCTCGGCCGTCTTCTTGAGCATCTCATCGGTGCTCACGGTCTCGAACTTAGCGCCCGCTTCGGTGAGTTGCTTTTCGATCTCGGACTGCTCGTAGACCGGGCCCAGGTAGCTGCCCTTCATGCGGTCCCGAGTGCCATTAAGCGGCTTACGCTCTCCGCCCTGGAAGATGTGGTAGGCCGACAGGGCGGCACCCAGCGCGCCGCCCGCATCACCCGAGGCGGGCTGCACCCAAATATCGTCGAAGATATTATCGCGCAGCAGCTTGCCGTTGGCGACGCAGTTCAGCGCCACACCACCGGCCAGGCAGAGATACTTCTGCCCGGTCTCCTTGCGAATACCGCGCGCGAGCTTGTCGACGATGATCTCCACGGCCTTTTGCACTGAGGCCGCAAGATCCATCTCCTTTTGCTCCAACAGACGCCCGCCGGGCTTGTCTTCGGGCACACGCACCGGACCACCGAACAGCTCCGAGAACTTGTCATTGGTCATGGTCAGACCCGTGCAGTAATCGAAGTAGTCCATATCGAGCCTGAAGGAGCCGTCGTCCTTGAGGTCCACGAGGTGGTCGAAGATCAGGTCGGTGTACTTAGGGTCACCGTAGGGTGCCAGACCCATGACCTTGTACTCACCAGAGTTCACTTTGAACCCGGTGTAATACGTGAACGCGGAGTAGAGCAGACCGACGGAGTGCGGGAAGTGAATCTCCCGCACCATGTTCATCGTATTGCCCTTGCCGATCGCGCAGGACGTGGTGGCCCACTCCCCCACGCCGTCCATGGTCAGCACGGCGGCCTCGTCATAGGGCGATGGGAAGAAGGCGCTGGCCGCGTGGCTTTGGTGGTGCTCACCAAAGAGCAACTTATCGTCCCAGTTGAAGTCCGGGCGCTCGGTCTTCAGCTTCTTTGCAAGCAAGCTCTTTTGAAAGAGCTTTTCCTTGAGCCAGACCGGGATCGCCATGCGGAATGAGTTGAAGCCCCGCGGCGCGAACGCCAGGTAGGTCTCAAGCAACCGCTCAAACTTCAGGAAGGGCTTATCGTAGAAGACGACATAATCGACGTCCTCCAGCTTGATGCCCTCGACGCTGAGGCAATAGTTGATCGCGTGCTCCGGGAAGCCCGGGTCATGCTTTTTACGAGTGAATCGCTCCTCTTGTGCAGCGGCGACAATGTCGCCGTCACGCACGAGGGCGGCCGCGCTATCGTGATAGAACGCAGAGATTCCGAGGATGCGCATCAGCGGGGGCTCCTAGAATAGGGTGTAGATGAAGGGCGCAACCGCCGAGCCCTGCGCGAGAACCAGCAGACCTCCGAAGATGACCATCATGATGATGATCGGCAGCAGCCAGAACTTCTTGCGGTGCTTAAGAAAAGCCCACATCTCTTTGACAAATCCCATGGTGCTTCTTTCGTCCCTTTGGATGGTCTAGTGATTCAGAACTGGTTCGACATCGACTCCGGCGGGGGGCCCGGGGGTTCGCGGTCAATCCAATAAGTTTCAGCGCTCTTGTCCAGTTTCAGACGGAGCAGATCCTTGCCGAGGGCGCGCATCAAAAGGCCAATCGGCGTGATCGTTGTGAAGAAGAGCATGCCCAAGACGAGCGGGCTGACGATGCTGTTGAGCACCGCAGCGAACTTCATCCACACCACATTTAGGGGATGTAGGATCTTAGGGATTATGAGGGCTACGAGCAGGAAGCCGCCCGAGACCGCCA
>Ga0193954_1001823_pt1 | contig 10530 bp, 7 predicted proteins | sample BB_5_MG_FD_140340 | JGI IMG/M metagenome (GOLD analysis project Ga0193954, IMG submission 140340) | Microbial mat bacterial communities from the Broadkill River, Lewes, Delaware, United States - BB_5_MG | ecosystem: Environmental > Aquatic > Freshwater > River > Microbial mats | place: USA...
GCTTGTGCAACCGCCATTGAGAGTGCGCTAAACAAACGAGAATCCGTAGGCTTAGGGATGATGTAATCACGCCCAAATTCCAACGATTCCAATCCATAAGCATCCAGCACTTCCTGAGTCACAGGCTCTTTAGCCAAATCAGCCAAAGCACGCACCGCGGCTGCTTTCATCTCTTCATTGATTACAGATGCACGAACATCCAACGCACCACGGAAGATGAATGGGAAGCCCAATACGTTATTAACCTGATTAGGGAAGTCAGAACGACCTGTACCAATAATCACATCCGAACGCGCTTCATGAGCCACTTCTGGACGAATTTCAGGATCAGGGTTAGCACAAGCAAACACCACAGGGTTATCTGCCATCATTTTAAGTTGCTCTGCAGACAGAAGATTAGGACCAGACAGGCCAACGAAAACGTCAGCACCATTGATCGCGTCATCCAATGTACGCTTATCTGTTTCTGTTGCGAAAATTGCTTTCTCGGTAGTCAGGTCATTACGGCCAGAGTGGATCACACCCTTACGGTCGAGCATATAAATGTTCTCAACCTTGGCTCCCATATTCAACAGTAGCTTCATACATGCCACTGCTGCTGCACCTGCACCTAGGGTAACGATAGTAGCGTCTTCAAGTTTTTTCCCTGCTAACTCTAACGCGTTGATCATGCCAGCGGCAGTCACAATAGCTGTGCCGTGCTGATCATCATGGAAAACAGGGATATTGCAACGTTCGATCAGGGCACGCTCAATTTCGAAACACTCTGGCGCCTTGATATCTTCAAGATTAATACCACCAAACGTTTCTGCAATACGTGCAACTGTATCAATGAAAGCCTGCGGGCTTTCTGCATCCACTTCAATATCGATCGAGTCGATACCAGCGAACTTTTTGAACAGCAATGATTTACCTTCCATTACTGGCTTAGAAGCCAATGGACCTAAATCACCCAGACCCAGAATAGCAGAACCGTTTGAGATCACTGCCACCAAGTTACCCTTGGCTGTATAGCGATAGGCATTATCGGGATCTTTGGCAATTTCGCGGACAGGTTCCGCTACACCAGGGCTATAAGCCAACGCAAGATCACGGGCAGTTGCAGCTGAGGTTGTCAGCTCGACACTAATTTTACCTGGACGAGGAAACTCGTGGTAATCCAATGCCGCTTGTTTTAGATCTTCAGACATGGTTGCTTTTCCAATTTTTAACAAAAGACGGACGCTCAATCATATAGAAAAGCCGGAATACGAACAACCTCCCAAAGTGCCCAAATAGGGAACCAAAGGTATCATTTGATCTTCGTCAATCCTGCTCTATGAGCAATAAATTATCACGATCATTCAGATAGATCGTGTAAGGAAAAGAAAGCCGATCTCTTTTAAATGAACGCGCAACAACCCAACCGCGAACTTCGACTGTCTGGCCGAGCATGTTAACTGGCAACCTTATACGCTTAAAAACAACTGCCAGCTTATTATCCAGAACCAACACATCAACCGTTTTCAAGCGCCATTGATGACTCACCATCCCTTTCAAGAGGGAAAAGCCCCCTTCCTTCAGATCTCGGGCCCGCGTCAGCTTACCACCCCAGATTCCCATCCGTGCTTTACGAGCCGCCTGCTCCGCTGAAAAATAACAACGCTTCTTTCTGACTTCAGGAGCCATCGCAATTGAAAAAGCCAACCCCTTCTTTAGCAAACGCTCAGCCAGATCCACCCCATCGAGATCTGACACATAAGCAAGCACCCGCCCATAAGCATCTCGCTTCTCCAAACCAGGGTAGATAACAACATCCCCTTCGCTGTCAGCCAGCCATACCTCAAGAACCGTTTTAGCTTGATGGGCCCACCGCTGCAAATCGCCGTCATCGTCTAGTTCAGGAGAATTAATACCGATCAAACGCACACGGCGGCGATCAGATAGCAGCAATGTATCACCATCTAGCACCTGCCGAACGGAAACACGCTCTGATTGAGAAGGAAATGAACATTTGGCCTGAACATCATTGACGCCTAGCCCAGAGACAAAAAAGGCACTCGCTATGAGTGCCTTTTTGAAAGAATGCCTTAGCATTAAGCAGATTTGGTACCAATACCACCAAAACGCTTGTTGAATCGATCAATACGGCCACCAGAAGTCGCTTCTTTCTGTTTACCAGTATAGAAAGGGTGGCACTGGCTACATACGTCGACGTGCATATCGTTAGACATAGTAGAACGTATTTTCATTTCATTACCGCAAGAACACGTAACGGTAACGCCTTCATACTTAGGATGGATATCCGCTTTCATCATTAACCTCGAGAGTAGTTTCTGCACCGCCACCTGATCACTTACGCCAAGCACCGTACAAAGATTAAAAATACACTGGCAGAAACCAGCCTATTATTGACAGGCGGGAGATTATACGGATGAGTCGCCCTGTTCGCAACAACCTATGAGCATTTAATCCTAAGAGAAAACCCCTTAGACTAGCCTATCTATTGCATATTCAGGAAACACATGAAAATACTTCGCGTCGCCATTCCCTCTCCTTTGAGGAAGCTATTCGACTACTTACCACCTATCGATTGCAAAACCGATACACTGGAAAGGGGCTTACGAGTGCGCGTCACCTTTGGGCGACGAGAAGTGATTGGCCTTATTTTAGAGATAACCGATAAAACCGATGTTCCTCTTTCAAAACTTAAACCTGCGCTTGAAATTCTGGATCAGCAACCGTTACAACCCAATTATATTTTAGATTTGGCGATCTGGGCAGCTGACTACTATCAATACCCTGTCGGTGAAGCCGCCTTACAGTCGCTCCCTACTTATTTGCGCAAAGGCGGCCTTAACGAACCCAGCCATACCTTTGTTTGGAAAGCCTTACCACCTTTTACCATTGACGACATCTCCAAAAGAGCCAATCAACAAAGAGAGCTATTTAAACTTATTACAGAACACCCTCATGGCATCAGTAAAGAAGCCATAAAAGCGGAAGGCGGCGCTACACAACTTCTATCTACGTTACTTGAAAAAGGACTCATCAAACAGGAGCGTCTAGTTCATGCACTCCCCGCTGCAGAGCACCTGCTCAAAGAAGCCCCCCTTACCTTAAACACCGAGCAATCCACAGCCCTGAAAAAGATCACTTCACAACAAGGTTTCAGCGCTTTTTTGCTCGATGGCATTACCGGCTCAGGGAAAACAGAAGTCTACCTTCAAGCCATTCACCACTATTTAAAACAGAACTTGCAAGCACTCATCCTTGTTCCAGAGATAGGCTTAACCCCACAAACCGTACATCGATTTCAGAGTCGATTTCGTGTTCCCGTGGCCGTTCTCCACTCAGGCTTAACCGACAAGCAGCGTTTTGATGCATGGGCCCAAGCAACGCAGGGGGAAGCCCCTATTGTGATTGGAACACGCTCAGCTATTTTCACGCCCCTTAAATCACCCGGCATTATTATTCTGGACGAGGAACACGACTCCTCTTTCAAACAACAAGAAGGCTTTCGTTATTCAGCAAGAGACCTGGCTGTCGTTAGAGCACACGCCGAGCAGATCCCCATCATTCTTGGCAGCGCGACACCTTCACTAGAGTCATTACAAAATTGTGTGCTAAACCGCTATCAGCATCTCACACTAAAGACACGCGCAGGCAATGCAAATGCTCCCGACTTTCAGCTATTAGATATCAAAAAACAACCACTAAATAACGGTTTATCCGCCGCTTTACTTGAAGCGATCCGTACCCACCTGAGCCAAGGCACTCAAGTACTGGTATTTATTAATCGTCGCGGGTTTTCTCCGAGCCTGATTTGCCACGACTGCGGCTGGCTGGCCGAGTGCCGCCGTTGTGATGCGCGCATGACACTGCATCACTCTCCTGCGCATTTGCATTGTCATCACTGCGATAGTCAACGCCCCGTCCCAAAACAGTGCGACCACTGCGGCAGCCAAGACCTAAAACCTGTAGGAGCAGGCACCGAGCGAACAGAACAAACTCTCGCGGGCTTATTCCCCGATACTCCTGTTATTCGGGTGGACAGAGACAGCACATCCAGAAAGGGCGCCATGTCTAAAATTATGGATAAGGTCAACACCGGTGCACCCTGCATTCTGGTAGGCACACAAATGCTGGCTAAAGGACACCACTTCCCCAAGGTCACCTTGGTCGCTATTCTCGATGCCGACGCCGGATTATTTAGTACGGATTTTCGAGGCATGGAACGGACTGCACAGATGATCATTCAAGTAGCTGGCCGTGCAGGACGCGCAGAGCATCCTGGGAGCGTCATTTTACAAACTCACCATGGTGACCACCCACTACTCACACTGCTTACCACCCAAGGCTACGAAAAGTTTGCACTAGAAGAACTAACACAACGACAAAAGTTCCAGCTCCCACCTTTTTGCTATTTAGCTATTATTCGAGCAGAAGCTACGCAATCCGGCAGAGCAGAAGCCTTTTTACAAAGCATGAGAGAGCAACAGATTAACTTCTCTGAATCCATTCAGTGGAGCGGTCCGTTCCCATCTCCTATGGAGAAAAAAGCGGGCGTATTCAGAGCACAGTTACTTCTCTCAGCAACGAGCCGCCCTTTGCTGCAAAATACACTAAGTCGTCTATGCTTATTACTAACCGATCACCCTTTGGCAAATCGAGTTAGATGGTCTATTGATGTCGACCCTTACGACCTTAACTGAATATTAATGCTTTTTTGGTATCGGCCGACGTAAAGGGCTACCCTTACGTTTAAAGTCTAATAATAAAAGCGATTAAATACAGATGAATATATCAAAGAAGATCATTCTGGGTTTTGCTGTTCTTGCCATCACAATACTGATCGTAGGGACAGGAGGGATTCAAGGAATTAGCGAGATCAACAAGCAATTGCACGTTGTATCCAATCAATCAATTCCTCAATTGACGGGCAGCTATCAGCAAACGCTAGCGCTCAACCAAGCCAACCAGTCTCTCCTCAAATACCTGAACAGCCGAGAAGATAATTTCCAGATACACAGTGAAAATTTTGAGAAGCAATACAGCAATTTCAAGGCAGCGTTGGAACAGCTGAAGAGTACACAACAGGACGGCAGTGAGCTATTCAGCGCTCTCAGCAAAACACAAGATGCCGCACAAAAATATGCCGAAGCTGCTCAGCAGGTTCAAGTACTACATGGTGAACGAACACTATTAAGCAGCGAAATTATTACCGAAACCCAGATGTTCCAAGCACAAATTGACTCGATGTCTAACTGGGGGCAACGCTACCTCACAACCAATCCACCTCAAGATGCACTTGATAGTATTCGTGTGCTCATGAGAACCGTAAATCGCGTGAGACTTGCCACGCGGATATATCAAAAAACCAACAACATCGACACCCTCAAAAAAACAGCACTTAAGCTAAAAAAGCTATTACGCGAAAACTATCAGACCTTTCTATCATTTGACAAAGAAGCTGAACGCATAGAGGGCATTATTGTTGGTATTGAAAGCTCCATCAATGAAGAGATCGGCCTGTTAGGTGTATATATCCGCCAAGACGATACCAGTAAGCGTCTCCAAATTAAGATGGAAGAAGCAGAATCTCATTTAAGTAGCGCAGAAACAGCACTAGGTGAAGTACTTAGCCTGTCATATCAACAAACAGAAAGCGCACAAACTCAGGCGGCAGGCACGATCAAAACCAGCCAAGCTCTCATTTATGGATTGAGTGCAGCAGGCTTATTGATCGCTCTACTTGTTGGCTGGATCGTCTTTAATGCCATTCGCAGACCTCTGACCGTTATACAAACTCAGTTAACTTCTGTAGGCGGTGGCGATTTAACGGTTCGCTTTGATGATCAACGCAAGGACGAGTTTGGCGAGCTCGGCGGCAGTTTGAATACCGTTGTCAGCGGGCTGCAAGATATCCTTCAACAAGTTATTAACAACTCACAAGAACTTTCGCGAGTCGCCGAAGACAATGCCAATATCAGCCGGGAAGCAAAAGCAGCCATGGCAGAACAAAGCCAGCAACTGGAGATGACTTCATCTGCTGCAACAGAGATGGAAAATACCGTTACTGAGGTTTCTCATCACTCAGACTCTACACTGTCGGCCGTGCAACATTGCGAAGAACTCAGCAGTGATGTAGACAACAAAATGGAGCTCACCCGTTCAAGCATTACCTCCCAAGCTTCCGTTATAGAAGAAGCTGTTAGCGCATCCAACGAGCTGGAGCAAGATAGCAAGAAGATCGACACCATATTAGAAACGATCAACACTATCGCAGAACAAACCAACCTACTTGCCCTTAACGCTGCCATAGAGGCTGCTCGGGCCGGGGATCATGGTCGTGGATTCGCCGTAGTAGCTGATGAAGTCAGACAGCTTGCCAGCCGTACACAAAACTCCACAGAAGAGATTCAATCTATGGTCGGCAGCATGCAGATGCGGATTCGAAGTGTCGCCGGGCGTATGCATGAAAGCCACGACCAAGCAACGGAATGTGTTGAGTATGCTCAATCCTCCAGCGATGCGCTAAAAGCAATGCGCGCGGCCATAGAGACGATTCGAGATATGAATACCCACATTGCAGAAGCCGCCTCTCAGCAAAGTACGGCCGTACAAGAAGTAAGCCGAACGCTGGTCAGCATCAACCATGCCGCAACCGAGACGGCTGAGGGCGCATCCAAAGCATCAGAAAGCAGCTCAACCTTATTAAGAATTGCCAAGATACAACGAGAACTGATCCAAAGGTTCAGAATCTAAGCAAATTCTTCACGACTTCTGTTGGCAGGGGGTTAACATAACCCCGCCAACAGGGGATAATAGCCGGTTCCTTATTGATCGTAATTTCCCCGGACCGGTAACAACAGCCAAATGAAACAGCATATTGCAGATCTGATCAGTGCAGCGATTAAAACACTGAGCGACAACGGCACGCTGGCTGCCGACACACAACCACAGATCATGGTGGAGAACACCCGTGATAAAACCCACGGTGACTTTGCTTCAAACATCGCCCTTACTTTGGCAAAAGCGGCCCGACGAAACCCTCGTGAATTAGCGCAGCTGATTGTAGATGCACTCCCGGAGTCAGATACCTTAGAAAAAACTGAAATCGCAGGCCCCGGGTTTATTAACTTCTTTGTTACACAAGCTTCAACCGCAGCCGTTGTTGCGCAGATATTGGCGCAAAAAGACAAATTCGGCCGAGGCCTTGCAAAAGAAACAGCAAGAACACAGGTGGAATTTGTTTCTGCCAACCCGACAGGCCCATTGCATGTTGGCCACGGGCGCGGTGCGGCTTATGGTGCCTCTGTAGCCGACTTACTAGAAGCGGCAGGCGTACCTGTTGAACGTGAGTACTATGTCAATGACGCTGGCCGTCAAATGAACATTCTTGCCACCAGTGTATGGCTTCGCTATCTCGAACAAGCAGGTAACGGTATCACCTTTCCTAGCAACGGCTATAAAGGCGACTATATTTACGACATTGCTGCAGCGGTCCGCAACAACCACAGCGATGCGTTTAACCACCCCCCTGAGGACGTGATGCTAGACATTCCTGCTGACGAACCAGTAGGGGGCGATAAAGAAATACACATTGATGCGCTAATCGAGCGAGCAAAAGCGTTACTCGGTGAAGCAGGTTACGCCATCTTCTTTGATGCTGCACTCGACTCCATCTTAACGGATATTCGTGATGACCTATCTGAGTTCGGCGTCACCTATCAGGAATGGTTTTCAGAACGCAGCCTAACCACCAACGGCGATGTTGATAGCGCACTGAACAAGCTGCAAGAAAATGGCTATCTATTCGAAGAGGAAGGCAATCTTTGGTTCCGATCCACTGACTTTGGCGATGACAAAGATCGTGTGGTCCGAAGAGCTAATGGCCAAACCACCTACTTTGCCTCAGATATTGCCTATTTAATGAACAAATTTGAGCGCGGTTTTGACAAAGTACTCTACATTTGGGGCGCGGATCACCATGGCTATATAGCCCGCATGAAAGCAGCCTGCCAAGCATTGGGCTATGATCCAGAAAGACTTCTCGTGCGTTTGGTACAATTTGCCATTCTGTACCGCGGCGAAGAGCGCGTTCAAATGTCCACTCGTTCAGGCTCTTTCGTAACGCTACGAGAACTTCGTGAAGAGGTCAGCAATGACGCCTGCCGCTTCTTCTATGTGACTCGCAAAGCCGATCAACATATGGACTTCGACCTAGAACTGGCCAAATCACAGTCAAAAGATAACCCCGTCTATTATATCCAGTACGCTCACGCGCGCGTTTGTTCGGTACAGCGCAAACTTGCAGAGCAAGGGTGGGCTTGGGATCGTGAAGCAGGACTGGCCAATCTAGATAAACTAGACACGGAATATGAGAAAGACCTCATTGCCAAACTATCTAAATACCCAGAGATACTCACTCACTCAGCACTTAACTATGAGCCCCACCAGTTGGCAAACTACCTTCGTGAGTTAGCGAATGACTTCCATTCATACTATAACGCGAACAAAATGCTTATTGAGGAAGCCGACTTGCGTAATGCCCGAGTTACATTGAGCGAAGCCGCTCGACAAGTTATTTATAACGGTCTGACACTCTTAGGCGTCAGCGCGCCTGAGCAGATGTAACCGGGAGAGCATCATGGCTTCACGCAAAGATTTTGTCCAAAAGTCCCGAAAACGCTCAGCGGCCAGCCCTTCTCGGCCAGCGGCTAAACCTAGGACAAAACCCGCGCCCGCTCCACCAAAGCGTAAGCCATGGAAACTCGCTTTATTAAGCCTGCTAGCATTGGCAGGCTTAGTCTATATTCTTAATCAGCTTATCAGTGTCACCCCACAGACACAGCCTGTCGCGGCACAAAAGCACTCTGACAGCACGCCCCAGAAGCCTATTGCTCAAAAACCACAACCAGCAAAAACACAAACCACAACTAAAGCGCCCGCTCCCAAACCACAGCAAAAGCCTGCCCCTGCTGCAAGTTCAGACTCGAACGCAACGCCCGTTGTTGAAAACTCAACACCAGCCAGCGAAGAAAGCGTCGGCAATAAATATGAATTCTATGAGCTATTACGCAAAAACGAGGTCACTCCTTCAAAAGTAGAAGCTTATAAATCAACCCCCAAAGATGCCAAGCTGGACAAGCGTTATGTTCTACAAGCGGGCTCATTTAGAAGTGAGTCTGATGCTGAAAAGATGCGCGCGCAACTCCTGTTATCCGGGCTACCGAACGTACATACCAACAAATCGGATGGACAAAACGGTGTTTGGTATCGCGTTAGAGTGGGGCCATTTGACAACCGCTCAGCGATGAATAAAGCCCACGACAAACTCGCTCGCCTAAACATTAATGCGATGACAATACGCATAGAATAACGGCTTTTTGCGGTTCACCCTTGAAATACGCCACTAGGCATCCCATATCAAGGGTATTCGAACCTCAATAAGGTCAGTCTCTATGACAACAATTGTATCAGTACGCCGTGGTGATCAGATCGTCGTTGGCGGTGACGGTCAAGTTTCCCTAGGCAACACCGTCATGAAGGGCACCGCCCGCAAAGTAAACTGTCTGCAAAAACATAAAGTTATCACAGGCTTCGCCGGCAGTACCGCTGACGCTATTACCCTACGAGATCTATTTGAACAACAACTGGATAAGCACCAAGGCAATATTGTTAATGCAGTTATCCACCTAGCAAGGGAGTGGCGAAGTGATCGCGTTTTACGCCGCCTAGAAGCTCTGATGTTAGTTGCCAATGAAGAGAAAACCTATCTACTCTCTGGCACCGGCGATGTCATCGAGCCGGAAGATGGCGTTATCGCAATTGGCTCTGGGGGTAACTATGCTCAAGCAGCCGCGAAAGCCTTACTCGAAAACACCGATTTCAGCGCCAAAGAGATTGTAGAGAAGAGCCTAAATATCGCAGCTGATATTTGTGTATTTACCAACCACAATCTCACTATCGAAACCTTGCCATCCAAAGTGTAAGCCAACTATTCAGGAGCTAAAGATGTCAAATATGACACCCCGTGAGATCGTTCACGAACTGGATCGCCATATCGTTGGCCAACAGGATGCCAAACGCTCTGTTGCGATTGCCCTGCGCAACCGTTGGCGCAGAATGCAGCTTAATGAAGAGCTTCGCGCTGAGGTCACCCCGAAGAACATTTTAATGATTGGGCCAACAGGTGTCGGTAAAACCGAGATTGCCCGCCGTCTGGCAAAATTGGCGAACGCCCCCTTTATTAAGGTGGAGGCCACAAAATTCACCGAAGTAGGTTACGTAGGCCGTGATGTTGAAACGATCGTTAGGGATCTTATCGACATGGCCGTGAAGATGATTCGTGAGCAAGAAACCGAAAAAGTGCGCTTTCGTGCAGAAGATGCAGCAGAAGAGCGCATCCTCGACGCACTGCTTCCACCAGCAAGAACAGACTTCGGTGCTGCAGAGTCCACCCATAAAACTGACAACGCTACCCGTCAGGTCTTCCGTAAAAAGTTACGTGAAGGACAGTTAGACTACAAAGAGATCGACATTGAC
>Ga0193954_1001826_pt1 | contig 10528 bp, 10 predicted proteins | sample BB_5_MG_FD_140340 | JGI IMG/M metagenome (GOLD analysis project Ga0193954, IMG submission 140340) | Microbial mat bacterial communities from the Broadkill River, Lewes, Delaware, United States - BB_5_MG | ecosystem: Environmental > Aquatic > Freshwater > River > Microbial mats | place: USA...
AACAATCGAAAAGAATATTACCAGTGAGCGACAACTTCATAATAATAATTTATGTTAATTCATTTAGAGGTGAACAACTTTAATATCTTTTCACCACAAAATGTATTTAAAGCTCTGTAAAAGCGATGATCAGCCCCCAATCTGAGCAATAACTGTCTAAGGCTATACAGACTCATAACCAACGAAAGCACACAACCTAGGACGATGCTCCACAATTCTGGAAGAAAATGAGTTGCTGCAAACAGAACAAAGACAATTGAGACCTGGATTAACATTAATGATTTCGAGCCTTTACTCCACGTGAAATCAACTAAATGTCCCGTGATAAGGCGCATTCCTATAACGTGTAGAACATAAGACGCAAAAAAGGCAACAGAAGCTCCACACAAGCCCCATATATTTAACCCAATAACGATAAAAACAATATGCAAAATACTGAAAGCTAACTGAGAAAACACATACCAGTACTTCTCTCCTTTCGCCATCAGAACGAGCCCCATTGGCCATGATATCACCTGAAGAAAACACCCTAAAACCAACCATCGCAATAGTTCAACTGCAGGCTCAAATTGACCGGAATATAGAAAATAAATAAACAGTGGAGCCAGTCCAAGTGTCGCCAACAAAGCTGGTGTCGCTAGCAACAGACCAATTTCCGTCTGTTCATTTACTAAGCGCGTCATTTGATCATGATCATCAGAAATTCCAGCAAGGCGAGGATAAAAGTCTGTTCCCATGGCCCCAAGCACGAAATTCAGGACATATCCGGATATGGCAAACGCCGCTTGATACATGCCCACACCATCCAGACCAATATCACGAGCGATCAAAGCCCTGCTGGCGTAGGCCGAGAATGATACAGCCAAACCACCCACCATAAACGCACTACCTAGCCCCACTAACCCTTTCGCCTCGGACAATGTATTCCGCCATGATAGAGCAACGGGGACTAAAATGATTTTACGCGAATACCACCATGCCGCACCAAGATTACACAGTGCAATAGATAATAACGCAGGGACAATGCCTGAAATCCCTAGGACCACATACAGATAGATACTAATTAAGGCGCCTGCAAGAGCCCCCCAAATTTGCACGCGAACAAGATCAGTAATCTTACGCAAGCCTTGAAAAACAGCCATGTGCCCGTTTGTAATAGCCGTTACCAGCACCACCAATGACAATAGGATGAGTCCAAGCCTGTGCTCATCACCACCAAACGTTAACGTACTTATAGGTAAAGATAAAGCAATCAACCCGACCGCACCGACAACTCCCGTCAATCCACATATGCGGCGCAAAGTCAGAACAGTCCGTGCAACAGAGTTGTCATCTCCGCTACCGACCATTGCAGCCACTTCACGGACACCACTCTGTTTGATCCCAAGTCCGGAAAGTTGAATACCCAATTGTGTGATTGATTGATAAGCCCCGATGAGACCAACGCCACCCGGACCGATATAAATCGCCGCAAACTTAGTTGAGACAATACCGATCAGCATTCTGACGAATTGCGCACCACCGACAAGCGAAGATGATTTTAAAATCTGGGAATAAGAAGACATCTGTGAGTTTCTATTTGAAGTTTTCAAAAGGCAGCTATAAACTTTTTATTACTTTTGCAGGGATACCAGCTGCTATACAGTTTGCCGGAATTGACTTTGTGACAAGGCTCATAGCCCCGACAACTGAGTTTTCACCTATTTGTACCCCTTTCAGCACCATGACCCGACTACCAAGCCAAACATTGTCTCCTATAGAGACAGGTGAGGTTGGACCGTGACTCCTCCCCCTATGGTTCGGATCCATTTCGTGGAAATCGCAATCATAAATAGCGACATCATCACCAATACGACAGCCATTGCCAATTTCTATCTTTTCGTTAGCGATAATCGTTACATTATTGTTAAACCAGTTTTTATCACCGATAACAATTTGAGACTCCAGCTTCCTAGGCTGTATTTTCAATGCCCCATCTCCACTTTTAGGACCAGAAAAATAGCCGAAACCATTCATATGTCCAATCTCGACAGACCCCTTCCCACATGCAACTCTAACGGGGGAATGAAAGCGACAGCCCTTTCCTAGGACAACCTTCCCTAGATGGAGACTTTCAAGGTGCAAAAAGAAGAATCTATTTATCAACTGCATCAACTTATGCTTCACTGCAGTAGACTTCCGCACCCACCATTGAAAAAACACTCTCATCTCTGATCCTTTGGGGCAACAGTTCTGATCGTATCAATAACTATCATTCTCAGTTCGTGATTGATGTGTGGACCAATTGGCAAACTGAGCACAACATTCGCCAATTTTTCTGCGATAGGGTAAGATTGACCGGTGAACTCCATCCTGTATGCATCACTTAAATGTGGTGGGATCGGGTAATGAATCAATGTATTGACACCATGATCGGCTAATCTTTTTTGAAATTCGCACCGATTCTGATGCTTTACGACAAAAAGATGCCAGGCAGATTCTGCCCATGATGGACTATGAGGAAGGATCAATTCAGAATGCGATGCGAGCTCTCTTAAATATTGTTGAGCGACAGTCCCCCTTCTCTCGTTCCACGAATCAAGATGGCGTAATTTAACCCGCAACATGGCAGCTTGCAATTCATCCAGACGGGAATTGAAGCCCTTGATCTCATTCTTATACTTCACTCTGGAACCATAGTTTCTAAGGACACGAACGCGATTTGCAAGTTCCGGGTCATCAGTGACCACCGCACCACCATCGCCCAATGCACCTAAATTTTTACTCGGGAAAAAGCTGTAGCCTGCAGCATCACCGATACATTTATTCCTACTTCCTTTATATCGTGCACCGTGGGCATGAGCACCATCTGTAATCAATTTCAATCCATAGCGATTCACGACATCAGCAAGGCTATCCATATCTGCGGGCTGACCGAAAAGGTGAACCGCAAGAATCGCTTTTGTGTGTGGAGTAATTGCCTTTTCGACAAGCGAAGGATCTATATTATACGTCTTCTCATCAGGCTCAACAGGAACTGGTATCGCACCGGTATAAGAAACGGCCAACCACGTAGCAATATAGGTATTGGAAGGAACGATAACCTCATCTCCAGGTCCTATATCCATAGCCCGTAAAATCAGGTGCAAAGCATCAAGACCATTGCCAACACCAATACAGTATTTGGACTCACAATATGCCGCAAATTCATATTCAAATGCCTCAACCTCTTCACCAAGAATATACCAGCCTGACGCCATCACCCGGTGGTAAGCAGCATCAAGTTCTTCTTTAAGTTCGGCATAAGGAGCCTTGAGGTCTAAGAAAGGGATGTTCACGATTGCTTCACCATGTCTAGAAATTCGCTATAGTTGCGAATATAGTCTTCAGGGTCGTAAGTCTCTGAGGCCAAGACCATCAGGACAGCATCTGCCGAATACCTGTACTGAACCCCCCAGACCATTGGTGGGATGTGCAATCCAACGCCCGGCGTATTGAGCAAGTACTCTTCCCGATTCCTCCCATCATCAACCATCACCGAACAAAAGCCTTTAACACAAACAAGAAACTGGTGGCATTCTTTGTGGGCATGTTCCCCACGAATTTCACTACTCGGAACATCAAATACGAGAAAGTAACGTTGCGGTGCAAATGGTAGGTGCTGACCCATTTCAGCAAAAGAGAGCGCACCTCTCATATCCGGAATGACAGGAAGATTACAGAATTGAACGCCTGGTATATTTGAACCACCGATCAGGCCCACTTCATTCGTTGAAATACCATTATTATCATTGCTAAATGCTGGCGAAGTAGAGACGTAACCGGTAATACGAGCGGGATTACCAACAACAATCGCGTTTGGGGGAACGTCTTTGGTCACTACGGAACCTGCTCCTACCATCGAATTCTGTCCGATAATGTTACCCGCCAGAATGGTTGCATTGGCACCAATAGAAGCGCCTTTTTTTATGATTGTCTGTGTGAACTTTTCTGGATACTGTTTGCTTCGCGGATACAGATCATTGGTGAATGTCGCATTCGGTCCAATAAACACGTCTTCCTCTATTCTCAAACCATCCCAAATTTGAACGCCACACTTGACGGTCACACGATCACCAATAATGACGTCGTTTTCAATAAAAACATGATCACAGATGTTGCAGCCACTGCCAATAAGTGCACCTGGCAATATATGACTAAACGCCCAAATCCTTGTGCCATCACCAATGTCTTCGGTCTCGACAATGGCTGCAGCATGCTTGAAATAATCAGACATATAAAAATCCTCAATTAAAACAATTTGTACCTTTGATTTTCCAGCAGATACAACAAATATTGGCCATAACTATTCTTGCACATGGCATGCCCTCTTTCTTCTAATTCCTGAGCACTTAGCCAACCATTATTAAACGCAATTTCTTCCAAACAGGCAATTTTATACCCCTGACGCGCTTCGATTGTCTCCACAAACCGAGAGGCATCCAGCATGCTTTCGTATGTACCAGTATCCAGCCAGGCAAAACCTCGTCCTAACAATTCAACATGCAAATTTTCACAACGAAGATATTCTTGGTTTACACTGGTAATCTCAAACTCACCACGTTCTGACGCTTGCACTTGTTTTGCTATTTCCACAACATCGTTATCGTAAAAATAGAGCCCCGTCACAGCAAAATTGGATTTGGGTAGTTCAGGCTTCTCCTCAATGGAAATTGCACGCATCTGTTCATCAAACTCAACGACTCCAAACCGCTGCGGATCCTTTACCTGATAACCAAAGACAGAGGCCCCATGTTGGCGCTTGACTGCTTCACGTAACTTGGGAGTAAACCCTTGGCCGTAAAAAATATTGTCGCCCAAGACCAAACAAACGGAATCACTACCAATGAAGTCCTCACCAATAACAAATGCCTGAGCAAGCCCTTCAGGGTTCGCCTGAACAGCGTACGAAATATTCACTCCAAACTGACGACCATCATTAAGTAATCGCTTAAAACTCGCCTGATCCTCAGGTGTCGTAATAATCAAGACATCACGGATACCTGCCAGCATCAAGACTGACAAGGGATAATAGATCATCGGTTTATCGTAAATGGGAAGTAATTGTTTGGACACACCCAATGTAATTGGGTGCAGCCTTGTACCTGATCCCCCAGCCAAAACAATCCCCTTCATATTTAACTCCTAAGGCATACAACCTAATCGTTCGCGTTGATAACTACCATCTTGCACCCGACGACACCATTCGATGTTTTCTAAGTACCATTGAACTGTTTTACGAATACCAGACTCAAAAGTCTCTTGTGGGACCCAACCAAGCTCTCGCTCAATTTTGCTGGCGTCTATAGCATAGCGCAAATCGTGGCCTGGCCGATCGGTCACATACGTTATTAATGATGAATAGTCAGGAATGCTTGGTTTAGGCGCAAGTTCGTTAAGAAGCCCGCAAAGAGTACGAACAACTTCAATGTTCTGTTTCTCATTGTGCCCCCCAATATTATAGGTTTCTCCTATTTGCCCTTTAGTCATTACCGTATAGAGTGCGCGAGCGTGGTCTTCAACATACAACCAGTCTCGAACCTGATTTCCCTGACCGTAGACAGGCAAGGCTTTACCCTCGAGAGCATTTAAAATCATCAACGGAATAAGTTTTTCAGGGAAATGATATGGTCCATAATTATTGGAACAGTTCGTAACAAGTGTTGGTAGACCGTAAGTACGCAACCAAGCACGCACCAAATGATCTGAACTCGCCTTGCTGGCAGAATATGGGGAACTCGGTGCATAAGATGTGTTTTCAGTAAAAAGGCCCACTGACTCTTCCAGATCACCATAAACCTCATCGGTTGAAATATGATGGAAACGGAAGCTCTCTTTTTTTTCTAATTCAAGTTGGTCCCAATACTCACGTGTCGCGTCAAGTAATGTATAGGTCCCTACAATATTTGTTTCAATAAATGCCGATGGGCCATCAATAGAACGATCAACATGACTTTCTGCTGCCAAGTGCATTACGGCATCGGGAGAATGATAGCTTAAAACACGCACAAGTTCTTTGCGATCACAGATATCAACATGTTCAAAAAAATAGCGTTCATGATCCTTCACGCCATCAAGAGAATCAAGGTTACCTGCATATGTTAGTTTATCCAGATTAACAATTGAATCCTCAGTGTTCCTTATAATATGACGGATGACTGCGGAACCAATGAATCCAGCCCCACCCGTTATTAAAATTTTCATCTATCCTCACGCATCCTTAAAGACTTGGGCATGCTTTATCCTCTTAAATAATAAAGCCCGAAAGAAAGGGTATCTCTTAAGGTTATTTCAACCATTGATCAGACTGAATAAGTTCTTAATTATTTACAGTGGGCTAAAAATCAAAGACAAATCTTATAATAATCCATATACCACTGAACAAACTGCTCGATGCCATCTTCTATTGATGTTTCAGGTTTAAAACCAACATCATCTATCAGTGCATCGACATTTGCGTAAGTCGCTGGCACATCTCCAGGCTGAATTGCCATCATTTCTTTTTCAGCTTTTTTCCCAAGTGAATTTTCCAACGCTTCGATCATGTACATCAATTCAACCGGACTGTTATTTCCAATATTATACAACCGATAAGGAGCACTGCTAGTTCCGGGGTCTGGCCGGTCTCCGCTCCATTGAGGATTAGGTTGAGCAACATGGTCCAAGGTTCTTATGACACCCTCAACAATATCGTCAATGTAAGTAAAATCACGCATCATTTTTCCATGATTAAAAACCTGAATTGACTCTCCAGCAAGAATTGCTTTTGTAAACAGATAAAGGGCCATATCGGGTCGCCCCCATGGTCCATAGACAGTAAAAAAACGTAATCCAGTTGTCGGCAATCCATATAGATGGCTATAGGTATGAGCCATTAATTCGTTTGCTTTTTTACTTGCTGCATACAAAGAAACAGGATGATCAACATTATCATGAACGGAAAAAGGCATAGCCGTATTTGCCCCATATACAGACGATGATGACGCATATACAAGATGTTCAATTTCGGCATGACGACAACATTCGAGAATATTGATAAAGCCTTGAATATTACTATCAATGTACACATGCGGATTCGTCAAGGAGTAGCGCACACCAGCCTGAGCAGCGAGGTTGACAACTCGATCAAACTTTTCATTTTTAAAAAAAGCAGACATTCCATTCAGATCAACCAAGTCGAGTTGAACAAAACGAAAGTTAGATTTCCCCTCAAGTTGCTGGAGCCGAGCCTTCTTTAAACTGACATCATAATAGTCATTCAGATTATCAAGACCGACAACTTCGTCCCCACGCTTAAGTAATCTTTGTGATAAATGAAAACCAATAAAACCCGCAGCACCTGTGACTAAAACTTTCATATAAATTCCCTTAACTTGAAATGTCTCCATACAAAAAAACAGGAGAGGGAAATCCCTCTCCTGTTATCATACCCGTGGATGAGGCCGGAACAAACCTCTTATTTTTTCTTTTTTTGCCCTACTGTAAGCTGACTATTGATTTTATTAAATAACTTGTCACCAATGCCTTTGACATTAAGAATGTCTTCCACTTTATTAAATTTATTTTTTTTCCTGTAATCAATTATTTTCTGAGCCGTCTTATCACCGATGCCTTTTATCATAACTAGCTCAGAAACTGTTGCAGTATTGATATTAATTTTTTGCATCGCAATTGCAGGTTGATTGATAAAACCGAATGTTACAAGAAGTGCAAATAGAACCAATACGTTTTTTAATTTTTTCATTTTATCCCCTTCCAGTCTGTACTCTTCATGAGTCAATTAAACAAACACAACGTGAAGCCCCCTCCACAGGATAATCTTAAAAATAAATAACATTTAGCAGATTAAATATAAAGCGAAAAACAAAATAATATTCTTATAGGCTGGGGAAGGACTCATGAATGAGACTCTCTCATCTTACAATTGTCTCTCAGGAACAAGGTCATCCCTCCGCCCACTATCAGACTAAAAACATATGTTCCACTTGAAAAAAACATGTATGATTCAAAAACGTTAACAACAATCCAAAAACTTAGAAAGGCAATAAAGAATAAGAAAAAATCCAAAGATAACTGCTCTTTTAGAAAATTGAGCCAAACATTTGAAATAAAGGATAACAATAGCAAAAGATAGATCGCAAGTCCCAACACTCCAAACATAATGAGGATATCCAAGTAGCTACTATGAAAATGCCCATAGCTTTTCATCTGCTGAGGCAGGTCTACCGAATTTTGGATAACAATCCTCCGGCCATTACCTCCCCAGCCAATAAACGGCCTTTCTTTTGCCCATTTTATGCATTCTAACCAAGTTGTAACCCTTGCTCCCGTACTTTGACTCACGACAACATCATCACCATCGATTACCCCAGCTACTTTCAGCATATATTCATTCTCGTATGAAAGTCTCTTGAGAATGATATCACTTGTTGATGTATAGCTTATAAGTGTAAACCCGACAAAACCCAATAAAACAAAACAAAGAATTGTCTTGAATGTTAGAATCTTAAACTTTCGTCTTCTGGATAAATAAACAGTGATCAGCGCCATTATTATCAGAGCGAAAATAAGCCCTATCCATACGCCCCGACTCTGTGTCACCAAGACACCCGAGCTAAAGAAAACAATGAAAAAGCTCCACAAACCAACTCCAATCCAGCTAACTTCACCATGTTTCAGCATAAAGCGTCTGGAAAAGGAAATAACCCCCAACAAAGCTATTGCAAAAAGCATCCCTGCATGTTGTGCATTGTGTAACTTAAAATCAACCCTTTGCCCGGCAAAACCATTTAAAATTTCTTCCCATCCTCCACCACTGATCCAAGGGGAAACCGCTACACCACACAAAGCAACGGACCATAAGATCAAAACATTCTTCTCCCGTCCCCCCAACCAAATTAAGACAGGAATAAACATAAACCAACTTGTTAAGCGATGAACTTTAGGTGACGATTCAGCCCATTGAGGATGAGTTAAGTGAGCCGCTCCCCACGAGATAAGTGGAACCAATATTGCTGCAATCAACAGCCAGGAAATGGGACCTTTACGTAGATGCTTAGCACAAAATATCCAGACGACAAAACCGAGAGTAACAACAATCCGCTGTGCGATGGTCCCAATAGAATCGGTAATCATAAAGCAAGAGGCGTAAAGGGAAAGGATTAGAGCGACACTGAAATACAACCAATCAGGGATTGATGTAAGAGTGTTTCCTTCCCACAGGCACCATTTGGAATTGCGGATAGTTTTAATAATTTTATGCATTTCCATTTTAGGAGAGATCCTCAAAAAGAGTCCTAATCCCTTGTTTTGAGGTGTTCTTTATACAACTTAACGGTTTGATCAGAGATTTTATCCCAAGAAAAGTTATCTTTTGCACGCTTAAAGCTTTCCCCTCCCATAGTTCTTGCCTTTTCTCTATCAGCAAGCAACGTATTCATTGCACCAGCTAAGCCATCCGAAGACATTGAATCAACCAGCAGACCGCTTTCTCCATCAGCAATTATCACAGGGATACCACCAACACGTGTACCAATCATAGCCAATCCACATGCCATTGCTTCCAGCCCGGCAATACTCGTGGCCTCCATAAGTGACGGCAAAATAGAAACATCTCCAGACCTGTAGATATCTGCCATATCTTCATTTGCAACATAACCAAGCATATGAACGCGATCAGCACAGGGGGTCATTTGTATGATCGATTCAAATTGGTCGCGATCAGCGCCATCCCCTGCAACAATAAGATGGAAATTGGGATCATTTATCTGAGCCAATGCCTTTGCGAGGTAAAGCACCCCATTTTTTTCTACCAATCTTCTGGCCAAAACAGCCACAAAAGCTGTCTCTGGGATCTTGAGTTGCTGCCTTAAAGTCGATTTCCCAGGATAAAACTTGGCAATATCGACACCGTTTGAAACAAACTGAACCTGCCCGTTATAACCAGTTTCTCTTGTTCTTTCGGCAAGCTCTTCACTTGGCGCTAAGACAATTGGAGAAACACTTAACTGCTGAGCCATTTTTGCGTTTGCTCGGTCTCCCTGCTTCGCTCGTTTTAGAAATGATGAGGTATGATTAGTGAAGACAGTCAGCTCTTTCAAAGAGCGACAAGCAGAGAGTGGTCTCATTCCATGGACATGAACCACATCGATATGGTGATCTGCTATCAATTTCTTCATATATCGGGTAAGCTGCCAATCGTAGAGCAGGTGATTTTTTGCCAAGCTCACACGTTTGACATGGATGCCATCGAGTCTTTCATTTTTTAATGCAGACTTGTCCCGATGACGAGTCAGTACATAGACATGATGTCCCTGTCTCACCATCGCACGAGATAACTCTAAGACATGCGTTTGAACACCACCGATACTCGGCGCAAATTCGTTGCTAACCATTAAGATATTCATGGAACATTTAACCTTTATTCTTATCTGTTCATGTTTCTACTGCAGTGCGAGAAGATCGTCAACGATATGTTGTGCGGCAGAACCATCTCCATAGGGATTATGCG
>Ga0193954_1001827_pt1 | contig 10525 bp, 10 predicted proteins | sample BB_5_MG_FD_140340 | JGI IMG/M metagenome (GOLD analysis project Ga0193954, IMG submission 140340) | Microbial mat bacterial communities from the Broadkill River, Lewes, Delaware, United States - BB_5_MG | ecosystem: Environmental > Aquatic > Freshwater > River > Microbial mats | place: USA...
ATCTGCAGCGCTGGTTGACGCAGGTCGGCGAGCGCCCGGCGGTCATCGCGGGTAAGGCGGTGCCAGCGCCGCCAACGAAGGCTGAACAGGTCGTGAATACCGGCCGTCAGCTCTTGGATTGAGGCGCGGGTACACGGTGATGCAGATTGAAGAACTGGGCCCCGATCATGCAGGCGAGATTGCCGCGCTCTACGCGCGGGATTCCGACCGCTGGCGGGCTGAAAAGGCCTGGCCTTGGCGCCTTCATGAACGCTCGGGGGCGGTGGGCTTGCGTGAGCAAGGCAAGCTTAAGGGGATGATGGCAGCCAGCCCCTGCGAGCTGCGCGTGATGGGTCAGCAATACTCTGCAGCTCAGGTTGCAGGCGGAGGCCTGGCCGTCTCCAGTGGTGATGTGGAACAGGACGCGGCCATGCTCAACGCGCTCTTTGAGCATCTCGCCGCCAAGGGCGTACAGGTGGCCTATGCCGCATGTCGAGATGAGCATGTGGACCAGCTTCAGGCCCTCGGCTTTCGTTGGCTCTTTGAAGGTTTTGGACGCAACCTCTACGTCAGTCTGGATAAGGTATCCTCGCGGTTATCCAAGGCCGCGCTGACACCATTTCGCCGTTTCGCGACCGAGGCCCGGCGCCTGCGGCCCAAGCTGGTCGATGTGCCGCTCGACGAGACCCGCATCGCGGAGCTGGCGGCGCTGTATGCGATGGACGATAGCTCCGCGGATACCTTTGGGCTCGTCAAGGATGAGGCCTACCTCAGGTGGCGCTACTTGCAGGATCCTCGAGCCTCGCACCGCATGCTGACCTACCGAAGTCGGGCGGGCCAGGGCGCCTCGGCTGTCGCGATTGTCCGGCGCTTCGAGCCGGAGGGTGGCCGGCCGATCTTGCACCTTGAGGACCATTGGACGCGGCGGGACAGCCGGCGTGACGTAGCGAAGCTGGTTGGAGAGTTGGCCATGGTGGCCCTCAGCGAGGAGTGCGATGCGCTTCGCTGTTTCGCGGCGGCTGGCTCGTGCATTGAGCAGGCGCTCATCTCGATGAGCTGCATTCGAAAGAAGGTCGACCGCAATCTGATGCTGCGCCCCCTGAGCGCAGATATCGAGCTTGCCGACCCCTTTCCTACGGAGCGCATTCAACTGAGCTCTGGGGACCTGTCGCTCTACGAAACCTAGGTTGCGCTACTTTTCAAGCTCGTCCACAGTCTTGGGCCAATCCTCCTTGAGCAACCGCGACAGGGAGCGATCCTTGAGCAGGCGCCCCTCATTCTGGCAGGTCGGACAGTAGTTGGTCTCGTTTTCAGCGTAGGCGATGCGCTGCACCTTCGTGCCACAGACGGGGCAGGGCTCCTTGTACTTTCCGTGTACCGCCATCTCGGGCCGAAACGCGGTGGCCTTTTTTAAGAAGCTCTGCTTGGTCTCCGCGCGCAGCCGTTCGGTCCATTGCTGCAGGGTGGATTGCGTGGCCTCGAAGAGCCTCTGGATCTGCTCGGAGGTCAACTTCTGGGTCAGCTTGAGAGGGGATAGCTGGGCATGGAAGAGGATCTCATCGGAATAAGCATTGCCGATGCCGCTTAGAATTCGGGGGTCCGTGAGTGCCCGCTTCAGGGTGTGATTTCTCTTCGTGAGCGCGGTCTCGAACTCGTGCAGGTCACATTGCAGAACCTCTAGGCCACCGCGATCATGCTCGCTCAGGCTCTGAGCACCTTGCACGACGTGCATGCTGGCCCGCTTCTTTGAGCTGGCCTCAGTGAATAGGAGTGTGCCGACATCGAAGTCGAAGGCGGCCAGCCCGATGCGCCCGGGCACCTTGGCCTTGAGGCTGCTGGTCCACTTGAAGCGGCCGGCTACCATGAGGTGAATGACCAGGTAGAGCTCATCCCCGAAGTGCAAGACGATGCGCTTTCCCAGCCGCTCGATGTGGTCGACAGTGCGGCCGGTGAGGGCCGACAAGGCAGGTTGCACAGAGCGCAGCACGAAGGGGCTGGCAAGCCGGACACCCTGCAGTTCGGCACCGCTGATCTCGCGCTGCAGGCTCTCTATGTAGATGGTGACGTCCGGAAGCTCGGGCACGACGCGTCATTCGGCCGCCATTTGGCGCTGGACGCAAGCCGGACTGGGAGCGCCCGCCACGGCCGGGCGAGCCGACCGTGGCGAGACGAGTGCCACCCCGCGTTGCTTGCGAGGCGTACATTGTATTTATCGGACCTACATGTGTGGGGTTGCTTAGAAGTTCGACATGTTGGCGTTTTGTTGCCGATGTCGGACGAACCCGTGCAGCTTCGCCCTCACGCCTTTACTCCCCTGGCAGACGCTGAAGGGCAGCCTCGCAGCCGGTTTGCGCCCTATTTGCCCGTCCTGAACGCCTGCAGTCTCTGCCCGGCGCGCTGCTGTCGGCTGCATGTGAAGGTGTCTCTCCCCGACGCGGTCCACTACTGCCGCACGCTGGGGGTGCCCTTCTTCGCGGGGTTAACGATCGTGCCCAGCAAGGATCCCGAGCATGCCTTCACGCTCGACGCTGACCCCCGCTTCGCTGAGTCGCTGGCGCCGTGGACGGGCAAAGCCGAGATCGAGCTGCTGCGCCGCGAGGACGGGGGCTGTCGCTCTTTGGTGAAGGTCGGCGAGCACGAGCGTTGCGGCGTCTATGGGGCGCGGCCCACCTTCTGCCGGACCTACCCTGCGGGTTGGCGTGCCGAAACGGTGGAGGGCGGGCCTGCGAGCATTCTGTGCCCGGTGCCCTATGGCATCGACCCTCAGCACGAGGCCGAGCTGAAGGCCGAAGTGCAGCGCTCCATCCGGTTTTGGCGGCTGCACGACGAGATCGTCGCCGAGTGGAACGGCATGTCCTGCGACCGCGGTGTGCAAGATTTCTTGCGGTTTGCGATTGAGCGGGTGTGTGAGGCGATGTCGTGGTCGGCGGACCTGACGCTCGCAGAGGGCACGCGGGACCAGCGGCTCTACGATGCGATGTTGAAGGCCAAGGTGGTTGCGCAACCGAAGTTTCGCATGACCACCGAGCCTGAACGGCCCTTCGCGGACCTGCCGATCAAGCCTTGTTGACGTATCCCTGAGAGACGAGGCTCATCAGCGCGGCAGCCGTCTCGTAGTCGGTGCTCGGGGAGTGGTCGAAGACATGCTGCGTGAGCCCCTCGTTGAGCACCAGCTGCAGCACGTCCAACTCCGGAGCCTTGAGCTGCGATAGAGGCGGAGTGAGCGGCCGCGGGATGCTCAGCGTATCGTGGGGCTGCGGCAGATTGGGGGCGATGCGACGGAACTCGTCGAGCTGACGCAGAGCCTCCATGAGCAGTGACTCCGTGGAGTCCTCCAGCTCAAGCATGAACTCGGCGTCCTCTTCGGGCGGCCCGAACTCAAACTGCCCTTCCTCCCAACCCACCATCCGGCACAGGGACTTCATCGGTCCCAGCTCGTGGTCGTCATCGATGGAGGCGTAGAAGATATTGCCGGTACGCAGGTAGATCTTGCCATAGCCGAGGCTGCTGCGAATGTGCAGAACCCCGGTGCGCTTCGACGTCGCGAAGAGCTGCAGCAGGTCGGGGATCGGGACCTCTTCGAGCGTGCCGCTCATGGAGGTGCCGCCCTTGTTCTCGCTACGCACCGCCTGGAGCTGTTCACGCGCCACGCTCTGTGAGACCTGGTCCGAAGAGCTGGCCACCACCTTGAGGATCGAGGTGCCGATCAGGATGCGATCACCCTCTTTAAGGCGCGTCTTGCGCACCTTCTCGCCGTTGACGAACGTTCCATTCGTCGAGCCGAGGTCTGTGATGATGATCTGACTGGCCTGGGCGGCGATCTTGGCGTGCTTGCGCGACACCATGTCCTCGACGAGGACCATGTCCAGTTCCGATGAGCGGCCGATGACGATCTCCCGCTCACCAGAGAGCGGGAAGAGGCCACCCTGATACTTGCCGGAGATGAACCTCAGGGCGTAGTTCTGCGGCATCTTTCGCGGACCGTAGTTCGAACCAGCGCTGCGTTCAAGCGTCACATTGCGCCTGAATGTAGGTGCGCGGTCGCTAGGGTGATTCTCCCCCAGTCCCGGAGGACAGGCCGGCGCGGATCAGCCACAGACCGGCGGATCTTTCGAGGGTGAAGCGGCCGATTTGCGGTGGCAGGGTGCGATCACCCACTGTCAGGCGGTAGTGCTCGTCGAGGTGGGCGATCGGGCCGCGAACTTCTAGGCGGTAGTTGCTCACCTGTATGCGGATCTTGATCCCCGATAGGTCCTGGCTCAGCCGCTGGATGACCTCATCTGCGGTGCGATCCCCGTCCCGGTAGTTGGGGTGCAACAGGGGTTCGAGCGCCCGCGCATCATTGGCCTCCAGGGCGGCTACGCGCCGCGACATCAAGGCGCGGATGTTTCGCAAGTGAGGTAGCAGACCGGAGCGCACCCGAAACGCATCCTCTTTGAACATGTCGAGCTGCACGGGGCCGACGACCTTCCACGTGGTCTGGCCGACCAGTTCCGCGTTGAGCCGCCCGGTGAGGGTGGCCTCCCGCGCCGAGGCGCCGCTGGCCATGCTCAGGTCTTCAAAGCGCACCGTACGGCGCTCGAAGTCTCGCTGCATGGCCTCAAGGTCTCGCTGCAGCTGATCGCGCGCGCCCTGGGGATCGGCGTAGTCGGGATCGACGTGCACCAACACCGCTGCAGGATCTCCGGCTTGCAGGGCTTCGGCCAGGCGCTGCGCCACCTCGGCGGGCGGGGCAGTGCAGGCGCTGAGGCTGAGCATCAACACAGCGGTGGTCGCTCTCATGGCAGGATCAACAGCTCCACGCGCCGATTCTGTGCCCGCCCCTTGGCGGAATCATTGCTGGTGATGGGTCGGTCGGGCCCGTGACCGACCGACCGCAGGCGCGCCGCTGGCACACCCCGCTTGACCAGGTGACGCACCACGGACTCCGCACGCTTGAAGGACAGGCGCAGGTTGCTGGACCGACGCCCCCGGTTGTCTGTGTGGCCTTGCACCGAGACGACGGTGCCAGGTGCCAGGCTACGGATGGCCTCGGCGATCTCATCCAGCAGGCCCCGGCTGCGCGCTTGGATCCTGGCTGAACCCGTTTCGAAGAAGACCGGCTCGTCGAGTTGCAGCCGATCCGGGGCGACCTTGACCTTGGACGGGGCAGGCGCGGGTTTGGGTTCGGTGGCCGGCGGGGGAGGCAGAGCAGGAGGCGCTTTGGCCGGACAGCCATTGCCGGCAGCCGAGCCCGGGTCCGTGGGGCAGTCGTCTTGCAAGTCCGGCACACCGTCCTTGTCGAAGTCGGCGGCGGGTTGCTGAATGAGGGCAAGACCTAGGAGCAGCGCGGCGAGCGACACGAGTCCAGCTTAGCAGGCTCTTCGGCTTCTGTTCGCCCCTGTCTCCGTGCAAGCATCCCCGCCTATGGCCTTCATGGAGTGGGAGTTTAATGAGGGGCCGGATAACGATGGCCAGTTCATCGCGACCGGCAAGGTGATTGAGCAGCTGCGTCGGCACCTCGCGCGCGGCGAGGTCGATAACGCGGTGGCCCTGTACGAAAGCTGCGTGCAGGAGACCGTGGGCAAGGAGCTGTGGTCCGAGTTTAACGCGGCCTCGGTGCCGACCAAGAAGGCGATCGCCAACCTCTTTTATCGCTCCAGGGACTATCAGCGGGCCGCCTTGGCCTGTCAGGAGTTGGGTGAGTGGGGTGCGGCCGCCAAGGCCTACGCGGCCAGCTACGATTACAAGAACGCAGGCATGTGCCTGAGCAAGAAGGGCGACCAGGTGGGGGCCGCCCAGATGTACGAAAAGGGCGGCGAGCACCGCCAGGCCGCCGAGATCTACTACCGTGAAAAGCGTCTGGGGGACGCAGCGGGGGCCCTTGAGAAGGCGGGGGATGCCTTCGCCGCCGGCCAGCTCTTTATGCAGGCCAAGGACGATCACCGGGCCGCGCAGATGCTGTCCCAGGTCGGCCCTCAGCACCCCCGCTACGTGCACGCGGTCGGCCTGCTGTCTGAAGTATTGGTCCGCATGGGTCGCCGTGACCTGGCTGTTCAGCGTCTGGGCGCAGCCCTGCCTGCCGGGGGCGTGAAGGATAAGCTCGTCGCGGAGTTGGCTTATCGGCTCGGCCGGCTCATGTGGGAGGCCGGTGAAGGTGCGCAGGCGCAACGTGCCTTTCAGATGGTGGGCGCTTTCGACCCGGGCTTCAAGGATGTGCAGGATTGCTTGCGGCGCATCAATGGTGGGCAGACCCAGGCCCCACCCGCGGGTACGCCATTTACAGCAATGGGCGCGACTCAGTCGATGCGAGCGCCAAACCTTCAGGCCGAGGCCACCATCCCAGCGGCACCCGCGAGGCAGGCGCCGCCCAAGGCGCACACAGACCCCTTTGGTTCGCTGGATTCTGTGGATGCCATCCGCGGCCTCAATCGGCCGACCATGGAGATGGGCTCGCCGCCGCGTCCCGCTGAGACGGTGCCGGTGGGCTACGTGCAGCGCATGCCGGGCTACGAGGTCATGAAGCAGCTGCCGCTCTTCGCCGACCTGACGCTCGATGAGATGAAGGCCTTTTACAATATTTGTGAGCAAGTCAGCTTTCAGCCGGGTGAGATCATTATCGAGCAGGGGCACCCGGGCACCGGGCTGGTCATCGCCCGAGAAGGCCACATGCAGGTAAGCAAAGTGCTCAACGGCGGCCAAGAGACGGTGCTCGCGCGCCTGCCTCCGGGGCGCTTTGTGGGAGAGATGGCTCTGGTGGAAGACGTGCCGACGTCTGCGAGAGTGAAGGCCCTGGATACGGTGCGGGCCCTCAAGATCGACAAGAAGCGCTTCGAGACCTTCATGTTCGAGAACGACCGGATTGCGCTGCGCGTGTACCGTAGCTTCGTGAAGACGCTGTCTGAGCGGCTGAGGCAGCAGAACGCGGCTCGCTAGCCTGCGTTTGGCAGTGGGGCGGCAGAGGGCCGGCCGCGTGCGTTGTCCTAGGTGTCAAGCGCGTCGAGTTCGTGCTGCAGGATGGATTGCGCCGCATGGTCGGGCTGCACCTTGGGCAGTTCGGCTTCACGCTTTGTTTGACGGCGCTTGAGGCGGGTGGCCAGTACGAGCAGGCCCAACAGGGCGAGGGCTACGGCTACGTAGGGCACAATCCAGCTCATCATGGCGAAGCCGTTCTCGGTGCCCACCGCGAGCACCGTGGGGCCGTAGATAGACAGGTAGGTCTGCACCAGTTCGGGCTCCGTCTTGCCCTGCACCGCGGCGTTGAGCATCACGATTCGGGTAATGCGGGACCAATAACAGTGACCGTCGGTGATGTTGCTGGGCGGACAGTTCGGGCACAGCGACATGAGCCGCAGGCCGGCCCTACGTGCGATCTCCCGGTGGGCGGGCTGAGAGGGCAGGGTCTGTTGCCAGGAGACGCCGAGCTTTTCTGCGGCCAGCACCGGCGAGGGCTCGTCGCCGGCGCGGGCCTCAGGGGCCACCGCCACGGTTAGCGCCGAGGCGAGCACGAGGAGGAGCGGCGAGCGGCTTGGGCGCTTCATGCCCAGATTATCGGCTCTTTGAACCAATAATTGGGCGGGGTGCGACCGTTGACCGCGTGGCGAAGTGTCGCAGGGGGAGCTAGCGGGGCAGCTCATCCGGCATGGGGCGGTCCAGGATGCCAAGGACTCGCTCTAGTCGCTGCTCAAGGAACAGCGCCTGGGTCTGGTCGTGCAGCGTGAGCAACTTGAGGGTGTCGCCGCTACGCGTCTGGGCCTTCAGCAGGTAGCTGGTCGAGGTGCCGCCCTTGCGGCTGCGGTGCACCTTCTTCGCGCAAGAAAGCTGGTCCAAAGTCATCGTCTCCAGCGAGCGCCCCCCCGGCCAAGGCAAGGGGCCGTGCCGGACCTGCAAGCGGCCCTGCCGTACGTCGATGCGGGTGGTATTGACGAAGCCGCAGAGCGTGAAATAGCTCAGCCCCACGCCGGCCGCGACATGAAGCAGCGGGATGAGCAACATCGGCAGTGCTGCGTCGCCCGCCGATAGCGCGAGCCCATACCAGACCACCAGGAAGCCGTTCCAAACCAGACAGAAGAACGCGAAGAAGAAGTAGGCGGGTGAGAACCAGCGACGGCTCAAAACGATCTCGCCGCCGTTGTCGACCACCTCGATCCCCTTGGGTGTGGGGATAGGCGCGCGCTTACGTACGGGAGCGCGATTGGGGACCTCGTCGGCGAAGCCAAAGACATCTCCGCACTGCGCGCACTTGGCGATCGCCAACTCGATATTCAGGTTATCGGTGGGCACATCAGCGTGGCAGGCACGGCACGTGATCTTCATCGAATTGATCCAAGGGGGGCCGGCAGCGCAGGGTGCTGCCGGGCGTGGGGCCTCGAGGGCTACTTCATGTGCGGGTAGCCGTGGTCCGTATCCGGCACAAAGACTTCCTTGATGTTCCTCGCGGAGGTCCAACGGAGCAGGTTGGCCATGCTGCCCGCCTTGTCGTTGGTGCCCGAGGCCCGCGCGCCGCCAAAGGGCTGCTGGCCGACCACTGCGCCGGTGGGTTTGTCGTTGATGTAGAAGTTGCCAGCGGTGAAGCGCAGACGGTGGGCGATGCGTTGCACCGCGTAGCGGTCTTGCGCAAAGACGGCGCCGGTGAGCGCGTACGCGGAGGTGGTGTCGCACAACGCCAACGTCTCGTCTTCCTTGTCATCGTCGTAGACGAAGAGGGTCACCACGGGGCCGAAGATCTCCTCAGACATCAGGCGGTGGTTGGGGTTGGTGGTCACCACCAAGGTCGGCTCGACAAAGTAACCCGTGGACTTGTCGCAGCTGCCGCCGGCGAGCACGGTGCACTCATCGCTACTCTTGGCGAGCTCCAGATAGTTGGAGTGTTTGTCGAAGGCCTTTTCATCGATCACTGCGGCCAGGAAGTTACTCAGGTCGCGCGGGTCGCCCATCTTTAGGGATTCGATCTGTCCCACAACCAAGTCCTTCAGTTTGGGCCAAAGGGACTTGGGCACGTAGACCCGGGAGGCCGCGCTGCACTTTTGGCCCTGGTACTCGTAGCCGCCGCGTACAATCGCGGTGGACAGCGCCGCGACGTCGGCAGAGGCGTGCGCAAAGATGAAGTCCTTGCCGCCGGTCTCGCCCACGATGCGCGGGTATTGATGGTAGCGGTCGATGTTGGTGCCGATTTCGCGCCACAGGTGCTGAAAGGTTCGGGTGCTTCCGGTGAAGTGCAAGCCAGCCAGCTTTTCGGACGCGAGGGCTGTAGCCCCGATGGGCTCGGGCGCACCTTGCACCATGTTCACCACCCCGGGCGGCAAGCCAGCTTCCAGCAGCAGCTCCATGAGGTAGTAGGCAGAGAGCATCTGCTGGGGGGAGGGCTTCCATACAACCGTATTGCCCATCAGGGCGGGGGCGGTGGGCAGGTTGCCGGCGATGGCCGTGAAGTTGAAGGGGCTGACCGCGAAGACAAAACCATCCAGCGGTCGGTACTCCACCCGGTTCCACTGACCGGCGGGCGAGATGGGCTGGTCCTCAAGAATCTGGCGAGCGAAGGCGACATTGAAGCGCCAAAAGTCCGCCAGCTCACATGCGGCTTCGATCTCAGCCTGGCGCACCGTCTTGGACTGACCGAGCATGGTGGAGGCGTTGAGGCGATCCCGCCAGGGGCCACACAGCAGGTCGGCGGCCTTCAGCAGGATGGCGGCGCGCGCGTCAAAGTCCATGTCGGCCCACGCGGGGCGCGCGGCTTCGGCAGCGGCGATCGCTCGCTGTACCTCGGCGGGGCCGCCCTGGTGCGCTTTGGCGACGACGTGCTGGTGGTCGTGCGGCATGCAGACGTCCGCGGTCTCGCCGCGTACGCGCTCGTTGCCGATGTACATCGGCACATCCACGACCTCCCCCGACATGCGCTTCAGCTCGGCCTCGATCGCTGCGCGCTGTGAGCTGCCGGGCTCAAAAGTCATGGGCATCTCGTTCTTCGGGGTGGGGATCCGCGATATTCCGCTCATGCCGGCAGGTTTGGCCCCGGCGCGCGCTGGCGTCAAGGTGAGCAGGTCTCCGTCCTGAGACAAAAGCGTGACGCCTAGGTCCCGCAGCCCGGCATTGGTTGACCCTTACCCCGGATTCTGCGAAACGGGCCCCGAGCGTGGGGACCCGCTTTGTCCCCCGCATGAATGGGAGCGAACTGAGCATGACCCGCATCGCCATCAACGGTTTTGGCCGAATCGGCCGCTGCGTCCTACGGGCGCTGCAAAACAGCAGTCACAACTTCGATGTTGTGGCCATCAACGACCTCACAGACGCCCATACTTTGGGCCATCTGCTGAAGTACGACTCGGTGCACGGCACCTTCGACGCAAAGGTCGAGGTCGGCGAGAGCAGCCTCACCGTCAACGGCGACAAGATTGATATCCTCGCCAACCCCGATCCCTCCAAGCTGCCTTGGGGTGACCTGAACGTCGATATCGTTTTCGAGTGCTCAGGCCGGTTCACGGACGGAGACGCAGCACGACAGCACATTACGGCCGGCGCCAAGCGCGTGATCATCTCGGCGCCCGGCAAGGGCAACGTGGATGCGACG
>Ga0193954_1001830_pt1 | contig 10512 bp, 10 predicted proteins | sample BB_5_MG_FD_140340 | JGI IMG/M metagenome (GOLD analysis project Ga0193954, IMG submission 140340) | Microbial mat bacterial communities from the Broadkill River, Lewes, Delaware, United States - BB_5_MG | ecosystem: Environmental > Aquatic > Freshwater > River > Microbial mats | place: USA...
AGGGTTGAGGATATTGCCCATTTTCCCGTAATGCTCATCGCTACACGCCAGTGAACGTGCTCCATTGAGTACAGAAGCGAAGTCTAGCTCTAACCCTTCTTGGCTAGCGCTCCAGTTGCGATAGGGTTTGCCGTATAAGCGTAAGCGTGCAACACCTCCGTCAGGAAAAATATTCAGGCGTATGTGAGTCCAAGGGCGAGAATCGTCGACCGGAAACAGATTGTGGCTGTCGCCGTTGAGGCTAACGGCATCCAGTAATGTTTCCCACTGGGTAGACTCGCTTGGTGCTTTATCCGGGGAGAAACAAGCATCAATAGAGGCAGATGGGGGGTAGTTTCCTGTGAAGTAGGCGGTATCGATATCCACGCCTTTGATAACTCCTGCAACACCGAGTTTAACGATGGCATAATCATAGCCTTCAAAGCGTTTTCTTCGAGATTCCCAGCCGTCCATCCATTTGCCGTTATCATCATATACGCCGTCTTTCCAAACGGGGGCTTCTGGCTGCAGCATGCGGTTAACATCGGCAAACCAGTCATCTGTTACAAATGTTGCCACACTCCCTAAACGCGCATCCGCAAGGTTGATGAAGCGGGTAAAATCAATGTTCTTTTGCATATCTATTCTCACCAATTACAGCATTTCTAAGCGAAACAGAGCGATTTTATTAATTTCGTCTAGGGCTTGTTTAAATTCAGTGGGTTTATCGTTTTTTAGTCTAGATGCAAAGGCCTCTAGAATCTGAAAACGGTTGCTACCCTTGACTGCCTTTATAAATGGAAAGCCAAATTTTTCTTTGTAGGCAGTATTGAGCTGTGAAAAGCGCTTAAACTCTTCTGCACTGCATTCGTGAATACCCGCGCCCGCTTGCTCTTGAGTAGAGGAGGCTGTGAGCGTACCTTGAATCGCGGCTTTGCCAGCTAAATCCGGATGGGCATTGATTAAGGCCAGTTGTTGCTCATAAGAGGCGTTTAACAGAACTTCGCTCATTGTTCGGTGAACGATATGCAGATTATCAAACTGATCTACAGGGCCTTTATCATAGGTTGCGTCGGCTATCCAAGGGGAGTGTTCATAGATATCCGAGAAGCATTGCACAAAAGTCGCTTTATCCATCTGGCAGGGTTTGATTGTGCGGAACTTCATGACGGGAGGGCCTGTGATGTGTAGGGGTGCTTATCGTACCAATGGCGCGCAATATCTATCCGCCGGGCGTACCATACTTTGTCAAATTGTTGGGTATACTCGATAAAACGTTTTAGGGCTGCTATGCGTCCAGGCCGGCCAATTAAACGACAATGTAGGCCAATAGAGAGCATTTTCGGTGCGGTTTCTCCCTCTTCATAAAGCGTATCGAAGCTATCTTTTAGATATTGATAAAACTGCTCCCCGCTATTAAATCCTTGGGTTGTAGAGAAACGCATGTCGTTGGTGTCGAGTGTATAAGGAATAACTAAGTGGCCTTCCCCTTGGTTATCTAACCAATAGGGTAGATCATCATCATAGGCGTCTGAGTCATATAAAAAACCACCTTCCTCCATGACCAGTTGTCGGGTGTTTGGGCTGTTTCGGCCGGTATACCAACCCAGAGGTCTTTTTCCTGTGATTGACTCAAGAATTTGAATGGCCGTGTGGAGGTGTTCCCGTTCCTCCTTTATGGAGACGGGATGGTAATCAATCCAGCGGTAACCGTGGCTACAGATTTCATGTCCTGCGGCGGCCATTGCTTTAATGACCTCGGGGTGGCGCTGAGCAGCCATGGCCACTGCGAAAATGGTTAATGGGATTTGGTACTTTTTGAATAATGAGAGTATGCGCCATACGCCAGCACGGCTGCCATATTCATAGATCGACTCCATACTCATATGTCGAGCATGGGGGAAGGGGAGCGCACCAGGAATTTCAGACAAGAACGCTTCTGATTCCTGATCACCATGCAAAATACAACGCTCACCGCCTTCCTCGTAATTTAAGACGAATGAAAGTGCAATTTTGGCTTCATTGGGCCATTCAGGATGGGGAGGCTGGCCTCCATAACCAATAAGGTTGCGTTGATAGCTCATAATAACTTAACTCTAGAGTCAGGTTATTGTTGTATACAACCTTTTAGGGCAAAATTGAAGTCTAATCTACATCAATAGCACGCGCTTGTGGCAGCAAAAGAGGTGGTATTCATGGGCTACTTAACGACACATGTACTGGATACAGCCCATGGGTTACCGGGTAAAGGTATTTCAGTTGATCTTTATCGAATCGAAGGGGCAAACAAAACCTTGCTTCATTGTTGTATTACTAATGATGATGGTCGTACTGATACACCTGTTTTAGCCGAAGCGGAATTTGCTGTAGGTGAGTACGAATTGGTATTTTCGGTGGCGAGTTATTTTCGAAAGATAGGCGTGGTGTTACCCGATCCTGCCTTTATTGATGAGGTGGTGATTCGGTTTGGTATTGCGGACATAGAGACGCATTATCATGTTCCGTTATTGGTTTCCCCCTACGGTTATTCAACATACCGGGGTAGTTAATTAAAAGGTGACTAGCGCTGGTAAATCGTGTGTGTAAAAAGTAGCCAACGGTCTGTTTTTGGTGTGTAAATACGTTTTTTTGTCCGGTTTTTCTGCTTAAATCGCTGTTTTTTCTATTTTAGTCACCACCGCAGCCACCGCTGCAACCGGATGAATCTCCACTGCAACTGGAGCCACCACACCCCGATCCGCATCCGATATGGCCTGCACAATAAGTGTCATTTTTACCAGGCTCTTGAGATTGGCAATTGAGCGCGTAATTGAACCCGTCAGGAATCATGAGCTGCGAATCTATAGCAAAAAGCAACGGTAACTGTGTCGGTGATTTAGGCGGAATGTTCTCTCGTGAGCAGGAAATATTCCATGCAGTTTTAATCCCTTTTTGAGCGAGAGTCGGGGATTTCATGGCTTCAGCAGGAGTGTGATGTAAAAACCTTCCCAGCGCTTTCTTACAGAAGTACTCGTATTTGCGTGTAAAAAGAATAAACTCGTGCCAAGCGACATCGACTACCTGTGAAGGCATCGAGACCATTCTATTTCCGGCGATATTACACAAGTGAAAGTATTCCCTGAGTCCCGCTATCACATAGTCCGCGTCTTGATCGGTTAGGTGGGGATACTTTTCGATTAACTTGCGAGCAATCGCTGGTGGAAATTGGTAGGTGTCTATTAACTGCTCCCGCCGTGACACAAGCCATTTTCGATAAGCTTTGTAAACCAGATAACTAATGACAGCGGCTAACGCTATAGATATAAAACCACCCATAAATTTCTCAAAATCCTTCTATTAAGTAAGGGCAAATGCCACCGCTGATTTGGCATGGATCGCAGTGGTGTCGTATAACGGTAGGCAGCTGTCCGTGTTCTGAATCAGCAAGCCAATTTCAGTACAACCAAGGATAACGGCTTCAGCCCCCTGTTGCTTGAGATTTTTTATGGCGTTCTGATAGAGTGCTCGTGATGCTAACGTTACTGTTCCACAACAAAGCTCATCGTAGATAATACGGTTTATTTCAGCTTGTTCAACGAGACTGGGTGTGATGACCTCGTTAACCCCTAAGTTAATCAGCCGTGATGAATAGAAACTTTCCTGCATCGTAAAACGTGTACCTAAGAGCCCAACACGCTGTACACCATCATCTAAAAGTGCTTTCGCTGTTGCATCGGCAATGTGAAGTAGAGGAATGCCGATTGCGCTAGTAATTTCATCAGCGACTTTATGCATGGTGTTTGTTGCTATAAGTAAGCAGTCAGCACCCGCTGCTTCGACTTGCTTGGCGGCGTGCGCTAATAAAATGGCCGCTTCTTCCCATTTGCCTTCGGCTTGTAGTACTTCTATTTCGGCAAAATCCACGCTAACCAGTACAATCTTGGCAGAATGTAACCCTCCCAATTTAGCCTTTATTCCTTGGTTAATAGCCGCGTAGTAACTTTGCGTTGACTCCCAACTCATACCACCGAGTATTCCAATTGTTTTCATGGTACCTCCTCTCAATATCGTTAAATGTCCGTGTTATCAAAGACTAAATGAATACGTCGATTGCGCTTGCCTTTATTCTCTATTTTACTGATGCGCACGGGGCCAATTTCACGCGTGTTCTTTACATGGGTGCCGCCGCAGGGCTGTAAATCGATTCCTTCTATTTTGATGAGCCTAACGGTACCGCTACCCCTAGGTGGCTGGACTGAGAGCGTTCTGACCAAGTCTGGTTGCTGATCTAGCTCGGCTTCTGAAATACGTAATGACATGACTTCAGAACCTGTGCTGATAAGCTGATTGATCTGCTGGGTTAATACTTCTTTATCGAGTTTATGATCACCTAAGTCGAAATCGAGTCGGCTTTTCTCTACGCCAACAGAACCGCCAGTAACACCTTTAGGAACAAGCGAGCAAAGTAGATGCAAACAGGTGTGCATTCGCATGAGCGAGTAGCGACGCTCCCAATCGAGCTTTTGGTGAATAGCATCGCCTACATTAGGTAATGGGTGATTTGCTTCAAGAAAAAGTAAAATCTGGTTGGCTTCACTTTTTTGTGTGTCAATGACTCGAAGCTCGCCTACGGGTGATTCGATCCAGCCTGTGTCTCCTGGTTGACCTCCACCTTGTGGATAGAAAAGAGTTTGATTTAATTCTATGTAAGGTCGTCCTTCGAACTCACCTACAGAGGTTATGATCCCTTCCGCTTCGGCTAAGTAGCTTTCTTCAAGAAAAAGTCGCTTTGTCATAAGGATTCCTTAATTGTATGGATTCAATTTATTGTTTTGACTAAAGTAAGCGAGCAATTCATCATATTAACTCTATTTTTTAGGTCAATATTTTTATTGTTATGGTGACAATTTGGACCCCCGATCTTAGTCGCTACCAAGGGGCGCGATACAAAGCGTTAGCTGAAGCTATTTCCAACGATATTTTGAGTGGTGTTTTATCACCTGATGAAAAACTGCCCCCGCAACGCCGATTGGCTGATGCTTTGGGCGTGACGGTGGGAACAGTCACCCGTGGGTACGCTGAAGCGGAGCGGCGTGGTTTAGTGAATGCCAAGGTTGGTAGCGGGACTTACATACGCAGCAGTGGTGCTCAATCTATGGGGGATTACCTTATTACGGATAAACCCCGTGGATTTACGGATCTTACAGTGAGTTTGCCTGTTGATGTTGGCCAGCACTCTCTGCTTGCAAATACACTGCAGGAGCTACATCAACAACCTGAACTGTTATCCCGGTTACTGGGGTACCACCCTGAAGGAGGGTTTTCCCATCATAGGGAAATAGCGGCGCAGTGGCTAAGCTATGATGATTTTACGCCGAGTGCTGATTGTCTGACGCTCTGTAATGGCGGCCAGCAGGCGATTCAATTAGCGCTAATGTCTGTTTGCCAGCCGGGAGATACGTTACTTGCAGAAGGCGTTGCGTATCCGGGGTTGAAGGTGTTGGCTCGACAGCTGAAATTGAAAATTATACCGTTATCTTTTGATCATGAGGGTATGCTGACTGAGTCGATTGATGGCTTGTGTCGGCAGTATAGCCCGAGGTTGATCTACTGCACTCCGACTCAGCATAACCCAACCAATACAAGACTATCGAAGGCCCGACGCGAATCCTTAGTTCAAGCAGCACAACGTAATCAATTGCTAATAATTGAAGATGAGGTCTCTGCTGTTCTGGCGGAGCAGAGGGACTTACCCTTAGCGGCGATGCTTCCTGATCAGGTTTTTTATATCAGTAGCTGTTCAAAAAGCATGGCTGGTGGACTTAGAGTGGGCTTTTTGGTTTCACCGCCAGCTTATCACTGTAAGGTATCGGCTGCATTGCGTGCGAGTTGTTGGATGGCTGCCCCGTTGATGGTTGAAATAGCGTGCCGTTGGATTAAGCAAGGGTATGCAGACAAATTATTAAATCAGCAAAAGAAAAAGTTGAGGGAGCGATTCCTTATCGTAAAAACTTTATTGGCGGGGTTGGAGTTTCATGCCAGAGCGGATAGTTTTTTTGTCTGGTTACCCTTGCCGGATCATTGGCGCGCCTTGGATTTTGTCCGAGCAGTTGAAAAGCAAAAGATTATGATTACCGCTGCAGAGAGTTTTGCTGTTGCTAATTATGCCGCTCCGCAGGCGGTTCGCATCTGTATCAGCGCTGCAGAAAATAACGAGGTGTTAAGCAAGGCTTTGTTGTCTATCAAAGCATTGGCGCTCTCTACGCCTGACACTGAGCTTTCTCTATTTTAAACGAAGGATGTGTTATGACATATCAACTTACCGTTGTGGATCAGTCCCCAGTACAGTTGGGAACAGCTGGAGCGGATCAAGCTCCAACATTATCTGCACAATTAGCGAAAGCCTGTGATCAGTGGGGCTATCAGCGTTACTGGTTGGCAGAGCACCATAATAGCAATAGTTTTGCTGGCCCGTGCCCGGAAGTATTGATTAGTCACATAGCGTCCATAACCAAGAAAATTCGTGTGGGGAGCGGTGGTGTGATGCTGGCTAACCACAACCCTTACAAAGTAGCCGAGCAATTTCGTATGCTCGAAACCTTATTTCCTGAGCGCATTGATTTAGGCATTGGTCGGGCACCCGGAGGCGATGGCGTAGCAAGTCAGGCACTTGCGTACCCTTACCGGCCAGATAATGGACAGCGTTATGCAGAACAAACCCAGCTACTTTGTGGATTCTTAAGAGATGGTTTTGCTGATAGTCATCCTTTTAGCGATTTAAAAGTGATGCCGGATGATCAACCATGCCCTGAATTATGGATGTTAGGTACCAGTGGTGGCAGTGCCGCCTTTGCAGGTCAGATGGGTATGAAAATGTCATTAGGACTTTTTATCAGCCCGGGCGATCAAACCGTTGCCATTATGCGTGAGTATCAGCGAGCCTTTCGCGAGTCAGGGCATGCTGGCGAGCCCCAAACCATGATTACTGTCTCTGCTCTGTGTGCGTCAACCCGAGAAGAAGCGCTCTACTTAGCGGCTCCACAAGCGCTTTGGAAAGTGATGGCGTTTCGCCACGGTGTCAGGAATCCTTGGCTGAGTCCGGAGGAGGCACTTAATCAACTAAAGACCTTGCCTTTGTCTGATCAGCGCTATTTTGAAGAACTCATTAATTCAGTGTTACTGGGCTCGCCTGATGAGTGTGCTGAGCAACTAGCAGCCCTAACTCAATACTGGGGTACTAACGAGGTCGGGTTAGTCACCGTTACCCATGATTATGAATCACGTAAACGTAGTTATGAGTTAATGGCCCAAGCTGCCGGTATCATCGACGTTTAACGTTAGAGCAGCCCCGTAGGGCTGCTTTTTAACATCAACGGTTTCGGGTAATAAAGCGGGTTTCTTTTGTTGCGGTTAAGCCCGCACCAGAAAAAGTAAACTTAATCGGTGTTCCTGAGGCAACTTTATGCTCAGTACATACTTGATAAGGAATCCAATACCCATAATGCTCTTTAGAAAGTACAGATAATCCCTCTAAACGAATATTAGAAATACCCGCCGCAGTAACTGTAAGACGTTGAATTGATGAATGAAACGGCTCAGCTTTAATGAGGTAACGATTACAAACAGTATCATCATTCGGCTGATGGAATAGTGCACCGCGATCTCGGCGTATCTCTATTAGGATATCGGTTTTTTGCGTTAGTCCAAATAAAGTGGCACCTGTTGCTATGATCAATATTAATAAATACCCAAGCAGGCGGGGCCGCCAAATAGGGCTGTTTTGTTTATTGAGTAGCGCATCAGAGGTAAAGCGGATCAATCCGCGAGGCCGCTTTATTTTATCCATCACTTGGTCGCAGGCATCAATACACGCCCCACAGTCAATACAGGCAGCTTGCAGACCGTGTCGGATATCAATGCCTGTTGGGCATACTTGAACACAGAGGTTACAGTCCACGCAATCCCCCGTTGTACCATCGCTACAGCGTAGGTGGCCGCGGGGTTCACCGCGTTGACGGTCATAACTAACGGTGCGTGTATGATCGTCAAACATCACGCCTTGAAATCGAGAATAGGGACATGCATGTAAGCAAATTTTCTCCCTGACTAAGCCAGCATTGGCATAGGTCAGGGCTGCCATGATCGTGATCCAGCCTATAACAGATGGGCTCGCACTCAAACTTAACAGGGCTTCGAAAAGCTCACGAATTGGGATGAAATAGCCAGTAAAAGTGATGGCGGTTAACAGAGATACGCTAATCCATAAACTATGTTTTGCGATACGTCGTATCAGTCTGTCGCCTGTCATCGGTTGGCTGTCTTGCTTTGCTCTGAGGCTGGCGCGTCCTTCTGTCCAGTTTTCTATGCGGATGAACACCCATGTCCAGATACTTTGTGGGCACGCAAACCCACACCAAACTCGCCCCCAAGCAACTGCCATAAAGAACAGTAAGCTCGCACCCGCGATCATGACACCCGCTAAGAGCGGAAGATCATGCCAAGAGAGTGAGTTACCAAAAAGATGAATACTGCGCTGGTTAAAGTCGAAAAGTAACCAGGGCGTATCGCCGACTTGTATCCACACTAGGGCAAAATAGGCAAAAAGTAGTGGCCAACTGATAAGCCTTCGGAGTTGTTGAAAGCGCCCTTCCGTTAAACGGACATGTATTTTCTCGTCCTTTGAAAATGGCATAACCTCAATCTGTTCTACAGGAATCTGTTGCATTAGGCACCACGTTGACACGTTACGTTTTATTGAGGGTGAAGCCTAAATAAGAACAATGAATAGGAACAGGTATAAAAAAATATTATAAAATAGGTACAGATTGTTTTTTGGGCCAACAGGTATCCATACCTACAGGAAAAGACCATGGGAAGTGAATATCGATACCGACAATTAGAAGCGTGGCTGATTGAAGGGATCCAAAAAAAGCGTTGGGGTAAAGGTGACCGACTACCTTCCATTCGGTCACTTTGTGAAACCAAAGCCTTATCAAAAGCTACGGTGCTTCATGCTTACCAACGATTGGAAGCAAGTGGTTTAATCGAAGCGCGTCCAAAATCAGGGTACTTTGTGTGTGGTAGTCGTATCGAAAGGCCGTTACCTGAAAGCCGGCCGACTATATCATCACCTTTTCCCGTATCGGTGAGTGATGTCGTCATGGATGTTATGGCGCGAGGCGCTGCTTTTGACCTGCTTCCAGAACGCCATCAGCGTGAAGAGAATAGCCATGCCGTTCAGTTGCTCAACCGGCATATCGGGAGAGCGCTTCGCTCACAAAGAGGGGCTGCTCATCAATATTATGATGAACCTGCTGGATATGTCGAGCTACGGGCATTGATTGCTCAGCGTTATAGACGCTTGAGCTGTGAGCTGACTACTGAAGACCTGTGCATTACGGCAGGATGCCAACAAGCCTTATTTCTTGCGCTGATGGCAACGTGTCAAATAGGAGATACCGTTGCAGTCGAATCCCCTGGTTTTTATGGCGTGTTTCAATTGCTGGAACAGCTAGGTTTGAAAGCGCTAGAAATACCAAGTTCTGCGGCAGATGGCCTGCAAACCCAGGTGTTAGCTGAGGCGTTAACGCGCTGGAAAATTAAAGCATGCGTAGTGACGCCAGCGTTTGCTACGCCTTGCGGTGCAACGTTAAAGCACGCCGCGAGAGAGGAGTTGATCCATCTGGCTAATATGTATGACTTTGCAGTGATCGAAGATGATATTTATGGTGATCTGGGATTCTTTGTTCGTCCTGAGCCCTTAAAAGCATTGGATACGGAAGAGCGGGTCATTTTATGCAGCTCTTTATCAAAAAATCTGTCTAGGGATATTCGCATAGGCTGGATAGCTGCAGCCCGCTGGCATGATAAAGTGAAGCATCTGAAACTGGTTACGATGCTAGCCAGTAGTCGGTTTGTCCAGCAAGGTGTGGTCAGCTTTTTTAAAGATGGTGCATATGATGCACATCTGCGAAAACAGCGGGAAGTGCTTCGCCATAACTGTGATCAATTAGTTAACTACCTCAATGAGCAGTGGCCGTCGGATATAAAGCTATCGGTTCCTGAAGGTGGTCTAGCACTATGGCTACAATTGCCTGATCACCTTAATACGCTGGCACACTATAATGAGGCACTCAGAGAAGGCATGGTCATTACACCAGGGGCGTTATTTTCGGCAACCGATAATTACCATCATTGTATCCGTTTAAGTTTTGCTCACCCGATAACCCAAGCTAGAGAAGCTGCTTTATTCCGCTTAGGTGAAATATTTTTTATGAAATAACCTATGTAGATTTTTTGGTCTAAACTTGACTTGTATAGTCAACTAAACATCCTATGCGTGCTGTTGGGATCCGGGATTGGTAGGTGCACCATGAGTTTTAAAAATTACTTGAACCTTTTCGTAAAGCGCTTGATACCGCTGCTGTTTTTTAGCTCAGCCGTTATCGGAGCAGAGTCTATAACTTTATATACCTATCACAAAACGCCGCCGTTTATTACAGGCGCAAACAACGGTTTAACCTATGATCTGGCAAAATATCTGACTGAAAAAAG
>Ga0193954_1001832_pt1 | contig 10508 bp, 6 predicted proteins | sample BB_5_MG_FD_140340 | JGI IMG/M metagenome (GOLD analysis project Ga0193954, IMG submission 140340) | Microbial mat bacterial communities from the Broadkill River, Lewes, Delaware, United States - BB_5_MG | ecosystem: Environmental > Aquatic > Freshwater > River > Microbial mats | place: USA...
AAGAGGAGATTGTAGGGCTCCACCCCTCCAAACTCTCTCCAAAACATCAACCCAATGGGAATTTATCGTATGAGGATGCCAATGCATGGATCAAAAAATCTTTGGATACAGGGGCATTGCAGTTTGAGTGGCTACATCAGCGTGCTACGGGAGAGACCTTTTGGAGTGAAATTGTATTAACCAAGCTTGAAATTAATGATGAGAGCATTATTCATGCCGTCTGCAGAGATATTCAGTCACGTAAACAACTTGAAATTGATAATCAAACAAAAACTCAAGAGATTAAAAGATTGTATCATAATCTGCAAGACTCTATTGATTATGCCTCTTTGATTCAAAATTCAATTGTCCCCGAATCCAAACTGTTTAAAAAATATTTTGATGCTTATTTTGTCTTTTGGGAGCCTAAGGATGTTGTGGGAGGTGATATTTATCTTTTTGAAGAGTTACGCAATGATAATGAGTGTTTGATGATGATTATTGATTGTACAGGGCATGGTGTTCCTGGTGCTTTTGTGACCATGCTTGTGAAGGCAATTGAGCGTGAAATTATAGGTACGATTAATCGAAGCACAGAAGATGTCAGTCCTGCTTGGATTTTGCAACATTTTAACCAAACAATGAAAAAGCTTTTAAAACAAGAAAATCGTGACTCCATCTCTAATTCAGGGTTTGATGGAGGGATTGTTTATATTAATAAAAAAAGAAAAGTTGTAAAATTTGCAGGAGCCAATACGCCTTTTATCTATATTCAAAAGGGGCAAACTAAATTGATCAAAGGAGATCGTCACTCTATTGGGTATCAAACATCACAAGAGGATTACCAATTTACAGACCATACTCTCTCTCTTGATACAACACTTCAAGGTTATCTTGTTACCGATGGGTATTTAGATCAGATGGGTGGTAAACATGACTTTTTATTTGGAAAAAAACGTCTCTTAAAAATGATCTCTGAGACAAAAGATAAATCTTTTGAAGAGCAGAAGAGTCATTTTATTGAGAGCCTTAAGCGCTATCAAAATGGATATGAGCGTAAAGATGACATTACACTTCTTGGATTTAAGCTTGAAGGATTGAAATAGATATTATAATATAATAGTATTTTAAATAATAAAGGATTATTATGATTCGTACAGTGTTGTTAGTTGGCTTCTTAACGCTTGTATTAGGAGCTGGTGAGATATCAATTACAGGTACCGTTGTCTCGGATAATCAAAAGATGATCGGGGCGAGGTTTATGGGCTATGTCAAAAATATCTATTTTGAGATAGGGGATAAAGTACGTAGAGAACAGACACTTTTTGAGCTAGAATCGGCTGAGTTTGACATACTCAAAAACCAAGCTGATTTGGTACTTCAGCAAGCTGAAATCATGGTGGACATGTACCGCACAAGGCTTGATAGTATTCGCCGAGAAAAAGCGATGTTCCGTTCTCGCGATAGCAGTGCAAAACTCGATTGGGAACACATTGAAATCTCTGCCCAAAATGCCCAAGCAGGGTTGGCTTCTGCAAGAGCTTTATTAGAAAATGCCACGACAAAAGTCAAACAGATGGCAACCATTGCAAACTATTTGGAGGTCAAAGCCCCCAATGATGGCATTATCGTGCAAAAAAATATTCGTGTAGGAGATTTGATTGTGCCAGGGATGTTGGCAATGCTCTTAGTTGACCTAGGGCATCTTGAAATCGAAGCACAAATATCGGAAGCCGATTTGCTCAAAGTCAATGCGGGGGATTTTGTCTCAGTACGTATTCCATCGATTAAATTCAAAACACGAGGACGTATCAAATCTGTTGTCCCTAGTGCCAATCCAATGACCCATACTTTTACTATTCGTGTTAAGTTTGACAAAGGCAGAACCAAAGTCTACCCTGGAATGTATGCTAAGATTGACCTAAACTATAAACCTGCGGATTTGATGGATAAATAAACTTTTAATTGATCTTTTATCTACGCAAACCGCTCACTTAAAATATCTTTGGCTTGCATCATATCTTTATCCCCTCTACCTGAGAGATTGACAAGTATGGTTTTGCCTTTGATATCTTTGATTTTTTTGAGATAGGCAATGGCATGAGAACTCTCAAATGCAGGGATAAGTCCCTCTTTTTGAGAGAGCCATACAAAGGCATCCATCGCTTCATCATCCGTAACATAATCATAGCTAACGACATCTTGGTCTTTGAGATACGCATGTTCTGGTCCAATACCAGGGTAGTCAAGACCAGCTGAAATTGAGTGAGCCTCTTGTATCTGCCCATCTTCATCTTGGAGTAGGTAGCTAAGCTGCCCATGCAGTACTCCTGGACTTCCCTTGGCGAGTGAACAGCCATGTTTGCTATCAAGCCCCAATCCTCCTGCTTCAATACCAATACACTCCACCTCTTTGTCATTAAGAAAATGGCTAAAGATTCCCATAGCATTGGAACCTCCACCGATACATGCGATGACTTTATCAGGTAAGTTTCCTTCCACATTCATCAGCTGTGCCTTGGCTTCCCAGCCAATGATGGATTGAATATCCCGTACCATCATAGGGTAGGGGTGTGGACCTGCTACCGTACCAATGACATAAAAGGTATCACGAGCATGAGTTACCCAGTGGCGAATGGCATCGTTCATGGCATCTTTGAGTGTCTTGCTTCCTGACTCTACGGCGTGGACTTTGGCACCAAGAAGCTTCATTCTAAAGACATTGAGTTCTTGACGTTGGACATCTTTGGCTCCCATAAAGACTTCACACTCCAAATCAAAGAGTGCAGCAACGGTTGCCGTGGCTACTCCATGTTGACCTGCTCCAGTTTCTGCAATAATTTTCTTTTTTCCCAGCTTTTTTGCTAGCAGTGCTTGGGCGATGGTATGGTTGATTTTATGAGCACCTGTGTGGTTGAGGTCTTCTCGTTTAAGATAAATCTTAGCATCCAACTCACGTGAAAGATTTTCTGCAAAGTAAAGTGATGAGGGGCGACCAACATAGTTTTTGTAGTAGTAGTCTACTTCTTTCCAAAACTCTTTATCAAAGCGTACCTTTTCATAATCATTTTTAAGCTCTTCAAGAACAGGCATTAGTGTTTCAGGGACAAAGCGTCCTCCAAAAATCCCAAAGTGACCATTGGTATCAGGGTCAAAGTCACTAGGAGTAGGGATATAAATATCATTTATGGTGTAATCAAGATTCATTATTGGCTCTTTCTTCTCGTTCCACCTCTCCTGAGGTGAAATGCATACAAAAGCTTATACTTTCATATATTCAACGAGTTTAAATTAAAATATGCATTCCCACGCACAGCATGGGAACAAAGTTGATGGATTATATCCAATGAGTATTTAAAGCCAAATTATTCTACAGCTAAGAGATATTTTAATCAAGAGAGATATAATTACTTAATGTAAAAAGATATATTATATAAAGGGGTAACCTTGTTGTTAGTAATTAATGCTCTTGCAGCCATTGTGACTATCATTATAGGAGTAGCTATTTTTAAGAAGGGTACTAATATAAAGAATCTAAATTTTTTAGTGTTTATTAATTTTCTCATAATATTAGGAATCTTGGCTAATCCTCTGATTATAGCTCTTTTAATAATGCTTCCAGCAGTTTTGAGCCTATTTTTTTTACAGATTATTCTGGGTATTCTAGAACTTACTAAACCTAAAACTCTAGAACAGACTCATAAAATTCTTCTTCTTTTAGGTAGTGCTTTACTCTATATAGTGTTGTTAGGTGCTGTCTTTTCTAATGCACCGTGGTAATGTAACATTAAGAACTATCACTAAGAGTCAGTGCAAATAAAACATTGACATTATGTTGTTGCAAGGTAATATAGGCCTCTTGAAGTGTGACACCTGTAGTAATAGTATCATCGACTAAAATTGCATCAATGTTCTCTTTTCCAGTATATCTAAAATCTCTTGGATTGTTGAGACGATAATCAAGACTCTTACCTGCATAATTGACTGAGTTTTGTGCTATTAATTTATGATGTAGAGGTATTGAAAGAGGTGTTTTCATGGAGTGAGCCAAAATTGATACATGCGAATATCCATAACGAATCTTCTCATCAATACCTATTATATAGATAGGCTCTTGCAGTGATTGAGCAAAGCTTTGCATAAAAGGTTTGGTTGTAATGTTTGCAAAGGATTTATAGATAAGGTAACCTAAGGTGCTGTATTTAGAAGCGATATATTTGGATACGTTTTGATAGCTATAAAAGCTATAGACCTCCAAACTTCCAACCCTGCGTTTGGAGATAGAGGGTTGCAATATAGTTGTCGCACAGACTTGACAGAGTGTAATACGAGAGAGCCGATGACAAGAGATACAACGCACAATGCTCCTTAAATATATTTTATTAAATAGTATTATCTTACAATAATAAAATATAAATAAATATTAAAATAAAGTATACTCTTGTTTATTTATTAAGTATTTTTACTATAATATGTCATAAAGTTTTTTTAGAATAAAAATAAGGAATCAAAATATGAAACATCTTAGTAAATATCTCTTTATGTTAATAGGTATCTTTTATTTGACAAGTTGTTCAAGTAGCCACGCTCTAAAGCATAAAGAGAGTTCAAAAGGCATAGATATTAAAAAATTGGATGTTGATCTAAAAAATAAACGTATTTATCACAAAGAGAGTCGTAAGTTATTTACAGGAAAAGTATCTATTAATCTAAAAAGGTCTATTGTCTATAACTATAATGTTAAACAAGGTAGAATTAATGATGCTTATTTTTGGAAAGATGGTATGATGATTCAATCAAAATTCAAAAATGAAAAGTTGAAATTGATCCATGCGAAACGAGAAAAAGATGCTATTGACTATCAAATCTATATCAAAAAGAGTAAATTAGATCGTATAAAAGTTAAACGTTATGATTATGATGCAGATTTCAAATATCGTAAGGGGAAACTCCACTCTTTTGTGATTGAAGGAACAGATGGTCATAGTGTAAAAATGAAGAATGACTATGTTACTGGAAAAGAGTTAAAAACAGGGAAGATTACAAGAAAGAATATTTCTAAGAGTTTTGTTTTTCAACATCTAATAAAAAGAATAGAAAAGCCCTATTATGTTGTAAAAAAACTCTCCTATGGATTGCACTATTATCTTCTTTATACACAAAGTGACTCTAAACTTTCTGCTCAGGAGTGTAAGCAAATATTGGGTGTTAAAACATACAATATACTCAATCAACTCTATGGTGATAAGACAGCAGCCACCGTAGAGTGTCTCAAACGATTGCAAAAGTAGTAGGATTTCAACATCCTACTACAACCCTCTTTGCACAACTGAAAAAAGGTAATCCACCTCAATATCATCCAAATGGATGGTACTTTTACTTTTAAAAGCTTCAATCATACTCTTTTTGTGAATATGTGTAGAAAAAATGCACTCGGGATGGGTGAGTTTGTAGCCTTGCATCAGTGAGACTTGGTATCCAAGGGGGCTTTGACAGATATAACAACTCTCATTATTGTAGATCCGACCTTCATACTCAAGAAGTTCAAGATACGATTCGCACAATACACGTTTGGGGTTTTGTCTATTGATCTTTTTGGCGGATTTGAGTAAAAGGTTGTAATAAAAAGCATCCACCTCTTCTACTTCTTTAAGGTGAATGTATAAAGCACGGGTAAATTGATGCCAAATAAGCACTCTAGCATTACTTTTAAGCCAGTCAAAACCTAGATGTGATACCCCACGTAACCTAGGCAAAAACTTGCCATCTTCACCTTCAATTTCAAAGTCAATCAAAAACCCCAAGGCAATAACCGAGTGTCTAGCTCCATAAAATCGGTAGTAAACACCAACTTTTTCATAGCTTAAAATAGTCACAATACAATCTTCATCCCGTACGGGTTGAATGGAGAGAATAAAGCCTTTCATAGTAATTATTATTCCTCTAAATTAATGCAACAATAAAAATTGTAAATATTATACACTTTTGTAAACACTTCATCTTTCTTTAACTGACCTTTAAGTATAATCTAACCAAAATTAAGAGATAGGAAAAACTTTATTTAATGGTTTGTCCTATCACTTAAAAACATTAGCAAAAATAAATTAAAGGTTGGCTTATGAGAGATCTCTTTACCTCATTTAAAGATAACTGTGGATTTGGGCTTTTAGCCTCAATTGATAACACACCTTCACACAAGAACTTAGAAGATGCTGTGACGGCTCTATCGCGTATGATGCACAGAGGAGCGATTGCGGCTGATGGTAAAAGTGGTGATGGTAGTGGTTTACTATTGTCTTTACCTAAGAAGTTTTTTACCAAAGAGGCTAAAAAGGATGGCATTGTCCTTCCAAATCAATATGCGGTTGCAATGCTTTTTTATCAAAATGAAAAGCAAATTGAGACAATCAAAGAGATTTGTATTAAAAACGATCTAAAGGTCTTCTATCAAAGAGAAGTACCAATTAATACCGAAGCTTTAGGTGAACAGGCTCTTGAGACGCTTCCTAAGATTGCACAAGTGTTTGTTATGCCAAACTCACTCATTGGAACACGACGATTTGAAGCCTTGATCTATCTCTCTCGAAAAGAGATAGAACATGCACTCAAAGAGGATAGTGATTTTTATATTCCATCATTCTCAACTGAAGTGGTATCGTACAAAGGGCTTGTTATGCCTACGCATATCAAAGAGTTTTATGAAGATTTAGCAAATCCTCAGTTTGAGATCTCTTTTTGTCTCTTCCACCAAAGATTTTCAACCAATACTTTGCCACAATGGAAATTGGCTCAGCCATTCCGATCTATTGCCCACAACGGTGAGATCAACTCAGTAACGGCAAACCGATTTAATGTCAAGGCAAAATCAGAAGATATGAAGAGTGATATCTTTAGTGATGAAGAGCTTGATCGATTGGATAACATTATCCAAGATGGTATGAGTGATTCGGCAAGTGTAGATAATTTCTTTGAATTTCTCAATGTCAATGGCGTAGACTTCTTCAAAGCTGCACGTTCGATGTTCCCTGCACCATGGCAAAATGCTCCGCACATGGACGCAGATTTACGAGCTTTTTATGAGTATACCTCTACTTGTTTTGAGCCATGGGATGGACCAGCAGCGGTAAGTATGACTGATGGTCGTTACATCGGATGTGTACTGGATAGAAATGGTCTTCGACCAGCCAAATATATCATTACCAAAGACAATCGAATCTTGATTGCCAGTGAGTATGGTGTATTGCAAACTCCAGAAGAAGATATCGTTGAGCGAGGAAGATTGCAATCAGGTGAGATGATTGGTATTGATCTTAAGTATGGTAAAGTACTTAAGAGTAAAGATATTGATAATTATCTTAAAAACAAAGAGCCTTATGGTAAGTGGCTCAATGAAAATATGAGTTACCTTCAAGAGCACCTTGACTCTCCACGAAGTAAAGAGTACAAACTTGATTTAGAAGTCTTGGCAGCCAAGCAACGATTCTTTAATATTACGCATGAGGTGATTGATCAAGTGATTGAGCCAATGATGGGTGATGGTAAAGAGGCAACGGCTTCTATGGGTGATGATACTCCATTGGCAGCCTTTTCTCAAAAGCAAAGAAACTTTTCTGATTTCTTTAAACAAAAGTTTGCACAAGTAACCAATCCTCCAATTGACCCAATTCGTGAAAAAGTCGTCATGAGTTTAAACAGTGGATTTGGTGAGACACGTAACATCCTCAATGATGATGCACAACACGCCAAGAGACTTAAGACTTCAAGTCCTATTCTCTCAGCGGAGAACCTAGATATTGTTAAAGGTTTTGGTGATATTAATGATCCCAAATACGATGAGTCATATAAAGCAAAAACATACTATACCACCTTTGACAAAGACTTAAAAGCTTCACTCAAAGCCTTATCTGCAAAGATTATCGCTGATGTTCTTGAGAATGGTGTACGAACGATTATCTTAGATGATAGAGCACTGAGTGGAACCGATAAAGTAATGCCAATGTTGATGGTGGTTGGGTATGTTAATCAACAACTTTTAGAACATAAAACACGTCACTTGGCAACCATCGTAGCCGTAAGTGGTGAGGTGTATGATTCGCACTCAGCAGCGTCATTAGTAGCGTTTGGTGCAGCAGCGATCTATCCCTATATGCTCTACCGCACAGTCTCTAATCTACTAGATAGAAAAGGAGAGGCAGATAACTTATCTCAAGTACTTAAAAAGGTACGTAAAGCGATCAACTCAGGACTACTCAAAATTATGTCCAAGATGGGAATTGCAACCATTTCAAGTTACAAGCACTCCAAACTCTTTGATATTATTGGGCTTAGTCGTGAGATAGTTGATGAGTGTTTTACAGGTGCCCATTTACTTCTTGGAGGCTTAGGTTACGCTGATATTGAAGAACGTCTTACCAAAGCACATACGGAAGCTTCAGATAAAGATAATGAAAAGAGAATCTATCCACTTAATATTGGTGGATACTACAAGTACCTTGAGGGGGGTGAGTATCATGATTATGCTCCTTCCGTTGTCCACGCTATCCATAGAGCATCTAAAAGTGGTGAGACAAAAGATTTTGATTCACTCAAAGAGCTTATTGACAATCGTGATAAAAAATTTATCCGTGACTTCTTTGATCTTAAAAGTGATCGAGAGCCTATCGCAATTGAACAAGTTGAACCCCTTGAAGCGATCTTCAAGCGATTTGTTACTGCTGCGATGAGTTTGGGATCAATCTCTCCTGAAGCTCATGAGTGTTTGGCTGAGGCGATGAACCGCATTGGTGGTATGAGTAACTCAGGTGAAGGTGGAGAAGATGAGGCACGATTTAAGAGTATCAAAAACTCTAAAATTAAGCAGATTGCATCTGGGCGATTTGGTGTAACTCCTGCTTACTTACGTAGTGCTAAAGAGCTTCAGATTAAAGTGGCTCAAGGGGCGAAACCTGGTGAAGGTGGACAACTCCCTGGGCATAAAGTTACTCCATTGATTGGACGTTTACGACATACCGTTCCTGGTGTAACACTCATTTCACCACCGCCACACCACGATATTTATTCAATTGAGGATTTAGCACAGCTTATCTTTGACCTTAAACAAGTAAACCCTGAGGCTTCAATTGCCGTTAAACTTGTTTCAACGGCAGGTGTTGGTACCATTGCTGCAGGTGTAGCTAAAGCTTACGCTGATAAGATTATTATCTCTGGTGCTGATGGTGGTACGGGGGCAGCACCTATTGGATCAATTAAGTACGCAGGTAACCCATGGGAGCTTGGACTTATTGAAGCACACAATGCACTCAAAGCTAACAACCTACGTGGTCAAGTCCACCTTCAAACCGATGGAGGTATTAAGACAGGTCTTGATGTTATTAAAGCTGCACTGCTTGGAGCTGAGAGTTATGCCTTTGGTACTTCGGCACTTACGGTAATAGGGTGTAAGATTCTACGAATTTGTCACCTCAACCGATGTACAGTAGGTATCGCAACGCAAGAGGAGCGACTACGAGAGAATCACTACGAGGGTACAGTAGAACGAGTCATCAACTACTTTACACTATTAGCAGAAGATATCCGATCGATTCTTGCTCACCTTGGGTATGAAAGAATTGAAGACATTGTTGGTCGAGCGGACTTACTTAAAGTGATTGACGATGAGTTTGCTAAGAAGTTTGAGTTTGATAATTTGATCTACCGCCTTGATGGTGTGGATACACAACAAGTAGCGTCCAATGAGCCTTATGATAAAAATGAGTTTGAGGTTGATGTCCTTAATGAAGCAATGAGTGCGATTAAACATCCATCTGATTCGATTGTAATCAAGCGAAATATTACCAACCTTAACCGAAGCTTTGGGGCAAGAATCTCTGGTGAAGTTGCTAAATATTATGGAGATAAAGGTCTACCTGACAATACCATTGATATTCAACTTACAGGTACTACAGGGCAATCTCTTGGAGCCTTTTTAAGTAATGGTATCTCACTGCATGTTAATGGTGCAGGAAATGACTATATCGGTAAAGGTATGAGTGGTGGTCGTATTGTCATTACTGCTGATAAGAGTGGGGATAAATACTCGCTAGGTGGAAATACCTGTCTTTATGGTGCAACAGGTGGAAAACTTTACATCAATGGTCAAGTAGGTGAGCGTTTTGGTGTACGAAACTCTGGAGCGATTGCGGTTGTTGAAGGTACAGGGGATCATCCTTGTGAGTATATGACAGGTGGAGTGGTTGTCATCCTTGGTAAGACGGGAGTTAACTTTGGAGCTGGTATGACAGGTGGTGTTGCTTTTGTACTCGATGAAGATCATGAGTTTATTGAAAACATCAATCAAGAGTTGATTGAAGCACGGCGGATTGATACCGATGATATGGATAATGAGCGATATTACCTGAAAAAACTTTTAAAAGATTATTATAAAGAGACAAACTCTGAAAAAGCCAAAGAGATGTTGGATAATCTTAGAGTAGGTGTTAGAGATTTTTGGTTGGTACGACCAAAAGATATGAAAGTACCGTTGAAATTTG
>Ga0193954_1001838_pt1 | contig 10489 bp, 5 predicted proteins | sample BB_5_MG_FD_140340 | JGI IMG/M metagenome (GOLD analysis project Ga0193954, IMG submission 140340) | Microbial mat bacterial communities from the Broadkill River, Lewes, Delaware, United States - BB_5_MG | ecosystem: Environmental > Aquatic > Freshwater > River > Microbial mats | place: USA...
GCCGGTCGGACCGGGGCTGACGGCTCAGATCATGCCTCCAGCCACCGTGCAGGTGCAGTGGGGCTCTGAATTTGGGGCCTACCCCGTGGCCCTCAGCGCCGAGCTGCGGGCCTACTTCTAGTGCCAAAGCCGGTCTGAGGCGTGTCGAAGCCCGGTTGTCGGAAGCGGCGTGATCTGGGCGTGCACAGGATGGGCGCCCGCAGTAGGCTGCGCCGAACTGATGTCCGCTGCACCCAAACCGGCGGCCACCTCCGGCTCGCGCCCCACGCCTGGCGCCGAGCTGGGGCCGGTGGATCGCCTCCGCCTCGCGGCGGTGTTGTTCGCGGTGGCCTTCATCCTGAGCTATCTGGCGCGGCCCCGGGTGGGCGCGCCGCCGGGCCTGCAGGTCGCCCTCGCTGCGGGGGCTGTCTCGGCCACGCTGGTCTCGGTCTCGGTGCTGCTGCTGACGCCTCGCCTGCGGGATCCGCGTCGCCTCTTCGAGCTTGCGGCCGGTTTTGAGATTGCGGCGTGCTTGATCATAGGCCTAGCCGAGCACTGGCCGCCATGGCCGCCGGAGCCGGTGGTGCGCGGGGTCTCGTGGTCCTGCCTAGTGCTGGTGACCTTCCCTTGGATCGCGCCAGCGCGGCCCAGGGCGACCCTCATCGTCTCGCTGCTTTCGGCCGCGGCCAGCCCGGCGGCCCTGTACCTGTCGGTATTTAAGGGCAACCCGCTGCCGCCCGCGCAGGCGCAAGCGGCCTTGCTCTTGCCGCCTCTGCTCTGTGCCGGGGTGGCCTACCTGCTGGCGCGCCGCCTGTCCCGCATGGGGCGCGGTCGCAGCGTGCGCATGGGGGCCTATGAGCTGCTGGAGCAGCTGGGGCATGGGGGCATGGGCGAGGTGTGGCGCGCCACTCATGAACGCCTCGCGCGGCCGGCGGCGGTGAAGCTGGTGCGGCCCCAGGTGGTCAGCAAGCAGGTGGGCGAGGAGCCTCACGTGGTCTTTCGTCGCTTCGAGCGAGAGGCCAAGGCTACGGCGGCGCTCACGTCGGCCCACACCGTGAAGGTCTTCGACTACGGTTACACCCCAGACGGTGCCTTTTATTATGCGATGGAGTTGCTGCAGGGCGTGGATGTCGAGGCCCTGGTTCAGGACCACGGTCCGCAGTGCCCCGAGCGGGTGACGGACCTGCTGCTCCAGGTCTGTGACTCCCTGCAGGAGGCCCACGATGTGGGGCTCATTCACCGGGATATCAAGCCCGCGAACATCTACATCTGTCGCTTGGGCACCACCTATGACTTCGTGAAGGTGCTCGACTTTGGCCTGGTGATTTCGGGACAGGACGCCCAGACCCGCCTCACCCGGCTGACCCAGGAGGGCTTGGCTTCAGGCACGCCGGCCTACATGGCGCCCGAGATGGCGACGCGCGGGGAACTCGACGCCCGCGCCGACATCTATGGCTTGGGCTGCGTGGCCTACTTCTTACTCACCGGTCGCCTGGTCTTTGAGTCGAAGTCCGCGATGAAGATGCTTAAAGACCACGTGCAGACTCAGCCTGTGCCGCCCTCTCAGCGATTGGGCACGCCGCTGCCCCCAGGGCTCGAGTCTGCGGTCCTGGCCTGCCTAGAAAAGCACCCCGACCATCGGCCAGGGAGCGCAGGTGAGCTTGCCGAGCGGCTCCGGGCGATCGACTTTGAACAGCCCTGGACGGCCCAGCGAGCCACCGCGTGGTGGGCGAGTCACGAGCAAGATTGAGGCTGGCCCAAGGCTAGGCGCCCTTCTTCGCGATGAAGAAGGCGAGCGCGCCCTTGGGGCCGTCGCCGGGTGGGGCCTTGGTCTTGGCCAGCGCCTCTTGACCGGTCAGTTGCAAGGAGGCCTGCGCGATAGCGTCGGGGTCCAGCTCCGTGAGCATCGTGCGGTAGCGGGCGCCGAAGTCTCTCTTGAGCGACTCCGGCACAGGATTGGCCGCGAAGTAGGCGGCCACCGCGCGGTTGGCGACCTCATGGTCGGCGTCCGATGGTACGCGGGCGCGGGCGCTGAATCTCGTCAGTAGGTCGAGCAGGGCTGGCGGCAGGGCGTCGGGGTCGCCGATGCCTTGGCTCAGCAGCAGCCCGGCCAGAAAGTCCTCGGCTTGAGTGAGCGTGTAGCGGCGCTGGCCCGACGCGTCCCGCTCCGTGAGCAGCGGGCCCAGCCAGGGCATGCGGTCTTCCTGCTTGTCCGTCAAAAGTTCTCAAGCAGGCGTTTCACGGAGTCGTTCTGCACGTTCAGGAGCGCACTGTGCAAAGTCATCCCGTGGTTATGCTTGGTCACGGCCAGGTTCACGCCCAGGGCGTCCTGAGCCGCGGACATCGAACCGCCGGCCATGCCGGGCGGCAATTGGTCCTGAAGGGCCTGACCGAGCACCTGGTTGACGCCCGCGATGGACTGGGTGCCTTGGTCCAGTGGATTCAACACAGCATCGTTATCGGCGCATAGCGACCACAGTTGCGCGATTCCGATTTGCGCCTGGCACCGCTGCCGAGGATCCACTAGCGTGCGCCGCCGTGAAGCATCATCTCTTGAGGCTGGGGATTTACCTCAGCGCTGCCGGACTCGCGGCCTGCGCCAGCCAAAAACAGGCCAGCGACCCCGCCGCGAAGCCCTCCAAGTCGTTGGCTGCGCCGCTCGGTGAGCGCGCGCCGCGCAACGCAGAGGACCCCATTACGGCGCCCGCGGCCCCAGCCAAAGGCACGGTCGCGATCACCGGCGCCACGCTGCTGCTCGGCACGGGGGACCGGATCGAGGACGGCACTTTGGTCTTCACGGAGGGCCGCATCACCGCAGTGGGTCCTCGCGAGACCGTGAAGGTGCCCAAGGCGGCCCGTGTTATCGATGCGCAGGGCCGCTGGGTCACGCCCGGGCTCATCGATACGCACAGCCATATGGGCGTGTACGCAGTGCCCCACGTCAAGGCGACCGCGGACGGCAATGAGATGACCGACCCGACCACGCCCTACGTGTTCAGCGAGCATGCCTTTTGGCCTCAGGACCCCGCCATTCGCCACGCGGTGGCCGGCGGCGTGACCAGCATCCAGGTCTTGCCCGGCAGCGGGAACATCATTGGCGGGCGGGCCACCACCTTGAAGTTGCGCCCCCAGCTGGAGGCCCGCGCCATGCGTTTTCCCGGCGCGCCCTTCGGCCTGAAGATGGCCTGCGGAGAAAATCCCAAGCGGGTCTACGGCAACCGCAAGGCTCAGCCGATGAGCCGTATGGGCAGCGTCGCACGCTTGAGGGCCATCTTCATTAAGGCCCGTCAGTATCGCTTTGACCAGGAGGCGTTCGAGCAGGAACACAAAAAGTGGCAGGAAAAGTACGATGCCTACAAGGCGGGCGAGGCTGGGGCCAAAGCGCCGGGCAAGGAGCCGCGCCGCATGGACCGCAACCTAGGTTTCGAGACCCTGGCCGATGTCATGGACGGCAAGATCAAGGTGCACATCCACTGCTATCGGGCCGATGAGATGCTCTTGATGCTCTCCCTTGGCAAAGAGCTGGGCTTTGAGATCAGCTCCTTTCACCACGCCGTGGAGGCCTACAAGATCGCGGATGTCTTGGCCGCCAACAATGTGGGCGCGTCAATGTGGGCGGACTGGTGGGGCTTTAAACTCGAAGCGTATGACGGCGTCGAAGAGAATGCCGCGATGCTCGCCGCGGCCGGCGGCCGGGCCATTATTCACTCGGACTCCAATATTGGCATTCAGCGTCTCAACCAAGAGGCCGCCAAGGCCCTGCACTCGGGGCGCCGAGCTGGGTTGGCCCTAGACGAGGATGAGGCGATCAAGTGGATCACCCTCAATCCTGCCTGGGCCCTGGGCGTGGACAAGCAGACCGGCTCCCTAGAGGTCGGCAAGATGGCGGACATCGTCATTTGGGATCAAAACCCGCTGTCGATGTACTCCACGGCCCAGCAAGTCTTCATCGATGGGCAGCGCGTGGTCGACCGCAGCGGCCCGCCCCACACGTGGTCGGACTTTGAGGTCGGCACACGCATGCAAGAGGTCGCACCATGAATGCTCTGCAAGTAAGCCTGCTTTTGGCTGCGCTGGGCGCAGCGCCCGCTCAGGCCGATCCTGTCGCCTTGGTGGGCGGCGATGTCTATACCGTCAGCGGGGCCATGCTGCCTGGCGCGACCGTGCTCATGGATAAGGGCAAGATCCTCGCCGTGGGTCTGGACGTGGCCATCCCGACTGGGGCCACGGTGCTTGACGTCAAGGGCAAGCGGGTGACCCCAGGGCTCATCGATGTCGACACTCAGCTTGGGCTGGTCGAGGTCTCTTTGGAGCCCAGCACGGTGGATGGACGCCCTCGCTTACCGGGGCCCGTTCACGCCGCCGTCGACGCCGCGGACGCGCTCAACCCAATGTCCACGTTGGTGGGGGTCGCCCGGCGTCATGGCGTCACCTCGGTCATCAGCAGCCCCAGCGGAGGTCTGATATCGGGCCGCGCGGCCTGGATGGACCTGGTGGGACCAGAGTCTGCACACCTCTTCGAGGCCGTGCAGGGCTCGGTCGCGATGCGCGTGCACCTCGGTCGCGGCGGCGCCGGGGCTTGGGGAGGCTCCAGAGCCACCGCCATCGCTCGGCTGCGTGAAGCCTTTGACGACGCGCGCACCTACCGGCGCAAGAGGGCCGCCTACGATCGCGCGGCGCTGTACGACCTCAGCGCGAGTCGCTTGGACCTCGAAGCGCTGGATCCCGCGGTGCGGGGGCGCATGCCTGTGGTGGTCGCGGCCTCCCAGGCCTCGGACATCCTGGCCGCCGTCAAGATGGCCAAAGACGAAGGCATCGATCTTGTGATCTTGGGGGCCGAGGAGGGCTGGTTGGTGGCGGATGCGCTCGCCCGCGCCAAGATTCCGGTGATCCTGGAGCCCACGATGGACCTGCCGGCCAGCTTTGAATCCCGGCACGCCCGGGCGGACAATGTGGTGCTCTTGGCAAAGGCCGGCGTTCAGGTCGCCGTGTCGACCCGCAGCAATCACAACGTCTCCCGGCTGCGCTTTTTGCTCGGCAACGCGGTGCGTGCGGGACTGCCGCCGGAGCTGGCCCTGCGCGCCGCTACCTTGGCCCCCGCCGAGATGCACGGAATGGGCGCTCAATACGGCTCCATCGACCGCGGCAAGGTCGCCAATGTGGTGGTCTGGATGGGGGACCTCTTTGAGCCCTTCAGCTTCGCGGAGACGGTGATCATCCGGGGGGAAATCCAGCCCGTAGAGAGCCGTCAGACCCGGCTTGCGAACAAATATATCCGGCGCTTGAAGCTGCGCAGCACCAAGAAGTAGCCCCCAAAGCCCCCCACAAGTGGCCTTCAGCACGAGCGCCTCATGGTGGGTCCCCGGCTCTTTTGTGGTCGTGGACTCGACGGGCGGGCTGAACGCTGCTTATCTGGCCCGGGATCCTTAAGGAAACGTCGGTTTTGGTACGAGAACGCGCAGGGGACGTGACGTCCCTCATTGAAGGTGCCACCCGCATGCCCCGAGGGCAGGCGGCGCTGGGCTGGGCGGAGTTTCTGCCCCGGTACTTGCTGATCGAGGATCGGCTCAAGGACCGCAGGGTCTTAGAGATCGGCACGCGGGACGCCCGCTCCTTGGTCAAGCTGCACGACGCGGGTGCGGCCCGCGTGGTCGGCAGCACGGTCGATCCCAGCCACTTCGACCGCTCTCGCTTTCACTCCCCAGCCGTGGAGCTGTTGGCGATGGACTCCGGTCGCATCGACTTTGGCGACCGCGCCTTCGACATCATCCTCGTCGTCGACCTCGGGCTGCAGCTGGCCCACAACCCACGCTTTTTGGAAGAGGTGAAACGGGTGCTGTCCCCGGACGGCTTCTGCATGCTCGCCTTCCCAGGACCGGGTCGCGATTTGGCCCATGTCCTGGAGCCCGACTCGGACCTTCCGGCCTTGGATACCGAGCGGCTTGAGGCTGCGGTGCGCCACGCCTTCCCGCAAGCCCGCCTGCTCTTACAGGCCCCCTTTGTCGGGGTGGCGATCCACCCCGAAGGCCGCGCGCCCGCCGACGTCGACGTCGCGCTAGAGGGTTCGCTGGCCGGTGGGCTAGGCCGACCCTCCCAGGTCATTGCGCTCTGCGGTCGAGGTGCGCCCACGGTGGTGGACCGCACCCTGGTTGAACTGCCCTTCACCGACTTTGAGGCGATGAGTGATGCGGCTCAGGCCCAGGTCTCCTCGGACGTGCGCCGCCTGCTCGCGGCGCTTGAGGACGCGCGCGCCCAGGCCGAGGTGCGGGAGCGCTCCCTCCAGGAGATGCAGGCACGCTTGCCCAAGTTGCGCGCCGCGCTCCAGTCCCGGTTGGGTGTGGCCCAAGGGGTACCCGGTGATGGTGGGCCGGTGGTCTCCCCGACCGTACTCGAACGGCCGGACCCTGACTCCGTAGGGCCCCAGGATACGATCTTCACGCCGGAGCCCGTGGGCACCACGATTGAGGCGGCGCCTGAGCAGCATCACCTGGAGGAAGAGGTGCAGCGGCTGTCGGCTGAGACCGTCACTCAGGCGGAGGCTCTCAGGGCAGCCCAGCGCACCGCTACGGAGCTGGAAGATGCGCTCGCGGACGCGCTTGATGAGCTGCGTACGCTGCGAGTCGAGGCTCAGCCAGACGCTCAGCTCACGGACGCTCAGCGGCGCATCGCCCAGCTGGAGCGCACCCTGGGCGACTACGAAGGGCAGATCGAGTCGCTGAGAGGCGAGCTGCAAGCTGAACAAGAGGTGCGATACGCCCTGGGCACGGACTCGCGGGATGTCGAGGCCCGCATGAGCCACCTCAAGGCTCAGCAAGAAGAGCAAGCCTTCTTGCGGGTGCAAGCTGAGCGTCAGCTTCAAGAGCGTGAGGCCGTCTTGGCCACGGCGCTGTCCCAAGCCGACCACGAGCGCGATCTGCTCCGCAGTCGAGTCGATGAGTACGAGCGCGCCGAGGCGCAGCGGCTGCATCAGCTCAAGGTCGCTCTGGAGGCCCGTCAGGGCGCGGAGGCCGCCGGTGACGCGGCCCGCGTCGAATTGCATGAGGCCCAGGCGGAGCTTGCTCAGCTGCGCCGCCAGGCCCAGCGCCACGCTCACGATAACGAAGAGCTGACCCGCATGCTCAAGGCCCAAGAGGGCGTGATCGAGCAGGTCTCCGGCCACCAGGCGGCCCGCGACGCTGACAAGCGAGCCATCGAGATGGCGGCCTCGCATCTGTCGCGGGAGGTCGAGGCGCTTCGGCGCCGCGTGCAGGAGCTGCGCAACGAGCGGGATACGCTGGCAGCGACCTCCCAGATGCTCCTGGACGAGCGGGATACCGCGCGCGCGATGGCGAAGCGGGTGGTGATGGTGGAGCAGGCAGCGCAGCAGCTGTCTGAGACCGTCGATGGCGCCGAGAAGATCATTGAGCGCCAGGAGGTTGAGGCGCGGGCCAGCCAGGACCAGATCGATAACCTGCAGCGTGCGCTGGCGGAGGCCCGTGAGGCCAATAAGCGCCTCACCGCCGAGGCGGACGCCCGTCAAAAGCAGCTCGGGGCTCGCGATGCGCGGCACGAGGACGCGGTGCACCGTGTGACCCGCCTCGATCAGAATCTGGCAGAAATGCAGGCCCAGTTGCGACAGGCGGTGGTGGGCAAGGCCGCCATTGAACGAGAGCGCAGCGAACTGCAAGACATGCTGCACGAGATCACCGTTGTCGCCCGGGGCGCGATGCGGGACGTCGCGCGTAGCGAACAGCAGGCCCAGGAGCTCAAGGCTCGCCTAGACGGCCTTATTGACGAGCGCGCGGACGTTGAGCAGGCCCGCGCCGAGGCCGAGGCCCAGCATTGCACCGCGGTGGCGGCGCTGGCGGAGGCCGAAAAGCAACGCCTGCAAGCCCAGGCCCAGCTGGGGCAGACTCAGCAGGAGCGAGCCCGCCTGCAACTTGGGCTGCACGACGCGAGCGCTCGTATCGAGACGCTCTCCGAACAGCTGGCCGAGGCCGCCGTGGAGGATACGGTGCCGGTGGCCGCTGCCCCCGACCCCGAGACGCTGCAGCAGCTTGAGGGCATGCAGGCCGCCAAGGACAACGCGGAGGTCGCGTTGGGCCGCACGTTGGAAGAGGCGGCGAAGCTCAGCGGTCAGCTATCGGAGCTGCGCCGGGATTTGGCCAAGGCGGAGCAAGCCCTGGAGCGCGGCGAAGCGGAGCGCCTTCAGGTGGAGCGGCAGCGCCGGGCCGCCGGCGAGGCATCGCGGGCGGCAGAGGCGGGCCGCGTGCAGGCACAGGCCGAGGTCCAGGTCCTGCGCGAGCAGGTCAAGAGGCTGGAGTTCGAGCGAGTGGAGCTGGCCCGAGAGTGTGATCTGCGCCAGCGCCGAGAGGTGCAGCTGGAGCGTCGAGCCCGCGCGCTGGAGCTGGCCGCCGAAGAGCTGGAGGCGCGGGCCAGTGAAGAGCTGGAGATGCACCGTCAGCAGCATGGGCAGCTGCAAGAAGAAAACCAGGCCCTGAGAGAGGCCGTCGAGACCGAGCGCCGTGACGCGCAGGACAACCTGCAGGGGGCTCTCGAACGCGCGAATGAGCAGATTGGTGCGCTGGAGACCGAAGTTGAGCGCCTGACTCAGGACAAGGTGGCGCTATCTGCCCAACGTCACGAACTGCATGAGGCCGTCGACCGCCTGCGCACCCAACACCGCCGGGGCAGCCAAGCGCGCCGTGGCCGGCAGTTCGCAGTCGAGGCACAGCCCGAGGGCTACCTCGCGCAGGTGGCGGTGCAGACGCTGCGGGCTCAGATTCAGGACCTGCGCGCCTCACACATCGTGCTTCAGGATGAGTTGCAGGAGCGAGACGCCCTGATCGAGGCGCTTCGTACGCGCACCGCGCCCGCCCGAAGCCTGGCTGCCTGGCCCGCTGAGGAGCAGGCGGCCGCGAGCCCTGAGCACGATGGCGCAGCCCATGAGCGCGCCGAAGCGATGCAGGCTCGGCTGGATGCCCTGAGTCAGAGCCTGAACCAGGCGAGGACTCAGGCCCTGCATGCGCGCACCCAGCGGGATGAACTGCAGGCACTATTGCACAGCGCTCGGGCCTACAGGGTGGAGCGCCCGCAAATGCAGGCGGAGCTGCGGAGCGTCCAGGCGGAGCGGGATGAACTGCAGGGCGCCGCCGAGGCTCTGGCCGAAGACCTGCGCGCCCAACTTCAGAGCTTGCGCGCGGATAACGCGGGGCTGCGCCAACAACTTGAGCAGCAGAAGCAGAGCCACGCGGAGCAGCAGTGGTATCTCGGCGAGCGCCAGGCCGAGGTCAGCGCCGCGCGGGCTCAGCTTGAGGCGGCCGGGGAGCGCGAAGGCGCCCTGCGGCAGTCTCTCGACTCTGCCCAGGCGGAGCTCGACAGCCACTCAGAGCGTTCCGAGCAGATTCAGGCGGACCTTGAGGCGAAAGTGCGCAGCGCGGAGGCCGAGCGGACCGAGACGGAGGCCGCTTGGCAGGAGGCGGAGTCGGCCAAGGAGCGAGCGGAGCAAGCCCTTGAGCAGGCTACTGCCGCTCACGCCGAGCAGGAAGCCGCGCTCGCCGCGGCGCATGAGGCCCGCGCCGAGATCGAAGGCCAGCTTGCACAATCCAAGGACGCGCAGGCTGCGGTGGCCGCCGAACTTGAGCAGGCCCAGCAGGCGCAGACCGAGCACCAGACCCAGCTGGAAGCGCTGCAGCAGGCCCACGAGCGGGCCGAGGCTGAGCTGACGACGGTTCAACAGGCCAAGACCGAGGCCGAGGCTCAGCTGTCGCGGCTTCGAGACGAAAAGGGCAGTGTGCAAGCTGAGCTTGCCGAGGCCCGCCTGGCCCAGGAAGGCGCTGAGGCTCAGCTCGCCCAGGCGAGGCAGGCGCTGACGCGTTCAGAGGCCGATCATGCCCAGGCGACGTCTGATCAGGCGGCGGCCCGAGCCGAAAGAGACGCGGCGCTCCAGGCGCGCGATAGCGTCCAGGCGGAGTTGAAGCGGGTCGAGGCGGCGCGGGCTCAAGCCGAAGCCTCGGCGGACGAGGCAGCGGCTGAGCTTGAACGGGTTCGTTCAGAGGCGGTGGCGGGGGCCGAGGCGGCCGAGCAGGCGCTGGAGATCGGTGACATCGCGCGCAGCACCCTGGAGTCCGAGCTTGAGGCGGCCCAAGCGGAGCGTGACCAGCTCAACGAGGCGCTGGCGACCCTGAAGGCCAAAGACGCTCAGGCGCAGTCTGAGCTGCAGAAAAGGCAGGAAGCCCTCGCATCGGCGCGTGCTGAGCTGGACGCGACCGCGTCCGTGCAGGATGGGTTGCGAGCGGAGGTCGAAGGCCTGGCCGTTCAGCTCAAGCAGCTCCAAGCGCAGCTCAGCACCGCACAGGCGGACAGCGCGACGCTTGAAACGGACTTGGAGGCGGCCCGCCGTGAGGCTGAGGCGGCTCAGGTGCAGCTCGGCACCGCTCAGGCGGACAGCGCGACGCTTCAAGCGGACTTGGAGGCGGCCCGCCGTGAGGCTGAGGCGGCTCAGGTGCAGCTCGGCACCGCTCAGGCGGAC
>Ga0193954_1001840_pt1 | contig 10482 bp, 11 predicted proteins | sample BB_5_MG_FD_140340 | JGI IMG/M metagenome (GOLD analysis project Ga0193954, IMG submission 140340) | Microbial mat bacterial communities from the Broadkill River, Lewes, Delaware, United States - BB_5_MG | ecosystem: Environmental > Aquatic > Freshwater > River > Microbial mats | place: USA...
TAGAAATCATCTTACTGATTTTACAATTTCTGAAATATTAAACTTACATGAATATTCTAAGAATGTTGTAAACAAGCCAGTTGATATTTTCACTACAGCAGATTTAGCTGAATCGTTATTATCAATGGATATCGCTCCTGCAAAATTGGACATCGGTAAATTGGCTAGCGAATGGCTAAGTGAAAAAGGTGATTTTGAGTCCATGACAGACTTTCTAAAGAATAAGTTAGCTGGATTTGAATCTGCTAATGCGGCGACATTCCAACCTAGAGATGTTGTTCTTTATGGATTTGGACGTATCGGTCGTTTGGCTGCTAGAGAATTAATTAAGCAAGCTGGAAAAGGTCAGCAATTGAGATTAAGAGGAATTGTTACACGTAGCAACTCTGAGGCTGATTTGATCAAAAGAGCAGCTTTGTTGAAAAATGATTCAGTTCACGGTGCCTTCAACGGTACAGTTGAAGTTGATGCTGCAAACGAAGCAATTATTATTAATGGTCAAATTGTTAAAATGATTTGTGCTAAAAATCCAGAAGATATTGATTATACGTCTTATGGAATTAATAATGCACTGATTATTGATAACACTGGGGCATTTACTGACAGAGAAGCATTATCTCGTCACTTAAAAGCAAACGGTGCTTCACGTGTTCTTTTAACTGCACCAGGAAAAGAAATACCAAATATCGTTTACGGTATTAACCAAGGTGAATTAGATTTAGAAGGTGAACGCATATATTCTGCAGCTTCATGTACAACAAATGCCATCTCTCCTATTCTGAAAGTTGTTAATGATAAGTTTGGTGTAGTTAAAGGTCACATCGAAACGGTTCACGCCTATACGAATGATCAAAACTTATTAGATAACATGCACAAGAAACCAAGAAGAGGTCGTTCAGCTGCAATCAACATGGTAATTACTTCAACTGGTGCTGGGAATGCGGTTACTAAAGTTATTCCAGACTTGAAGGATAAATTAACGGCAAATGCTGTACGTGTACCTACTCCAAATGGTTCTTTAGCTATTCTTAATCTAGAATTAGGAAAAGACACTTCATTAGAAGAATTAAACAACGTTGTTAAGGATGCTGCTTTGAATGGAGATTTAGTGAACCAAATTCATTATGCACTAGATCCTGAATTGGTTTCTAACGATATCATTGGTAATACATGTTGTTCTGTATTTGATTCAAATGCAACAATCGTATCGAAAGATGGAAAGAATGTAGTAATCTATGCTTGGTATGATAACGAGTATGGTTATACGAAGCAAGTTATTCGATTGGCGAAATACATCACTAAAGTAAGAAGAGCGATTTACTATTAATCGATAATCTATAAGAATCAAAAGGGGACTCAATTTATGAGTCCCCTTTTTTTTCTGGTTTACTTCGTAGCATTGTACTTGTGAATCGCAAAAATTGGAATTGCGACTAATGCTAAACCAGCTACGCCTGTTACTAATGCAATCCCAGCACCTGGCCAATGCATTACTTTAAAAAGCATTCCCAATATTGTAAGACTTGTAAAAAATGCTCCTGTACTATAAGCTAATCCTCTCATGATATAAAATTTACTCCCAAATAGGGTGGTTATATCATTAGAATGCAAGTTTTTAGAAATAGTAACAAAAAAAAGAGTGATTAAAAACCACTCCTTTTTATACTTTAATTAATGCTCGTGGCAATGCACTTCGTAGTTTACACCATTGTAGTTATAACCACTTGCTTCAATTGCTTCGAGGTCATCTCCACAATATTCACCTAGTTCAACTTCTTCATTTTGATCATTTTCATAATGACATTCGCTACATTCATCTTTTTTACATGATACTGTCGCCATGGCAACTAAAGCCATCGTAATAACAAACATTTTCTTTTTCATCTGTCTGATTTTAATAAGTTAAAAAATTGATATAATCGTAAGCCTATAAAGGCTTTTAAATCCTGAATTATTTGGATAATTTTCCATTGAATTGGTAGATGAGACTCACATAGAAATTACGTCCCATATCATAAACACCGATGTTCTTCAACCTCGAAAGGTGATTTACATACTGGGCATTAAGCGCATTTTTCACACCTAAATTGATTTCAATCGGATTTTTCATGTACCATTTGAACTTCAATCCTGCGTCAATAACATCATAAGCAACAGAAGCACTTTCATATGCAGTTATGCGGTCTTGAGCAAAATAGTGAGCATGTTTAATAACAACTTCATCTAAATTAAACTTCTGCTTTTTCTTAAACTGCAAACGGATGAGGTTACTCAATTTAGGTTGTGGCATAAGCGACATATTCTCTCCGCTCAATGACTCTCCATATATCAATGCGTATGAACTTTCAATATGTAACCAATGGGCGAAATGAGGATGATAATGAAACCCGACATCTACTCCATACAGTTGCGCCTGATCAATTTGTTCATAAAAATAGACCGGCATCATATCAATCAACGAATCTTGAGCCACAATTTGCGTGAAATTTTGGATATAATTATAGAATGGATTTAAAACAACAGAAAGATGTTCCATTTCGAGCTCATAATTCACATCAAATTGAGTCGCCCGTTCTGACTTAAGATTTGGATTCCCTACTTCATAACGAAGTGCTCCATGATGTACTCCATCTACTAACAATTCTGAAACGTGTGGTGCTCTGAAACCACTGGAGACATTAAACCGTAATGTATTTTTCAACGTTTCTCCCCAAAAATACTTTCCTCCTATCGAAAAATTTGGACTTGAATACGATTCAGTAAACCCACCTGAATTCAATACTCGAACATCGTATCTCCCTCCAAATTGAATACTAAAATTAGATTTACTTCGATAATTAGCAATCACATACAATCCGTTATCGAACTGATTAAAATTTGGAATCAACTGTTCCAATGCTGATTCGTCATTGCTATTAACTTGATACATTCCTTGCAAACCTGCGCTTACGTTCCAAGAACCAATATCCTTTTGATATTGTGCATGATACAGGCCATTTCGTAATAACATGCCTAATCCAGGAATCGTTACCTTGTCTTCATATTCTAGCAAGCTATTTTGAGTATACCCGAGCATAAACTGAATTTTATCAGAACCTAAAAAGAACTTGTTCTCCATCTGCACCATATGATTATTGATACTCTGCGCAGGGATACTACGTTCTCTTCCTTGTTCGGTCTTCATAAAATCCTCTGGGTTTGGAATTGAATCATGTGTATGTCCTGGGATTCCAATATAACTTCGCGAATACATATAATTCACCTGCATGACCCAATTATCTTTATTCACTCCAAATCGAGCCTTCATGCCCATATCTCGATAACGAGAATCAGATAAAAACTTTCCGTTAGACATTTTATAATCGGCATTATTGGAATACAACGCACCCAAATTAAACCTCATGTGATTTTTCGAAAACTTAATCATAGCCGTGTTTGTCGTACCTAAATTCGCCGTTTCAAATTTTGAATTCAGTTCAACGGAATACGCATTTTGTTTCGAGAATTTTTCTTCAGCAAGATATACGACTCCACCAAAAGCGTCGGCACCGTAAAGTAGCGAAGAGGGACCTTTAATCACTTCTACAGACTCTATACCCAATTGTGAAATTGCCATACCATGATCTGCACCCCATTGTTGATTTTCGATACGCATCCCGTTCCAAGCTGTTAGGACTCGGACACCTTGCATACCTCTAATTACAGGTTTCGATATTCCAGCCCCCATGGAAGCCTGTTGAACTCCATTTAAATTGGACATCGCATCTGCCAAATTCGATGCAGGAATGGTACTTAAGTCATTCAGCTTTAATCGATCTACACGTACCGTGTTATCTCGCTGCATTACTCCTGTAGGCATGATTAGAATAACCTCGTCCAATTCTAAATGTGAGGGTTCTAATTCAATTGTAACAACTTGGTTGGATTGAATTGTAACTAATTTAGCTTCAAACAAAGAAGCTGAAACCCTGAGGGTTACTTCTTTCGGGAGTGAGAATTGAAATTCAAAATTCCCAATTGAATCTGTTATTGTTCCAATCTCAACACCTGTTATAAAAACACTTGCAAATGGTATGGTTTCTTTTGTTTTTTTGTCAACAACTTTTCCTGAAAGTGTTTGACCAATTGATAATTGCACCAAAAACATTGATACAATCGTCAAAACGATATATTTCATGATAATTCTATTACTTCGAAAAAAGCACAGAACCTATTCTCTAGAGGATTTTTAACTATGCTGAAAGAATAAAATCAACATGCGGAGGTCCTCTAGATTGAAAATCAAGGGAATATGAAGAATTACCATCTAAAAGACGATCATTTAAGTATTCTTCAAAATAAACGAGTTTACCGCTCAATGATGTCCCAACATTGGCAGACAAAGATGTGTAATCAAAATCACAACTAAAACAATCTTCATGATCTTGCGAGAAAGAATCACAATCGCTCAGTTCAAAATGGTCATGGTCGTGATGATGTAATACAGTTTTAGGCACCGCAATCACGATGAAACAAAAAACCAATACATATCCTAACGCCTTTCGCATAATACAAAGTTATAACAATTGGTTAGATTTTAGCATTTAGCTGTTTTCTTTTTCTTTCCAATTCGTCCCTTCTCCTCCATATTATCTAAGTACGTACGAATTACAGGAACCTTACAAGAAGTTTCCCCCATAAATACATCAACCTTACCGATTCGGTCTCCAATTCGCTTGCAATCCTCCGTTAATTCAGGAAATGCTGCACCAAGAGCAATGACAAAACCATTCATACAATAACGCACTCGATTTGCACTTTGATGTATTTCTTTCTCAATCTTTTTCGTTAAACCAACTAAATAAACTGAATCTAAATTTTCATTTGGCGTGATACCTAAATGAGCACTTAATGCTGCCCAAGCGCATTCTTGCAATTTAATATCCTTTCCATTAATCCATTTGTCACAAATAACCATGCATAAATTACTCTCTGCTAAATTCCATGCAACGGCATATTCTGAAACCATATACCAACCAGCAGCTAGTGCCCATCGTTCAAAATCTTGCTCAGAAAATAATTTTGGGTCTGCAATCAACCCTGCTAAATACTGAGCATCTGAATTTCCCGTTGCATATAATTCCTCTGCTAACGCGTGGTCTGTTTTAACTTTTTTCTGGATTACTTTTAAGCCTGCTACTTTAACGCCATAAAAATTCCCTGGAGCACCATGTTTCGAAAAGATTTTACGTGTTTGTTCAGACCCCTTACTTTCCAAGTAAGACATTACTTCTTTAAATTCCATAATATTATTTGATTCCTGCTGCCTTAAGACACTTTCTCACTTTCTTTTCGTGATTAGCTCTTTCTTCGGGAGTTCCACTAGGATTTTGAATTCTAAACGCTTGACATTTTTCATCAATCTCGTCTAATCGCGTTGCCAATCTATCAAATTCCGAATCCGATAAATTTGGATCCATGAATGCTTTGTTGATTGAATCGCCTTTAACAACACAATCACAAAACCCCCACTGCTCACCGAATTGCTTTTCAATTTTTACTAAACTCTCTTTAAATTCTGCTGAGTTTTTTTTGTCAACAGTTGACATGTCATAATCAGAAATAATTTCTTTGGTGATTGAGTCTTCTTCAGCTGATATATCAACAATAGAATCTGTGTTCTCAGGTAGAACATCAACAACCTCTTCTCCAGGATTACAACCTATTAAGAAAAACAACGTTATAATAAATAAAAGGTAACTCTTCAATATTTTAAAGTTTGGCAACAAATTTGAGTTAATAATACGAACTTCTTTCTAAACAGAAGTCATAAACGAATATTAATATGTTAAGATTTATTATTTCAGGACTCGTAATTATCCTTTTTAGCCTTACACATGCCCAAGAGGATTTAGCGATAGTTAAAGAGTTAGAGATCCAGGTAATGCATGTGGATAAGAATTTTAGTCGTAAATATAAAACTCAATTGAGCCATTTACGTGCGGTATATCCTTTAGCGTTAAAAGCCAAAGAGCTCATAGATACTTATGAAAGAGATTTAGAGGATTTAAAAAAGAATCGTAAAAAGAAAAAATACAGCAAGGAAGCTCATCAAAAGCTGAAAGATGAATTCAATTATAACATTCGAAACCTTTACCAATCTGAAGGAGACTTACTTATGAAACTAATTCATCGAGAAACGGGGATGACGGTCCATCAAATTATTAAAAAATATCGTGGAGGTATGCAGTCATCAATGTATAATTCTATGGGTAAACTTTGGGGGCACAATTTAAAAGATACTTATGATCCAAATGGAGCTGATTGGATTACTGAAGTTGTTATTCAGGATATTATTTCGGGAAGAATTAGTTTTGATTTAAAGATGGAGAAATTGGAAAAATCAGAATACAAGGAAGGAATGAAAGAATATAGGAACAGCAGAAAAGAATCTAGAAAAACATGCAGGAAAAGAAAAAAAGAAAATCGTAAGAATAAAAAATAGAAAAAAAAAGGACTGAAATCTATCAGTCCTTTTTTTAAATTAAATCAATTTATTTTGCTCCTAACTTATCTTCAGCAGAATTTGAAACTGCAGTTTTATCTAATCTTATTTTACCACTTTCAGTAGCAATTAAAATTGTTGATTCAGCTACTTCAAGAATTTTACCATGAATCCCTCCAATAGTAACGACCTTGTCGCCTACTCCCATAGATTCTCTAAATTTCTTTAACTCTTTCTGTTTTTTCATTTGAGGTCTGATCATAAAGAAGTAGAATACTACTAAAATCAACCCCAACATTATCATTTGATTCATATCAATCTATTTATTTGGATTACCTTCTAATTACATTTGCTTTCACAATCACCTGCGTAATTGATGGGTTTGTATTTGCTACAATACGAACCGATTTGTTTAATGGCCCCGCTCCTACTTTTTCAGTATTCACATGTGCTAAAACTTTTCCTGATTGTCCTGGTTGAATTGGTTCTTCAGGATATTCTGCAACCGTGCAAGAACAAGATCCTTTCACCTCACCAATTACTAATGGATATTCTCCAGTATTTGTAATTGTGAATTTAGCTGTAATAACCTCTCCTTTTAACACATCTCCTGCATCAAAAACAGTCTCAACTTCCATTGTTGTTTTATTTCCAATTTCAACGTTAGTCCCGCCTCCACAAGAAGCTAAGATTAACAATGACATTAGAACAAATAAATATTTCATTTTTTTAACTTTTTAAGCCTCTACCGACTTTATTAATTTTCCCATCTTTTTCCAATCGAGAAATCGCTTTATCCAACACACCATTAATGAAACCATTACTTTTAGGCGTACTATAAAATTTTGAAATCTCAATGTATTCATTCAACGTTACTTTGGTTGGAATATTATTGAAAATTTGCAACTCTGTAATAGCCATTTTCATTAAAATAACATCCATTTTAGCGATTCGATCTAACTCCCAATTGGCTGTCAGTTCATCGATAAGAGTTTCATTTTCTTTATCCAGAACGATAGATTTTCTCAATAACTCACGAACAAATGTCAATTCATCATCTTTATCCTTATACAAAGGTAAAATTGAAGCATCTTGACCTTCTTCAAATGATTTAATTGTTTTCACCACCATTGCACAAGCTAAATCGATGTCATCAATCCAGTGAATATTACTGTCCTCAAAATGGCTATAAAGAATCTCTGAATTAGCAATTTCTGACTTAAATAAGGCAATAGCAAAGGCCTTGTCTTCTTCAAATCCAGAAACATCATTATTCATATATGAGTCATAAACTTCACTTTCTCTTATTTGAGTGTAAATTTTACGAAACATTTCTTGATTCTCATCTCCAACCCAATTTACCTTTCGTTGCTCAGACAACACACGTAATGTTGGTTGTTTTTCTAGTATTTCGATAATCGCGTTATCTACTAACTTTCTATTAGGATTAACATCCTCATCTGTAGTAAAAATCTTCTTTTTACTTTCTTCCATACGAAATTCACCGATCGATTTCAATTCAGAAAATGTCAGTAAAAAATAGATGTAAAGGTCATATATTCTCTCTAAAGAATTCAATGTTTCCTTTTCAATCTTTCCGTACTCCTCATCTTTCGATTGGAAGAATGCGTAAAGCGACTGAAGTACTTTTATTCTTAAATGGCGTCTATTGAGCATTGAATCTTATAAAGGTAGTTTCACTTTTCCCATAGCTGAAATACGTTCTTCAGCCATTTTATTTGCAATTTGATACGTCGGTACGTTTTCATCTTTTGAACGCTTCACAATATTGTGAATTGTTGTATAAATTTCCTCCGCTTTACCCATTGCCCATTCAGAAGACAAACCTTTCACTTCAGAATAACAGTTAATCACACCTCCAGCATTTAACGCGAAATCAGGAGCATAAATCATCCCTTTTTCCATCACAGCTCTTCCGTGAATATCTTCTTGTTGAAGTTGGTTATTTGCAGCACCGGCAATAATAGAACACTTCAAACGACTTAATGTTTCATCGTTCACTGTTGCTCCTAAAGCACATGGCGCATAAATATCCATGTCCAAATCGTAAATATCATTCAATCCAATCACTGTAGCACCGTACTGCTCCGCAACACGTTTCAAAGATGGTTCATGAATATCAGAAATATAAACTTTAGCACCTTCTTCTGTAAGCGATTTAACGAGGTATTCACCAACATGTCCAACACCTTGAACTGCTACAACTTTCCCAGCGAGTGAATCTGACCCGAACTGATGATTAGCACAAGCCTTCATCCCCATGTAGGTACCATAAGCTGTTACGGGAGATGGGTCTCCACTTTTACCAGGTAAACCAACTACATGTTCTGTTTCCATTCCAACGTAAGTCATATCCAAAGGATTAATCCCCACATCTTCAGCCGTAATATACTTTCCAGCTAAACTGTTTACAAACTTTCCGAACCTTCTAAATAAAGCTTCAGACTTCATAGATCGAGCATCTCCAATAATAACTGCCTTACCACCTCCAAGGTTCAACCCTGAAATTGAATTCTTATAAGTCATACCACGCGACAAACGTAAAACATCATTCAATGCTTCCATTTCGTTGTTATACTGCCACATACGAGTTCCACCCAATGCTGGTCCTAAAGTAGTGTTATGTACTGCGATGATAGCTTTTAAGCCTGTGTCGTTATCGTTACAAAAAAGTAACTGCTCATGATTGTATTTGCTCATTTGAGCAACTACTGGATTTTCTGCGAGGTTCGTGTCCTCAATATTTTTTACTTCAAACATACGTATGATAATGTTTTCTCAAGTGTATTATATACTTTTACAACGTCATGTAAAAGAGCGTGGCAAAAATAGGAAATTATCGGATGAAGTCACTTAGCTACCTCAACAAATATTTCATAAAATACAAATGGAGATTCCTATTAGGGGTGTTATTCATTATTGGAAGTAACTGGTTTAAAGTCGCAATGCCTGAATATTTCGGCGATTTTACTGATGAATTAACCAAATGGGATTCTTCAAAACCTACTGACGAAGTCATGTTTGTTGCGCTAAAAGCAGGGGGAATTATCCTACTTTTAATTTTAATCTCAGGTTTTTTCCTCTTTTTAACTCGTCAAATGATCATTATTATGTCGCGTTACATCGAATACGACCTCAAAAATGAATTCTATACGAAGTATCAAGAATTGAGCTATTCATTCTACAAAAAGAACAATACAGGCGATTTAATGAATCGTATTTCAGAGGATGTATCGAAAGTTCGTATGTATTTAGGTCCGGGAATCATGTATTCCATCAACCTTATCGCATTGAGTATTTTGGTTATCCGAAACATGATCAGCATCAATGGCTACCTAACAATAATTGTGCTCGTACCCCTTCCTTTGATGTCCTTTATAATTTACAAAGTTGCTAATCGCATAGGTAAATTAAGTACTGAAGTACAAAAAGAGCAATCTCACATGTCTACCATGGTTCAAGAAACCTTCTCTGGAATTCGTGTTATAAAGGCATATGGGAGACATCATGAAATCAATGATCAACTTTCAAAATCTGCCGAAGACTATAAAACGAAAAGCATGCGACTCGTATTGACCAATGCATTGTTCATGCCTACAATCTTTATTCTAATTGGGATAAGTACCATTCTGTGCATCTATCTAGGTGGTCGGTTATACTATGATGGAGACATTTCACAAGGAGGTATTTTAAAGTTCATTTTTTACGTGAACATGTTAACTTGGCCTTTTGCTTCCGTGGGTTGGGTTTCTTCATTGATTTCAAGAGCCGCAGCAAGCCAAACGAGAATCAATGAATTCCTTAAACAGGAAGCAGAAATCGTGAATACAAATCAGGATGAATTTGATTTTGATGGAACCATTGAATTTGTTAATGTAAGTTTCACCTATCCCAACTCAAAAATTGAAGCCATAAAAAACCTAAGTTTTAAGCTCAACAAAGGCGAATCACTTGGTATTGTAGGTAGGACTGGCTCA
>Ga0193954_1001841_pt1 | contig 10478 bp, 9 predicted proteins | sample BB_5_MG_FD_140340 | JGI IMG/M metagenome (GOLD analysis project Ga0193954, IMG submission 140340) | Microbial mat bacterial communities from the Broadkill River, Lewes, Delaware, United States - BB_5_MG | ecosystem: Environmental > Aquatic > Freshwater > River > Microbial mats | place: USA...
CTTGGTCTGGCCACAGAGTAGGGGGAAGTTGATTCATGACCGCGGCCTGAAAGCACACGGCGGGCCAAGGTGGGATTGTTCGGTGTTGGCGCTGAACAATGGCCAGGCGGTAGGCATTGAACGCTCAGAGTTCGCTGGGATCTCAAAGAGTCTCAAACTTGAGCCCGGCGCAGCCGCCCGTCGGTCCGCAGAAAAATGCAGGGTCTTTGCAAGATCCTCCTGGGGACCCTCGAACGAGGCAGCACAGGGGGGCGAGCATTGCTCAAGAACAATCGTTGCGAATCAAGTGAGGGCACCCAGGGCCTCGCAGAGCCCAGGCCGCGTGTCTGGAGCATGGAAGGCCTGCTGCGGCGGCTCTGCCGGGACCCGGCCTTGCTCCGGGACTACCGGCGAGATCCGATGGGGACCGCGCGCCGGGGGGGCGTGCTCTTGGCCCCGGAGCATCTCGCGCACATGCGAGACCTGGAAGAGGACGCCGTCACGGATGTCGTGCTCCACACCGAGGGGGGAGAATCATGAATCGCGATCACGCAACGCAACCTGCCTGTCCAGGGCATGTGGCAATCATTATGGACGGCAACGGTCGCTGGGCGACCCGTCGCGGCCAGTGCAGGACTGTCGGTCATGCGGAGGGCGCGAAGGCGGCGACGCGTGCCTATCGTGCCGCCCGGTCGCTGGGAGTTCGGCAGCTTACGCTGTACGGGTTCAGCACTGCGAACTTCAAGCGGCCCGCGGAGGAGGTCAACGTCATCATGCACCTCGTGGCGCAGTATGCCCACGACCAGCGGGAGGACTTCATCACCCGTGGCATCCGTTTCGATATTGTGGGTGATCGTGAGCAGCTGCCCAAGGCCACCCGGGACAGCCTCGAAGCCACGATTGCGGCCACCGCGGACCAGGAGGGCATGGTGCTGTCTTTGGCGCTGGCCTATGGGGGGCGGCTGGACTTGCTGAGCGCAGTACGAACGCTGGTTCATGATGTGCAATCCGGATTGCTTTCTGAAGAGGCATTGGATGAGGGGCAGTTGCGCAAGCGCATGTGGACCCAACGCCTTCCCGACGTGGATCTACTGGTTCGCACCGGGGGCGAACAGCGACTCAGTGACTTCCTGCTCGTCGAGAACGCCTATAGCGAGCTCTTCTTTGACGATGTGATGTGGCCCGACTTTGATCACAGCGCCCTAGAGCGGGCCATCGCCTGGTTCTCCTGTAGGCAGCGCCGCTTTGGAGACATCACCGCCGTCGAGCAGGCGGCCTGAGGCCCATGCCATGAATCTCGAGAGACTACTTTCAAAGTGCCGCAGTGACCTATGGTCAGCCGACGACTTAGACTGGAGCCGCCCGCCTCGGGCTATGAGTTGCGACGAAGAGATCACGATGGTGCAGGCCTTTACGGACATGGCCGGCATCGAGCAGATCGCGGCCGGACTCTTTGAGGTGCAGCGTGACCGGGTGCAAGACCCGACGCTGGCCGCGATCTATGAGTGCTTCGTCGCCGACGAAGCGCGACATGCCGAGGTCGCGGCGCGCCTAGCTCGTCACTATGATGTACACGGCTACCGCGAGTATACCGTGAACGAGAACTTGGCGCGGTTCACACCTCGGCTGGTGGCGACTGCGAGGGCCCTGTCGCCGGAGGTTGCGAATATCTACGTGACGGCCGGTGAACTCATTCTCGACGTGGCGCTGCTGCGTAGCCTGGACGATGTTTGCGATGACGATACCTGCCGGGATGCGATGCTGCGCATCAACCGCGACGAGGCTCGGCATGTCGCCATCGACTTCTATATGTTGGACCGCTTCGCGTTGGATCCCAGCAGCCGCCCCAAAGCGCAGGACCGGTTGCGGGGTGTCTACCATCTGGTGCGCATGATGGCGGCGGCCCGGCCCTTCATTCGTGACGTCGTCTTGGAACCCTTGGACCGGTGTGACCCCAGCGGCCGCAGGCTCCGAGAGGCGCTCAAGCGCATGCAATTGGCGATGCGGCGCTCAGGTGTCGCCCAGCGGCCCTTTCCTCGTTTCCTCAGGGCCTGTCAGTGGGTGGCCTGCCTGCCCGTCCTAGGGGCGCTGGTTCAGCCCCTCATCACCGCGGTCACCGGGGTCGATGCGCGAGCCTTTGAGCGCCTCTACACACCCCAAGAACTCGCACGTGTTACGCGTAGGGGCGCGGCTGCCGCGGCCCCAAGGAGCTACTCATGAGTGTCTCAACCCTGGTCCTTGACCCGGCCGCGCTCGGCGACGAGCTGAAGGGGCTGCTCATTGAGGAACTCTTTACTTTGAACTGTGCGATCTTCGAAGGGGTGGGTCGGGACGTCTTCGAGCACTATCTCCTGGGCCCGGACGCCCAGCGCACACGCATTCAGGTGGTGCGGGATGCCGGTCGTGCCGTAGGATACACCGCGATTCAGGTCTACGATGGTGCGCTGCCCGAGGAGCACGGTCTGGTGGTGCGCACCTTGGCGGGCATGCTGCCCGAGTATCGTCGCCGAACCCTCTTTGGTGGGTTTATGGCCTACGAGGTGCTGAGGCTGCGACTCCTGCACCCCCTGAGGCCCATCTATGGGTTCGCCTGCCCCGTGCACCCAACGACCTACCGAATGCTGGCACGTTACGCGGTCGATGTGTGGCCGCGGCCGGATAGGGCCACTCCATCGGGCATGCTAGGGCGGCTTGGGGCCCTCGCGGCCCACTTTGGGCTTACCCCCGAGGCCGCGCAGCCAGGGGTGTGTTGCGTCGGCTGGAAGACTATCCAGAGTCCGCAGGAGCGGCGCCATTGGGCCACAAGCTCACATCCAGCGTCTCGTTACTTTGTGCAGATGAACCCCCGATACTCGGAGGGTTACGGTCTGCTGCTCGTGGTTCCGATGAAACTCAGCCGGGTTGCCCAGGGGTTGATGAAGTTGGGGGCACGCCGGTTGGTTCACAGCCGTCGTCACAGACAAGGGACGGTTGTTCCAGGAGGTGCATCATGACGTCGGTCCGAAAGACTTGGTTCACGGAGCTTGAGACGAAGATCGCTCATCTGCTGGGAGAACAGGCCGTTGACGTGGTTCTTGGCGATTGCGATTCACGGCAGCTCCGGCAGGCGCATCGGCATGCGAGACGTCTGACTTGGGGCAAGTTCCCCTCTATTGCCTTGGGGGCGCTCTTCCTGAGTTCCGAGCAGCGTAGATCCTACTTTGCGATGGCGGCCTTCCTTAGAAGGGCGGATGTGCTGAGCGAGGCTCAGGGGTCGCAGGCTCGACAGGATTGGGCGGCGTTCTGTGCCTCTGTCTTGGCGAAGGTCAGCCCTAGGGAAGATAGTACTCTCCTCGCCTTCGCGGACGCCCGGATCTGCCACCAGATCCCCCTCGCGTGGGTACGAGGGCAGCTCGCGGGCCTAGAGACAGGCCACCTGCCTCCTGAGTATCGGCGTGTCGAGGACCTTGTGGCCTATTGTATCGACGTGCTCGCGCCGACCGGGCTGATGGCCCTACGTATTTTTGGGGTGCGGGACCCGCAGGCCGAGGTCTACGGGGCACGATTCGCCACGGCCGTTCAATTCAACGACGTGCTCTGTGATATCCCCGAGGACTATCATGAGGGGCGGTGTTTCTTGCCGACCGAGCTGCTCACTCAGTACGAGATTGACTTGGAGCAAGTACGGTTGCACGGCCCGCAGCCGGGATGGCGCGCGCTCATGCGTCAGCTGATTGACGTCAATCGGCAGCTCTACATCAGCGCAGAGCCCGGCATCGCACTGCTGCCTCTCGGTGCGGCCCTCATGACCGCGGTCATCGGGGCTCTGTATCAGGCCCAGCTCGCCGATATTGAAGCGAGCGACTACGATGTCTTTCGGCAACCGCCGAAGTTCCGGCTTCGGCATCTGTTGAGCGCCGGGCGTTGCGTGATCCGAGTGCTGCGGGCGCGATGCACGCAGGGCCGACCGGAGCGGGTCTGGTCATCAGGGAGTGGCCCATCGCAGGGCGAGGTCTTAGCGGCCGTCGAGCGCATGTAGCCCGGCGCGGGCGCCCCGGGCCATGACGCCAGGGCGGGCGCGGCAGGTCCGCTTGACAGCCCCCGGCGAGTTGGTTACCTCTAGATGACCGTAGCCTGGAGGTTACCAACTATGCCTGCTGCTCCCGCTCTCGCTGAAGACGCCCTTGAGGCCCTCGGAAACCCGATTCGACGCCAGATCTTGACGATCCTGGCCCCGGGCCCTTGTCCCGTCGGTGAGATTGCCGCCCAGCTGCCGGTCAGCCGCCCGGCGGTGTCCAAGCACCTGAGACTGCTACAGAACGCGGAGCTAGTGGCCTTCGAGCGTTCCGGGAACCGGAACCTCTTTCGCTTGGAGGCGGCCGGCTTTGACGCCGCCAAGATGTGGCTGGAGGCATTTTGGGATGAGGCGCTGGCGCGCTTCGCGCTCGTTGCCGAGAACACGTGGACGCCAAAGCCATGAGCGAACCCCTGCGCCGCACGGTTACGGTGCGCTGTCCGCCTGAGCACGCCTTCGAGGTATTCACGGCCCGTCTGGACCTGTGGTGGCCCCGAGGTCACCGCAAGCACCCGCAATCTAAGTTGCTGATTGAGGGGCATCAAGGCGGACGCTTCTTTGAGGCGGTGCCTACCGGGGAAGAGAGACTCTTGGGGGAGGTCCTAAGGTGGCAGCCGCCGACCCGCCTGACCTATACCTGGGTGCCCGGTGGCGGCGTGGGGCCCACGGAGGTCGACATCAGCTTTGTTGCAGATGGTGAGTATACCCGCGTCGAAGTTGTGCATGCGGAGGCTGACAGCGGCCTTGGTGAAGCCTGGAACGAGCGCATCAAGAAGTTCACGTGGGCTTGGGGTGAGGTTCTGCCCGCTTTTGTGGCCTATCTAGAGGAATAAGAAGCTATGAGTATCAAAGAGTTCGAAGCACGCGCCACCATCAATGCCCCAGCCGAGAAGGTCTGGAGTATCCTGACTGATACCGCGGCCTACCCTGAGTGGGACCCCTATTGCGATAAGATTGAAGGCCAGCTTGCGCTAGGCAATAAGATCAAGGCCTTCTCAAAGCTCAGCCCCGGTCGCGCCTTCCCTGTGAAGGTCACCGAAATGACCAAGAATCAGAAGATGATTTGGCAGGGCGGCATGCCGCTGGGTCTATTCAAAGGAGTACGGACCTTCAGCCTTCTGCCAACGGCAGATGGCGTAGATTTTCACCTGCATGAGGCCTTCAGCGGCCCGATGTTGCCGCTGATCGCAAAGTCACTGCCTGACATGAGCGGCCCCTTCGAAGAGTTTGTGCAGGGCCTCAAGGCCCGTGCCGAGGCCTAGCCGAACTTAATGACCCCGCGCCCCTTGATGGCGCGGCGAAATACTTTAGGCAGCGGGTTTGGCGCATCCGACAGCTCGTCGGGCACCTTCTTCCATTCCCAGTTGCGGTCGTAGGTGCCCGCCTTGCCAACATAGATGGCTACTTGGTCGGACAGCCGCGCTCGGAAGGTGACCTCGCCCGCCGGGAATCCGCGCAGGGTGTGCCCGTTGGTGATCAGCGGGGGTTGGCCACCCGATCGCACGAATCCCCACACCTGCGAGCTGGCGATAGGCAGCCGGATCGAAAAGGCCTTGCCCGGTGGGATCGACTTGAAGTCGGTCGGCTTCAGCGCAGACCATCGCCCCGGCTTGAAGGGGTACAGCTCGTAATCGTTGCCTTCCTCGTCCTCGGCGGTGACCGTGGATAGGATGCGCGGCCCGAGCATGTAGGCGCAGATAGTGACGGGCCGCTTGGCGCGGTTCGTCAAGGTGGCTTTCAGATCCGGCAGCTGGCCCGCGGCATAGCCGGGGCCTGCAGCCGACAAAGTCAACGTCAGCGGTGACGGGAGTGCGGTGGCCATCGTCTACGGGCGGAGCTTGCGATCATCTCCGCCCTGCGTAAAGCGTGCTCAGTCCACGTTCGCCGTCTGGTCCGCCCGCAGCAGCCCGTTGATGTCCACCGAGCCACGAATGGCCGACAGGTGGTCCGACGGGCCGTTCGATAGGCGATCGTTGACGGTGAATGTTCCCTTGCCGCCGTCGATCTTCCAGAACTGGTGATTCCCGTTGTCGTCACGACCCAGGTACACCGCGTTCCAGCCCTGAGACATACTGGTCGTATCCCCGGTGCTCTCGAAGTAGCGCCAATCGCCCGGGACCAGCTTGTCGCCGCTGGCCGGATCGAAGGGCGGCCACTCCTGCACGCCTCCGGTCACCGTCGGCTCGCCAAAGGCTTGGATGTCCATCATGCCGTAGTCCTCGCGGTTGTCCGTCGAGTCGTAGTGGCCGTGAAGCGCCAAGCCCGTGACCGCGGCCGGCGGGCTATGGGAGGTATTGAAGTCGTCAGCGCCGACCGTGTCCAGGGTGGCCTTAAGGTTCAAGACTCGCACCGCGGTCGCACAATCGAAGTTGTAGCGCTCGGGGTTATCGTACATGTCCTGGACTGCCTTGGCGGGGTCCGCGTCGGGCCGGACCTGCAGCAAGACGCTCGTGGTGGGCTCACCCTGGGCGTTCTGCCCGCCGACAGCGACATAGCGCCAGTACGGGTTGGGCTCGCCGCCCCGGGTCGGGATCTCATCACCCGGCTGCACATCCGCATCCTTGTCGAAGCGAATCGCGCGGCCACGGTCGTCCCGCATTCTTGGCGTACGGTTGCCGGTGAACTTCCAAGGTGCGCCATGCTCGAGCGCGTTCTCGACCACGTTGGCGCGCTGATTGAACTCCAGGGCCTTTTCCCGAGTGAGCGTGATCTCCTGTCCGTCCGCGAGCGCGATGATGTCGCCCGCAGAGATTTGCCCCTGACCTGCGCCGGGCATGTCCCGCACCTTTGCGCCGTCTCCGTAGATCTGCGCGGCGATGCGTGACTGGCCTCGGTTGAGGTCCAGCGGTGTACCCGCGACCTGGCCGGACGGGTTCGCAGGCCCGGTTGTCACTTGCCCAGATGGGTTCGCAGGCCCGGTTGTCACTTGCCCAGATGGGTTCGCAGGCCCGGTTGTTACTTGCCCAGATGGGTTCGCAGGCCCGGTTGTCACTTGCCCAGATGGGTTCGCGCCTCCGGTGGTGACTTGGCTGGATGGGTTCGCTCCCCCGGTGGTGACCTGCGCGGAGGGGTTTGCGCCACCCGTGGTGACCTGGCCGGAGGGGTTTGCGCCACCCGTGGTGACCTGTGCCGAGGGATTTGCGCCACCCGTGCTGACCTGCGCGGATGGGTTAGCACCACCCGTGCTGACCTGTGCGGATGGGTTGGCCCCACCGCTGGTGACCACCGGGCGCCGACGGCGTCGCCGGGCCGCCTCGGGGAAGTGGGTCTGTGCGGATGGGTTGGCTCCGCCCGTGGTGACCTGGGCGGATGGGTTCGCTCCCCCGGTGGTGACCTGTGCGGATGGGTTGGCTCCGCCCGTGGTGACCTGCGCGGATGGGTTGGCTCCACCCGTGCTTACCCGCGCCTGGCGGCGGCCCACACGCTGTGCGTCCAGACCGAGGCTCTGGGCGTTGGCCCGTTTGAGCAGCTCGTCGGTCAGGGCGCCGTCGTCCTGGGGGCGGAAGTTCTGACCGAGCTGGTCCAGGTTGACGGTCCCGCGCCCCCCGGCCGCGTTCCAAAAGCCCTGGTAGAACTGCTGGGGAGATACATTGCGCGCGAGGCCCTCGGCGACCATGCTCGAAGCGTCGCCGCTGAGGCCACCCGCCTGCAGCTGCTCTGCAATCTTATTTGCGTCCAGCCCGCCCGTCTCCGCGTTGAAGAAGGGGAGGTGCTCAGCGCTGCCCGCGACCTGCATGTCTTTGACCATGCGCTGGTACACAGGGTCGGACATGCCGTCCTTTCCGACGGCCTGGTGGGCCTGGGAATACTGCTCGTAGGTCTGGAACTTACTGCGCGCGGAGTAGGACATGCGGTCCCAGTTCTGCTCCGCGAAGCGCCTGAAGTCCGCGTACTCGGTGCCCGCGGTCTGGCCATCAAAGTCGGCGGTGCCTGAGACGATCGCCTCGTACATCGCGTCGCCTGAAATAGTGCCCTCGGTGGTGCGCAGCTTCTCTAGGGCGACACCCGCGCTGGCGTCGGCGTATCCGGCGGTGGTCTTCAGCTCCGCCTTCATCTGATTGTAGTCCGACATGCGAATGCCGTCGGAGCCGCGGGCCTGGGCCTGCTTGGCGAAGCGCTCGTAGGTTCGGAACTTATCCTGGGCGTCGGGCGAGAGGCGGTCCCAGTTCTGGGTCGCGAACTCTTGAAGGTCCTTGAACTCCCCGCCGGCTGCGTTGCCGTCGAGGTCCTGTGAACCCTCAAGGATGGCGCGCTGCATCTGCTCGCCGCTGATGGTGCCCTGGGTATCCTGAAGAGTCTCCACCGCCGTGGCCATGCCCTGGTCGGCATATCCGGCCGCGGCCATGTCCTTCTTCATCTGGGAGTAATCAGAGGTGCGAATGCCGGTATTGCCAGCCTTCTGAGCCGTCTCCGCGTAGCCCTCGTACGTTCGGAACTTCTCCCGGGCGTCGGGGGACATGCGGTCCCAGTTCTGCGTCGCGAAGCGCTGCAGGTCCTTGAACTCTGCGCCCGCGGCCTGGTTGTCGAGGTCCTCCGTGGCCTGCAAGATGGCTTGCTCCATCTGCTGCCCGCTGATGACTTTGCCTTCTTCGCCCGGACGGGGCTGCAGGGTCTCGATGGCCGCGGCGGCGCCAGCGTCGTTATAGCTGGACCCGGCCATGTCTCCCTTCATGCGCTCAAAGTCAGAGGTGCGGATGCCGTCGGAGCCTCGGGCCTGGGCCTGCTCCGCGTAGCCCTCGTAGGTGCGGTAGCGCTGACGTGCGTCCGGGGACATGCGGTCCCAATTCTGGGTCGCGTACTCTTGAATCTGCTCGAACTCTGCGCCCGCCGCCTGGCCGTCCAGGTCCTTGGTGCCGTCGATGATCGCGGTCTCAAACTGCTCGGCGGTGAGCTCACCCTTGGTGGGCAGCTGGCCGAGAGCCTCGGCTGCGCTCTGGTCCTTCACGCCGACCTGCGCAAGCTCCGCCTCCATCTTGCTGTACTCGGAGGTGGGGATGCCGGTCTTGCCCTTCTTCTGGGCTGCTTCAGCGTAGCCTTCATAGGTCCGAAAGGCGCCCTGAGCGTCGGGGGACATGCGGTCCCAGTTCTCGCCTGCGAACTGCTTGAAGTCCTGGTACTCCGCGCCGGCGGCCCGATTGTCGAGGTCGGAGGTCCCCGCCAAGATGGCGTCCCGCATCTGAGGGCCAGTGATAGTCTGACCCGCCTCACCCGGACGCGGCTGCAGAGTCTCGATAGCCTGACCCGCGCCTTGGTCGCGGTAGCCGGCGGTCTGCAGGTCACCCTGCATCTTCTTGTAGTCGCTGGTCGCGATGCCGGTGTTGCCCTTGGCCTGCGCCGACTGGGCGTAGCGCTCATAGGTGCGATACTTCTGGCGCGCGTCGGGCGACATGCGGTCCCAGTTCTCCTGGGTGTACCCGCTAATATCTGCGAACTCCGCACCTGCCGCCTGGTTATCCAGGTCCTTGGTACCGTCGACAATGGCCTGCTCAAACTGCTGGCCGTTGATCTGGCCCTTGTCCGGCAGCGCGTTGAGGGCCTGCCCGGCCCCTGCGTCCTGGCCGCGTTTGACCTGCGCTGATGGATTAGCTCCGCCCGTGGTGACCTGCGCTGATGGGTTTGCGCCTCCGGTGGTGACCTGCGCGGAGGGGTTAGCGCCTCCGGTGGATACCTGCGCGGATGGGTTTGCGCCTCCGGTGGATACCTGCGCGGATGGGTTTGCACCGCCGGTGGTGACCTGCGCGGATGGGTTTGCTCCGCCGGTGGTGACCTGTGCTGAGGGATTGGCTCCGCCGGTCGATACCTGTGCGGAAGGGTTTGCGCCTCCGGTGGTGACCTGCGCTGAGGGGTTCGCTCCGCCGGTGGTGACCTGCGCTGAGGGGTTAGCGCCTCCGGTCGATACCTGCGCTGATGGATTAGCTCCGCCCGTGGTGACCTGCGCAGAGGGATTGGCTCCGCCGGTCGATACCTGCGCGGAAGGGTTTGCGCCGCCTGTGGTGACCTGCGCAGAGGGATTAGCTCCGCCGGTCGATACCTGCGCAGAGGGATTAGCTCCGCCGGTCGATACCTGCGCAGAGGGATTGGCTCCGCCGGTGGATACCTGCGCGGAAGGGTTTGCGCCTCCGGTCGATACCTGTGCTGAGGGATTGGCTCCGCCCGTGCTGACGCTGGGCTTGAACTCTGCAAGCTGTTGGTCGAGTCGAGTGAGTCGCTGACGAAGGTTGCGCCCGGTGTGGCCGCGTGGGTTGCGCTCAAGGCGTCCCGCCACGTCGTCCCGTTCGTTGGAGAGACGAGAATACTCCGCACCCAGGGACTGCTGGCTCATCTGGCCTTCTAGGCGATTGAGGCGCTGGCGCAGGTTCCGGCCACGATGGCCACCCGCGGATCCATTCAATCCGTCGACCTGAGCCTTTACGTTGTTGTACTCCTGCTGCAGTCCCGCAGGGAC
>Ga0193954_1001842_pt1 | contig 10477 bp, 19 predicted proteins | sample BB_5_MG_FD_140340 | JGI IMG/M metagenome (GOLD analysis project Ga0193954, IMG submission 140340) | Microbial mat bacterial communities from the Broadkill River, Lewes, Delaware, United States - BB_5_MG | ecosystem: Environmental > Aquatic > Freshwater > River > Microbial mats | place: USA...
AATCGTGGCTAAAGAACAATTTGAACGTAATAAACCGCACGTTAACGTTGGTACAATCGGCCACGTTGACCACGGTAAAACTACTCTGACAGCTGCACTGACTCGTGTATGTGCTGAGGTTTTCGGTGGTAAGGCTGTCGCTTTTGACGGTATCGACAATGCACCAGAAGAGCGTGAGCGTGGTATTACTATCGCAACTTCTCACGTTGAGTACGATTCTTCTGTTCGTCACTACGCGCACGTTGACTGCCCAGGACACGCGGATTATGTAAAAAACATGATCACCGGTGCTGCACAGATGGACGGAGCGATTCTGGTATGTGGCGCGACTGATGGCCCTATGCCACAGACTCGTGAGCACATCCTGCTGTCCCGTCAGGTTGGTGTACCTTACATCGTAGTATTCCTGAACAAAGCTGACCTGCTGGCTGAAGATTGTGGCGGTGTTGACTCTGAAGAATACGCAGAGATGCTGGAACTGGTTGAAATGGAGCTGCGTGAGCTGCTGGACCAGTACGACTTCCCGGGTGACGACACTCCAATCATCGCTGGTTCTGCCCTGATGGCGCTGAACGGTGAAGATGAGAACGGTCTGGGTACCACTGCTGTAGCTAAGCTGGTAGAAGCTCTGGATAGCTATATCCCTGAGCCAGAGCGTGCGATCGATCAGCCATTCCTGATGCCTATCGAGGACGTATTCTCTATCTCTGGTCGTGGTACTGTAGTAACTGGCCGTGTAGAGCGTGGTATCGTTAGAACGGGTGAAGAGATTCAGATCGTTGGTATCCGTGACACTCAGACTACTACCTGTACAGGTGTAGAGATGTTCCGTAAGCTGCTTGACGAAGGTCGTGCAGGTGAGAACATCGGTGCGCTGCTGCGTGGTACTAAGCGTGATGACGTTGAGCGTGGTCAGGTACTGGCTAAGCCGGGTACAATTACTCCTCACACTCGTTTCGAAGGTGAAGTATACGTATTGTCAAAAGATGAAGGTGGTCGTCACACGCCATTCTTCAAAGGCTACCGTCCACAGTTCTACTTCCGTACAACTGACATCACCGGTGCTTGTGAGCTTCCAGAAGGCGTTGAGATGGTAATGCCAGGCGATAACATCAAGATGGATGTTACCCTGATCAACCCAATCGCGATGGAAGAAGGTCTGCGCTTTGCGATCCGTGAAGGCGGTCGTACTGTCGGTGCAGGCGTTGTAGCTAAAATCATCGAATAATCTTCGCTGATGCAAAAAAGGCTCCTTCGGGAGCCTTTTTTTGTTCTTGCTTTTGTGTTTTTTGATATGGCTGAAGTGTTGTGTCTTTCAAACTTCTGTGCGGCCATATCAAAAGTCGCATTGTTAAGTCAGGCGCAAAGGAACTTTGCTGGACTTAACTCGCTCGCATTTGCGTCCGCAAATGGTTGGGTGATTTATCACTTCGTCGTTTTATCGCTGGCTGGAATCTGGTGCATTTCTGGCTTCTGTGCGGCCATATCAAAAGTCGCATCGTAAATCCTGGCGCAAAGGGGCTTTGCTTGGATTTGCTCGCTCGCATTTGCGTCCGCAAATGGTGGGATAGATGATCACTTGGTAATATTTGTGTCTGCAAATGAGCTAAGCATTAATGCTTCGTGACTCTCCTTTTTCCTGAATGCTGGCCCTTCAGTCTGTTTTTTTTGTTTGTCAGGCTTTCTTCGTTATAAATTACTCAAAAATCGTGCTGTATAATTCGTAACCGATACTGGCTTGACTTGGGGGTAGGGGGTATGTAGAATGCGCTACCCCGTTAAATGGGGTTAGGTGGCGAAAGCCTTTTTTTAATTCTAGGAATTGTGGTCAAATGCAAAACCAGAAAATCAGAATCCGTCTGAAGGCTTTTGATCATCGCCTGATTGACTCTTCCGCTCAGGAGATCGTTGAGACTGCTAAGCGGACAGGTGCTCAGGTGCATGGTCCGATCCCGCTTCCTACTCGCAAAGAGCGTTTTACAGTTCTGATCTCTCCACACGTGAACAAAGATGCACGTGACCAGTATGAGATCCGTACTCACAAACGCGTTCTGGACATCGTTGAACCAACAGAAAAAACTGTTGATGCTCTGATGAAGCTGGATCTTGCTGCGGGTGTTGAAGTGCAAATTAGCCTCGGCTAATTAGACGATTGCGCAGATTAGTAAATCTGCGTGTGGAATGCCTTTTAGGCAGCCATAGCGGGTTTTAGCCCCGTACACAACTGGCAATGTGAGGTTTATAAAATGTCTGTATCTTTAATCGGACGTAAAGCAGGTATGACTCGTGTCTTCACAGAAGACGGCGTGTCAGTGCCAGTCACTGTCATCGAGGTGGAACCGAACCGCGTAACACAGGTTAAGAGCGAAGAGACTGATGGTTATTCTGCTGTGCAGGTAACTGTAGGTACTCGTCGTGCTAGCCGCGTTACTAAAGCTGCTGCTGGTCACTTTGCGAAAGCAGAGACCGAAGCAGGTCGTGGTTTGTGGGAGTTCCGTCTGTCAGGTGACGAAGAAGTAAATGTTGGTGATCAACTGACTGTTGAACGCTTTGAAGCGGGTCAGAAAATTGATGTAACCGGTCAATCCAAAGGTAAAGGTTTTCAGGGCGGCATTAAGCGCTGGAACTTCTCCATGCAGGATGCGACGCACGGTAACTCTCTTTCTCATCGTGCTCCTGGTTCTATTGGTCAGTGTCAAACTCCTGGTCGCGTGTGGAAAGGCAAGAAGATGGCAGGACACATGGGTGCTGAACGTGTAACCGTTCAATCCCTGGAAATTGTTCGCATCGATGCCGAGCGCAATCTGCTGTTAGTGAAAGGTGCTGTACCTGGTGCTACCGGCGGCGACGTAATCGTTAAATCAGCTGTTAAAGCTGGTGCCTGAGGGGGTTTGAAATGAATCTGAATCTTGCAGGAGCTGGAGGAAGCGTAGAAGTTTCCGATCTGGCGTTTGGTAAAGAATTCAATGAATCACTGGTTCATCAGGTTGTTACGGCATACCTGGCCGGTGGTCGTCAAGGCACCAAGGCTCAGAAAAACCGCGCCGCTGTAAGCGGTGGTGGTGCTAAGCCATGGCGTCAAAAAGGTACTGGCCGTGCACGTGCCGGTACTATTCGTAGTCCTCTGTGGCGTACTGGTGGCGTAACATTCGCTGCTCAGCCACGTGACCACGCTCAAAAAGTTAACAAGAAAATGTATCGCGCTGCGATGCGTTGCATCTTGTCTGAGCTGGTTCGTCAGGAGCGTCTGGTAGTTGTAGAAAACTTCCAGGTTGACGCGCCTAAGACTAAGCAGTTTGTTGCTAAGCTGAACGAGCTTGAGCTGACTAACGCACTGCTGATCACAGAAGACGTAGAGCAGAATCTGTATCTGGCCGCACGCAACGTACCACACGTTGACGTTCGCGATGCAGCTGGCATCGATCCTGTCAGCCTGGTTGGTTTTGAGAAGGTTGTTGTGACTGTTGCTGCTCTCAAGAAAATTGAGGAGGCGTTAGCATGAATCCAGGACGCATCTATCAAGTACTGCTAGGGCCGCATATCTCTGAGAAAGCAACTATCGTTGCTGAAGGTTCTCAGCAGGTTGTTTTCCGCGTAGCAACTGATGCAACTAAGCCTGAAATCAAAAAGGCTGTTGAACAGTTGTTCGACGTAAAAGTAACTGGCGTGAACATCGTCAACGTTAAGGGCAAAACCAAGCGCACACAGCGCGGTATGGGTAAGCGCTCTGACGTTCGCAAGGCATATGTTTGCCTGGCTGATGGTCATGACATCGACTTCGTCGATGGCGAATAAGAGGGGTTACAAGAATGGCTATTGTTAAATCTAAACCGACCTCCGCTGGACGCCGTCACGTAGTTCGGGTAACTACCCCGGATCTGCATAAGGGCAAGCCACACGCTGCTCTGGTCGAAAAGAAAAGCAAGACCGGTGGTCGTAACACATATGGTCGCATTACGACTCGTCACATTGGTGGCGGTCATAAGCAGCATTACCGTGTAATCGATTTCCGTCGCAACAAGCTGGATATCCCTGCTACCGTTGAGCGTCTGGAATATGATCCAAACCGCTCTGCGCACATCGCTCTGCTGATGTACGCTGATGGTGAGCGTCGCTACATTATCGCCCCTAAAGGCGTTAAAGCTGGTGATACTCTGGTATCTGGTCAGAATGCTGATATTAAACCAGGTAACTGCCTGCCACTGCGTAACATCCCTGTTGGTAGCGTAATTCACTGTATCGAGATGAAGCCAGGTAAAGGTGCTCAGATTGCACGTTCCGCTGGTACATCTGCACAGCTGATTGCTCGTGAAGGCGCTCATGCGACTCTGCGTCTGCGTTCAGGTGAGATGCGTAAAGTGCTGGTTGACTGCTGTGCGACACTGGGTGAGGTCGGTAACTCCGAGCACTCTCTGCGTCGTCTGGGTAAAGCTGGTGCTACGCGCTGGCGTGGTGTTCGTCCTACCGTTCGTGGTGTAGCGATGAACCCGGTAGATCACCCGCATGGTGGTGGTGAAGGTCGTACATCTGGTGGTCGTCATCCTGTGACGCCATGGGGTGTTCCGACTAAAGGTAAGAAAACTCGTTCGAACAAGCGTACCGATAAGATGATCGTACGCCGTCGTCAAGCGAAATAATCAGAGGATACAGCTGTGCCACGTTCACTGAAGAAAGGTCCTTTTATCGACCTTCACCTGTTGAAAAAGGTAGAAGCTGCAATTGAGGCCAATGATCGTCGTCCGATCAAAACATGGTCTCGCCGTTCTACAGTTTTTCCAAACTTCGTAGGACTGACGATTGCAGTTCATAATGGCCGTCAGCACGTACCGGTGTTTGTCACCGAGGATATGGTTGGTCATAAATTAGGCGAGTTTGCTGCTACCCGTACGTACAAGGGTCATGCTGCAGACAAGAAAGCTAAACGCTAATCGGGAGTTAAGAAAATGGAAGTAGCCGCTAAGCATAAAGGCGCCCATATCTCCGCTCAGAAAGCGCGTTTGGTTGCCGATCAAATCCGCGGAAAGGCGGTGGGTGAAGCCCTGAATATTCTGGCTTTCAGCCCGCAAAAAGGTGCGGTGCTTGTTAAGAAGGTACTTGAGTCTGCTATTGCTAACGCTGAGCATAACGAAGGTGCTGATATTGATGAGCTGCGTGTTTCACAGATCTTCGTTGATGAAGGTATGACTATGAAACGCATCAGACCGCGTGCCAAGGGTCGTGCTGACCGTATTTTGAAGCGCACCTCCCACATCACCGTCAAGGTAGCTGACTGCTAGGAGATACCACATGGGTCAGAAGGTACATCCAACAGGTATTCGTCTTGGAATTGTTAAAGATCACACTTCTGTGTGGTATGCAGACAAGAATGAATACGCTAATAAGCTGTTGAACGACCTTCAGGTACGTGAGTATCTGGAAGGTCAATTAAAAGCAGCATCTGTAAGCCGCATCGAAATCGAGCGTCCTGCACAGAATGCTAAAATCACCATTTTCACTGCCCGTCCAGGCATTGTAATTGGTAAAAAAGGTGAAGATGTAGAAAAGCTGCGTAACGCTATCTCTAAAATGATGGGCGTTCCGGTTCACATCAACATCGAAGAGATCCGTAAACCAGATCTGGATGCCAAACTGGTTGCACAAAGCGTAGCGAGCCAGCTGGAACGTCGTGTTATGTTCCGCCGTGCTATGAAGCGTTCTGTACAGAACGCGATGCGCCAGGGTGCTGAGGGTATCAAGATTCAGGTCGGTGGTCGTTTGGGTGGTGCAGAGATTGCACGTTCCGAATGGTACCGCGAAGGTCGTGTGCCACTGCACACCCTGCGTGCTGATATCGATTACGGTACTTATGAGGCGCACACTACTTACGGTGTGCTTGGTATTAAAGTCTGGATCTTCAAAGGTGAGATTCTGGGTGGCATTGAAGAAGTGCGCGCTCAGAGAAATGCTCAGCCTAAGAAGAAAGGTTCAAAGTAGGGGTAATTATCAATGCTGCAACCTAAGAGACTTAAATTCCGCAAGGTTATGAAAGGCCGCAACCGCGGTCTGTCAGAGCGCGGTAGTGCAGTCAGCTTCGGTGAAATTGCACTTAAAGCGACAGAGCGTGGTCGTATCACTGCTCGTCAGATCGAGGCTGCTCGTCGTACTATGACTCGTCACGTAAAACGTGGTGGTAAAATCTGGATTCGCGTGTTCCCGGACAAGCCGATCACAGGTAAACCGCTCGAAGTACGGATGGGTAAAGGTAAGGGTAGTGTTGAATACTGGGTATGCCAGATCAAACCAGGTAAAGTGCTGTTCGAAATGAGCGGTGTACCTGATGAGCTTGCAACCGAGGCGTTCAATCTGGCTGCGGCAAAACTGCCGCTGGCTACCACCATTGTTAAACGGACGGTGATGTGATGAAAGCAACTGAACTGCGTGAACAATCCGCCGAAGAACTCCAGCAGACTCTGCTGGGTCTTTTGAAGGATCAGTTCAATCTGCGTATGCAGAAAGCAACTGGTCAGCTGGCTCAGAATCATATGCTGGGTCAGGTGCGTCGCGATATCGCGCGCGTTAAGACCGTACTGAATCAGAAAGCAGGTAACTAATATGGCTGCAGAAAAACGTACACGTACTGTGACCGGTAAAGTTATCAGCAACAAGGCTGACAAAACTATTACCGTTCTGGTTGAGCGTAAAGAGAAGCACCCGATCTACGGGAAATTCGTAACTCGCTCCACTAAGCTGCATGCGCATGACGAACAGAATGAATGTCAGATGGGAGATACAGTGACTGTTGCTGAATCCCGTCCGCTTTCAAAAAGTAAGTCTTGGACGCTAGTTAAGATTGAAGAACAGGCAGTAAAGGTGTAATATAACGCACCTTTGCTTCTGGCAGGCTATTTTTGAGCCCGAAAGAGCAAAGAAAATAGTCTGAATTTTGGAGTAGAGACCCATGATTCAAACAGAATCTATGCTTGATGTTGCTGATAACAGCGGCGCCAAGCGAGTACAGTGTATCAAGGTCCTGGGTGGCTCACACCGTCGTTATGCCGGTGTAGGTGACATCATCAAAGTTACCGTTAAGGAAGCAATTCCACGCGGTAAGGTGAAAAAAGGTCAGGTCCTTAATGCTGTTGTGGTACGTACCCGTAAAGGTGTTCGGCGCCCGGACGGTTCAATTATCCGCTTTGATACAAACTCAGCGGTTCTATTGAACGCCAACTCCGCACCGATCGGTACTCGTATCTTTGGCCCAGTAACTCGTGAACTTCGCTCTGAGAAGTTTATGAAAATCATTTCCCTGGCGCCTGAAGTGCTATAAAAAATCCCGACCGTCGCAAGTCAGGATTTATGCAAAAACGCTAAGCTCGAAAGGGCTTGGCGTTTTTAAGCATGAGAGGGTAGTAGGAAAGGATGGAAATTAATGCGTAAAATTATTCGTAACGACGAAGTAATCGTTATTGCAGGCAGAGACAAAGGCAAGCGCGGCAAGGTTTTGCGTGTTCTTGCTAATGATCGCCTGGTCGTGTCTGGCATCAACATGGTTAAGAAACACACCAAGCCTAACCCAATGCTGGGTAAAGCTGGCGGTATCGTAGAGAAAGAAGCAGCGATTGCAGTATCTAACATCGCTATCTTCAACTCTGCTACCGGTAAAGGTGACCGTGTTGGTTTCAAAGTTCTGGAAGATGGCAACAAAGTCCGGATCTTCAAATCCAACGGCGAACTTATCGCTAAGTAATAGGAGTTGATGCCATGTCTAGATTAAAAGCACTCTATAACGAGTCCGTTAAGCAGCAGTTGAAAGATGACTTGAGCTGCCCTAACGTGATGGCTGTACCACGCCTGACCAAAATTACCCTGAATATGGGTGTTGGTGAAGCGCTGGGTGATAAAAAGCAGCTGGATAATGCCGTAGCAGAAATGCAGGCAATTGCAGGTCAGAAGCCTGTTGTAACCCTGGCCCGCAAGTCAATTGCTGGCTTTAAGGTTCGTGAAGGTTGGCCGATCGGTTGTAAGGTTACTCTGCGCGGTGAGCGTATGTGGGAATTCCTGGACCGTCTGGTTGATATCTCGATCCCACGTATTCGTGACTTCCGTGGCCTGAACCCGAAATCTTTTGATGGTCGTGGTAACTACAGCATGGGCGTGAAAGAGCAGATCATCTTCCCTGAAATCGAATACGATAAGGTAGATAAGCTGCGTGGTATGGATATTACCATCACCACCACTGCTCGCACTAACGACGAAGGTCGTGCCCTGCTGGCAGCCCTCAACTTCCCATTCAAAAAGTAAGGGTAGAGTAATGGCTAAGGTATGTATGAAAGCGCGCGAAGCTAAACGCGCAAAAATGGTTGCCAAGTATGCTGAAAAGCGTGCTGCTCTTAAAGCAATCGTTAAGAACCCTGCTTCTTCTGAAGATGAAGTATGGGAAGCTCAGGTAGCGCTTCAGAAGCTACCGCGTGACGCTAACCCGGTTCGCCAGGTGCGTCGTTGTCAGGTAACGGGTCGTCCACACGCTGTTTACCGTAAGTTTGGTCTAAGTCGGATCAAGCTGCGTGAAGCTGCAATGCGTGGTGATGTGCCGGGCCTGAAAAAAGCAAGCTGGTAAGCACAATGGTCCGGGCAGGATGATTCCCATCCTGCTACCGCATTGCGCTGCACAAAGGAAAATAAACCATGAGTATGCAAGACACTCTTGCGGATATGCTAACCCGTATTCGTAATGGTCATATGGCTGAAAAAACAGCTGTAACTATGCCTGCTTCTAAACTGAAAGCATCTGTTGCTGCAGTTCTGAAAGAGGAAGGTTACATTGCTGACTTCGCTGTTGAAGGCGAAGGTAAGCCAGTGATGACTGTTGAATTGAAATACTTCGACGGCAAGCCGGTTATTGAGTCAATCCAGCGAGTTAGTCGTCCAAGTTTGCGAGTATATAAAGGCGCGTCTGATCTGCCTAAAGTTGCTGGCGGTCTGGGCGTAGCTATCGTTTCCACCTCTCACGGTGTGATGACTGATCGCGCTGCACGTGCTGCCGGTATCGGCGGCGAAGTCATCTGCACGGTATTCTAGGAGCTGGAAATATGTCTCGAGTTGCTAAAAGTCCCGTTGTCCTACCGGCAGGTGTTGAAGCTAAGGTTGAAGGTCAGCAGATCAATGTAAAGGGCGGTAACGGTGCCCTGGGTCTGACTGTTCACCCGTCTGTAGAAGTAACCACTGAAGAGAACACTCTGAAGTTCGCAGCACGCGATGGCAGCAAGTCTGCTAATGCGCTGGCTGGTACTACCCGTTCTCTGGTTAATAACATGGTTGTTGGTGTAAGCGCTGGTTTCTCTAAGAAACTGCTGCTTCAGGGTGTTGGTTATCGTGCTGCCGTAAACGGCAAGACACTGAGCCTGACTCTGGGTTTTTCACACCCAATCGATTACCAACTGCCTGAAGGCGTTACCGCAGCAATGGAAGGCCAGACTACTATCGTGCTCAATGCAGCCGATAAACAAGCTCTGGGCCAGGCCGCTGCAGAAGTTCGTGCTTTCCGTCCACCAGAGCCTTACAAAGGTAAGGGTGTACGTTACGCTGACGAATTTGTTCGCCGTAAAGAAGCTAAGAAGAAGTAAGGTAGGGTCATGAACGAAAAGAAAACATCTCGTATTCGCCGTGCCCGCCGTGCCCGTTTCAAGATGCGTGAACTGGGCGCAGTACGTCTGTGTGTAACCCGTACACCACGTCACATCTATGCACAGGTTATCTCTGCTGATGGTGGTCAGGTTCTGGCTGCAGCTTCAACTGTAGAGAAAGACCTGCGTAGTGATACTACCGGTAACACTGATGCCGCTACTAAAGTAGGCACACTGATCGCTCAGCGCGCAAAAGACGCTGGCGTGACTAAGGTTGCTTTCGACCGTTCTGGTTTTAAATACCATGGACGTGTTAAAGCGTTGGCAGATGCAGCCCGTGAAGGCGGCCTGGAATTCTAAGGGGTTTGACAATGGCAAATCACGAACAGAAAGACGGTGACCTACAAGAGAAACTTGTTCAGGTTAACCGTGTTGCCAAAGTAGTTAAGGGTGGTCGTATCTTCGGTTTCACCGCTTTGACTGTTGTTGGCGACGGTAATGGCCGCGTAGGCTTCGGTCGCGGTAAGGCACGTGAAGTGCCTGCGGCGATTCAAAAAGCGATGGAGCAAGCGCGCCGCAATATGATCTCTGTAGATCTGAACGGTACTACACTGCAGTATCCTATCAAAGCCCGTCACGGTGCTTCTAAGGTATACATGCAGCCAGCATCTGAAGGTACTGGTGTAATCGCCGGTGGTGCGATGCGTGCAGTGCTGGAACTTGCAGGTGTTCACAACGTACTGGCTAAGTGCTACGGCTCTACAAACCCGGTAAACGTAGTACGCGCGACTGTTAAAGGTCTGGCGTCTATGAAGTCTCCGGAAGATGTTGCAGCTAAGCGCGGTAAGTCCGTAGAAGACATTCTGGGGTAATCG
>Ga0193954_1001843_pt1 | contig 10475 bp, 6 predicted proteins | sample BB_5_MG_FD_140340 | JGI IMG/M metagenome (GOLD analysis project Ga0193954, IMG submission 140340) | Microbial mat bacterial communities from the Broadkill River, Lewes, Delaware, United States - BB_5_MG | ecosystem: Environmental > Aquatic > Freshwater > River > Microbial mats | place: USA...
CGCGCAAGTCCTCACCAAGACCGTGCAGGCGATGTTGGATGAGACGGGCTCCGCGCCCGACAAGGCCTACCTCGACGCGGCCATCAAGGGCCTGAACAAGGGCGGCAACGTGCTGGCCGAGATTCAGGAGCGCTTGCAAGGCAAGTTGATGAAGGACCTGAACCTGGGCGGCCTCTTGGGCGACGCCAAGGTTAAGGTCACCGAGGCTGGCCTGGCTGCAGTGAAGGGCCCCTTGGCGCCCTTCTTCAAAGCCGGCGTGGGCCAGGCCACCGTCCCGCAAGACATCTTGCAGGGCTTCTTGGTCGCGGTCTTGGAGGACCGTTCGGACTCCTTCCGGTACACCACCCCCGTCACCGAAGCGCACCTCGGGCCCTTGTCCGACTCTGCGCGCAAGGCTTGGATGGAGCCGCAGGTGATGATGCACGTGCGCTTCGAGGGTGATGGCGAGGCCAAGTTCCAAGGCCGCGTCGCAGACTCCGCTAAGTTGGGCGGCCTATTGGCCGGCCGCATGGAGGAGGCCTGGGGCAAGCTGGACGACCTGGTCGCCAAGCAAGCCGAGCTGGCCGGAAAGCTGCGGGACCTCAACAAGAACGACCGCAAGGCCCGCGGGCCCCTCGTGCGCGAGATTCGTGGGCTGCCGGCCAAGATCAAGGGGCTGGAGTGGGCCCAGCAGGTCGCGGCCATGACGCCCGAGACCATCACCCCCTCGAAGTTCATCAAGCTCGGCGACGAGGTGATGGACATCCGTGGGCTGGTCGGCCCCGCCGGAGCGGAGGCGATGGATGCGCTTCAGCACACGCTGAAGATGTCGGACATCAGCTACTCCCAGGTCGTCACCGATGACGGCCCCGACTTTTCAAGCATCTACAAGATGGCCACCACCAACTGCCTCAAGTGGCCCGGGTACGGCGGCGAGGTCCTGGGCTACCAGGCCGACCCGAACAAGCGCTTCATCCTCACCAAGGACCAGGCGGGCGAGATGCGCCGCGCCGTGATGCGCTTGGTGGAGCGCCAGGATGAGGGCCACAAGGGTGAGCCCATGCTCATCCTGGAGCGCACCTACCCGGACACGGTGACCGAGGAGGAGAAGCAGCGCCTGATGGAGCATACCATCCGGCGCGCGGCTCAGATGGGCGTGCCCTGCGGCTTCGCCACCGAGTACTACTGGAACCAGGGCCGAGCGGGTGCCCGAGGCGGCGTCGACATGAAGGCCGTGCTCGAGGACCTCAGCAAGCGCTACGGCACCGAGGTCGAAGACAAGCCGGTCCAGATGCTCAACCGAGCAAGCAACTTCAATTGCGACTACCTCGACTCCAACGCGCCGGGCGGCGCGGCTGGGGCCGGACGTGTCTCGTATCGCGGGCACAGAGAAAAGACCGACAAGGCATTCGAGAACCGCTTCATCGTCATGACCCCCCGATAGGGCTCGGCATCACGAATACGGTACGGACTAGGACGTTAGAGGGCACATCGAGATGATTAAGAACAATCCAAACGCACAGCGGGTCCGGGGCAATAACCCCGTCATTCAAGGCCAGGAGGCCAAAGAAGGCGCCAACGTCAAAAAGGCCCAGGGCGCGGTTCAGCCCGAGATTCGGCCCATCAGCAAGGCCGACATCCTCGCCGCCGGCGGTGGCAAGGTCGACGCCAAGCCGGTCCGAGTGCGCTTTGCCCCCTCTCCGACTGGGCACCTGCACATCGGTGGCGCACGCACCGCGCTGATGAACTATCTGTTCGCCAAGAAGATGGGCGGAGAGTTCGTGCTGCGTGTCGAGGACACCGACCAGATGCGCTCCAAGCCGGAGTTCACTCAGGCCATCCTCGATGGCCTCAGCTGGCTGGGCATGGACTGGGACGGTGAGCCCATCTATCAGTCCGAGCGCAGCGACATTTACAAGGACAAGGTCCAAGACCTGGTCGACCGCGGCCTCGCCTACAAGGACCCCCAGGGCAGCGGCGCCATCTTCTTCAAGATGCCCGAAGAAGGCGTGCTGACCGTCAACGACCGTGTGAAGGGGCGCGTGAACATCAACGTCGCCAACGCGGACGGCAACTCAGATTACGTTATCCAGCGCTCGGACGGCTCGCCCACCTTCCTGCTGGCCAATGTCATCGATGACGGCGATCAGGGCATCACACACATCCTGCGTGGTGATGACCACCTCAGCAACGCGGCCCGGCAGATTCCGCTGTTCCGTGCGCTGGGCTACGACGTGCCCGAGTTCTATCACATGCCCCTCATCCACGGTGATCCCACCATCGAGGAGGTCGAAAACGACAAGGGCGAGATCGAAAAGCACGTGCAGGCCGGCGGCAAGCTGTCCAAGCGTCACGGCGCCACCAGCGTTATCGACTACGAGGCCCTGGGTTATGACCCCGAGGTCTTCATGAACCACCTCGCTCGCATGGGCATGACCTATGACACCGAGGCGACCGTGGACATCAAGGACCTGGCCAAGCGCTTCGACGCGCTGTCGATGTCCAAGTCCCCCTCCACGCTGGGCATGGAGCGGCTCGACAGCCGCATGCTGCACCACATCTCCCGCGCCAAGACTCCGGCCTTGGTCAAGGAGATCAAGCGGCGCCTCAACGACCCCAAGATGCTCAAGAACCACATCGAGGATATGGGCACCGATAAGCGTCTGGGCTTTTACGAGCGCACCGGCGTGACCCCTGCGGAGGCCACCGAGGTCGCCGCCGATGTGGACGACAAGGCGCTCACTGCGCTGGCCGAGGGCTCCAAGGCCCGCGCCCCCAACTTCGCTTACATGCTGGATGCGCTCTTCGCGCTGCGCGCCGCGCCGGTGCATGTCAAAGAGGAGAAGGCGGTCTACGCCAACGACAAGCAGAAGCAGGCCATGGGCAAGCTGATGGGCAAGCTTGAGGACATCAGCGCCAAGGACTGGAACATCGACAAGCTCGACGCCACGCTGGAGGCCTTCAACGGGGAGAGCAAGCTGTCTTACAAAGCCTACGGTGAGAGCCTGCGTTGGATGCTGACCGGCGCCGCCGACGGCTTCCCGCTGCATCACCTGATGGGTGTTCTGGGTCGCGACGCGACCATCGAGCGCCTTCGCACGATGACGCAGGACTGAGCTGAGGCTCGGGGGGGAGCATCATGAGCATTCATCAAGCACATCTGGTGGGGTCTCGGCGCGACCGAGAGCGTGTGGACCTCAACGCCATGGAGCCCTTCCTTGAGGGTGAGGCGGACCTGTCCGAGGGGCTGGGCCTCAACGCCGAGCTCATCGACAACCTGCGCCGGCAGGCTCATGCGCTGATGTGCGCGGGGCACTTTCAGCGCAGCATTGATGTGACCTTGGGCCTCGTGGCCATGGGCAGCGTGCACCCCGCCGACGCCTTGATGCTCGCTCAGTGCTACCGGGCCCTGGGCATGCCTCAGGCCGCAGAGCAGTGCCAGCAGCACGGTGATGAGATGCTCAGCGCCATGGGCATTGAGCTACCCATCGAGCTGGATGAAGAGGAGACCGAGCGATGAAGTCCCTTGGTGGAGTTGGGGTCTCAAGCGCGCAGCTGCGACCGGCCCTACAGGGCCTAAACCAAGAGCTGAAGGCCTCCGAGGCCAACTCTCAGAAGATCGAAGCTAAGGCCGGCGCGCTGGTTCAAAAGAATGACGCGCTCGCCATGAAGTGGCGCTCTGCGACCATGGCCCGCCGCAACCGCGAGCAAGCCATGTTGTCGCTGATCGAGTCTGTGGACGTTGAGTCCGCCGCGGAACTGCAAGAGAGCTTCGTTGAGACCCGCCGCCTATCGAGCGTGGTCACCTCCTTTCGTACCATCTGCAAGCAGCTCGACGCCGCCAATGACCGCGGTGAGGACCCGGTGCTCGGCAAGCTGGCTGGCGCCCACCAGATGGATTCGCGGGTGCAGATGCTCCAGGACATCAATACGGTGTCTCGGGCCATCAAGGCGGCCGGCCTCTGTGAGGCGGCCACCAAGTTCCCGCTCGCGCAGCTGGCCTCTCTCAAGGAGCAGATCAGCAGCCAGGTCGCAAAGCTCGACAAGGCCGATGTGCAGGCGCCCTCGCCCCTGCTCAAGGCAAGCCAGGTTGCAACCACCGAGGATGCCGCCAACGCGATCGGCGACATGCTTGGTCAGCCCGAACTCGCCAAGGCGCTCATCGACGCGGGCGCCAGGGCCGATGACAAAAAGGCCTACGGACGAGACCTGGGCAGCTTCGCAATGATGCTGGACCAGGCGGGCTCAGCCCCCGACTACAGCATGACCCGCATGGGTTGGCACTATGGCTACAGCCGCGCCGACTACCGGGCCCGCGCCCACACTCAAGAGCCCTTCGTGATGTACCTGGCGGAGCAGCGCTTGGAGGCTACTCAAGAGCTGGCCACCGGAGCGCTCAAGTCTGTCATCGATGCCAAGGACCCCGGCGCCACGTTGCAATCCAACTTGACGAGCCGATTCTTAAGCGAGATCGGGGTGCACTCTCAAAAGGCCAAGGACTGGAAGCCCTCGGCCGAAGGCATGCACAAGCTGCTGAGCCACGAGGCCCTGGTGCCCCTCAGGGCGCTCAACGAGACCGTGCAGGACATGTCCACCGCGCGGCGGCACCCGGGGCAGTCCAAGGCCTTCGATACCGCGGTCACGGATGTGACGCGTTCGATGCTCGAGGGCCGCTACAAGGAGTGGCGCACCACGAACAAGGCCAGCACCCGGCAGCTGCAGCCGCTCGATGGCGCCCAGCGCAAGGCCTGGCTCGGCGCCAAGACGAGCAAGACCATCGACGCCCCGCACGGCGGCACGTTGAAGACCCGTGAGGAAGACGACGTGGACCTGCTGTGGCTGACCAAGATCGGCGGCCCATCGCATGGCTTCGACTTTGGTGGGCACTGCCTACTGCCTCTGTTGAGCAACGCGCGCACCCGCGCGGTGGTCGTCGAGGATACGAAGTGGCCCGATAACCCCGCGGCCCGGGCTTACTTGAGGCTATTGGAGAACAAGGACGGAGAGCCCGTGCTCTACCTGGAGCCGCTGCAGCGCGACTTCCCGCACCGGGATGCCTTCAAGCAGGGTGATCTCGACGCCTACTTTGTCGCCGCGCTGGTGGATCACGCCGCGGACAAGGCCCGTCAGATGGGCGTGCCGCTCAGCATCGATGCGCGCTGGGGCAACATCACGGACTTCTTGGAGTTGCCCACCAAGCCCACGCCCAACCCGGAGATGGTCTTGGCCGCCTCAGGGGGCGTGCTCGAGGCCTCGGATACGATGACCCGGCTACACGACTGGGTACAGACCAAGGACGAGGTCATTCGTCCCCACGACCCACGCATCGCCTACGTCCCGGAGGGCGCCTGAGCCATGGAAATTAAGCACCAAAACCGCCCCATTCAGTTTGGCGGCGAAAAAGAGTTCAACCTTAAGTCCCTAAACGGCGACAAGGGCTACCTGCAACACACCCGGCAGCCCGATAACTGGCAACCCAACCTGCTGGGCCAGGTCGGCGCCGACATGGTCAAGCCGGGCGTCAAGGTCGACGGCCCCGTCGCGTGGGCGGACCTCAATGACAAGGGCAAAGCTCAGTACGCGATTAAGTACAAAGAGCAGCACAATAAGTTCCCGGTCATCCGCACCACGCCCAACCCGGACTACTCGAAGATCGCGTGGGAGAAGAATGGCTGGATCGAGGTCGTCAGCGAGCCCTTCAACCTCGATGGCATCCAGAACTTCCTCAATGAGTACGGCTGGGGCCATATCCACACCAGCTTCATGCGTGGCGCGGACGCCCCCGAGCAGAAGAAGATGCTCGACTGGGTCGGCAACGCGAATATGTACTCTTTCCTAAACTCCCTCGAGAACCGTAACTTCAAGGTCAACGGGGACGAGGGTTGGCGCTTCTGCATCGTGGGTCTGTCCATCCCCACGGTCCAGCACATGGAGCGCTACGGGAAGATCTTCTCGGGCACGAACTTGCAGGCGACGGCCTTCGCCAAGCACACCATCTTGAACGTGCGCGGCAACGGCAAGCAGTACGGCGACCGCAACCGCATCGGCATGGAGTGCCGCGGTGGCTCCAAGGAAGAGAAGACCCGCATCATGAACTCCCTGCTGCACGGTTTGCAGGGCGGCGGCTGGGGCGAGGTGCCGGACAATGGCGCCTTCCGACTGCCGGACGTTCGTGAGACGAGCAAGAAGAACGAGCGCTACGGCCACTACCAGGTCAAAAAGCTGCCCAATGACTTCAAGAACCTGATGCTTGAGCATGTGCGCGAGCATGGCGGCGACGTGAGCGAGGCGGATGTGCAAGGCATCTTCAACTTCGTGAACAACGCAGCCTTCTACGAAGGCAAGAAGACGGCCCGCCTCAACAAGTTCGACCAGCGTGCCTGCGTGCCGCTGCTGAAGTACGAGGCCCTGCCGTGGCTGGGTGATGCCGAGAAGGGCCGCGCGATCGCGGCTCGCGGAAGCTTCATCAAGAAGATGGCGGGCCTGGCCAAGCAGAACCTCTCCCCCCGTGAGGCGGCGGTGCAGTCCGCTCAGGCGATGACGGATTGGGCCAAGGAGGCGGACCTGTCCTCCGCCTTTGGCAAGTGGCTCGACGGCGCCGACGGCGCGCAGAACTACCTCAAGTAACCCCCTCCCCCCTCGCGACCAGCCCCGTCGCACATGCGGTCAAAAACTTGCCGAGGTAAGACGCAGGCGTACACTGTGCCCATGAGCGGCCTGGCTAAGTACGTCCTGTACTCGGGAATTGCTATCGGTCTCGCCTGGACCACGGTCAGCGTGGAAATCCAGGGTCGAACCCCCTACGGGCATTTCCTTGAGGCGGGCGGCGCAGCCTGGGTCGACGGGGCCCACAGCTCTTGGGATGGCGCCATGAACAAGGCGGGCTCCCGATGGGACGCCTTCATGCAGACCGATGAGGCGCCCAAGAAGGCCCCGAGTCGTCGCGCGCGTCCTACGAAGAAGAACAAGGCGCCTGCGCCGAGCAAGAAGGCCGGTCCCGCGGTCCAAGAGGCCAGCGGTGCCAAGAGACGCGTGGCCCTCTTGAAGGCCGCACAAGACAAGGTGGAGCCCAAGGCGAGCAAACGCGCCAAGAAGCGCACTACGCTCGATGACCCCACCAATAAGAACGACCGCGCAGCCCTGGATCGCCTCGTCGCGGGGCGCTAGGAAACGCCTTGTCTGTTTGAGCGCGCCGCGCCGATGCTCAGGCTCGCATGAGTCGCGACGTCAACACTTGCCCCAAGTGCGGCGCCCTCATCAGCCCGAACCTGCCCCGCTGCCGGCAATGTAAAGAGTACTTGCACGGCACTCAGCTGGAGGGCTTTCTGCTGGAGCACCTGCTGCCGGCCAAGCTCGCCGCCGCCCCCGGCACGGGCGTCTTCTTCCTGCTGATCATCGGCTACTACATCCTGATGGTGATGTTCGCCGGCGTAGACTCTGCGCCCGGCTTTTCGGGCTATTCCACGCAGCAGCTGGGCAGCACCTGGAGCCTCGGCATCTACGAGGGCCAGTATTGGCGCTTTGTGACCTCGGTCTTCGGCCACGGCGACATCATCCACCTCGCCTTCAATCTGTACGCGCTGACCATCGCGGGACCGCTCATCGAGGAGCTCTTTGATCGCAAGAAGATGATCCTGATCTGCGGGCTCAGCGGCATCCTGTCCATGGTGGCCAGCCACTACTTCTATACCGAGGTCATGGGCGAGCTGTACCGCGGCTCCATCGGAGCCTCGGGAGCCGTCAGCGGCCTCATTGGTGCCTGCCTCATCGGGGCCCGTCGACGCGGCCCTGATGGCCGCCAGATTGCGCAAGTCATGTTGCAGTGGACCGCCTACATGATTATTTGGGGCTTTGCGATGTCGCGCATTGATAACGCAGCCCACGCCGCGGGCTGGCTGGTAGGCGCAGGCCTGGCCGCGCTGATGCCCTTGGGCCTGACGCAGACCGTGGCCGCGCAACGTGGGTTGTCCGTGCTCGCGCTGGGCCTGCTGGGTCTGTGCCTGCTGAGCATAGGGCTGATGCTCGCCAACCTCCGCGGCTACCCAGCCTCCCTGCCCCAGGACATGTACCCACGGGGCATCTTCATGTTCACGTACGCCGAAGGCAGCGACCCGGACTTTTCTTCGCAGCAGTCCATCCTCGATGACTGCCGGGACAGCTTCACGAAGTACCTGGAGCACAAGACGAGCAACGACGAGCAGATCTACGCCTGCGAGCTCGCGGTGCGTGCATCACCCAGCCCCATCGTCTACGAGTGGCTTGTTATGTTGCACAAGGCTCAAGGCGATGACGTTCGCGCCGAGCAACTACGTCGCGTGCTGCAACACATGCAGCACTAACCGGGCTGCCCAACCCCCAATCGCCGCGATTGCGAAATTTCGGCAGAGCTGCGGGTGAGCGCCGCCTCAATCCATGGCCCAATACGCACTGGCACCAAGCATGCGGGACAACGAGGCAGCCACGCAGCAAACGTCAACTGCGCAGATGAAGTGGCCGGGTCGGTTTGTCTCGAACTACCGCGAGGCGCGCTTTCTGCGCGAGTTCCATGCCGCTGCTCAACAACAAGTCCGGGTCGCCGCAGTCGCCGGGGCCGCAGCGTTCGCGCTTTCGGTCGTTCCTGAGCTCAGCCACCCGTGGGCCTATGTCTGGCGGTGGCAACTGCTGCCCCGGGTCGCCGTGCTCTTGGTGGCTCTCGCGTTCGTATTCGTGCCCGCCCTGACCTCCCGCCCAGATCGCATGAGCAAGTCCGGGACTTTGTTGGCCGTCGGGGTCGCCGCCGCGCTCTCGATCACCATGAGCACTTCCCCGGTCCCCCTGCACACCGCGATCGTGGTGATGCTCGCCCTCATCCTGGTGCTCGTGCTCTTCGTGCCGATCGACCCGCGCCTTTCCATTGGCCCCACAGTCGCGGTGCCCATCGCGGTGCTAACCCTCAGGCGGGATGAGATCACAGATCCGGCCTTCTTCATGCTCGACAGCGGCCTGGTGCTGGGCATGACCGTGGTCCTCGCGTTGACGCTCTCGACCCGCCTGCGCACCTCTCAACGGGTTCAGTTTGCAAGCCTGCGTGCAGAACGCAGGGCACGGCGGCAGGCGGAGTCGGCCACCCAGGAGCTGCGCCGGCTCTTCGACGCGACCCCCGCGCCGATGGTGGTCGTGGGCGTCAGCGATGGCCTCATCCTGCGAGCCAACGAAGACTTTAACCGCATCTTCGAGGTGTCGGCGGATGCTCCCCGACCGCTGCCAGCCCTTCGTTTTTTTCGCGACCTGAGTGATCGAGAGCGCATGCTCGAGGCCTTGACCCTAGAGGGCCGGGCGGAGCTATCGATCCCGGCCCAAACCTACCTCGGGAACTCACTCAACGGAGTACTCACCGTCTACCCTACTGAGTATGAGGGTCGCTCCGCTCGCATCGCCAGCTTTCGCGATACGACGCAGCAGCAGCGTACCGAGGACGCACTTCGGGACGCAAAGGAACAGGCAGAAGCGGCCAGTCGGTTGAAGACCCAGTTCCTGGCCCACATGAGCCATGAGATCCGTACGCCGATGAACGGGGTACTTGGCTCGGCCTGGCTCTTGGAGGCGGGCACGCTCACGCCGGAGCAGGCGGAGCTCGTCACGACGATGCGAAAGAGCGGCGAGGGCCTGCTGCGCATCATCGACGACATCCTGGACATCACCAAGGTCGAGGCGGGAGAGCTCAACCTGCGCAATCGCCCCTTCGAAGTTGCAGGCCTCGTCCAGAGCGTGCAAGCCCCCTTGCGGGTGAAAGCGGAACAACAGAACCTGCATTTTGAGGTCACCGTTGACCCAGAACTTCCGGCTGGCCTGCTCGGTGACGAAGGCCGACTTGCGCAAATCATCATTAATCTCGCCGGCAACGCCATCAAGTTTACGGAGACAGGCTCCGTGAAGGTCCACTTGCTTCACGGCGGGCAGGATGACGCGGGCCGAGTGAACCTTCATGTGGACGTCGTAGACACCGGCATCGGCATCAGCGCCGAGGAGTTGCCCCGCCTCTTTGTGCCCTTTGTTCAGGCCGATGCCTCCCACACCCGCCAATACGGCGGCACCGGGCTGGGCCTGGCGATCTCGCGCCGCCTAGTAGAGCTCATGGGCGGGCAGGTGCAGGCCGACAGCACGGTCGGCGAGGGCTCCCGCTTTTGGTTCGATGTGGCGCTTGAGGCGGCGGAGATCGAGGTCACGCAGCCCCTGCCCCAGGCTGCACCCGATATGCCTCAAGGCATCCGCGTCCTGGTCGCCGAAGACAACGTCGTGAATCAACTCGTCGCCCGTCGAATGCTGGAGCGCCTCGGGGTAGACAAACACGTCGTTGGGGACGGTCAGCAGGCGATCGATGCCCTCAAGAGCGGGAACTACAACATGGTCTTCATGGATGTGCAGATGCCTGAGGTCGACGGACTGGAGGCCACGCGAATGCTGCGCAGCTATGAAGCGGAACAAGGCCTCGCCCGCACTCCCGTGGTGGCCATGAC
>Ga0193954_1001844_pt1 | contig 10474 bp, 7 predicted proteins | sample BB_5_MG_FD_140340 | JGI IMG/M metagenome (GOLD analysis project Ga0193954, IMG submission 140340) | Microbial mat bacterial communities from the Broadkill River, Lewes, Delaware, United States - BB_5_MG | ecosystem: Environmental > Aquatic > Freshwater > River > Microbial mats | place: USA...
TCCATTACAGTTGTAGCATCATCTGTATCATCTAATCCTGCATCAGCAAAATAGAGACCTACTTCTGTTTTGTTATCAAGAATAGTCTGATCTGTTCCTAAAGCACCATTAGCAATAGCCAAAATCATATTTGCTCTTGTAATTGAATCACTCTCTAATTCATTTGTCCAATAAGTAAGACCATCTGGATCTGCATTATGGTTAAACATATTAACATAAATTGTATCTACAAATTCTGCGTTAGTCATTGTATCTGGATATGCTGTTTTTGTCTCATCTTGGTCAAAAAAACTTGCTGAAATATCTTCTATTGGTAGACCCGAAGCTACCCAATAATCCAAACCTGCACTATCTGGTGCTCTATCAAAAAATGCAACATATAGTTCTGCTACTTGTTCTTTTGTTACTGCCATATTAATCTCCTAAATTTATAATTATATTTTGAGAGTATTATTGTTAAAACAATACTCTAATCTTTTTTCTCTACTTATTTTTTATTAATAAGCTACAATATCATCAGCAGTAAAGGTAGCAGCAGCAAGTAAATCAATTGCACCATCTGCTGTACCATCACCATTTAAATCTACAACAAGAATCTTATGTGTTGCACTTTCACTAAAGTAAAGATAATTTTTACCATTAAATGAAACTTCATTTGCTGCTGCAACAGCTAATTCGATAGTGGCATCATCAGCACCAGCTAAACCTAAATCAGTAGTATTTGCAAGGAAGTTAGCATCAGAACCCTCTACACCAGATCTAAAGCTAATAGTATCTGTTGCTGATGCAAAAGTACTAATTTGATCTGCTGTAGCTGTAGTAAGACCTGTCTCTTCTATTTTATCATACTTAACATTACTGCTACCACCTGTAAGTATGATTTTATCTAGACCATTTCCACCCCAAACATCAGAGCCACCTGCAGTAATAGTTATACTATCATCACCATCACCACCTTTAACTATAGCTTTAGCAGACACTGCAGCAACAATAGTATCATCTCCCTCTCCACCTAATATAGTCTCTGTTAAAACAGATTTAGATGAATAATTTAAACCACCTTTTTCTAAGGCTGATGCATCTACTAATGTAGTTTTTGTCATTGTTCCAGAAGTTCCATTTAAGATGATACTACTATCACCATCAATTGTAACCTTGGCAATATCACCTGCTTGAGTAATATCAATTTCTGCAATTCCTGTATTGCCAGTAGAGTGAATATTTACCTCTTCATAGATAACCTCTGCTATACCTTTTGCTTGTGTTGCAAGAGTAACTTTTTGGCTTGAATCTTTAAGTGTAATACCTAAAATATCATTATCTGTATCTACAATAGTATCATCCATAAAGTTAAGAGTAAAAACATTTGCTGCACTTTGGTTTGTAATTGAGATATTATCAATACTCTCTTTAATATTATTAAAATCACTTGTTCCTAAGTTGTTATTTACAGAATACTCTGTTACACCACTCCAGTTAAATGTATTAAGATTAGCTTTAGCACTACCTGTAATCTCTACAGTTTCAATATTAGTAAGTGTTGCAGATGCATCTGTCCCACCAGTAATTTGTAGCTTGAATGTATCTTCACCTTCTCCACCATCCATGCTATCACCTACTGTATAGGTAGATCCACCAGCAGATAAGAGACCATCAAAAATATTGTCACCAGCATCACCTACAAGAGTATCTGTTTTATCTGTAAGAGTTAATACGGCATAACTATCTGCAAGACTTTTTGCTAACTCTACACTTTTGTCTGTCTCATCAACATCTCTCATAATGTTAGTAGCATCATCTACATCATTAACACCTTTTTCAGCCGAATAGAGACCTACTTCTGTTTTATTATCAAGAATAGTTTGGTCTGTACCTAATGCACCATTAGCAATAGCCAAGATCATATTTGCTCTTGTTACAGAACCATTTGCTAGTTCAGTTTCCCAATATACCAAACCATCAGGATCAGCGTCATGATTAAACATATTGTTATAAATAGTATTTACAAATATTGAATCTGTCATTGTATCTGGATAGTTTGTAGTAGTCTCTTCTTGCTCATAAAAACTAGCTGAAATACCCTCAATAGTTAATCCTGATGCTACCCAATAATCCAAACCATCTGAATCTGGTGCTCTATCAAAATATGCTACATATAGTTCCGCTACTTCGTTTGTTGTTACTGCCATAGTAACCTCCTTAAAATAAATGTGTTTTAAAGTGTATGCACACAACACTTGGAGATATTATAGTCTAAATAAATTAAAAAGTCAACCAAGTTTGAGATATATGGTGATATTATAGGGTTTTTTAGGGGTTTAAAGCAAATGTTATTTAATAGTTATCAGTTTATATTTATATTTTTACCACTTGTTTTAATAGCTTTTAGGCTTTTGAAAGTCCGGTATAGGTTGGGATTTTTGGTCTTGGCTTCTATACTCTTCTACTCAGTCTGGTCGTTAGAGCATTTGGGGCTTTTGCTTACTTCTGTAGGGGTGAATTATTGGTTTGCAAAGAAAATCGGATGTGGTGCTTTAGCTCCACCCTCTTTTGCATTTCAAAAAGGTGAGGCTAAAGCCACACATCCGAGGGGGTTTTGGTTGGGTGTGGCTATTATGGCTAATCTTTTGCCTCTGCTCTATTTTAAATATACACTTGTGCAGGGTACTGGGGTGCTTTTGCCTTTGGCTATTAGTTTTTATACCTTTCAACAGATTGCATTTTTGGTGGATGTCTATCAGGGTAAAGTACGGCTAGAGAGCTTTAGTAAATACCTCTTTTTTGTGCTGTTTTTCCCTCAACTTATAGCTGGGCCTATTGTGCATTACCAAGATTTACTTACGCAAGTAGAACGAGGGGCATTGAGAAATAGAGCTATGATGGGGAGTGGGGTGATGCTCTTTTGTATTGGATTATTCAAAAAGGTAGTCTTGGCAGATAGTGTAATGGCAATAGCCAATGGGGCGTTTGGGCATATAGATACACTCTCGTCACTAGAGGCTTGGGTGGGGATTGTGGCGTACTCTTTGGGGATTTATTTTGATTTTAGTGCCTATAGTGATATGGCTATTGGGCTTGGATTGCTTTTTGGGATTGTGTTACCTGTAAATTTTCGCTCTCCCTATAAGGCTACAAATATAGTAGATTTTTGGCGGAGATGGCATATTACTTTATCTGAATTTTTGAAGTATTATATTTATATTCCCTTAGGTGGTAATAGACATGGACGCTCTCGTGAAGTGGCTAGTTTACTGCTTACTATGAGTATTGGTGGTATTTGGCATGGGGTAGGGTGGACATTTTTGCTTTGGGGATTTGGGCATGGGGTGTTGCTGATTTTGGTGCATTTTTGGCGTACATCAGAGGTCAGGCGACGCATAATGCATAGCTCATACTTCACTACGCATTACGCATCATCAGACCCCTTTAAATCCTTTAAAATATTTTTTACTTTTGTTATGGTAACACTGCTTTGGGTGCTGTTTCGAGCAAATAGTTTGGATGAAGCCATAATATATTATGGGGTTTTATTTAGCTTTGACGGTAGGGTGCTGTTTTCAACGCAGCAATTATGGATATTAGGAGGCTTAATAATTGTCTGGTTTATGCCAAATGGTAAAGAGATAATTGATTATGGGACATTTAAAAAACTAAAGTGGTACCACGCTCTGTTTGCCTCTTTGCTTAGTTTTATAGCCCTTAAAATGATGGCTACAGCCCCTGCTATGAGTTTTGTTTATTTTAATTTTTAGGAGTATTTATGACATTTATCCGTTACTTTTTTATCTTTATGCTTCTATGGTTGGGGCTTTATTTTGCTATAGTTTGGGGGCAGATTGGTAATTCTACTAAAGGTTCGCAGTGGGTAGCAGAGGTTTATGCCAAAAAGACAGAGTATGCACAGAGTATTACAAAACCCAAAATAGTGATAGTATCAGGGTCTAATGGGCTTTTTGGGATAGATAGTGCTATGTTAGCAAAGGCATTTGCTATGCCTGTGGTTAATATGTGTGTAAATGCAGGGATTGATTTGCCTCCTATATTAGAGCATGGCAAGAGAGTTATCAGAGAAGGGGATATTGTATTTTTGCCTTTGGAGTATCCGCTTTATAGTTATGATGGAGAGCCTATTGTGCAGATGATAGATTATCTCTATGCTAGAGAGCCTGATATGCTCGATATATTGAGCTATCAAGAGCAGTTTTGGATGGCATGGCATGTGAGCATAGAACGGCTCTATAGAGGCTATAGTGATGCTAAAGATACAACAATAAAGGGAGTCTATGGAGTACATAATATAGACCATAGAGGCGACCAAAACAATACAAAAGGCTCATTAGAGTTTGTCTCAAAACCTGAAAGCTATGGATCTACATACAAAAAAGAGGCTTTAGCATGGGAGTATCTATCTAGGTTTGTAGAGTGGTGCAGAGCAAAAGAGGTAAAAGTTATTTTTATGCCAAGTACACTTATGGAGAGTGACTTTTATCATAGTAACCCAAAAGAGAAGTGGTATTATAATACTCTTGCTACTAGAGTCAGAGAGCAGGGGTATAATTATATTGGTAAACCTTATGATTATATGTACCCTAAAGAGCTATATTTTAATACCAACTTTCATCTAAATGCTAAAGGTAGGCAGATACGAACTAAGCAGATGATAGAGGAGTTACTAGGAATCTGGTAATGTGTAGGTTTGGCACTGCCAAACAATAGTTCTATTGGATATAGCATTAATCGTTTGGTAATACCAAACCTACAAATCTGTTAGTTTTACGCTAATTTAGATATATTTTTAAGTGAAAGTGTGTGGAGTTCTATCATCTCCATCCAGCCATTTTTGCTTATCTGTAGAAGTTGTTCATCTTGGAGTTTAGATATTTTTTCTCTATTAATAACAAAAAATCCACCCACAGCTCTTGATTCTTCACCCTCTTTTGTGACGGTATAGCTACTCTGTTCTAATACTTCATACTCTGCGAGTTTGGCTAATATACCACCTGTAATCTGCATCTCTTTTGCTATATTCTCTAGGAGACTCATACTCTCTGTGATTATATGAGTGGGTGTGCCATCAGCTTCAAAGAGTGCTTGCCCTTCTGGTGAGCTAAAGCATCCACTCTCCATATCAAATCCCAAATGTAGTTGCTCTTGGTTTTCTATGTTAGAGAGTATAAAAGGATATTTACGAATAAATGCAGGCAGATACTCCCCTTGCCATTTGCCATTTTCATCTAGGGCTTGATTTGTTTTTTCTCCTACCAAAAGAGTAAGCATATACTCCTCTTTATTTTTGATAATAACAATAGGAAAATCACAACAAAGCAGTTTGATTTCACTAAATGTAATTGGAATAAGATTAAGGTCTTTTGCAAAATAGAGATTATCAGGAGTAGTATATCGATAAAAGCTATGCTCTTTTGGATTAAGTATTTTTACATTTTTGTACATTTTTTTCCTTCTATTTAATTGATATGCATTTTTTGCATCTTTTTAATATTGGCTATGTCTGCTCTGCCTGTGTAGTAGTAGACCTCTGCTAGGGAGCTAAATATAGAGGCATTTGTATTGATTTGTCGCACTTGGCTATCGTGGTACTCTGCTTCTGCTAGGTAGGCATCGGTAAGGCTTCCTACACCTGCTTCATAGCTTTGCATAGTAGCTTGTAGGTAGTTTTTTGAGGCCTCTATAGCTATCTTGTCTGCTTTAGCACTCTCTAGGCCAGAGGCTATATCTTGCAGTGCTTTTTGGAGTGATATTTTGATACTCATCTCTGTATTTTCGGCTTCACTTAAAGCTGCTAGGTAGAGATGTTTTGCCTCTTGTTTACTATCTTCAACCGCTCCACCTTGATAGATTGGAAAATCTAGTGTAAGCATAGCAGAGGTCTCATTTTGTCTTGTAACACTATCTAGCGTTCCACCCGCGTCACCACCACTAAGGACTATACTCAAAGAGGGGTCTCTTTGGCTTTGACGCAGACCAATTTGTGCTTTGGCTATGGTGGCTAGTTGTTTGTCTAGCTTAACGCTTGTAGAGTTATGGTATTGTGATTTAATTGCAGAAAGATTCAAAGAACGGTACTCTTTGGCAATGGAGTTGGTATTAAATTGGAGTTTATCTGTATACTGCTCTACCTCTTCATATTTTGTGAGTAGTCTAAGATTAAAGAGTGTTTGGTTATATATCTGTTTTACTTTTGCCAAATCACTACGACTCTGTTGCAGTCTTGCTAGGGCTTGAAATGTATCTACTTTAGAGGCTAGTTGCAAGGCATGGCTCTTTTGGATATTTTGGTAGGCTTTTTCTAAAATTTGCTCTTTTTGGTGATACAAGTCCATCGTCTGTTGGAGTTTGACTAGCTCAAAAGAGTTTTGCAAAATTTGTGTGATAAGCTTGGCTCTCTCATCCTCTTCTTGCAAAGAGGCTAGGGTGATTTTATGTTTGGCATCTTCGAGTCCATAGCCTAGAGAGGAGTTATAGATAACCTGCTTAAGGGTAGCTCTATAGCTATGCGTCTCTCCTGAATATTGCGTACCACCCAAGGCATTATCATAAGTGTACTCTTGTTGTCCTATCTGACCACTAAGGGTAAGAGAGGGTTTGTATCTATCTTCATTCTGATCATAAAAGCTATGACTTGCACGCGTTTTATGCTCAAAGCTTTTAATCTTTGGATTATGGGTAATACCTTTTTGGCAAAGCTCACTTAAGTCTTTGGCATACGAGAGAGAGCTAAAGAGAAGCAAAGAGAGTATAATCTTAGTTTGCATGGAAAATTCCTTTAAACATTTGGATAACTGGATTCATAAGATAGGCTATAAGCGTCCTTTTACCTGTATGCACAAACGCAGCAGCTGGCATACCTGGGACAATCTTGAACTTATTATGCTTTATCGCCTCTAGCCCCTCTTTGGTAAAGGCTATACGGATGGTATAAAAGCTCTCTTGAGAGTTTTCAGGAGTTAGAATATCTGCTGATATATAGGTAATCTCTCCTGTAATAGGCAAAGCAGAGGGGTCAACAAACGCAGGAAAAGATATCTCTGTAGTTTGTCCTTTGTAGAGCTTCTCTATATCTGTAGGGATTACAAACGCCTCTATAATAAGGTCTTTTGTATTAGGTACAATAGAGATAATCTGTTTTTGAGGAGTGACTACCTCTCCTGTGGAGCGAATTTTCATATCTGTAACCAATCCATCACTAGGAGATTTGATAGTAAGGCTCTCTACAGTATCTTTAAGAGCTATAATACTCTCATAATTTAATTTATTATCCAAAGTAAGCTCGTTCTTTTTGGTAAGAGCTGTATTTTTAAACTGCTCTTTTGCCAAGACTATCTCTTGTTTCCGAGATTCAATAGTGGCATTATTCTCTTCTATTCTAGATTTGATAGAGTCTAGTTGCAGTATAGTTTGAATAATTTTTCTTTGGGTATCTACAGCTTTTAGCTCATCTACAGCATCTTGTTTAAGAAGCTTTTTCCATTTGCTAAGCTCTTTTTTGTAAGAAGCAAGAAGTTTTTTGTTTGAAGTTAGTTGGTCTACTAAGCCACTATTTTGAGAGATAGAGACCCTATTTTGACTCTTTAAAAGATTAATTTTTGCATCAAGGCTATGGATATTTGATCCAAAGAGCATTGTAGCTTCACTCATAAGTAGCGGAAATTGTGTTGGGTCAAAGAGAGACTCTTTGAGGGCATCACAGTTGAGTTGTTTGCTTAGTTTTGACTCCTCATTGAGGCGACATATTGAGATAATATTGGCATCATGTTTTCTCACAGTAGAAGAGAGCTTGGCTCTCTCATTGATACTCTCTAGCCGTAAGAGTGGTTGGTCTTTTTTGACAAGGTCTCCCTCTTTGACAAAAATCTCTTTGACTACCCCTCCACGAGTACTTTTGACTGATTTATTATAGCTTTGTGTAATAATCTTGCCTGAGGCGGTAATGGTCGTCTCTATTTGGGCAAAGACACTCCAAATTCCAAAAAGACCAAATATTAAAACAATGGTAATAAAGCCCTGTTTATGAGATAGCGTTTGTGTGGCATCAAGTTCTTGGTGGTGTTCTTCTATCGTTTTATTCATTCTTATTTACCCTCTATTTGCTTGGTCGCTGTTTTGTTGGCACTACTAAGTGACTCTATTACTTTTTGGCTTTGGTCATACTGCATAACAAGACCATCTTTCATAAGCACAAGTTTATCTGCAAGTCCAAGAAGGTTGTTTTTGTGTGTTACAAACAGCACAGTAACTCCTTTGTCTTTGAGGACTCTAAGAGCCATCATCAGAGCATACTCTCCTGCATCATCTAGGTTAGAGTTTGGTTCATCAAGGATTACTATTTTTGGGTTACCATAAATTGCTCTTGCGAGTCCAATTCTCTGCTTTTGACCACCAGAGAGAGACATACCACCCACACCTACTCGCGTACCATAGCCATGAGGGAGATTGAGGATGAGTTCATGTGTTCCTGAGAGTTTGGCAGCATTGATAATATCTTCATCTGTTGCATCTTCATCAAACCTTGATATATTTTGGGCTATTGTCCCCTCAAACAGCTCTATATCTTGTGGTAAATATCCCATATGTTGCCCTAGGGCTACAGAGTTATATTGAGCAATATCTGCTCCATCAATACGAATATGCCCACTACTAGGAGTCCATACCCCTACAGCAGTCTTAACAAAAGAGGATTTACCAGCAGCACTAGGACCAATAATACCGACCATATCACCAGAGTTTATCTGCAAAGAGATACCTTTGAGGACTGCTTTTTCTCCTAATGGTGGAATAGTAACAACGCTCTCAAATCGTATAATACCTTGTGGGTCAGGCAGAGATAATTTCTCCTCTTCTTGGGGAAACTCTACTAAGAGTTCATTGAGTTTATTGTAGGCTATTTTGGCACTTGTAAAGCTCTTCCAAGAGCCAATAACTTGTGAAATAGGTTGCAAAGCACGACCCAAAAGCACAGGCCCTGCTATAAGCATACCAGGAGATATCATACCAGCAATAACTAGCATAGCACCCACACCATACATCATAGATGATGCAAGCATTCTAAATGACTTGGAAGCATTTGAGTAAAAAGAGGCTGTTTGACTCGCTTTTGTATGGGTCATAAGGTAGCGGTTATATTTATCCATCCAAATACGGTGGAGATTCTCTTTCATCCCCATAGCCTTCACAACTTCTACATTACGAATATTATTATCAAAAAATCCTACTGCTTTACGATACTCTTCATTTGAAGACTCAAGCCCCTCTTTTGTGGCTTTTTCATTAAGAAAAGTAAGCAAAATAATAATAACAGTAGCCCCCAACCCATAGAGTCCAAAGACAGGACTAAAGGCAAACATAATTGCAATATAAAGAGGAAACCAAGGAAAATCAAAAAATGAAACAACAGCATTGCCACCCAAAAAGTTTTTGATAGTACTAAAGTCTCGTACTGGTTGAATATTGGCTTTGTTTGGGTATTTTGCTGCCAAGTCAAAAGTGGCATCAAAGATGCGTTTATTAAGAATAAGGTCTAGTTTATTAGATGCATAAATAAGAAGCTTTGCTCGTACATAATCGAGTATCCACATTCCTATAAAAAATGAGACCGTAATAAGCGTAACAAGTAAAAGTGTATCAAGATTATTAGAGGGAATAACAATATCATAGACTACTAGCATATAAAATGGTGGCGCAAGCATAAGAAGATTAAGAAAAAAACTATATATTCCTATAGAGACAAAGATAGCTTTTATCTCTTTGAGTGCTTTTTGAAGATCTGATTTGTTCTGCTTAGTATTGGGGTGGTTTGTTGCCAATGGAATTATCCTTTGAAAGAATTTTTAGTGTATAATTTGATTATTATATCTAAAAAAAGTAAATTATATACTAATCCAATACTAACACAAGGAATATTAAGGTAATGAAAAGAGCGATAATTACAGGAATTACAGGACAAGATGGAGCCTATCTGGCACAATTTTTACTAGAAAAAGGGTATGAGGTTTATGGTACCTATCGCCGTACCTCTTCTGTAAATTTTTGGAGAATTGAGGAGCTTGGAATTGAAGATAACCCAAATCTTCATCTTGTAGAGTATGACCTTACAGACCAATCAAACTCTATTAGAATGGTATCAGAGATTAGACCTAGTGAGATATATAATCTAGCCGCTCAGAGCTTTGTGGGTGTCTCTTTTGAACAGCCTCTAGCAACTGCTCATATTACAGGGCTTGGGTGTGTGCATCTACTTGAAGCTATTCGTATTATAGACCCAACAATTAAATTTTATCAAGCAAGTACTTCTGAGATGTTTGGAGAGGTGCAAGAGATTCCACAAAAAGAGTCTACACCTTTTTATCCACGAAGCCCCTATGGCGTAGCTAAGCTCTATGCTCACTGGATGGTTATCAACTATAGAGAGTCCTATAATATGTTTGCTTCAAGTGGTATACTGTTTAACCATGAATCA
>Ga0193954_1001845_pt1 | contig 10464 bp, 10 predicted proteins | sample BB_5_MG_FD_140340 | JGI IMG/M metagenome (GOLD analysis project Ga0193954, IMG submission 140340) | Microbial mat bacterial communities from the Broadkill River, Lewes, Delaware, United States - BB_5_MG | ecosystem: Environmental > Aquatic > Freshwater > River > Microbial mats | place: USA...
AAAAATTTAATTAGAATAAAGGGTAACAATGAATGAAGCTGAAGAATTAAAAAAACTACGAGATATTCTTGATGGTATTGATGATGAGTTATTAACACTTTTAAATAAAAGAATGGAAACAGTTCATCAAGTAGGTGTAGTAAAAGCAAATAGTGGTGGAGCTATTTATAGACCTGAAAGGGAAAAAAATATTATTGATAGACTGACAGATCTCTCTCAAAAAACAAAAGGTGCTTTAAATAAATCAGCAATAGAGTCTATTTTTATAGAGATATTTGCAGTGAGTCGAAATCTTGAACGACCTGAAAAGGTTGCTTTTTTAGGACCACTTGGGACATATACTCACCAAATGGCAGAAAGTAGATTTGGAGGTACTAGTGAATATGTTGCTATGAATAGTATCAATGGAGTTTTTAAAGAGGTAAGCTCAAAAAGAGCAAAATTTGGTGTGATCCCTATAGAAAATAGTAGTAGTGGAATAGTCAATGATACGCTGATGGCTTTAAATAAATACAATTTAAAAATAGTTTCAAACTCCCCTATGCATATTCACAATACTTTTGCCACAAATTGTAAAAATATTAGTGAAGTAAAAAAAATTTATTCAAAAGATGTTGTTTTTGCACAATGTAGAGATTTTTTAAATGAGCACAAATTGGATAATGTGGAGTTAGTACCTGTAGAATCTACAGCCAAAGCAGTACAAATAGCTTTGGAAGAGGAGAATAGTGCTGCTATCTCTGCACATATTGCAGCGACTATGTATGGATTGCCTATTATATTTGATAATATTGAAGATAATGAAGATAACAAAACTGATTTTATCATCGTAAGTGATTTTGAAAATCAACCTAGTGGAGAGGATAATACAGCTATTTTGGCAAAACTTTCTAAAAAAAGTGGTTCGTTAGTAGAGTTTTTACAAGTGTTTGGAAAAGCAGATATTAACCTTACCAAAATTGAATCACATGTTATTCAAAATGAACTGATCTTTTTTATAGAATTTAATGGACATAAAGATGATGAAAAAGTAAATGAAATATTTACTACTTATGAAAAAGAGATAAAATTTCTAGGAAGTTATGTAAGGGAATCAAATGAAATTTAATAAAATACTAAAAAATTTAAATATATACGAAGCAGGTAAACCAATAGAGTTAGTGGTGCGTGAATATGGTGTGGATCCAAAAGATATCATCAAACTTGCTTCAAATGAAAATCCATATGGTACAAGTCCCAAAGTAGTGGATGCCTTAAAGCAAAAATCATCAAGTGCATTTGTCTATCCTGATGATAGTATGTATGAACTCAAAGATGCAATAGCCAATAGATTTGAAGTAGAGAGTTCGAATGTAATCGTGGGAGCAGGAAGTGATCAGATAATTGAATTTTGTGTTCATGCAAAATGTACTAAAAAGTCTAAAGTTTTGATGGCGAAAACAACATTTGCTATGTATGAAATTTATGCAAAACAAACAGGTGCAACGATTTTAAAAACAGTATCGGACCAACATAATCTTGATGAATTTCGTAAAATTTATAAACAAGAGGGTGCAGATGTTGTATTTTTGTGTTTACCAAACAATCCTATGGGGGAATGTCTGGATGCAAAAGATGTATATGCATTTTTGGATACAGTAGATAAAGATACACTTGTTGTACTTGATGGAGCATATCAAGAGTATGCAAGTTATAAAGATGCCAATAAAGCAATAGATGTACAAAAAGTCATCAAAAAATATCCAAATGTTATTTATCTTGGAACTTTTTCAAAGGCATATGCTTTGGGTGGTATGCGAGTAGGATATGGAATAGGAGATAGAGAAACGATTCAAAATCTGTATAAGTTAAGACCCCCATTTAATGTAACAACATTATCTTTAGAAGCTGCAAAAGTTGCACTCAAAGACGAAGAGTTTGTACAAGAGTGTATCAAGAAAAACTTTAAGCAGATGAAACGATATGAAAAATATGCACTCAAAAACAATTTGGAGTATATTCCAAGTTATACAAATTTTATCACTATTTATACAGGTGAAAAAATATCTAAAGAGATAGCACAACAACTTTTAGAGCAAGGTATCATTGTCCGTGATATGACGGGATATGGGCAAAATGCAATTCGTATCACTATTGGAAGAAAAAAACAAAATACGAAAGTTTTGAGTGCTTTAGATATATTACTTGATACGAAGAAGTAATATGTTATCTAGATTTAAATTACAGGAAAATAATACTACAGTAAAGACAGAATTTTTAGCTGGTTTCACTACATTTTTAACGATGATGTATATTGTACCAGTCAATGGATTTATATTAAGTGATGCTGGACTTCCTATGGGAGCTGTGATAACAGCAACGGCACTTATCACTATTTTGGCAACCATTTTCAATGGTGTATGGTCAAATACTCCTATTGCGATGAGTGTTGGTATGGGACTGAATGCCTATTTTTCTTATGGATTGGTTTTGGGTATTGGTTTGGCTTGGCAAACAGCATTGGGAGTTGTATTTTTATCTGGTATTATTTTTGTTATTTTATCTTTTACAAAATTTAGAATTTGGATAATGACTTCGATTCCTGTAGATCTTAGACGGGCTATTAGTGCTGGTATTGGAGCTTTTATTGCTTTTATTGGTTTGAAACAGATGGGAATTATTGTTGCAAATAAAGCGACTTTAGTTTCTTTGGGTGATTTAGGAAATGAAGCTGTTTTATTGGGTATTTTTGGCTTATTTGTAACTTTAGCTTTGTATGCTTTTAGAATAAAAGGTGCTTTTATAATTGCAATTTTATTAACATCTATTGTTGGATGGAGTTTTGGTATTGGTGAGGGTCCTTCTACTTTTGTAGGATTACCAGATTCGATTGCACCTATTTTTATGCAGCTTGATATTATGAGTGCATTATCCTTGGCTTTGTTACCTGTAATTATCACTTTTTTAGTTACTGATATGTTTGATACATTAGGGACACTAACAGGTGTAGGGACTCGTGCAAATTTATTTCAAACGCAAGATAAAAATGATAAAGCTTTAGAAAAAACTTTAGAAGCAGATGCTATTGCTACTGTTACAGGAAGTTTAGTAGGTGTTTCTACTACGACTTCTTTTATTGAAAGTGCGAGTGGTGTAGAAGAGGGTGGTCGTACTGGACTTACATCAGTGTTTACTGGATTATTTTTTATACTTACATTATTTATGTTACCATTGTTTAAATCGATTCCACCAAATGCTATTTATCCTGTTTTGGTAGTTGTTGGTATTTTGATGTTTACAGAGCTTGGAAATATTAATTTTAAGAATAATGATCTGGCTGTTACAAGTGCATCATTTTTGATGGTGATTATGATGCCTTTGAGCTATTCTATCACCAATGGTTTTGCAGCAGGTTTTATAGTATATACTTTGCTCAAATTATTAAAAGGTGAATTTGAAGATATCAACTTAGGTTTGATAACTATAACTTTGATTTCATTATTAGTTTTTATATTACACTAAGGAAAAATATTGAAAAAAGTATATTATAGTTATGAGGATTGTGTAGAAGATTGTAAAGTTTTACTACCACAAATAAAAGAGTACAAACCAGATGCACTTATAGCAATCGCTAGAGGTGGTTTGGTTTTAGGGCATCTATTAAGCGAAGCATTAGAAACAAGAGAGATATACAGCTTAAATTCTATCCACTATGATGGGACAAAAAAGCTCGATACATTTGAGATATTTAATATCCCAGATTTAAAAAGAAAACATAAAATAGTATTGATAGATGATATTGTTGATAGTGGTGAAAGTATGGTAGAAATTATTAAAATTTTACAAGAAAAATACCACCACTGTGAATTTAAAATTGCCACAATTTTTTATAAACCAACTGCTCTTATTCAGCCTGATTATACAGTGAAAGAAGCAAAAGATTGGATTGAATTTTTCTGGGAAGTTGATCTTTTAGAAATGAGATAGAGTGAATATTAAAAATAAAAGTATAGAAGAATTATCACAATTAGCACAAGATATAAGAGATAGAATTGTAGAAGTTGTCTCTGTAAATGGGGGACATTTTTCCTCTACTTTAGGTGCAGTTGAATTAACACTAGGGATGCACAAAGTATTTGATTGTGAGCATGATCCATTTATTTTTGATGTATCTCATCAGTGTTATCCGCATAAACTTATCACTGGTCGTTGGGAAGAGTTTAAAACTTTACGCCAGTTTGGGGGATTGAGCGGTTTTACAAAACCAAAGGAATCTGGTGCAGATTATTTTGTAGCAGGACACTCTTCTACTTCTATTTCTCTTGCTGTTGGAGCAGCAAAAGCAGCAGCGTTAGAAAACAATGGAAAAGTACCAGTAGTTATGATCGGTGATGGGTCGATGAGTGCTGGGATGATTTATGAAGCTCTAAATGAGCTTGGTGATTTAAAATTGCCAGTTGTAATCATCCTCAATGACAATGAAATGAGTATTGCAAAACCAATTGGAGCAATTAGTAAACATCTTAGTAAACTTTTAGCTGGAAACTTTTATCAAGGATTTAGAGATAAAGTAGATCATATAGTTAAAAATTATATGCCTAAAGGGACAGAATATATTGCTAAAAAATTAGAAGAGAGTATGAAACTCATTACTCCTGGTATTATTTTTGAAGAGATGGGTATAGATTATATTGGACCAATTGATGGACATAATTTAGAAGAAGTTATAGATATTTTACAACTAGCAAAGAATTTAGGAAAACCTGTAGTTGTCCATGCTCGAACAGTAAAAGGAAAGGGATATCCTATAGCTGAGGGTCACCATGAGCATTGGCATGGAGTGAGTCCTTTTGATGTAAAAACAGGAGCTTTTCATAAAAAATCTGGCGATAAAGCTGCAACTGCTGTATTTAGTGATGCTTTATATGAGTTAGCAAAAAAAGACGACAAAGTAGTAGGGGTAACAGCTGCTATGCCTAGTGGTACAGGTATAGATAAGCTTATGAAAGAGTTCCCAAATAGATTTTGGGATGTAGCAATAGCAGAACAACATGCAGTTACTTCAATGGCGGCTATGGCGAAAGATGGATTTAAACCTTTTGTGACGATATATTCTACTTTTTTACAAAGAGGATTTGATCAAATTATTCATGATGTTTGTTTGATGAATCTTCCTGTAACTTTTTGTATAGATCGTGCTGGAATTGTGGGAGCTGATGGAGAAACACATCAGGGTCAGTTTGATATAAGTTTTTTACGATTTTTACCAAATATGACTTTGTTTGCACCACGAGATTCAACAACATTAGAATACGCACTTGATTTTGCAAAAGATTTTGAGTCACCATGTGCTATTCGTTATCCACGAGGTGCATTTGATAAGATCGAATACAAATCTTCAAAATTTGAATTAGGAAAATCAGAGATACTCAAAGAAGGTACAAGCGATATAGCTTTTATAGGATATGGTGCAGGTGTTGGTCGTGCTATTAAAACAGCCAAACTATGTGAACAAGATGTAAGTATAGTCGATCTGCGTTTTGTGAAACCTATGGATAGTGTACTGTTAAAAGAGTTATCTTTAAAGACAAAAAGATGGTATGTTTTTAGTGATAGTCAAAAACAAGGTGGAGTTGGATCGGCACTTTTAGAGATGATAAGTGATGAAGATTTAGATCTCAAAGTAACTTCTTTTGAGTACCCAGATAAGTATGTTCAACATGGTGATACAAAACTTTTAGAGCAAGACTTGGGTATTTTACCAGAACAATTAGCTAAAAAATGTATCTAAAACAATCAATATAAAAAATAAAATACCCAAATATCCATTAATAGTAAAAAAGGCTTTATCAATTTTTGAAAAGTCCCTATTTACGATTATATGTTCATAGGTTAACATAGTAGCACTACAAAATACAGCAATATATCCAAAGATACCAAGGGAAGCTTCTATAGTAAATAATAGCCAAAAAATGATAGTAAGAGTATGCATGATTTTGGAAAAAAGCATTGTATTTTTTGCACCAAATTGTGAAGGGATAGAGTGAAGTCCTAATTTTTTATCAATATCAATATCTTGTAAAGAGTAAAGTAGATCAAATCCTGCTACCCAAAAAAGCACTCCAATACTAAGGTAAAGAGACCACAATGTAATCGTTTCAGATATAGCAACTACCCCTGCAATAGGAGCTAATCCTAAAGAAACGCCGAGTATGATATGTGCAAAATAGGAAAATCTTTTAAAGTAAGAGTAGCTAGCAAGTACGAGTAAGATAGGGACACTCATATAAAAAGCTAGATCATTGACTATATAGGCAACACCAATAAATCCTAAAGCATTTGCAAAGGTAAATACAAACATCTGCTTAGGATTGATCCTCCCATCTACACTGGGTCTATTTACTGTTCTAGGATTGAGGGCATCTATATCTCTATCTAAAAATCTGTTGAAGCCCATCGCAAAGTTACGAGCGGTAAGAGCTGCAAGGGTACCTAAAAACAAGAGAGTCCATCCAAACCAACCATTGGCAGCTACAATCATCGCTATAAATATAAAAGGGAGTGAAAATATAGAGTGTTTGAACATCACAAGTTCATTGAAGTCATTTAAAAGTTTGAGTATTTTATTCATAAATGAGAGTTTACAATAATAATGTTTATAAGAGTGTAAAGACTCAATATTGATATTGAGTCTTAGTATTTATAAGTTATTTTAAATTTTCAATATGGTGTGCGAGTAACTCCATCTCTTTATTGCTCAAATTAGTAACTTGTCCTTTCATTATACCTTTCATAGCTCCTCCATAAGTACCATTTTTATATCCTTTAAGTGCTTTAGCAATCATTGCTGCATCCCAATCTTTCAGAATAGCTGATTTACCTAAGGCTTTTTTCTCTGCCTTGAGTCCATGACAAGCGGAACATTTTTTATAAAGTGTAGCTGCATCTGGAGCCGAAACTACTTTTTTTTCTATTGGTGCAGTTATTTTTTTTTCGACAACTTTGCTTTCTTTTATGGGAGAAGACTCAGGTTTTTGTACAACTTTTGTTATTTTTTCTGTTGGAGTTGTATCTACTGTAGGTTTAGTTGTTGTCTCTTTTTCATCACATCCTGTACAAAGTATTGAAACTGTTGCTAATGTTAAAAGAAGTTTTTTTCGTGTCATAGTATATCCTTTAAAATTTTATAATTGTACCATTATTTTATCTAATAATAAAGAAAAGAATTACAAATTGCAATTTTTTAAAAATATTAAAATTTTTTTTGTTACAATAAATTATTATATTTGATAAAAGGAAAAATACAATGGATGGTGAGATTATGGTTACATATAAGATATTAAGTAAAACAGATTTTAATTTGGATATTACATTAGAAAAGTTATTAGAAAATGAAAAAGTTGCAAAAATAATCAAAAGTGAATTTGCAAAAGGGATTAGAAATATAGGGTTTTCTTATAAAAATAGCGATTGTAAAATAAAAATAGAAACACAAAAAGAGTTGCATCAATTTGAAGCGAGAAAAGATGATTTTGCAGATTTATTATCTTTGGCAGAAGAGGATGCAACAACCAAAAAACTTTACAAAAAAGAGAGTGTAGGGGTTGAATTAGTAGATATTGAGATTTTACCAAATTAAACTTTTTTTATTGGAGAAGTGATTAAGTAAAATTAGGTATAATAATAAGATAAGTTCTTCTATTAACAAGATATTACTTAAAATATACATGTATATATAAGTTTTATTTAAATAAGGAAATAAAATTGAAATATACTCACCAATTATTTTTACTTCTATTTATTAGTTTAAATGTTTTTGCAACTACTCAAAAAAACATAGATTTTAATACAATTATATATAATGAAAATTCAGTGAAGTTAGAACTTTCGCAAAAAGAAAAAGAGTATTTAAGAAAAAAAGAAAAAATTTTAATGTGTATAAATCCTGATTGGATCCCCTTTGAAAAGTTTGATGAAAATGAAAAGTATGTAGGAATAAGTGCTGATTATTTTAAACTTTTTGCACAAAAGCTTTCTATAGACTTTGAAGTTGTTCCTACTATTTCATGGACACAAAGTTTGGAATATGCTCAAAAAAGAAAATGTGATCTACTTTCCATGGCAATGGCTACCCCTAATAGGGAAAAGTATTTGAATTTTACAGATACTTATTTACAAACACAGCTTATAATTGCAACAAAACTTGATGTGAATTTTATTTCTAAAGTTTCAGAACTAGTGGGAAAAAAAATAGGAATCACAAAAGGATATGCATTTTTAGAACTTTTAAAAAATAAATATCCATTTTTACAACTAGTTGCTGTTGATAATATGCAAGATGGATTAGAAAAAGTAAAAGAAGGAGATTTGTTTGGTTTTGTTGGTACAATAATGGGTGTAGGATATGAATTAAAAAAAAATTATATTGGTGAATTAAAAATCACAGGCAAGTTTGAGGAGACTTCAGATTTTGGAATAGGGGTAAGAGATGATGAATTGATCCTTTTACAAATTTTACAAAAAACCATCAAAAGTATAGATTCAAAAGAAAAAGAAAAAATATTAAATAAATGGATAGCAATAAAATACGAAAAAAATATGCAATTTTCTTTGATATTTAGTATGTTGAGTTTTATTGTCATTATTATTCTTTTCGTTTATTTTAAACAATATCGGTTAAATAAATCTTTAAAAGATATTAGTGAAATAATTGATTCAACAATGGAGGGTATTTTTATCTCTCGTAATTTAATATGTATTGGCGTAAATCAAAGTGCCGTAGATATGCTTGGATATGATTCAAAAGAGGAGATGATAGGAAAAAATATTTTTGAATTTTCTTCGAAAGATTCTATTGAGACAGTAAAAGAAAATATCTCTATAGAAAGAACTACACCATACGAAGGTATTATTCAAAGAAAAGACAAGAGTACATTTTATGCCTATATGAAATGGCATAATTTAAAAGAAAAAAACATGAAAATAACCAGTGTTGTAGATATTACACATCTTAAAAAACTAGAATCCCAAACAAAACTTGCATCCATGGGTGAGATGATAGGAAATATAGCTCATCAATGGCGACAGCCACTTTCTGTAATATCAACAGTAGCTACAGGTATGAAAATCAAAAAAGAATATGGTATTCTTGAAGATAAAGAGTTTAATAACGGATGTGAACATATAAATGAAAATGCACAGTATCTTTCTCAAACAATTGATGACTTTAGGAATTTTATTTCAGGAGAATCAAAACATGCTAAGTTTGATCTAAAGAATGATACAGAAAATTTTTTACATCTTGTCGATTCAACCATTCAAAAATACAAAATTCAGTTAGTTTTAGATCTTGAAGAAAATGTAAAAGTGCAAGGATATCCAAATGAACTCATTCAGTGCTTTATGAATATTTTTAATAATGCGCGTGATGCTTTGATAGAAAATAATGTTTCTGAAGAGGAGAGGTACATTTTTATTACACAGCGTATTAAAAATGATACAGTTATTATTCGATTTAAAGACAATGCGAATGGTATCCCTGAAAATATAATCAAAAAAATATTTGATCCTTATTTTACAACAAAACATCAATCAAAAGGGACAGGTTTGGGTTTAAATATGACATATAATTTTATTGTAAATAGAATGGATGGAACAGTGAATGTAGAAAATGTACAGTATGAGTTTAATAATAAAAACTATGAAGGCGCAGAATTTAAAATAGTATTGCCATTATCTTAGAAGATGATTTGAAAAGAGATGTAACTAAAAAAATTATTTACCTTGAGGTAAAAAGTTTTTTTAAGATAGATTTATCATGTTTTTTTGCATCTCGTAATTCGATGATCACTTTTCCTAATGCAATTCGAAAGTCTTTTTCTTTTAGTAGAGGTTGATCTTTTCTTAAATTTTTGATGTGTTCTCTTGTTTTTTCAATTGAAATATCTTTATTCATTATTGTTTTACCTTATATGGACTCATTGTAACGCAATATGAATTAAAAAGTCAATATAAAATAATAATACTTATGTATTTTAAATATATAATGTATAAATCAGTAAAATGATGTTATAATTTTCTTGCTATATTTATACAAAAAGGATACTATTTTTAATGCTAAAACGATTTTTTCAAAAAGACTTTACAAATGAAAATTTTTTACAAGAATTATTATTATCTACTCCTAAAACGAAATGGTTAGAAGAAGCACTGGCACAACCTTCCATTGATATCAATTATACAGATAAAGATAACAATACTCCTCTTATGCTTACACTGTTAGCTGGTTCATATAAGTCTGCAATTTGGTTAATTGATAATGGTGCAGATACTACAATAGCAAATAACGAAAATAAACTCCCCATAGATATAGCAGTACATAAAGATAAAATTCAAATTGTTGAAGAGTTACTCAATCTTAATAAATTAATTATTGATCAAAAAGATGAATATGGTCGAAGTTTATTACAAAATATTATCGTAACT
>Ga0193954_1001847_pt1 | contig 10456 bp, 10 predicted proteins | sample BB_5_MG_FD_140340 | JGI IMG/M metagenome (GOLD analysis project Ga0193954, IMG submission 140340) | Microbial mat bacterial communities from the Broadkill River, Lewes, Delaware, United States - BB_5_MG | ecosystem: Environmental > Aquatic > Freshwater > River > Microbial mats | place: USA...
AAACCCTGGCTAATCTCCGCACTCATTGTGGTGATGCTGATATGGCCATTTATGGTCTCCAGAGGTTCGGTAGACCTGGCAACCCTGACACTCATCTACATCATGCTGGGACTGGGCCTGAACATTGTGGTCGGGCTGGCGGGCTTGCTGGATCTGGGCTTTGTTGCTTTCTATGCGGTCGGCGCCTACACCTACGCCCTGCTATCTGAGTATTTTGGCATGTCCTTCTGGGCCTGTTTGCCGATCTCCGCAGGACTCGCGGCTACTTTCGGTTTCTTGCTGGGCTTTCCGGTGCTGCGCCTCAGAGGTGATTACCTGGCGATTGTCACCCTCGGTTTCGGTGAGATTATTCGCATACTGCTGAATAACTGGACTTCACTGACCGGAGGGCCTAACGGTATTTCCGGTATTGCCAAGCCAACGCTTTTTGGCCTGGAGTTCAACCGCAGAGCGAAAGAGGAAGGCGCCGTGACTTTCCATGAGTACTTTGATATGGACTACTCCAGTTCCTATAAAGTGATCTTTCTGTATCTGGTCGCAGTGTTACTGGTGATCGGTGTAATCTATCTGATCAACCGCCTGATGCGGATGCCGATTGGACGCGCCTGGGAAGCGCTGCGGGAAGATGAAATCGCATGTCGTTCACTGGGGCTGAACCGGACAGCAATAAAGCTATCTGCATTTACCCTGGGCGCATCAACAGCAGGTTTTGCCGGCGCATTTTTCGCTGCCCGGCAGGGCTTTATCAGTCCTGAGTCTTTTGTCTTCATCGAGTCAGCCATCATTCTGGCTATCGTCGTTCTGGGCGGTATGGGTTCACAATATGGCATTATTCTGGCCGCCATTGTCATGACTATTTTGCCGGAACTGGCACGAGAGTTTTCAGAGTATCGAATGCTGCTGTTCGGCCTGATGATGGTACTGATGATGCGCTGGCGTCCGGAAGGACTCATACCGATGAAACGACCGCACCTGGAGTTAAAACAGCCATGAGTCAGCTACTACTGGATGTAAACGGTCTGACCATGCGCTTCGGCGGCCTGGTTGCGGTAAACGGTGTCAACCTTAAGGTTAAGAATCGCCAGATCGTTTCAGTTATCGGCCCGAACGGTGCCGGAAAAACCACCGTATTTAATTGCTTGTCGGGTTTTTATATCCCCACCGAAGGCAGCGTCATGCTAAAGAACGAGCAGATTGCCGGCCTGAAAGACTATCAGATTTCACGCAAGGGTCTGGTACGCACCTTTCAGCATGTCCGCCTGTTTCAGAAAATGACCGTGATTGAAAATATGCTGGTGGCACAGCACCGGCATATGAATACCAATCTGCTGTCCGGGTTACTGAAAACCCCCAACTACCGCCGCCTTGAAAAAGACGCGATGGAACATGCGGCACACTGGCTGAAAGAGGTCGGTCTGATGGATTATGCCAACCGGGAAGCGGGTAATCTGGCTTACGGACAGCAACGTCGCCTTGAGATTGCCCGCTGCATGGTCACTCAGCCTGAGCTACTGATGCTGGATGAACCGGCAGCCGGCCTCAACCCTAACGAGACCAAAGAGCTGGATGAGCTGATCATTAAGCTGCGCGATGAGCACGAGATCTCGATCCTGCTGATTGAGCACGATATGAGTCTGGTTATGGGCATCTCCGATCATATCTACGTGATTGCCCAGGGTACTCCCCTGGCTAATGGCACTGCGGATGAGATCAAGAACAACCCTGACGTGATCAAAGCCTATCTCGGTGAGGAATAAAATGCTGCAAATCGACAATGTAAGCACCCACTACGGTCAGATTCAGGCCCTGCATGATGTCAGCGTGAATATCGAACAGGGTGAGATTGTGACCCTGATCGGTGCCAATGGCGCAGGAAAAACCACCCTGATGATGACCATCTGCGGTGACCCCAGGGCGTCATCTGGCAAAATCAGCTTCGACGGTGAAGAGCTGACCCATATCAATACCCCCGATATTATGCGCAAAGGCCTGGCGATCGTTCCTGAAGGGCGCCGGGTATTCAGTGCGATGACGGTGGAAGAAAACCTGTTTATGGGCGCCTACTTCCGCTCCAAGGAGGACGCTCAGCAAACGGTACAACATGTGCTGCAGCTATTCCCGCGTCTTGAGGAGCGTTTTAAACAACGCGCCGGGACGATGTCGGGTGGCGAACAACAGATGCTTGCGATTGGCCGGGCGCTGATGAGCAAACCCCGGTTGCTGTTACTGGACGAACCATCACTCGGACTGGCGCCGATTATCATCCAACAGATTTTCAGTATTATCGAACGCCTGCGGGATGAGGGAGTAACCATATTTCTGGTGGAACAAAATGCCAACCAGGCATTGCGAATAGCCGACCGGGCCTATGTTCTGGAAAATGGCCGGATCGTTAAAACCGACTCCGGGGCGAACCTGCTGAACGATGCATCGGTGCAGCAAGCCTATTTAGGAGGTTAAAAATCACCACTGGATGAATATAAAACCAGCCAATCGGCTGGTTTTTTTTTGTAGTCGGGTTGTAGCGTATCCAAAACCCGCGACCACTGACATTCAGCCGTAAAATCTGGCACACTTGAGCGGACATACCTGGAGTGCAGAGACCCGATGAGCCAGCTTGAAACTCTCATTAATAGCAGCGACGAAAACCTCCTCACCCTGCTTTCCAGCCTGTGCCAGGGTGCAATCGCCATTGATCAGCAATGTCGGGTTGTCTGGCTTAGCGAACAGTACCGGGAGTTTCTTAACCTGCCGGCAGACTCAGTTTTCACCGGACACCCGGTAGAAGAGATTTTACCGACAACACAACTCCCCCGCGTCGTTAAAACAGGTCAGCCCAGCTTTCTCGACCTTATGCAGATCAATAATCGCTGGTGTGCTGTCACCCGTCTGCCACTGAAAAACCCCGATGGTTCAGTATTCGGCGCTATCGGTTTTATCTTCTATGACAACCTGAATAACCTGCAACCGTTGTTTGATAAATTCGCCCGTCTGAAAAAACAACTGGTATCGGAAAACCTGTTGCGCACCAGTAAATATGAACTGAATGATCTGGTGGGTGACTCGGCCCCGCTTCTTAAAGTCAGGCGTCAGGCACTCAGAGCCGCTCAACTGGACACTACCATCCTGTTGCTGGGCGAGACCGGCACCGGTAAAGAGCTGCTGGCGCAAGGTATTCACAACGCCTCCCCCCGGAGAGATGGCCCCTTTGTCGGCATAAATATGGCGGCACTGCCGGAAACACTGGTGGAATCGGAGCTGTTTGGTGCCGTGGCTGGCGCCTTTACCGGTGCCAGTAAAGGCGGTCGGCAGGGAAAAATACAGCTCGCCGCTGGCGGCACCCTGTTCCTCGATGAGATTGCCGATATATCCGCTGCGATACAGGCAAAATTGTTACGGGTTATACAGGAACGGGAAGTGGAAGCTCTGGGTTCCAATCGTTTAGAAAAAGTGGATGTCAGAATTATCGCGGCGACATCCCGCAACCTTAAACAACTGGTTGATCAGGGACTTTTCCGGGAGGACCTGTACTATCGGCTCAACGTTCTCCCGCTCCGGCTTCCGGCGCTGCGTGACAGAAAATCCGATATACCGGCACTCTGCAACCATCTACTACTGAAAATTGCCCAGGACTCGGGACTACCCGCACTGGAACTCAGCACTGAGGCGATAACCTGGCTGCAACAGTATCACTGGCCTGGCAATGTCAGAGAGTTACATAACCGGCTGGAACGGGCCTGCGTGATGGCAGAACTGGACGCCATCTATCCGGATGATCTAGGCGCAGACGATTTAGTCCAGGCTTCCCCGCTGCTCTCCGACGAGAGTCTGCCCCAGATCCGCAGCAAAGCGGAAGCCAGCTCTCTGCAACAGGCACTGGAACAGTGTCAACACAATAAAACCCGGGCAGCTAAACTACTGGGGATCTCCCGCGCGACACTCTACAACCGGATCAAGCGTCTAAATCTGTAAAGCCTCATAATCACTATTAAACACTTTTATACATAATGTATTAAAAATTAGACACAAAAAGCACCAACCTGAAAAGTATTTATCCATAAGACATTGATTCTAAAGAACTTATCATCTATGGCCCGCCGTTTGCTATTTATAGGCCTATATTAAAAAAATAATAAACTCAGGATCTATCCATGTCTAAGCAGATCAGTGCAGAGCAGGCCGCCCAACTTATACCTGATAACGCGACACTCGCTACCGGTGGTTTTATTGGTATCGGCTTCGCTGAAGCCATTGCCAAAGCAATAGAACAACGCTTTCTCAGCTGCCAGCAGCCACAGAAACTATCTCTGGTCTATGCGGCCGGTCAGGGTGACGCACAGCACAGAGGACTGAATCATTTCGCCCATGAAGGTATGGTGGGTAAAGTGATTGGCGGTCACTGGGGATTAGCACCGGGCCTGGGGAAACTGGCAACAGACAACCGCATCCAGGCCTACAATCTGCCTCAGGGCGTTATATGCCACCTGTTCAGAGATATTGCCGCGGGCAAACCCGGGACGCTGACCAAAGTTGGCCTGCACACCTTTGTTGACCCTCGCCAGGGGGGCGGCAAGATCAACAGCTGCACCCGCACCGATCAGGTTGAACTGATCGATCTCCACGGTGACGAATACCTGTTCTATAAAGCATTTCCTGTGGATATTGCCCTGCTACGTGGCACCACAGCCGACGCGGATGGTAATATTTCCATGGAACGGGAAGCCCTGCCACTGGAAGCTCTGGCGATCGCCCAGGCAACCCATAACAGCGGTGGTAAAGTGATCGTTCAGGTTGAACGCGTCACCCATCAGCATCATCTGACACCCGATCGGGTAAAGATACCGGGAATTCTGGTTGATCACTTTGTTATTGCAGACCCTGCTGACCACCCACAGACATTTGCCGAGCCTTTTAATCCGGCTTACTGTGGCGATATTGTTGCCACCGTTGATCAGGCAGCTGAACCACTTTCCGCTCGTAAAATCATCGGCCGCCGGGCATTGATGGCATTACAGAAGCAGTCTGTGGTTAACCTCGGTATCGGTATGCCGGAGATGGTTTCAGCGGTTGCTGTGGAAGAGAAGATGCTCAATGATTTCACCTTAACCGTTGAACCCGGCGGGATCGGCGGCCAGCCAGCCAGCGGTCTCAGCTTCGGCGCAGTCAGTAATGCCGCCGCAATAATCGATCAGCCCGCCCAGTTTGACTTCTATGACGGTGGCGGTCTGGATCAGGCCTTTCTGGGACTGGCTGAGACCTGTCCGCAGGGGCATGTGAATGTCAGTCGTTTTGGCAGCAAACTGGCGGGCGCCGGAGGCTTTATCAACATCACCCAGAACACCCGGGATCTTTACTTTCTTGGCACTTTCACCTCAGGACCACAACAGATTGAGATCAATAACGGTGAGCTGCAGATAATCAAAAATGGGCCGGTGAAAAAGTTTTTGCGTCAGGTACAGCAGATCACCTTCAATGGTGAATATGCTATTAAGCAAGGCCACTCGGTCACCTTTATCACTGAGCGGGCGGTCTTTCTGCTCACCGCCGCCGGGCTGAAGCTAACCGAGATCGCTCCCGGTGTCGATCTGCAAAAAGATATTCTTGAGCAGATGGAGTTCAAGCCGGCGATCGACGACAACCTGGCGCTAATGGATCCGCGACTGTTTAATCAGGGGCCGATGAACCTCCAACACAGCGGCAGCCATCCCGCAGGGCATATGCGTAAACTGTGGTCGCAGCTGGTAACAAACTCAGATACTCAAACAGAAGATCTGGAGCGCTGTATTGCCAGTTAACGGTTCGCTTTTCTACCCACCTTAGTTAATACTGAGGCTATCATTCGCTCAGTTTAAGGACAGTTTATGAAAATGCTGACTCTGGTACGGCACGCCAAATCAAGCTGGGATGATCCCGAACTGTCCGATTTTAACCGCCCGCTTAATAAACGCGGCAAACGGGATCTGCCGCTTATGGCCGCCCGTCTGCTGCCGATGGGAATCCAACCAGACCTTATCCTCAGCAGCGGGGCCCGCAGGGCGATCACCACCGCTGAACAGATAGCACTGGCCCAGAATTATGCGGTGAATAATATCATTGAAGTGCCCGAGCTTTATCATGCCCGGGTAGAAACCCTGATAAACCTGCTACAAGGCCAGTCGGATCATTATCGGCACCTGATGGTTGTCGGACATAATCCAACCCTTGAGATGACCGGTTACTACCTGACCCGTGAAAGTATCCCGAATTTCCCCACCAGCGGAGTAATGCAGATCGCCCTGAGTATTACCAGCTGGGAGGAGCTGGCAGAATCCTGCGGCACCGTGGAACGACTGGATTACCCAAAACTTCATCAATAATCATCCGTTCCTGGAGAGCACCTGCAGCATTGGTGATATACTCAACAAACTCTCTCCATGTTGTCTGTAAAACGGAACCCTAGCGTTGAACCTTTATATCGACACCCTGCTCTTTACCAGCAATATTGTTGCGCCGATCTTTTTTATCGTTTCGCTTGGCTATCTGCTGATGCGCCTGAAAATTATTGATCAGGGCTTTATCGATACCGCTTCAAAGCTTGTATTTACCATCACCCTGCCGGTTCTGGTGTTTATGAGTATCTCCAGAATGGACTTTCAGGCAGTCTTCAATCCACAACTGATGGGCTATTTTATTGTCAGTACACTGATAATTGTGCCATTCATCTGGCTGTTCAGTCATTATTTTATTAAAGAGCCTGAAGATCTGGGTGTCTTCATTCAGGGGTCCTTTCGTGGCAACTATGGCATTATCGGACTGGCGATCAGCTTCAATATGTTTGGTAACGATGGTCTGGCGCTGGCCTCCCTGCTGCTGGTCTGCGTTATTCCCCTCTACAATGTACTCTCAGTGCTGGCGCTGTCTCTGCCGATGCAACAGGTCAGTGGCCCCAGCATTACCCGGCCGATAAAAGAGATCGCCCGCAACCCATTGATTATCTCTGTATTAGTGGCCCTGCCATTCTCCTATTATGGCTGGGGACTTCCCTCTGCCGGCGATAAAATCGGTACCTATTTTGCCAACCTCACCCTGCCTCTGGCGCTGCTGGCGATTGGCGGCTCACTGAACCTGAAAAGTCTCAGAGACACCTCCGGCCGCTCCGGCTGGTCAACCCTGATAAAGCTGGTCATCATGCCGCTGGTGCTGACGCTGGGCGCCTGGCTATACGGCTTTAAAGGTCAGGAACTGGGCATCCTGTTTGTCCTGTTCGGCTGCCCCACCGCCGCCGCCAGTTTTATTATGGCGAAAGCGATGGGCGGCAATGCTCAGCTGGCGGCCAATATCATCTTGACGACAACGCTTGGCTCGGTCATCACCCTCAGTAGTGGCATCTACTTTCTACGTTTATGGAATCTGATCTGATTAAGGTAAAATAACCACTATCTGAGGTTAAGGAGTATTCTGATGCTGATGGCGTTCTTTGAAAATCTGCTGAATCTGTTTCTCGACACCGCTATCTGGCTGCTTTTCGGTCTGCTTCTGGCTGCCATACTGAAAGGCTGGATCCCCACTGCGCTGGTAAAAAAATGGCTCAGTGGTCCGGGTATTGGTTCGGTCATCCGGGCAGCGATCATCGGCGCGCCTCTGCCTCTATGCTCATGCGGCGTTTTACCTACCGCCATAGGGCTGCGCCGTTCCGGCGCTTCAAAACCCGCCACCGTTTCTTTCCTGGTGGCAACACCTGAAACCGGTGTGGATTCAATCTCTGTCACCTACGCACTGCTGGGGCCCGTCATGGCGGTTATCAGGCCGCTATCCGCAATATTCAGCGCCATTACCAGCGGCATTATGATACTGCTGTTCGACCGCGAGGACTCTGACCAAAAGCCCAGCCCGTCGACTCGGGTGTCATCGGAGAAAGAGACCTGCTGCAGTAGCAAAAAAGAAAGCGTTGTCAGTAGCTGCTGTAGTCAGCAAGACGAGGTGTCCAGCAACGGTTGCAGCAGCAAAACTGAATCCACGACTACATCCGCCTGCGGTGGACAGAACACTGAGCTGAAACAACCGGGCATTCTGAGCGGGCTGCAGTTTGCAATAGTGGATATTCTCGATGATATCTCCACCTGGCTGGCGGCTGGCCTGATATTGGCGGCAATTATTGCCACCCTGGTAGAACCTGCAAGCCTGAGTCAGTGGGGCAGCGGGTTGACGGGGATGCTGCTGATGCTGGTTGTCGGGCTGCCACTGTATATCTGTGCCACTGCCTCCACGCCGCTGGCAGCGGCTCTGCTGGCGGCGGGAATGTCCCCCGGCGCCATACTGGTATTTCTGCTCGTTGGACCTGCCACCAATATCGCATCCCTGGGAATTCTCAGCCGCGAACTGGGTGTCCGGGCGGTTATTATCTACCTGTGCGGCATCAGCAGCTGCGCCGTTTTGCTGGGACTGGCGACAGATGCAGTACTGACCAGCCAGTCACTCGCCGTTGGCACCGCAATGGTTCATCACGATTCAGTCGCGTTTAGCGTACTGAAATGGAGCTCCGCAGTGATCCTGTTGCTACTGGCAGTTAAACCTCTGCGCCGACTGTTCTGGAAAAATAGCACAGCAGCCTGCGCATGAGTTTTTTTACCCGCCGCAACCTGAACAAACTGCAGCAGGCAGTGATCGAAGCGGATCTGATGCTCTTGAAGAAACAGTTTAATAAACTGGATCAGACACTGCTGGCAGAACACCTGTTTACCTATCACGAGCGCAGCTGCAATCTGCCAGAACTGGCGATTCAAGCGGGCCAGCCCAACGCATTAGCGCATCTGCTAGACGCCGGCTGCAGCATTGCAGCGCACCAGCCCGAACCGCTGCTCTATCAGGCGCTGCAGCATCCACAGCAAAGCCTGAAACTGATGACGGTGCTTCTACAGGCGAACGCCCCATTCGCCTATCCGGATCACGATCCACAACATGCCCTGCTGGCCTGTTTCAGATTTTGTCCGGCCTCCCAGCTGATGCTGCATCTGAGCCGCCTGAACGAATACGGCGCCGATCTTAATCAAGCGGATAATGAGGGCAAAACAGCCCTGTTACTGGCATTGCAATCAGAACACAAGCCGCTGGTACAGATGCTGATCAGCAGCGGCGCAGAGCTGCCGGATGGGCTTCAGGAGGGATGGTGTAGTGAGGAGATTTGTGGCTATGCCAGACGCCTGACCGATGACATTAAGATCAGGCAGATGATGCAGAGCTGACTCCAGAAAACGACTCTCAGTAACCGTTTCCGGGGACAGCCCCACCGATATAACTTATTTTTTCAACGCCGCAACCACCGATACCTCAACTAACAGCTCAGGTCGCGCCATCCGTGCTTCAACGCAGGCACGGGCCGGTGCATGGCCTTCTGGAACCCAGTTATCCCACACCTCATTCATGTCAGCAAAGTCTTTCATATCACGAATATAGAGGGTAGCTGAAAGGATATGCTCACGATCACTGCCCGCCTGCAGCAGCAGTGCATCGACCTTTTCCAGCATGGTGGCGGTTTGTTCTTTGATTCCTGCAGCGGCATCTTTGGCCACCTGGCCACACAGATAAACAGTATCATTATGGATAACAATACGGCTCATACGCTGGCCTGTTTCCTGGCGTTCAATTGACATCGGTATTCACCCTTAGTGTAAACCTGTCATTGTAGTGGATCATCGTACAGACACCAGCCAGATGCCCCTGAATTCAGGGTCATTGCCGGTGAAAACAGATAAAGTCAGGAGAATATCAGAAAATAAAACTGACCCACGACAGCAGAAGACCAGAGAGCGATTACGACTCAGAGACGGGGAATTTCAATGGCCGGACAACGATCCATGACTACCTGTAATCCGGCAGCTTCAGCTTTCTCAGCAGCGGGCTCATTGATCACCCCCAACTGCATCCAGACCGCTTTCGCATTCACGGCAATCGCCTCATCGACCGCGTCTCCGGCGTCAGCAGAGTTACGGAAGATGTCCACCATATCGATCGGCTCTTTAATCTCTGCCAGAGAGGAAACCACCTCACGACCGTGAATCTGCTCACCCACCCTGAGCGGATTCACCGGAATGACGTTATAGCCTTTAGCCAGCAGAAAATGCATCACCTGATTACTGGCGCGGTGCGGTTTAGAACTCGCACCGACCATCGCGATGGTTTTAGTATTTGCTAATATCTGACGAATGGTTTCCATTGAATACGGTACCTCTTAATTATATTTATCACCACAACAGGGACATTCAGGATCCCGTCGCAGTTTCAGTGTTCGCCAGTCCATATGGCGACCGTCCAGCAGTAATAACCTGCCCACCAACGGCTCACCCAGTGTCGCCAGTACTTTTAATGCTTCCATCGCCTGTACCGAGCCGATAATACCCACCAACGGTGCCAGCACCCCGCTCTCGGAACAGGTAAGGTTTTCCTCATCCCCATCCCGATAGAGACAGCGGTAGCAGGG
>Ga0193954_1001849_pt1 | contig 10453 bp, 6 predicted proteins | sample BB_5_MG_FD_140340 | JGI IMG/M metagenome (GOLD analysis project Ga0193954, IMG submission 140340) | Microbial mat bacterial communities from the Broadkill River, Lewes, Delaware, United States - BB_5_MG | ecosystem: Environmental > Aquatic > Freshwater > River > Microbial mats | place: USA...
CGAGGACCATCCAGTCTGAGACCAAATCCGGCGTGGCCCGCGCGCGGTCAACGCGATGAGGAGTGGGCAGGGACAGGCCCCCCTGCGTACGCTGCAGCGCACCCGCAGATAGACCCAGCGCCTGCAGGGACTGCGTATAATACAGCGCGGTGACCTGCAGGTCTTCTTGCGCAGAGAAAGGCAGCAGCAGTGGTTCCGGCGATGAGCCATCCTCCAGGTCCCAGGCGACGAGCGGACCGGTGGCCGGATCGCCCACCGCAACAATCACCGAGCGGTGCTCAGCAGCCGCCGCTAAGTCCAAGCGGACCGCAGGACCCGACTTGGCTCCGCAGCTGCACGCGCCCAGGGCGAGTGCCACTAGCCATCCCCTGCGCATCTGCACCTATCTTGCCCGCCCCTAGTGCCCACGTCATCCCCGAGTTGGGGCCGGTGTAGAGTATAAGGGCCTCGGCCATGAATCGCGCCGCCACCTCACGCCCTGTGCTGGAGCGCCTCGGGCTGCGCTTCTTTCGGCGTCGTGATGAGCGGCTGCAAGACATCGTACCGGACGATGATATCCACGTGCTCAACGAGCGCGAGCGCCAGGAGCTGCGGCGAGTGCAACGGGGCGCGGTGCTGCGCGCGGGTTTGGTGGGCGCTCTGTCCGCCGGCTTCGTGGCCGCCGTGGAGCTATATGGGCTGCCCGCCCTCGGGCTGACGGACCAAGCCGGTCAGGGGCTGCGCTTTTATGCCGCGCTGCTGATGCTGTCGGCGGCCGCCGCCGCTTTGGAGATCGCCTACCTGTACTTCGACGCGCTGCGGTCCGTGCACAACCTCGCGCGCGCCGCTGGGCTCAACGTTCGTGCGCATGGCGATGAGGAGGAGGTAGCCCTAGCCTTGGCGAGAGCCGCCCTGGAGCTACCGGACCCGCGAGAGCCCGTCTTCGGCATTGACCCCAGTCGGGAGGTCTCGGGGTGGCGTCTGCTCGTGGCCTCAGCGCTGTACAAGGCGAAGATCGCGGTCTCCAGCTTCGCGTTGAAGGTTCTCTTGCGCCGGGCCCTGGGCCGCGCGCTGGTACGCAGCTGGCTGCCCTTTGTTGCGGTGCCCGTAACAGCGCTTTGGAACATCGCGATTTGCTTCAAGGTGCTCAAAGAGGCCCGCCTACGGGTCATGGGCCCCTCGGCCGTGCGCGCCCTGCTCGACGAGGTCGCGCCCCAGCTCAGCCCCCAGGCTCAGCAAGTGACGGTGCGCGCGGTGGCAGCCACCATCGTCAAGAAGCACCGGCTGCACCCCAACCACTTGGTGCTGCTGGGCGAGGTGCATCGCCGCCTTGGCGTGCCTCAGGACCTCGACATCGATGACCCCGAGGCTTTTCTGCAGAGCCTGCAGGACCTGCCCGCCGAAGAGACGCAACCTGTATTGCGAATCTTCGAGGCCGCGCTGATCCTCGATGGGCGCCTTTCGCGTCGGGATCAGCGGCTGCTTGAGGCGGCGGCGCTTCGAGGGCCCTTTCCGGGGCTCGAAGAACGGGCAAGGGCCCTCAGGCACGCCTTTGTGCACGGGCACGGGCTGCCTCAGCGCGTGAGCAGCAACACAGATACGCCTATGGCAGACCCGACCCGCGCGCGCGTATAACCAAGACGTGCGCACCTCCACCTTCGTGCCCTGCCTGCTGCTTCTCGCCGCCTCTGCCTGCCGCCAACAGGTCGTCGTCTATGAGTGTGTGGACGCCAGCCACGCCGATGCGGCCGATGCGGGCTCCACGACCATGGACAGCGGCGGGCTCGACGCTGAGCCCATGGACAGCGGTCCCGCCGATGTGGGCCCCGGCGACTCCGGTCAGCCCATAGACTCGGGCGCCTGTGACCCCTTCTGCTTCACTGGGGTCGATGTATCCGCATCGGTGGTCGACGTCGGCGAGTTCGCCACCCTGACCCCCATCGTCAACGCGGCCAATGGGGTGCAATGGACGGTGCGTCTGGACCTCAGCGAGGTCGTGGCCGAGCGGCCGGTGGGGCGCCCGGTCTTCGCCACCGGTGATGCCGAGGTGCTCCTGGAGACCACGGGAAGCAGCGCGGCCCAGTTCCGGGTCTTCAATGTCGCGCCCTGGTTCTTCGAAACGCGCTTCATCATCACGGTGCACGTGCGGGAGGTCGGCCGGGCCGTTGAGCAGAGCCAAACCGTCGAGGTCGTGGTGCGCGGCAACGTGCTGATGTCCACAGGCGCCGAGGGCCGGATCTACGCCATGGGTTCGGATGGGCTGCCGGCCACCGGGGGCGGCGTCTACGCCAACGGCACCCTGATCTCTCAATTTGTTCAGGCGCCCCGCTCCATGGTCTTGTCGCGGGACGGCAGCCTGCTGGTGCACGACGAGAGCATGAACTTGCCGCGCATCAAGCGCTTCACGCTCACCGGCGCGGATGTACTCGCGGACGAGTTGGAATACACCGACGGCAGCCAGAACTCCCTCTTTCGCTTCGGCAGCACCACCTATGCGATGGCCGAGCTGCCGGACGGCTCGGTCGTATTCCCTGAGTATGCGTTTTCCGGACCCAGCGGCGCCCCTAAGTCTCGCCTCATGGTGTGGGACGCCAATGGCAGCTTCGTTCGCGAGGTATGGGCCCCCAGCCCCGAAGAGGACTGGCGCACCGCAGCCACGGCGCCGAACGGGCACCTTGTGGTCGTCGATCGCGAGGGGCGCAGCGCCACCCGCTATGATCCCAGCACCTGGCAGCCCGCGGGGCTTATCTTGGATCAGCTCAGCGGCACCCCCTATGGCCTGCACGGCACCGATGATGCGCTGTACATCGGCGGCTCCAATTACCTGCTGGAGGCCAGCTGGGCGGGCGGCGGGCGAGCGGCGGTCTCCGGCCTTCCCGGCAGCAGCTTCATCTGGCGTGGCATGACCGGCTATGAAGGCGGGCGCCTGCTGTGCGCCCGAGACAGCCAGACTGACGATACAAACATCGCCCTGATCGAAGACCGGCAGTTCGTTCGCTGGTTCCGCAAGCCGGGTGGCCCCGTGACCACCCCCTTTAGCCTCGTCTACCTGCACTAGGGTTGCCCCGGGGCCCCGATCCAAAACCGAACGGCCATCTCAACTTTAGCGGGTGGCGTCGATTCTTCATTCCTGAAAGCCGGAAAGGCCAAGTGGGGAAGACATTGAAGACCGACAGCTTGAGAGAGAGATTTGGGGTCAGCGAAGAGAGTGTGGCGCAGCGACGTGCCTTCGTGCGGCTGGGGGATAGGGAGCGCGAGCTCATCGAGTCTCTCATTCCATGGGCGGAAGGTATCGCGGACGAGGTCTCCCATGAGTTCTATGAGTGGCAGTTTGGCTTTGCGCCCACGCGCCGGTTCTTCGAGAACATTGCGACCCATAAAGGCACGTCCCTCAGCGACCTACGGGTCGGGCTGGAGCGCACGCACGCTCAGTACTGGCGAGAAGTGTTTCAAGGGGCGCGCCAGAACTGGGACGCCGCCTACTACGAGAAGCGGCTGCGTGTAGGTAAGGTGCATGACCGCATCGACCTTCCGATGAAGTGGTATCTCGGCGCCTACACCGAGTTCACACGACTCGCGCGCAAGCACCTCAGCGATAAGTTTGAGGCGGACTTCGTGCTCGATGCACTCGAAGCTTTGCAACGTGTCTTCAACTTCGACATGCAAGCCGTGGGCGATGCCTACACTCTATCCCTGTTCGAGTCCGTCGGCGTAGACATCAGCGCCCTACCTGCCCCGCACGGCGGTGACCGCTCGGAGAGCATAGGCGAGGCCAAGGCCATGATCACGGGCACGGTCAAGGAGGTGGCCCGGCTCGCGCCCGAGCTGGAGAGCGCCGCCTCATCCCTGACCGAAGTCAGCACCCAGCTGGGGCAGGGCGCAGACCAAACCAATGAGCAGGTCAGCCACGCCGCTGCATCAGCGAGTATGGTCAGCGGCTCGATCGACATGGTGGCCGCGGCCACCCAGCAAATGGGCAGCGCGATCAACGAGATCGCCGAGAGCGCCAACAGCGCAGCCCAGCACGCAGAGAAAGGCGTCTTGCAAGGCAACAAGGCCAAGACCCTGCTCGACAAGCTAGCCACCAGCGGTGAGGAGATCGGTAAGGCCATGCGGCTGATCACCGGCATCGCCGACCAGACCAACCTCTTGGCGCTCAACGCCACCATCACGGCAGCTCGAGCCGGCAGCGCGGGTCGGGGCTTCGGTGTTGTGGCCAGTGAGGTCAAAGAGTTGTCGCGAGGCACCGCCCGCGCGGCGGACGAGATCTCTGTGATGGTCAACTCCGTGCAGGAAGACGTCAGCGCCGCCGCTGCGGCCCTCACTCAGATGATTGAGGTGATCACGCAGATCAGCCATCACCAAACCTCGGTCGCGGGCGCTGTGCAGGAGCAATCAGCCACCACCGAGGAGATCAGTCGCTCTGTCGCAGGCGCGGCAAGCGCTGCAAACGAAATTGCGGACACATTGAACCGCGTATCCCAGGTGAGTGAGAGCGCGCGTAACGCCGCGGACCATACCGGCGTATCGGCCCAACAGCTGAACCAGATGGCCCAGGCGCTCACGCATGCGGTTCGACAACTCACCCTGCCTGAGTCCCAGGCAATGCGGCCGGCCAAGGCCAGCTGAGCGGACCTTAGTTCACGTCAAAATCTAGGAAACCAGGAGGCGGTGTCGTCTTGGCCTCCTGCTCTGCGCTGCTGGAGGACTTCGCTGAACTCTTCTTCTTGACAGCCCGCTTGCGCTTCTTGGGCCGCTTCACAACGCGATCCGCAGGCTTAGTTGCACGCCGGGGCTCCGGCGCCTTCACCGTCAGGTCTTCAATGATGGCCTCGGGGGCCTCCTCTAGCGGGGGCACATCCATCACCGGAGGTAAGCCTTCGTCCGAAGCGATTCTTGCCGGCACCGCGCGAACCGCCGCGGTCGGGGCCTCATCCTCTGAGTACAAAAAGGAGCCTGCCGCGATCGATAGGGCCAGGCCGAGCAGTCCCACCCCCACAACCCGCATGAGGCTGGGCTCGCCGGAGCGCTCCAGGGGCGCCGGCGCAAAGGTAGCCGGCAAGGGTGTGGCTCGAGTGGGCGTGATGGTATGCGGCGGCGCAAGCGGAGCCAGGGGCGGCGGGGTCGGCAAGCTGGGCACCGCAGCCTGGGACAGATCAACCTCGGAGAGAATGTAGTCGATGTGCTGCTGCACATCCCGGGCGGTGGCGGGCCGCTGGTCCGGGTCCTTTTGCAGCATCGACATCACCAGCCACTCCACCTCGGACGGCAGATTGGTAATGCCCATCGCCTGCCCCAAGGGCACCGGCTGCTCCTGGATCTGCTTGAGCAAAATGGCCAGGGGCTGCTCGCCCTCGAAGGGCGCGTGGCCCACCATGCAGCGGTAGGCCAAGATGCCCAGTGCATAGATGTCGCTGCGCGCGTCGGCCGTGCCGCCTTGGGCCTGCTCGGGCGACATGTAGGCCGGCGTACCGCAGACCGTGCCCGTGGCCGTATTGTTGGTCTGGCCGAACTTCGCGATGCCGAAGTCCAAGACGCGCACCACGGTGGTACCGCCGGCCTCCTCCAAGAATATGTTCTCGGGCTTCAGGTCGCGGTGGATCACGGCCATGTTATGCGCCTCGGCCAGCGCGTCGCAGATCTCGTGCAGCACCTCGAGGGTGCGCCAGACTGGCAGGGGGCCCTCGCCGAGCACGTCCGCGAGCGGATGACCGCGCAGGAACTCGGTGACGAGATAGGGGCGCTCGTCGGGCAGGTTGCCGAAGTCGATCAGCTTGAGGGTATTGGGGTGTCCGAGCTGCGAGATGATCCGCGCCTCGGTCTCAAAGCGTTTGACGGTCGCGGGGTCCTGCAGAGCCAGGGCGTTGACCACCTTCACCGCGACCTCTCGGTCCATGCTGATCTGGTTGGCGCGGTAGACCGTGCCCATGCCGCCGCTGCCGACCTTCTCGATCAGCTCATAGCGCCCGTCGACCACCGCTCCGAGCAGGGGGTCCAGACCGCCGGTGTGCTCCAACCGAAAATGGCAGGTTGGGCACGTCAGGGGGCGTCCCTGAACGACGTTCTTGCACTTGGCGCACTGCACTACTGCCTCTATCGAACCCGGGTGATTTTAGGCGAACCTAGGGACCGGGCCTACCATCCACTAAAGGATTACGGCGATGGAAGCCTTTTCTCCCCCCTCACCCCCGAGATCGAACAGACGATGAACGCAACGCGTTATGGGTGAAGTTTTTGATTCTCCGACGTATAACTCCCCCGTGCGGACCCGAGCCTTGCCTTGCCTCGTGGCGTGTATGACCGCGATCACGCTCGCGTCTTGGGCGCCGCCCGCCGTGGCCAAAGCCAGGACGAAGAAACAGAGGGTGCGACGGTACAAGAGCCGCGCCTTCAAGGCCTTCGCCAAGGGCAAGTACGAGGTGGGCATCAAGAACATGCGAAAGGCCCACGCGCTGCTCCCGCATCCCGGCTTTTTGCTAAACATCGCGCTCGGTTATGACCAATGGGGCGACCACTGCGGCGAGGCCCTGGATACCCTCGACCAGTTCTTTGAGGCCTGCCCGGACTGCAAGCTGCGCCCCAAGGGCACCGTCACCCAGACCGAGATTCGTCAGCGCTGCCCGACCCGAGTTCGGCTCACCACGGAGCCCTCAGGCGCGCAGCTGAGCGTCGGCGGACAGCCCCAGGGCATCAGCCCGCTCACGCTGCAGCTTCCTCCGGGACCGCACGTGGTCACAGCCCTCAGACCTGGCTACGAGCAGAGCGAGCATACGATTCAGGTCTCCTACGGGGCTGAGAACGCCTTCGGGGTGTCCCTCAAGCCGGTTCCCGCGCCCGAGCCGCCGCCCTTCGCGGGAGCTCCGCCGCCCCCCACCAAGACCGCCCCGCCCCCGCCCACCACGATCCGCGGCAAGCTGACGCCCATCAAGGAGCCGCCCACCCGGCTCACGCCCTGGGCCTGGGGCGCCTTTGGCGTCGCGGCGGCCGGCGCGGCCGTGGGCACCGTCTTCACCCTGCAGACCTTCAGCGCGCTGGACGCCGAAGAGCAGGCCCGTGCCGACCGCCTCACCAAGCGCGAGGTGGAGGCGCTGCAAGACAAGGCCATCAACCGCGCCCTCACCGCGAACATTGGTTTCGGCGTTGCGGCGGCGGGCCTGGTGAGCGGAGTGATCCTGCTGATCTTGGACCCCGGCGACGAAGCCCCCGAAGAGACCGCCCTCACCCCCATCATCGGCCCCCGCGGGGTCGGCGTGCACCTGCGATTCTGAGGCAAATGATGGCCCACCTTAAACGCAAGCTTACTTTCAACGCCGCGGTGCTCTTGCTCGTGGTCACGGGCTGCCTACCGACCTTTGAAGACGCGGACTGCTACGCGGACTTCGACTGCCCCGGCAACCTAGTTTGCAGAGAGCAGACCTGCCAGATGCCCGAACGGGACGCAGGCCCCAGTGACGCCGGTACCCTCGATGCAGCCCCGCCGCCGCCCGACTCGGGTCCGATGGACGCGGGCTTCACAGACTCCCAAGTCCCCGACATGGGTTTTGAAGACGCCTCGATGCCCGACGCGGAGCCGCCGCCCGACTCCGGTCCCGTGGATACCGGCGTTGTGGACGCCGGTACGCCCGATGCGGGCTTCGACGTTCGCTTGGAGCCCGCGGCCGTGGACTTCTCCGTGGTGCGCATCGGCTGCGCCGTGCCCGCAAGGCAGCTTACACTACGGAACGTCGGCCCAACTGCCGTGCAGATCACCAGCCTCGGAACCGCCCAAGGCACCAGCGGTGAATTCAGCGTCACCGGGCGGGCGACACCCTTTTCCCTGGCCTCCGGCGGCTCAGAGATGCTCACCGTCAACTATGTGCCTCAGAACGTCGGCATCGACACCGGGGCCGCCGATGTCACCTTCGGCAACCCCGCCCAGCTGGTATCCAGCAGCCTGCGGGCTGAAGGCGTCGTCAGTGGGGTGCGCACCGATACTTTCACGCAGTCGGGTGGCCCCATCGACATCCTGTTCGTCGTACATAACACCTCGAATATGGATCTGTTTCAGCGTCAGCTCGGAGACGACCTCACCTTCTTGATGCTGGTTTTGGCCTTTGAAGGTTGGGACTATCAAGTCGGCGTCACGACCGCAGACCTCAGCGCAGCGGGTGCGCAAGGCGCCCTGCTTGGTACCCCCCCCTTCCTGACGGCCCAGGACGCGAACGTCGAGGCCAGCCTGGCCATGCGCATCAACGCGGGCACTACCGGCGCCCTGTCGGTCCAAGGCATGGAGGCGGCCCGCCTGGCGCTGAGCCCCCCGCTGTCGACAACGGGCGCCAACATGGGCTTTTTGCGGCCCGACGCCGCGCTCTTGGTTGTCTTCCTGGGTGATGAGGATGACGCCTCCCCCATGATGGTGGCCAACTACGCGGCCTTTCTCAACGGCCTCAAGGGTGTGGGCAATAGCGACACCGTTGCGGCCAACTCCATCGTCTCTGGTGTGACGCTCTGCTCCAGCCCCGAGGGCACCGCGACCTACTCTGGCCGCTACCTGGGCCTCGCCCCCCTCACCGGCGGAGTCTTTGATACTATCTGCGACAGTAACTATCAGGCCGGCGTCAGCACCATGCCGCCCGCGCCGCTCAACCAGCGCTTCCCGCTCGACGCCATCGCGGACCCCATGACCATCTCCGTGCAAGTGAGTGGGGCCAACGTGCCCTCTAATGGCGGCAGCAACTGGAGCTACGACGGCAGCACGAATGAGGTCGTCTTCAGCCCCGCCCAGGCGCCGGCCCTCGGAGCCACCGTGCAGATAGACTACTCGATCGCCTGCATCTAGCCCTCAAACGAGCGCGGATTGACGGATCAACCGGGTCTTCCTCAACGGGCTGGGCGCAGAGAGCACCCCGGCCCCACGACCGCCGGCGACTTCTGTCGCCGCTTCACCCCCGAGACGATCAACGGTTCCATGGATTCCATCGCCGAAGTTCGGGAGTATCCGGTATTCTGTGTAAACCGCGATGGCAGGGCAGAGGCAGCACAAACATCCGTGAGTACCGTGACAACACCCCACGGACAGAGTTTAGGTCCCCCGATATCGGACACCGCCCTACCTTGAGGACGCCTGATCTTGCTGCGGGGGATCACCCCGGCGCCACACGTCTCGCCGGTCACTTCATCTGGTCTGTGCCCTGACAGGCCGTACGGCAAAGCGACCCACCGACACAGCGCCGGTTCTTGGGAGCCCGTACGTCCGACTCACTAAGCGCGCCATTTTGACGCAAAGCCGTGACCGTCACCATGACAAGACGCCCATCTCCCGTGCCGACCTACGCAAGCGAGCCAGTCCCGAAGCTCCGCAATCGAGTCAGTACCCATCTAATCAACCGACGGCAGCAATCTCCCGTAACCAATCCCGACGCCAGATACTTCGGTGCGGGTCGCGCTTGTTGGTCGGCCGCTGGCCGGTGACGGAGATTGAAGCTGGCCAAATGAATTTATTCGGCGGGCCGAAAGGAGGGCAAGGGAGCTGGCGCCAGAACTTTTGGATCTACCTTTTTGGAGTATTGAAAGGGGACGCTGACACATTGAACGGAACGCTGGTGCCGTTGCCGCGTCGCAGCCGGGGGCTGCTCGATCGGTACGCCCCGAGCATCAGGCGTCAACGGCCTGGGATAGTTCCCGTACGGCTACGTCCGCAATTGGAGCCAAAGAAACGCAAGGCAGCTATCGATTTGCTCTAACACAAATAGGGGCTCTATTCCGTCCCGAACGAGACCACGAATACAGATAGTTTTAGCGTTCTTGCGGCGTTCCTGGAGCATACGGCCGGCCGGAGGCTCGAAAGACATCAGTGACAGTATGTAGCTGCGAGTTCGTCTCGCCAAGGCCATGAGTCCACAGAACAGCCCCAACACCCCCTCTCTTGGGGAGCGCGTCGCTCAGCTTGCGGCCCACATGACTGCGGTCGAACATGCCTTCATCACCGCCCTCGGTGAGTTCGAAGAGAGTGGGCAGTGGATTCAAGAGGGCGCGATGATCTGTGCGCACTGGTTATCATGGCGCATCGAGATGAGTCCTGAAGTGTGCCGGGAACGGCTTCGGGTGGCCAAGTCACTGAAAGAACTAACGAAGGTCGACGAAGCCTTTCGCACGGCTCGGATCAGCTACTTTATAGTACGGGCTGTGACCCGGGTGGCGACGGTGGCCAATGAAGAACTACACTTGAAGATCGCCCGAGGGTCGACTGCGGCCCAGTTTGAGCGGAGTTGCCGTAAGTTCATAGGCTGTATGCAGGATGGTCGATCCGCAGCCGCGGAAGAACGTCGTCGACTATCAGTCAGGCAAGGGAACAACGGCACGGTGAAGATCAAGATGGAGCTGCCCGCGGATGAAGGCTCCCGGGTTTTGGCGGCCATTGAGTCGGGCCGTGCCGCCTTGGAGGAGGAGGTCGAGGGGGGCGTTTCCGCTGAAAGGCCAAGTCGGGTGGACGGGA